>Ga0209417_1002698_pt1 | contig 26188 bp, 25 predicted proteins | sample RifGroF2_FD_184002 | JGI IMG/M metagenome (GOLD analysis project Ga0209417, IMG submission 184002) | Groundwater microbial communities from Rifle, Colorado, USA - Groundwater F2 (SPAdes) (version 2) | ecosystem: Environmental > Aquatic > Deep subsurface > Groundwater | place: Rifle, Colorado... | reverse complement strand
GTTACAATTAATGCGCCTGTTAAATTAAGCCCTGCAAATTCCGAAAAATAACCCAGCGGAGTGGGGCAAAGCCCTAAATCAAGGACATTTAATCCGCATGAGCGAAGTCCTTTTATCAAAGCTTCGGTAAGTTCGGGAGAATGAAGTCTTGCATCCTGTGCAACACTTACCCAAGCATCATTAATTCCATCTTCTTTATTTGAAATATATGTCGAAAAAGCTTTTCCGATAAGCTCAAAAAGCTCAGGGTTCAGGTCTTCTCCGACTTTTCCTCTTATATCATTCTTTCCAAATGCAACATCACTAAATTTGTCACTCACAGCTAAATACACCTCTTATTTTTACTTTATTTACTAATAAATTATCACAAACATGGGGTACTTGTTTTGTTTATAGAAGGGTTTGCCACCCTTCACCCGCATTCATTTTCTTTCTTTTTAAACGTAAAAAGAAAGAAAACAGAACCAAAAGAAAGAAAAACTATACCCAAAGGGTCGACACTGTCAGGGCTTCGCCCCGAATCCCATATAAAAAATTACTTTTACCTGTTTACAACTTCAAAAATCTCCTTACAAACGCTCAATAAATCATAAGCTTTGTCCAGAGAAATCATGTTAGGACCATCGCAGGGGGCATTGTCGGGATCAGGATGAATTTCCATAAAAAGTCCGTTACATCCAGCCGCAACAGCTGATTTTGCAAGAGTTGACACAAATTGTCTTTCTCCTGCAGTTGAATCTCCGGCACTTCCGGGAAGCTGAACACTGTGAGTAGCATCAAAAATAACAGGATACCCGAGATTTTGGATTATAGGAATAGCCCTCATATCGGAAACAAGGTTTCCATAGCCGAAAGTCGTTCCCCTCTCTATGATTACCACCCTGTCATTTCCGCTTTTAATAACTTTTTGGGCGGAATTTTGTATTTGTTTGGGAGCAAGGAACTGCCCTTTTTTAATGTTAATAACTTTGCCTGTTTTAGCCGCAGCAACAAGAATATCAGTCTGTCTGGAAAGAAAAGCCGGTATTTGAAGCACATCAGCAACTTCCGCAACAACAGCAGCCTGTTCAGGATGATGTATATCGGTTACGATAGGCAAATCAAATTCTTGTTTGATTTTTGCAAGAATTTTTAGCCCTCTTTCAAGCCCCACACCTCTGTAAGAATCAATTGATGTCCTGTTTGCTTTGTCATAAGAAGCTTTAAATATATAAGGGATTCCTAATTTTTGCGTAATTTCCTTTAATTTTTCAGCTGTTTTAAAAATAACTGACTCATCTTCCTCAATCACACATGGACCGGCCATTATAACCAGTTTATCCCCGCCTATCGAGAAACTATTTAATTCAACCTGTTTTAACAATTTTTTTACCCTTCACTATCCTTTACGACAAATTATACAACAAAATTATCAAGTTTACAGAACTCTGTTTTTGGCTTTACGGAAATATGTTTCTGATTATTACAATTTTTAAAAAAACACTTTATTTTTTTAAAAACATGAATGATAATAATAATACGAAAAAACAAAATACTTTTCTGTTTTTAAGAAATTCTTAAAGTTTTAAATAAAAAATTATGTGGTTGGTATTGTTTAAGGAAAGGACACACGGATTATGCAAAAAAGACAAGGTTTCACACTTTTAGAACTCTTAATCGTTGTAGTTATTTTAGGCGTTTTGGCATTGATTGCAGCCCCAAGTTTATTAAATGCGGCAGATCAGGCAAAAGATGCAACTGTAAAAGCTAATGAAAGCGCAGCCGCTTCATCAGTAACAAGCAGATTTGCTCTTAACGACAATAATGATACGGCTTCAGAAATTGCAACAGCCGTTGCAGATGAACTTAACGGAGAAAACAAAAACCCTGTTGATGCTACAGCTGTTGCTTTTGCAACAGGCGGCACAGCTCCGGGTTCAGTTGTACTTACCGCTGATGATGCTACAGATACCATAGTCATAACAGGATATGGAAAACAAGGGGACTTGCTTGTTACTAAAACTGTTAAGGCACCTGCAAGCAACTAGTTTAGACTAATATAATTTGTAAAAAGGCGACAATAATTATTGTTGCCTTTTTGCTTTTCTTAATATTATCTTAATTAGCAAAAGGTGTTTTTATTTGATAAAATTATTTTTAAATTAGAAGAAATTCAAAGAAGAGTTGTTATGAATAATAAAGTTTTAATTATTGATGATGATATAGAAATTATGGACTGGTTGTCTATGGATCTTCAAATGAGCGGTTTTTGCACAGATTCTGCTACAGATGGTTTGAGCGGGCTACAAAAAGCCCAAAATGGAAACTATGACATAATAATTCTTGATGTAATGATGCCTAATATGGATGGGTTTGAAGTTTGCAAAAATCTTAGAAAATCTGCCAAAACAAAAGATATTCCGATTATCCTTTTAACCGCAAAAGGCACTATTGAAGACAAAATTACAGGTTTTGGTTCAGGCGCTGACGATTATCTTGTTAAACCTTTTGATATTCAGGAGCTTCTGGTAAGGATGAGGGCTTTATTAAGACGTACTGATGCCGTTCAATCCCACTCTCAAGAAATACTTGAAAGTGGTAGTTTTAAGCTTTATCCTGATTCTCTAGAGGTTAATGTTACAGACAAGCTTGTAAAACTAACTCCCACAGAATTTGAAATTCTTTATTGTCTTATGCAGCATATTAATCAAGCAGTTAGCCTTGCCACTCTCCTTAATGAAGTCTGGGGTTATGATGTAGATGAAGACGTTAGAATGGTAAGAGTGCATGTTGGTGGGCTAAGAAACAAAATAGAACCTGATTCCAAGAAACCAAAATATCTTCATACCATTACAAACGTAGGATATAAGCTTATTCCCTGGGGGGAAGGGTAAAGACAAATCATTTATAAGGGGAAAATAAATTATGGAATTAAAAGTAAAAAAAGATTCTTTAACAAACGTAAGCTGTGATGTGCTTGTAGTAAACCTTTTTGAAGGCATAAAAACTCCGGGTGGAGGAACAGGAGCAGTTGATAAGGCTCTTGATAATTTGATTTCTTCTTATGTAATAGAAAAAGAAAAATTCAAAGGAAAACTGAACGAAATTTATGTTTTGCCGACTTACGGAAAAATTCCTGCTGATAAAGTTCTTGTTGTTGGACTTGGAAAATCAGAAGAGTTTAATTTAAACAAAATACGGGAAGTTTCAGCCAAAATAATTAAAAAAGTTAAGTCTTTAAAAGCTAAAAATGTATGTTCTATTCTTCATGGAGCTGGAACTGCGGGGTTGGATGCTTTTAATTGTGCTCAAATGATTGCGGAAGGCTCAATTATAGGTGATTATGAATTTAAAAAATATAAATCTAAAGACGATGATGAAAATAACAAAAATGAAATTGAACTTCTGGAAATAGTGGAACTCGATGAATCAAAGCTGGAAAGCATCGAAAAAGGTTTGAAAAAGGGAAAGATTATAGCTGATTCGCTTAACTTTGCCAGAAATCTTATAAACGAGCCTCCTTGCGAAACAACCCCTTCCAAATTGGCTGAAACAGCTTTATCACTTGAAGGTATTGAATGCAAGGTTTTTGAAAAAGATGAAATTGAAAAAATGGGCATGGGTGCTTTTCTTGCTGTAGCAAAGGGAAGTTCAGTTCCTCCTAAATTTATTCATATGATTTATAAGCCTTCCGTCGAAATCAAAAAGAAAATAGCACTCGTTGGCAAAGGAATTACGTTTGACAGCGGCGGACTTGACCTTAAACCTGCTTCTTCCATGCGCCATATGAAAGGTGATATGTCAGGCTCTGCAATTACTCTTGCTGTTATGAAAGCGCTTGTTCTTTTAAAACCTGATATTGAAGTTCATGGAATAATCGCAGCCTGCGAAAATATGCCCGGTTGCGAAGCTTATAAACCGGGAGATATTTTAAAAGCAAAGAATGGCAAAACAATAGAAGTTGATAATACTGATGCAGAAGGAAGATTAACCCTTGCTGATGCTCTTTGTTACGCAACAGAGCTAAAAGTTGATGAAGTTATAGACATTGCAACACTTACAGGAGCATGTTCCGTTGCACTCGGGCAGATAGCTGCAGGAATTATGGGCAATAATCAGGAATTAATCGACAAATTAATAAGTTCTGCTGACAAAGGCGGTGAAAGATTCTGGCAATTACCGCTATATGATGAGCATAAAGATGATATTAAAAGTGACATTGCCGACATGAAAAATGCGGGTTCCCGTTATGCAGGAGCGAGCACAGCAGGAATTTTCCTCAAAGAATTTGTCAGTGAAACAAAATGGGCTCATATTGATATAGCAGGTCCTGCGGTTCTTGATAAAGAATACAAAGAGCTTTCAAAAGGTCCTTCCGCTTGCGGCATGAGGGCTTTGACAAACTATATTTTGAGTATTTAATCTAATGAAAAAAATATTTTTTAAATTATTCTTAATTTTTGGTATCGCATTTAGTATTGCAACGGCAATATCATTATCTTCTGTGAATGGGGTAGATGGTGCTATATATTACTACTTGAAATATCAGGATTTATCGGCATTAAATTATATAATTAAAGAGACTCCTGTTATGTTAAAACTATCAATAATAAATGGTGTTTTAGGTGGTTTTTTTATGACCGTTTTTTATATTGGAAGTCATTACTTTTCCTTAAAAAAGTCAGGCTGTAAGGATATTTTAAATTATGATAATACCCAAATAAAAGAAATCGAATTGCCTTATCAATATCTTGAAGTATTTAATGTCTGTAAACAATCTCTCAATAGCATAAATGGTAAAGTTATAAGTGAAAATATTTATTTAGGAAGTATTAAAGCTAAAACTAAAATATCATGGAAATCTTGTGGTGAAGAAATTGAATTTAATTTGTTAAAAATCAATGATTCATTAACTAAAATCACAGTAAAAAGTAACCCTCCAGGTTCTTATCCATCAACACATCTAGATGGTGGTAAGAATTTTGAAAATGTTGAAAATATAATAAAATATTTAAAAAACCATTTTGAAGCTAATGCAAATTTACATCAGCAGAAGATTTGTGATGCTTAACTCTTTTAAAAATCAACACTGTCGGAACTAAAGCTAAACATATAATTCCATATAGCCTAAAATTGTCAATAAATGACAATAAAGATGACTGCTGCAAAAGACTGCCGTACATAAGGTAATTTGCTTTATGCGCTGCAACAACAGGATTCATATGCGTAGACAAAAAATGCGTGGCTGCACCAACTTTTTCTTGAAAAACAGAATTATAAGGACTTAAATGCGAAACCATATTTGCCTGATGAACCTGCGCAAAACGGGAAAGCAAAGTTCCTACAATTGATATACCGATTCCTCCGCCAATATTTTTCATTAAATTTTGTATACCCGAGGCATTTGTCATCTGGTGATTTTTTAATGTAGCAAATGATAACGTGGTTAAAGGAATAAAGATAAATCCAAGAGCCGCACCGCTAAGAAGGTTAGGGATTATAACATTGCTCATTGATATTACAAGATTGAGTTCTCCAAACATAAAACAGGAAATAGCCAGCAAAATAAATCCAAAAGCTATTAAAATTCTTTCATCCATCTTATTTGAAAGGTATCCGGCAAGCACAATAGTAAATAAACAACTGATTCCTCTGGGAGTTATGGCAAGCCCGCTGTGATAAGCCGTATATCCAAGCAAATGTTGGAGAAAAAGAGGCAATATTGCAAGTGTGCTATACAAAATACCGCTAACAAAAGTGTTTAATACAGTACCTACTGTAAAATTTTGATCCATAAAGGCTTTTAAGTCAATGATAGAGTCTTTAAAATGAAGTTCCCAAACAAAGAAAAAGATCATTGATACAACAGAAATAAAAGTCATCCAGCAAATCCAGTCGGATTCAAACCAATCAAGTTTTTGACCGTTATCCAGAACCATCTGTAAAGACACTAACCATATTATTAATGCGCCAAAACCAATGTAATCTATTTTTTGAATCCCCTTTTTTCTTGCATAAGGAGGATCTTCAATGAACATCCGGGATAAAATTACCGCTAAAACCCCTATAGGCACATTAATATAAAAAATCCAATGCCATGAATAGTTGTCTGTAATCCAACCACCCAAAGTAGGTCCGATAACAGGTGCGAAAACCACTCCAAGACCGAAAACCGCCATTGCCATTCCGCGTTTTTCTTTAGGAAAACTTTCCAACAAAACCGCTTGAGATATAGGCATCAGAGCTCCGCCGCCTAATCCCTGAATTATACGCGCGCAAATCATCATCCCGAGGCTTGTAGAGGCACCACACAATATAGAAGCTATTGTGAAAATTGTTATACAAATGATAAAAAAGTTTTTTCTGCCGAATAAACTGCAAAACCATGCTGTCGAAGGTAAAATCACGCCGGTTGCAACGAGATAGCTGGTTAATATCCACAATGATTCGTTTGCGCTTGCGGAAAAGCTACCTGCCATGTGCGGTAAAGCAACATTAGCAACCGATGAATCAAGCACAACCATAAAAGTTCCAAGCATTACAGAAATTGCTATTAGCCATGGACTTACACTTGGCTTCCATTCGTGATTTTCAGAATAAGAAATAGCTACTTCGTTTGATTTCATTTAGTTTTAACCTTTGGAATAACAGACATCCCGGGAACTATAACATATTTAGGATCAATTTTTTCAGTAAAAACTATTTTTACTGGAACGCGCTGAACTACTTTAACAAAACTCCCAACAGCATTTTCAGGAGGAAACATACTCATTGATGAACCGGTACCTGATTGTATGCTATCAATGCGCCCTTTAAACGTTTTATGAGGATATGAATCCACTTTTATATCTACAGATTGCCCTATTTTCATATTAGCAAGCTGTGTTTCCTTAAAATTAGCAAGCACCCACCTTTTTTCAGGAACAATCGCAAAAAGAGGCTGCCCTATTTGTATGTATACGCCTTCTTCTACAGCCTTGCTTGTAATAATTCCCGAAGTAGGAGCATATATTTTAGTATAAGAAAGATTTAATTTTGCTTGTTTAACAGCTGTTTGTAATTGTTTAATTCCCGCCTCTGTCACTTTACTCTGGGAATTGCTTATAGAAACCTGCTCCTGTGCGGCAGCAGACTTTTTAATACAAGAATCCAATTTTGCTTTTGCTGTTTTATAATTCGTTTGTGCTCTGTCAAAATCCTGTTTAGAAGCTGCTCTTGATTTATAAAGGTTTGTATATCTATTAAGCTCTGTTTCTGTCAGGTCAAATTCTGCTTTAACTGAATCTATATCAGCATTTATCTGGGCTAAGTTTGATTCTGATTGAGCTATTTGTTCTGTTGAAACATCTTTTTGCGATTTTGCTCCCTCGACAGCAGAAATAGCCTGCTCATATTTAACTTCATAATCTATAGGATCAATCTCCACAAGGAGTTGTCCTTTTTTTACTTTCCGGTTATCATCAAAATGCAATTTAATTACATTTCCGGAAATCTTAGAACTAACCTGAATATTATGCCCTTCTATATAAGCATCATCTGTTGATACATAAGTTGTAGAATGAACATAATAATAAAATCCTGTAACTATAGTAATTAAAGCCAAAATAAAAGAACAAATCACTCTTTTTTTAGTGTGTTTAGATTTTTTTTCTTCATTTTCAGGATTATCTTTTAATTCCGCATTTCCTTGATCTTTAAATTCTTCTGCTGACATTGTTTTCCTCGCATTTATATCTGTAACTTAAAATCATCATCCATGTTTTCGCAAATTTTCCCTAATATATTTTTAATTGATTCTATTTCTTCGACAGTTATCCCTTTTAGCGCTTCTCTTTGTATCTCAAGCAATAAGGGATGTATTTCTGCCACTTGCTTTCTGCCTTCTTCAGTTATAAAAATTTTAAATATACGTCTGTTATCAGGAGCTGTTTCTCGATGCACAAAACCTTTTTCTTCAAGAATATCAATCATTCTGGTAATATTTGGTCTGTCTTTTAAGGAAATTTTGGCAAGCTGTCGTTGATACAACCCGTCTTCTCTGGAAAGAAAGAATAATATTCCAAATTGCTCAGGTGTCATATTGAAATTCTTTTCTTTAAACAGCTGCAATACTGTTATTTTAAAATACAAAGCGGTTTTGTTTATACAATAACCTACTCCAACTTTAGAGAAACCTGTTTTATCTTTTTCCATAACGCCTCAAATTTCGCACATTTAATGTTTTTATTAAGTTATCCTAATAACTGTTATTATGATAACATTAAAGCCTGAAAAAAGTTAACATTCAATGTTTTAAATATGAAGTTTTTAAACTATAATTTCAATATATTTAAGATTGGAAAAAAATGGGATTTATATTTCATAAAACTAAATTAGAAAGCGTTATTATTGTTGAACCAAAAGTTTTTGAGGATAATAGGGGCTTTTTTATGGAAACCTATAAGGCTTCCGAGTTTATAGCAAACGGAATAAACATTAATTTTTTTCAGGACAATCATTCAAAATCCACTAAAGGTGTGATTAGGGGACTTCATTTCCAGCATTATCCCAAGCCTCAGACTAAACTTGTAAGATGTATTCACGGAAAAATCTTTGATGTGGCTGTGGATATAAGACCTGACTCAAAAAATTTCGGGAAATGGTTTGGTATAGAGCTTTCTGAAGAAAACAAAAAAATGCTTTATATCCCCGAAGGCTTTGCTCACGGATTTTCAGTGCTTTCTGACGAGGCAGAAGTACTTTATAAAGCCTCGAATGAATACTCACCGGAACATGATGCCGGAATCAGATGGAATGACGAAGAATTAAACATAGAGTGGCAGGTTAAAAACCCGCTGGTTTCACAAAAAGACAAAATTTTACCGACTTTAAAAGAATATAAGAATAAACTAATCTATCAAGCAAACTGTCATCCTGAACGAAGCTAAGAATCTATTAAGCAGTGCAAATGACCAAATAGACAGATTATTCGGGCTAAAGCCCTCAGAATGACAAAGAGGAGGATACAAAATAAATGAAATTACTAGTAACAGGCGGTGCAGGGTTTATAGGAAGCTGTTTTATCAGACATATTTTGAATAAATATCCTGATTATAAAGTCCTAAACCTTGATTTACTTACTTATGCAGGAAATCTTGAGAACTTAAAAGACATTGAAAACAATCCCAATTATAGCTTTATTCATGGTGATATTTGCGACAAAAAACTTACCGGAGAACTTATTTCGCAAGTTGACTGTTGCTTAAATTTTGCGGCAGAAAGTCACGTAGACAGAAGCATTACCGATCCTGATGTTTTCATTAATACAAACATTTTAGGCACTCATAATCTTTTAAACACGGCTAAAGAACTTAAATTATCAAGATATATTCAGATTTCAACAGATGAAGTTTATGGGACTTTAGGCTCAACCGGATATTTTACTGAAGAAACTCATATTGCTCCAAACAGTCCATATTCTGCAAGTAAAGCATCTGCTGATATGCTTGTGAGATCATATTTTGAAACTTTTAAACAGCCTGTTTTAATTACCAGATGTTCAAATAACTATGGACCTTATCAGTTTCCGGAAAAATTAATTCCGCTGTTTATTTCCAATATTCTTCAAGATAAACAGGTTCCTGTTTATGGAGATGGAATGAATGTAAGGGATTGGCTTTATGTTTATGACCATTGCAGTGCTATAGATGCAGTTTTGCATAAAGGCAAAGAAGGTGAAGTTTACAACATCGGTGGAAACAACGAAAAACCCAATATTGAAATAACAAAATTGCTTTTAAAAGAGCTGAATAAACCCGAAACCCTCATAAAATACGTTGAAGACAGGCTTGGACACGACAGAAGATACGCTATAGACAGCTCAAAAATCCAAAATGAGCTTGGTTGGAGTCCTTCCGTAACTTTTGAGGAAGGTATCAAGCTGACAATTCAATGGTATTTGAATAATCAAGCGTGGATAAACAATATTCTTAATAGAAAAACAGGGATTGAAATTCCTACCTAATTATGCTACTATATAAACAAAATGGTAGTAATAAGCAGGAGCAAAACCATGCCTAAAATATCTGTTTCAATTCCAGAAGAAATGCTTGATTTTGTTGACAAACAAGGAAAAAATCGCAGTAAAACCATAGTTACAATTCTTGAAGAATTTAAGGCAAAAAAACAGCAGGAAGAACTTGAAAAAGAGTATGAAGAATATGCCAGATTCTGTGAAGAAGATGATAAAGACTTCTGGCAGGATTGGGAACATGCAGCAGTAATTGATGCAAATAAATTTGAGGAAAATGATGAATAATAATGATATTTTTCCAAAAAGAGGAGAAATTTGGCTGGTTAGTTTTGACCCTTCTGTTGGCACAGAAATTAAAAAAATAAGGCCTGCTTTAATTTTATCAAATAATATTGCTAATAAAAAAACTACAAAAATCTGTGTTGTTCCTTTGACAAGCAATGTTAAAAACATTGGTCTTGTTGTAATTGTTGAACCTGATAAAGAAAATAACCTGAAAGTTCCTGGTTTAATTCGTGTTCCTGATATAAACACTTTCGACAAATCAAGAATTAAAAACAAAATAGGCGCTTTATCTTCTGAAAAATTAAAAGAAGTTGAAAAAAAATTGAAATTACATTTGGGGTTTAATTAATGAAAACAATACTTTTAACAGGCGCAAAAGGCATGTTCGGACAGGACGCTGTCCAAATTTTCACTGAAAGAGGCTATAAAGTTATTCCTGTTGATATAGAAGATTTTAATATTACCGATGAAATCAGCGTTAAAAACTATTTTAAGGACATAAACCCTGATTTTGTAATTCATGCCGCGGCTTATACCAATGTTGACCTTGCAGAAACCGAAAGAGAAAAAGCTTTTCTCATAAACGAAAAAGGCACAGAGAATCTGGCAAAAGTTACCGGCGAAAAAAATATTCCGATGATTTATATAAGCACAGATTACGTTTTTGACGGGGAAAGGGATTCGGCTTATCTGCATGATGACAAGACAAATCCGCAGAGTGTTTACGGAGAATCAAAGCTGGCAGGAGAGTTGGCAGTCAAAAAATATAACCCGAAACATTTTATAACGAGGACAAGCTGGCTTTACGGCAAAAACGGCAAGAATTTTGTTGATACAATGATTAATCTCTCTAAAATGAATAGTTTTTTAAAAGTTGTGGACGACCAACAGGGTTGTCCGACATGGACTTATGATCTGGCGGAAGGGATTTTAAAGATTATAGAAAATAATAGTCCTTACGGAATTTATCATGTTTGCGGAAGCAATTTTACAACGTGGTACGGATTTGCGAAGAAAATTTTTGAGTTAAAAGGCATAGAAATTGAAGTTCTTCCTGTAGCTACAGAAGAATTTCCACGTCCCGCAAAAAGACCCCGAAATTCCGTGATGGAGAACAACAATCTTTGCAGAAATTGGGAAGATTCTTTAAAAAAATATCTCGAAAATATAGCAACTTTTTAATCTTCTAAAACAAAACCCAATTCATGAACTTTATCTAAAAATTCACTCATATCAGAAGATTTTATAAAATAATTTTCGTAGATACAATTTAATTTACTTATAATAATTTTCCTGTTATACCAATCATCATAAGCGGTTGTAATTACTACCCGTAGTCTATCCATTTCCCAAATGTTTTTTTCTGATTCAATTCGTCTTATTGACCTTAAAACCTCGCCGCCATCCATATCAGGCATTATAATATCAAGTACCATAAGCTGATAAGGAGATCCTTGTTCTATAGATTCTTTATATGCCTCTAATGCACTTTTTCCATTATCTACAAAATCGCATTGTCCGTATTTTAAAAGCTCTGTTTTAAATATATTTCCACAAATTTTATCATCATCAACAACAATGCTTTTCATTTATATTTACCTCCAAGTTTATCGTCGCTTTAGGTTTATTTTTGTTTAAATCTTTATTTTTATTAATTAATCTGTTTATTAAAGCATTTTATTACATTTACTATAAAATATGCAAATTAAACTTATTTTTAAAAGATACAGTAATAAGCCAGATTTTTAACGGCTTTTTCCCCGTAAAATCTGGTGAAAAACATTTTCCAAACACCAAAAGGATCATAAGGAATTACTTTATAAGGAAATTTTTTCTGTTTAGTCTTTTTAATAAAGTTCAAATAAAGCTTTATACGCCAATATTTACCGTATTTGTCACTCAAAATACTTTTCATTTCGGCAGCTGCTTTTGCACGATATCTAATTAATGATTCTCCACCGACATTTTTTTTATAACCGAGGTTTCTATTCCATTTTACAGGAAGTTTATGATCCAAAATCCACCACATCTCGTTTTGGGCAGCTTCATAACCGAGTTCATGAGTGGTTACCCAGCCTCTTTGGGCTCTCGGTTCAAAATATCCCGTCCGATTAATGCGAGTCTTTTCAATAAGTTCATGGCTTATCAAAGGTGCTATACATTCACACCAACAGCATAAAGAATAATTATATTTCGGTTTTTCTTTATATATCTGGTGTTTTATAGTTTCATTAGAAATCAATGCGGGTGAAAGAATGCCTATTTTAATATTTTTCTTTTTTATATTATCAAGAGATTTATTCAATTTTTCTTTATAGTTTATTTCTTCAAGAAGTTCGCTGCTGGTATTTATAATCCAGTAATAATCTGCGGGAAAATAATCCATGGCATAAAGCAAAGCCATTTTAGTCTGTCCAACGGCTTTAATATTTTTAGACAGGATAAAATTTGCCGATTTTGCCAGCGGCATAAGATTTGAACCGTTATCGACGGAAATTATATCTTCAAACCCGTCTTTAACAAGTTTTTCATAAATTTTATCAGTCTCTTCCGGTTGATTGTAGTTCAAAACAATCGGAAGTATTCGTTTACCACTCATAATTTTGTTAATAGTCTAGTTAATTACAACGCTATATTCAATTTGGTTATTTTATCCAACTTTGGAAACAATTAATAACTATGTCTAATTTATAACATAAGCATAAATCAGTTTAAAGTCTTGATTTTTTGTTTGGGTTCGCAATGAAAACGCAATACTTTGATAAAATATATTCTTTTATAGTACTTGGACACCATGATATTAAAACAATCATGAGGTACTCACACCCAGTTCCTGAGAGAAAATTCGCAGCTATAAGTGTTTTGGATAGTTAATTTCATTCTGTTTCTTCCTGCGTTAATCTGAATCAGAATTAGACACAGATTAGACACAGAGAAAAAATTAAAGAGGGTCTGATTTCTCAAAACCCTCTCTGTAAGCCTCGGAACGACAGGATTTGAACCTGCGACCCCTACCACCCCAAGGTGGCACTATACTTGCTTTTGCTGCCATTTAGTTTGCTGTAATCTACAAATATCAAGAAAAACTGACTTCTTTGTTGTTTATATATAAATACAGCACACTAAGTGGAAAAATTGCGTACCCGTCGGGATTCAGTCGGGAGTTTTTTATCATTTTTGAAGCGATGTAACAATTTTACATCAAATTTACTATTTTTTACATTTGATTCTTTATTATAACGTTGTATCTCTTATGATACCTTTAGTGATACCATTAACCTTAAACTTTTATTTAATAGGCTTATTAAGTTGATACCTTTGTAATTTTCAGGGTAATACATATTTTGTATCTTTTAACTTTTACTTTGTTTTTTACATTTAATTTTGTAGGTAGTCGATTGATAGTCAATAAGTTGTCGACAAGTAGTCAATTAATCAATTTCTGTAAACAGAAAAGGCAAAGTTTTGTAAATGAATGTCAAGATTGATATTAAATTATCAAATTATGTTAAAACTAAGTATTACCCTATTTTCATTTAATTATTAAAAAATGTTCCATCATATAGGGGAATGGCTTTGCAAATAATTAGGGTTTATACTAAACTGTTCTTGTAGGAGAAGTAAAGATATGAGTCAATTAGGAGAAATCCTTTATTTGAGCTTTAAAGAGCTTGGGTTTAGTTTTGATAAATTTTTAATTAGTAAAACCCAACGAATTATTTTTCAGAAATATTCTTACTTAATGAATAAATACTTTGATCTTGGAATTACAGGATATAGTATATATATTAATGGACCTTATAGTTCTGATTTAGCTGATGTTGGATATGATATAGCAAATATTCAAAGTTTTTATGAAGAAAAAACCGAGGATAGAATATTAAAAGACAACTACAAGGAATCATTAAAAATTATCAAAGATATTTTTAATGATGATTCAACATTATTAGAAGTCTATTGTACTTATAGATATTTGATTGATGAAAGTGGCTATAAAGAAAATGATTCTATCACTTTAGAAAAAGTAAAAAAGATCAAAAGTCACTTAATAAGTTCAGATGAATTTATTAATGAAACTATTCCCAATATTGATAAACAGCTAAATGAAAGACTTTTAGCTATTGGTGTAAGTTAAAATATTCTCAAAATCATAAATACGAAATTTATAGTAATGTTTATGTTTATTAATTTCATCAAGTTTTAAATTATTTAATCTTTCAATTTCACCATCAATACTTTTAATTTCTTTTATGATATCTGACGAAATTTTGGTGGATTTATCATTATCTATAGAATTATTTTCAATAATTTTTATAAGAGAATTAGAAAGTTTTTCTTTTTTATCTTTAAGTTTTCTTATGAGTTTATCTTTTTCATCTTGTTCAAATAAGAATTCATGTAAAAGCTGGTCATTCATTTCACTTATATGGCTACAAAATTCCTGACAGCTCGTGATATTACAAGCTTTTTCTTGACAATTGGAAATATTCAAATTAGAAGAATCATGATTTTCTTCGTATTTAAAAATTTCTCTACTACTTATAAAAGGTAAGTAATTTTTAGACTTTAACTCAACAATTCTTCTAAATTCATTTTTATGCTGGGAAGTTATATGACTGGCAATTTTAGGATTAAAGGTTGCGAAACTACTAACTTCTTTAGTTGCGTTATTGAATTCTTTTTCTCCTAAAATTCGAGGAAATTTTCTATTAATTAAATTTTTAGCTAAAGTTTTTATTAATGGAGGGGCTGAAATTTCATCACATAAAATTTTATTTATTTGTTCCCAAAATGCATTGTCATTAAAGAAAAAATACTTTTCAGGGTTATTTATTAATATATTTTGATTATCTTCTCCTTTTTCTTTTCCAATTAGATAATCATGTTTAAATGCAAAATCAGGAATTTCGGTCAAAAGAAATGAATATATTCTTTGAGCGATTAAATTCATTATTGCAACTTTATCATAATATAGTATTTCTGAATACCAGTAGAATTTAGCTAATAAAAATTGTTCTATTGATTGTATAGCATTACTATTAAAACATATAGATGGTCTGATAGATTCATTGCTAAGCTTTTTATTACATATGTTCAAATTATTTATAATAAAGTCAAGTCTTAACGACGATTTTATACCTGTATTTACTGTATCCCTTATCATATAGTCCATTTGATCTGCATCAAAATCAGAATGTATAAGTTGAGATAAGATAAAATACATATTTCTTTTTTCTTCATCTTCAATACTTTCTATAATTGCTTTATCTCCAGTTATAAAAGCTCCAATAATGTTTAAAAGCATTTCTCTGAGATTAAAGCCTGCATTTTTAAGTTCTTGTTTAAACGAATCCGTTTTTATTATTTTTTCTGCAATTCTTTCATGATTAAAGCGTTTATCTTTTTTTCTATCAGTTGATTCAAGAAAAGAAGAAATCGTAGGTATATCTGTCATTATAATGTTTTTAGATGAATCAAAAACGTTATCTGCCTTTTTAGCTTGATTTGTCTCCATATAAGAAGCTTCTATTGTATGAGATAAAGGATAATGCCCAATATCATGTAACAATGCTGCTAATCTTGTAATTGTATGTGCGGTTTCAGTTATTTCAATTTTTCTTGTCTTTTTTAACTTTTGTATTAACCTTTCCGTAATATTTAGAACCCCTAATGAATGTGATAATCTTGTGTGTGTTGCTCCAGGAAAAACGAAATAAGAAAGGGAATTTTGTTTGATTAAATTAAGCCTTTGCAAGTATGGAGAAGAAAGAAGTTTTTTTTCTTCTCTAGTAAGATATATAAAACCATAAATATTATCATATACAGGTTTTATTAATTTATCTTCAAAACGTTTGGAGTTCATATTCATATTTATCAAAATTCAACTTATAAATTAAAAACAAGTTTATTATATATCAAGTTTATAAGAGTAAAAATACTTAATTAATTTATTAATCTTTGTAATATTCAAGGTAATATATTTCTTACATTTAAATTCTTTTTCTTTATTTTTTCAGAAAGTCGACGATAAGTAGTTAATTAACTACTTTGACTTTGCTCTTTTATAAACCTCATCCAGCATCCATTTTTCAAATGATTCTTGAAATTCCGCATTATCCATAATCATTTTGAACATTTTATCATTCTGATTTTGACGATCAATAACTTTATCATAAAGTACATCAGTCAAACCGGACTTAAAGTTTTCTTTGGTATTAATACTTGCTTGCTGTTTAATAGTTGCATCATTAACACAATCCTGAACAACCTGTTCAAAGAACAACTGGTCAGCTTCTGTAAAATCGGTTTCAAATCTTTTATTCATTTCCTCAATAATTTTAGAAAGCTCTGAAAATTTATCTTTATCCTTGTCAGAACCTACATCATTTATACCTTTCAGTTCACCTTCACCCTTTTTTAACTGTCCGTCAAAAGTACCAGCTTTAGTTAGCCTGTAATACTTTAGTGAAACATCATCACCAACTGTGTATTTTTCATCTTGACTGGTTCTCGGCAATTTTCTTAAAAGATATTGAGAGTAAGAGAAGAACTTTTCTAAGTTTTCATCAAAGTATGGTATGACCTGAGTTAAGAATGAATACATCCTTACAAAACTTGTTAATAACTGTTTGAAGGCATCTTTATCTTCTTCATCTCGTTTTTTATACCTGTCAACAGCAGGGTCAATTAAACTGTTTAGCTTTGCTTGGTCAAAAGTATATTGTTTGGCTTTTGGTTTATAGAATATTTTTGCGAATTGGTCAACTTCTGAATCCCAACATATTTGATATGTGCTTATTTTGCCATACAAATCAAATAACTTATTTGGGTCTGTTGTTTCAGATAAAGTTGTTCCTTCATAATATGGCTGAAAAGATTCTTCTATTTCTTCTCTTGTATTTACAAAGTCCAAAATAAAGGTATCTTCTTTACCTGTGCAAGTTCTGTTTAATCTTGATAAGGTTTGAACAGCTTTAACCCCCGATAATTTCTTATCAACGTACATTGTATGTAGTAAAGGCTGATCAAATCCTGTTTGGTATTTATCAGCAACTAACAATACTTGATAGTCATCAGAAGCAAAGCGTTCAGGGAGTTCTTTTTCTCCTATCTTCTTTCCTTTTTTATCGATATTTACATCAGGCTCTGTATAGTCCACTCCATGGTATGTAATCTTTCCTGAAAAGGCTACAAGTGTTCCTATGTCTGTATAACCCTTTTCTGTTATATATTTATCAAACTCACGCTTGTACCTGTAAGCGTGCATTCTTGAACTTGTGACGACCATTGCTTTAGCGTTGCCGCCAATTTTATTTTTAACAACACGTCTAAAATGCTCAACTATTATTTCTGTTTTTTGCGATAAATTATATGGATGCAAACTTACAAACCTTGCAATCGCAACAGCTGCTTTCTTTTTATTAACTGTCGGGTCATCAACAATTTCTTTTGAAAGTTTAAAGAACAAGTTATAAGTAGTGTAATTTTTTAATACATCAAGGATGAAACCTTCTTCAATAGCTTGTCTCATAGAATACAAGTGGAATGGTCGTGGCTTGCCGTCCTCTGCCTTTTGTCCAAAAGTTTCTAGTGTCTTTGGTTTTGGTGTGGCAGTAAAAGCGAAGAAACTCAAATTATTTAGCTGTTTCCTAGAAAGCATAGTTTTAATAAGTTCTTCTTCGTAATCTTCCTGTTTTTCCTCTTCTTGCATTTGTTCTTTTGCTGCAATTTCAAGGTCAGCTTGAGAAAGAACCTGTTTCATTTTGTTTGAAGCCTCCCCACTTTGTGAAGAGTGTGCCTCGTCAACAATAACAGCATATTTCTTATTTGGTACTTTATCTACACTTTCTATTAATTCAACAAAAGGAAATGTTTGAAGCGTTGTAATAATTATTTTTGAACCGTCTTTAATAGCTTTTGTTAATTGTTTTGATCCCTTTTCAATTCTTTCAACAACGCCCTGCTTGTGTTCAAATTGGAATATAGTATCTTGTAATTGTTTATTTAATATAACTCTGTCTGTAACAACAATGATAGAATCAAAAACAGCTTCATCATTTTTATTGTGTAAACTTGCAAGACGATATGAAAGCCAAGCTATTGAATTACTTTTTCCGCTGCCTGCCGAATGCTGAATCAAATAATTCTTACCTGTACCAGCAACTTTAGCATCAGTTTCTAACGTCCTTACAACGTCAAGCTGATGATAACGAGGGAAAATCATTGTTTCTTTTTTGTTTTTTTTACCATTAGGCAAGATCTTTTCATCTATTTGCAAATGTAAGAATTTTTGAATAATATCCATTAGACTATCTTTTGTAAGTATTTCAGTCCAAAGATAATCTGTTTTATAACCGCCATTAGGATTAACAGGATTACCGGCTCCGTTATCATCACCTTTATTAAAGGGCAAGAAATATGTATCTTTACCTTTAAGTTCAGTAGCCATAAAAATTAAATCTGTATCGACAGCAAAATGAACAAGAGTACGTTTCTTAAAATGGAATATCAATTCTTTCGGATCTCTGTCAGACATATACTGTTTTTTAGCCTCTTCAACTGTCTGTCCTGACATTTGATTTTTCAGCTCAATAGTTATCACAGGTAATCCATTTATTAAAATAACCATATCAAGAGAGTTTTCATTTTTTAAACTGTAATGAACCTGCCTTGTAACAGCGATTAAGTTCTTTTTATACAACTTTAGTATTTGCTGATTCATTCCACTTGCAGGTTTAAAATAAGCAAGCTTAAACTTTACTCCGTAGTCGACTATACCGTTGCGTAAGACATCAAGCATACCTCTGCTAGAAAGTTCCTGATTAAGCCTATGCAGGAAATTACTTTCAACTTTATTTTTATGGATTGCACTTAATTTATCCCACTCTTTAGCCTGAGTAGTTTTAATAAACTCAAATAGCATAGTTCTATCAAGAGCATTTTCACGGTCAAAGTTATCTTTATTGCCTTTAATGTAGCCTTCATTCTCTATTAAATGCTGTTCTATCGCATCTTCAAAGTTTATCTCTTTAGTAAGTGCCATATTGTTTTTTTCCTTTTTATGCACAATCCCTGACATCTATTTTGCCGGTAACGGCGTTGGATATGAGAGTTTGCTTATATTCTTTTAGTTTTTCTATTTGCTGCTCTACTTTTGAAAGCAAAGTATCAATATCTTTACTTTTCTTGTCAATGTAACAAGCAATTTGTTCTTGTTCTTTGGTTGGTGGTATAGGAATTACAAAATTAAGGAATTTATCAGACTGCAAACGCCATCTTCCAAAATTTGATACCCCTTGCCCAAGACCGTAGAATATTTTATTTTTGTAGCAAATTTGGAACATATTTTTAAAATAACTTTTATTGTTATTTTTATTTATCAAATAAAAAACTCTGTAATCAGGACTTGTTACGCCAACATATTGAGAACAATCAACATAGCCTGTTAATAAGTCCATATGATTCATAACATAGTCATCAACATTAACAAGCTGGTATTTTGAGTAGTCCATGGACAACTGCCCTTCATTGCTGGATATATCTTTAATTTTGATACCGGACTGCGTTACTGCCAAAATATTATAACCTTCTGTACCGGCAATATCTTTTTTGATTTTAAATTCATACTTCAGTTTTTTTAATTCCCAATGCTGAGGAACATCATCAATCCAGTCAATACCCGATGACTTTAGCTTTGCACTTTTGTCAATCCCTTTTGTTAATGCTCGATTGATAAGCCCCTGACGTTTTTCTTTTAACAGTTCGATTAATCTCTTATTTTTATAAATAAGCCCATCAAGTCGTGAGGTTTCTTTATCGAGAAAATTAGCAATTAGTTCCTGCTCTTTTATTGGAGGATATATAGCTTTTTCGTTAAAGTACGATTCAGCATCTAAATTCTGAATACCTGTTGTTTGCTTTATTGACCTTATGTTTAGCCTTATTGAATATAAATATGAATGAAAATATTTAAAATAATTTGAATTAACATTATTTGGTGGAATTTTAGCAACAAAATTAGACGTAATTGCAGGATAATCATGATTATATTGAACAACAAAGCCTACTGGTTGATTGTCGCCACCTCCGGATTTTTCAATTATTAAATCTCCTTTTGAGAGCATTAATTTTACTCTTTTCTCTTTGGGTAAGTTTCTAAAAGTAAAATTATTATCTTTAATAATTAGTTTATCTCTATTGAAATCAGCAACTCTGACACATATTATATCGTTACTATTTTCTTGCGGTTCATCACCCCAAGCTCCATTTAAACACCCTTTTGTAGAATATTTTAGTCTCTTTAATTCCCATTTCTGAGGAATCTCATTAAACCATTCAATTCCGCTATCTTTATATTCAAGATATTTCTTATACTTCATCCTTGCATCCTTCTACTTTTGCAGGATTTATTTGGGTTATCATTTTTACTTCTCGTTCAAACTCTTCTTCAGCCTGCAATAGCTCTATTTCTTTTCGGTTTTTATCAAAAATTTCATATTCAGATTTTGCTTTTCTGTCAGCAAGTTCTTTTGACATTTTACCGGCATGAGTTAATATGTCCCTGTCGTTCAATGACAAAAAGCCGTCGAGTTTGTTTACCCACTTAGCCATAGTCATTTCAACTCTGTTCATTGCTTGCAGTTCTGCGAAGTCAAGATACATTGAAACAATTCTGTCGAGCTGGTCTATTTCTTCTTTTTCAAGATAATTTTTAGCGATAGTTATATCAGTTTTACCGATTTTTTTCTTTTCCCAACTGGTTAAACCCATATTAGGCTTGACCGCATTAGCTCTGCTGTGAATAATTTCTGCTGCTGTCTGTCCGGTTATAGCCCATAACATTTTATTTTGAACAATTTGAAAGAATTGTCTTGTTGTATCAGATTTTGGATCATAATCAACGCTGGTTGTGTATATATCTCTAATTTTAAGGTAAAACCTCTTTTCAGAAGCCCTGATTTCTCGAATGTCTTCAAGTAATTTGTCAAAGTAATCAATTCCACCGGGCTCTTTTAATCTTTTTTTATCTATTGTATAGCCTTTTACAATGTATTCTCTAAGTCTTTGAGTTGCCCATTGTCTGAATTGAGTGCCTCTTAAAGATTTTATACGATAACCGACCGATATAATTACATCAAGGTTATAAAATTTTGTTTTATAATTTTTACCATCTAAAGCAGTAGTCAAATATTCCTTGACTACTGAATCTTCAACAAGCTCGCCCTCTTCAAAGATATTTTTGATATGAAGGCTAACATTTTGTTTTGAAGTATCAAACAACTCTGCCATTAAATTTTGAGGCAGCCATACGGTTTCATCAACCAATTTAACGTGTATTTGCTTTTCGCCGTCTTCAGTTGTATATAATAAAAACTCTGAATTATTAGGTAATTGTGAAAGGTTACTGCTCACACCGAAACCTCCTTTAATAGCTCAAGAATTTCACTTTCCAGTGTTTTTATCTCTGAATCGATTTCTTCAAGAGGTCTTAGCTGTTGATACTTATAAAAATACCTTGTAAACGGTATCTCATAGCCCACTTTTGTTTTATCATAATCAATCCACGCATCAGGAACATGCGGTTTAACTTCTCTGTTGAAGTATTCATTTATATCTTTTTTTAAAGGAATGTTTTCATAGTCTCTAAGCTCTGTATCGGGCTCAGGTTTGCCCTTTGAATCTAAACATGTATCTGCTGTTTCATCACGTTCAGACAGAGCCGTTAATAAAGCTTTTTCAAGAGCTGCATTGTATGTAACATCAGATGATTTAAATATGACTTTAAGGTGTTTGATAAAGCTGTTACGGTTTTTATATACAGTATCCGATATATTTGAACCCAACACTTTTAGAATTTCATCTTTAGAACTTTCAATAGCTTTAGTGAAGCTGATAGTATCGATTCTTTCCTTTAATATTTGGAAGCTTAGTTTTAAAGGTCTTTCAACTGTTATTTTATTGTATCCAAAGTCCTCATTATCAAAGATTTTAGTAAGCCCATTATCGTAAAAATCACCATATATCTTTGTAATTTCTGCTATTTGTGATTCTGTTATAAGATTTCGTTTATCACCAAGATTTTTTCTCATTCTTTCATAAAAATCGACAGCGTTTACAAGTTGAACTTTGCCTTTTCGCTTATTTTCTTTGCGGTTAGTTACTACCCATATATAAGTTGAAATGCCCGTATTATAAAAAAGCTGGTCAGGTAAACCAATAATAGCTTCTAAAAAATCATTCTCTATTATCCATCTTCTTATTTCACTTTCACCCGAACCTGCTGAACCGGTGAACATTGGAGAACCGTTAAATACAATTGCAAGCCTTGATTTTTCGTCATTTTGTTTCATTTTTGAAATCATATGTTGAAGGAATAACAAAGAACCATCGCTTATTTTTGGTAGTCCTGCTCCAAAACGACCGCCATAACCTTGATTTGATGATTCGTCTCTTATTTCCTTTTCATACTTCTTCCATTCAACGCCGAACGGTGGATTTGAAAGCATATAGGCAAATTTTTCATCGGGTAAACCATCTTGTGTAAAGCTATTACCAAATTTAATATTGTCTGCATTTTGCCCTTTTAATAGCATTTCTGCTTTGCAAATAGCATAAGTTTCAGGATTTATTTCTTGCCCGTAAGCATCTATTTTAGCACTTGGATTTAAGTCTTTGATAAAATTTTCTGAGATAGAAAGCATACCGCCTGTTCCGCATGCAGGGTCGTATAAATTACGGATGATTCCTTGCTTAAATATTTCTCTATCAGGGTTAAACAAAACACTAACCATTAAAGTAATAACTTCTCTCGGCGTAAAGTGTTCCCCCGCTGTTTCATTAGACTGTTCTGAGAATTTTCTGATTAATTCTTCATAAATCAGGCCCATGTCATCAGCATTAATTTCATTGTATGACAGGTCGATAGTTAAAAATTCTTTTACAATAATATATAAAAGATCTGCTTTATCCAGTCTTTCAATCTGTTTTTCAAATTCAAACTTTTCCATTATCTCTCTGATATTTTCAGAGAAATTTTGTATATAATCAACAAGGTTATCTGCAATATTTGACGGGTCATTGGTCAACTTGTCAAAGTCAAACTTGCTTCTGTTATGAAATTTTTGTCCTGCATTTCTATTAAGAATAGGATCAATATTTTTAAGATCGCTGCTTTTTAATTTTTCATACTCTGCTAAAACAATTGCCTTCTTATCTTTAAGAACACAATCAAGCCTTCTTAAAACAGCTAAAGGTAATATAATCTTGCCATAATCAGATTGTTTGTAGTCACCTCTCAGAAGATTCGCTATATTCCATATAAAATTAGCCTTTTCCTTAAAATTATTTGCCATATTCTCCGCTCTCTTTTTAATATTTCGTTACAATTCCCCACCGATATATTACAGTAACCTATGAGTGATTAGACCATGCAAAAAGCTGATTTTCACATCCGTAACCATGTCGGACACTATAAATGAAATTTGATACCAAAAATCTGAAATAATTTGTTTAATTGGTAGATATCTAAATTATAGTAATTATATTTTTCATGATGGTTTATTGCTTGTTTGGTTATGCCTAGCATACCTGCCAAGTCTTTTTGAGAAAATCCTTTAGCAATACGTATTTTAGAGATATACCCTATAATTTCCAAGAAAGTAATATCTTCAGGTAATTCAATTTTACCTGCTTTGAGATTTTCGTACTCCTCCAACTCTTCTTCAAGTTTTTGGATCTCTGCATTTTTAGCGGAATTATTTTCGTTCCTGATTTGTTCGAGCTGTCTTAAAGCTTTTGCTTTTTGCTTGCCGCTTTTTATCATCATTAATCCTTTTGAAATGAGTCAAATATATGCTTGGCTCAAGCAAGATCGACTACCTTAACTTAGTCTAGCATCCTGCATAAATAAGTCAAACATATGCTTGACTCAGCTACTAAATTTTCATGTCCGCCATTGCTAATTTATGAACATACATTTTAAAATGACATTTTATTTATAATTTAGATTAATTTTGTTATACTTGCTAAAAACTGAATAAATACTTGGGAGTATTTAATCCTATGAAAAAACAATTTTATTATTTTGACAAAAATGGTATAGAAGATTGGTACTATCTCTGTTTTGATGAAGACAAAAACGAATTTTATATTGAATACGAATGGAGTCATATAGGCATATACACAACCATATATAATAGAGAAGATAACCCTAGTGGCTCGAAACGTTTGTCTGTAAATGAATTTATGAATAATACTTATTACGCAAGAATTCAGGGCGCTCAACGTGAATTTAAGAACCTTTTAAGCAAAATTTTCAATCTTTAACATAATATTAATTTTAAGCGTTCATCAAAGGTTAATTTTTACTAAAAATTATTCCAAAATTATCACTAAGAATTTTAGCCATATGACAAGCTTCAATTTCAGAGACAAAAAACTTTTCTTCTAAATAATTCGCATGAATCACTCCACTTAGACCAAGATTAATTGGATACCCAATATTCAAACCCGTATACTGAGTCTTTTCTGTATGATACTCATGTGAATTATCCATAAATAAACAATCACTACAGATACGACATATCTGATCAGCTTTTTGCTTTAACAATACATACAGATAACCTTCTGGATAATCCTCAATAACAACCAAATCATATGTATTGTTAAAATCAAATATTTTTGCCTTAGACTCCTTCACAATATTTGCCATTATAAATAACTCCTTAAACTGTTTTTTGTAATATCCGACTCTGAAATCAAGATATTTAGTATAATTTATTTTTAGATCACCATAAATTATACTAAATATTTTCAAAAAATTTAAACTATATTAGATAGAAACAGATGGCTGACAATTATTAAGTTATTTTAAACATTTTTAAGGTTTGTAGACATAAACCCGCATTAAATCAAAATCCTACAGGCTCATTTTTTTTTTAGATTTTTATTTAAATTCATTTACTGAAATGCAATAACTTATGATAAATTTTTACCCAAATTTTAATAATGCCCATTTTTTATATTACTGCACTTCATAAACAGGATTAGATAAAGTTTCATTTTCTGATCCTTTTAAAAATGGTTTTATCCATTGTAATCTATTTTCCATTTTATAACGCTCATCCCTATATTCCCTCCAATGACCACGAACCCAAAACATTTTTGAGGGTGATTTTTTTGAAGAAACTTCTTGTTTATTTTTTTGAGAATTTCCTGAAATTATTATTTTACTTTCTCCAACTTCAAAAAAATCACATGGAAAGGGACAAGTAGTTTTAATTTGGTTTTGGATATTTTTTCTATTTTTCTTGGTTTTTGCCTGTTTCAACAAAGTTTTTAAGTTAGAATGCTGATTATTAAGCTTATAATCTTTTACATAAATTAAATATAGGATGAAATTAATTAAAATATAAAACCCTGTTTTCATTTCATTTTTTGTTTCATCGCTGATTTCAGAAAATCCTATACCTTTATTAACTTTTAAACTTAATTTTAAACTTTCTTCTATGGTTAGCTCATCCCATAAATATAAATAAAAGCCATAAAAATCTGTTCCTTTTGAGTCATAATTCACCATTAAAAGCTTGTAAGCTCTATCAGGTTTATCTTTATCTATTAATTCATTCCAATTAACATCTTTGCAATGATTAAAATTTTCTTCGTAAACCAAAATATTTTTATAAGAACAACCTTTAAAAGCAATAGCTTTAGGCAAAATTAATAGTATTTTATTAAAAGGTAATCTAATCATTTTTGATAAAGTATTATTAGCATCCGTATAATTTAACATTTCAAGTAAATTAGTGCTGATTTGACATGTTCCCCAAATATGCTTACAGTTAAAACTTAGTACTCCACATTTTCATGCATACTGCATTGCATATTTTTCAGGTGTCATATAGTTCAAAGAAC
>Ga0209417_1002694_pt1 | contig 26222 bp, 13 predicted proteins | sample RifGroF2_FD_184002 | JGI IMG/M metagenome (GOLD analysis project Ga0209417, IMG submission 184002) | Groundwater microbial communities from Rifle, Colorado, USA - Groundwater F2 (SPAdes) (version 2) | ecosystem: Environmental > Aquatic > Deep subsurface > Groundwater | place: Rifle, Colorado... | reverse complement strand
ACAAACTCAAGATATGTACGTTTTTTCTCTACGAAATTTTTCGCGTTTTTTATCGCAGGCGGATTATCAAGCACAGGACTGAACGACATACAATACGGCTCGTGAATCTGAAAACCGGCAAAATTCTTTCCGCCGCGCAGTACTATCTCTTTTTTGAGAACCTTCAGAGCCTTTTCAGATATTTCCGGCAGTCCGCTAAACTGGAATTTCAGGTTATTGTTTTTACAAAAATCAATCCATCGCTGCCAGTCTTTCAGAGGAGTAGGAATTTTTACAGGATAATTTCTATTGTGCTTCGGCCTAAAAGCGATGAAATTGCCCATTTGCGTATATGCAAAATGTTCAAGTATTCTATCCATTTCTTCAGTGCCATCCTGCCTGTAATCATCACAATCCATCCCAACGAATACTTCTCTGCCGGCCTGCGGCTCATACACCTCGGTTATCGCGGCTGTGCATTTGAATTTATCTGATTCAAAGATAAGTTTCACATTCTTTGCGGCTCGCTTTGCTTTAAAAACAAAATCACACCCACTGCGTTTGATAAATTCAAGTTCGCCTTTCGGATATTTCACCGATATGTCCCGATGTTTGTTAAGCAAAATAAGCTTTACCGCAAACTTTGCTCCACTTGAAATAAAATCAGGGCAAAACAGCACGGTAAAATCTTCCGCATCTTTAAGCTGTAATAATTCTACCCGCTCAACAAGCATTGTATTTTTGCCGCCGCTTTTATTGGCAATCTCCAACTCGTTTTCTGCGGCAAGATATTCCGGCGAAACACTGAAATAAACGCCCGGCCAGCCTTTGCAGACATTTTCAAGGAAAAGCTGACCATCTAATATGCTATGGCCATTCATGGTGATTTGGGCAGGATGAGTGTACTGTCTCCAGTCCTGCCATGTAGCAACTAATTTGAGGAGGTATCTTCCTTTCTTTTGGCTGGTATTTACAACCTTGCCTAATGGAAATTTTGCACCGATGCTATCTTTACAAAAACAGCAAAAACGCGGCTGCGGCACACCGAAGGCTGTTGTGAAACTGTGCAGTGAATCACTATGACGATAATGCTTATATGTATCACTGCCATAAAAGTCATCAGCCAGAATTACAGTCTTGTTCACTATAGATTCATAAAAATCAATCGCTGGGTTCATAAATATTCCTAAATTCAAACACTTTCTTCCGCTATTTGTGAGGCAATTTTGCTCCACTTTGCAATTCGCTGTATATCGCCATTAAACGTATGCGTATCTTTCATTACGATTTCAACACAGCATCCCTTTGCTATGTCAAGCGTTTCACGAATTTGGCGTTCAAAAAAATCATAATCAACGCTCGGCCCACAGATATCCGCTGGATTCGGTTTCCATGAATAAATATATTTGTCGGTAAGTTTGTGTGCGGCAATCCGACGGTCGCACCATGGAGAAACAGAAACACGTCTCAACCGAGGCAGATTTTTGATAAGCAAGTCAAATTTACTGTCCAGCGGTTCACAGCAGCCGTAGCAGACCAGCCCAAACCGGTTTAAAATCGGGATTTGATATTGCAGGGCAAATTCATAAAATTGTTCCGGCCCCACACCGACCATTTCCTGGCTTTCGCCCAGTACCCATGTATCGCGCATTCTTATTCGACCATTAAAATCCGGCGCCGGCAGTTCATTTGTCGCACCTACACCGGCAGAACCTACAAAATCATCCGAGCCGTAATTTTCTGAAAGTATCTTTTCCCTTTCACAGGTTTCAATAAAATTAATAGTATCGTCCTGAAGCAGCTTCATCAAATCGTGTAAAAGTTGAGGATTATCATACATATCCATCATAATCTGCTCAAGCCCGCGGAGCTTAATCAGCGTTCCTGTCATTCCCAATGACCACCACAACGGCCCATGCGTTCTTATGCGAAGAATATCGCCGAAAAGCTGCTTTGCCATATCCGTTCGCCGGGCGGTCTCCTGCCTGTCAATCTGTATGCTGCGAAAATGCAGCTTCTTAACATCCTCACAGCTTTTAACCGGAGGTTTCCACGTAAACGAACCCAACTCCGATGTTCGCATATTTTCTTCATGCAGGCCGTAGTCGCCAAACGCAACAACCCAACCTATATTGAAAAAGTCGGTTACAGGATGGTCGTCGTGAATATGTTCAAACTGATAAATTTTTTTTCTTAGCGTTATTTCCCAGTCTCGCAAAATTTCGTTTTGACATACCAGCACAGATTCCGGCAGTAAATCCCGCCAGCCCCCTTCAGGATACGCCAAAACCATCGGACGTTTAGGCATAAGCGAATTAAAACTTTTCCACAAGCCGATTCGCTCAGCCTGTACCGGCAGCGCAGCTATTTCAGCAAGGCGTTTGGCCAATTCCCGCAATATCGTACGTTCCTGCGATGTCATTGATTTTAACTCTTGTTCCATGTTTCAAAAACCTTATACACATTGTGCGAGTTTGCGCCCGGGCCAAACTCGCACTGCGCTATCGCTCCGCCATTATGGTACAGCGATGATTTCACAAGTTGAACCGCTCGCCCCACTTCATCGCTTGTCGCATTGGGGAGAATATGCTGACGGTCGATTTCGCCCCAGAATGTTATCTTCCCTTTAAACTTCCTGCCTATATCGGCAACATCCATACAAAAAATCTGGCAATTTATCGCATCAAGTCCCATCTCTATCAAATCCGGCAAAATATCCTTAATGTAGCCGTCAGAATGCATAAACATATATTTGCCGTGACGGTGGACAATATCAATATACTCCTTGTAGAGCGGCTTGAAAAGCCTTCGCCATGTATCCGGAGCAATTAATAGTGATTTTTGTGAACCCCAGTCGTCGCTAAACATTGCTCCGTCAACATCGGTTTTCATCCATAGTTCCAACTGCCTGATATTAAACTGATGCACCCGGTCGATAAGTGCGTACAAACCCTTCGACTCTTCGGCAATGTCCATAAAAAGGTTATCGGTTCTTCTAATGAACTGTAATCGTTCAAACAGCCGCAAACCGCCGCCGGCAAGTACAAACAAATCCGTTGACTTGCAGAACGTGTTCACTTCGGCGATATCAACGCTCAAAAGTTCTTCCGGTGCCTTAACCTTATCCAATTCGCTCCACGATACTACCAGCGGTTCTTTTACCTCGCCAATAATCCCCCGCTGCTTATTTTCAAACACACAACCCCATTCATCCCGGTAAATGCCCGGCATATAGGGGTCTCCAAGTGTTTTAGGCGGCTGCTTCAGGCTGACCGGAGTCCATATAATATCGTCTGGAAATTCCCGCTGCAATCTGGCAACTTCCCGTGGAAAGGTCTGATTTGCCCAGGGCAGCAGCCACAATTGCCGCGGCACCCTCGCAGGCCTTTCAAATTTCAATGTCTTTTTCACTAACTCTCTTGAATTCATTGCTAACTCGCTAAAATCCAAACGGTTTTGCGTATATCACTTACAAGATTTACTTACGCCGCCGGCGGCAGACAAATCAATAAATCAAGTTTTTGGCCGGTCTGATACTCAAGCCATGGCAAAGCGGCAGGCTGCAAAAAATAGTCTCCGCGTTTTATGTTTTTTTCACCGCCGGCCCAGCGTATCATTCCATGCCCATCTTCAACAACTATAATCGCAAAAGCTCCAGGCAATTCAATGCGTCCAGTGCCTCTTACTATTGCCTTGCGAAGTCCAAAAGCATCCGTAAAAGATTTGCCGATAATCTCACACACTTCAAGTTCCGCAGTTTTGGCTATCACCTTATGTTGTGCGAATACCCTCCCTAAAAGTTCCGCCTCCGTTTGCGAGGTAAAATCAAAAACCTCTATTGCCTGTTCCGGCGGAAGCAACCCCCACATCTCCTTATCAGTCAGCCGTACATCCGCGCAGTAGCGTTCAGGCGCAATTACCAAATCGCTCGGCTCCTGCACTTCGAGCATAAATACCCCCGGCCCAATGGCATGGGGCATACGTCCCGAAACAAAATATGTTTGCCCCGGACTAACCGGAATTTTATGTAGCATTTGTTCCATCGCCGCTGAGTCTTCCGCATAAGCGGCTTTTGCAAAAACCTCACGAGTTACACCAGGCTTAAATCCCATTAAAATATAAGGTTCCTGGCCATCGATTCGCCGCACGTTGATTATGTGCCAGCACTCCGTCTTGCCGAATCGACTGTTAAAAAGCCGCTGTGCCAATGCCGCGTCAGGGTGGCATTGAATAGGAAGTCTTACCGACGAATCAAGATATTTACACAACACTCCAGAATTATCAGCAAATTTTGCGATATGCTTTTGGCTAAGAATATCCTCGGTATGCAGCTTCAAAACATCCGTCAAAAGCGGCCCCTGTTTGCCATTCGGCAATATCGTCCGCGTAAGACCTTCATCCGGACCCTGCGAGTGCGTTCCATTGGCAGCATGAACCGTTGAGGCAAGCCAATCCTCCGGAAGATGTCCGTCAAGTTCCGGAGTCTTTCCGACAAAACGATCCAGCAGCGCACCGCCAGTGTAACACCGCCAGACGCGATTTGATGCAAAAAAAATTGGATAATCCATAGTTTTCATTCCGTTAATTTAGTAAACACATTCTTTAGCCGCTGCCGCAAACGCCTTTAGATTTTCTACTGGTGTATCAAAGAAATGGTCAGAAGCGGACATAATGTAGCCGCCGTTTTTGCCGAAACCTTCAAAAAGTCTGAATACTTCTCGGTGCATCTGTTCTTTTGTTCCCGTGGTCAGGATATTAAACTGATCCATGCCGCCAATCATCGCCACTTTACCGCCAAAAGCCTGTCGAACTTTCTGCGGCTCGGTAATATTACCGCCAGTACCACATGGAGACAGCGTTTCTGAAGCATCTGTTCCATTGGCTATAATCAAATCTAATATGTTCATCATACCTCCGCAGGTATGATAGGTACTTATATGACCAATCCGGTGCAAGGCATCGTGTATCTGTTTATCATAAGGCAGGCAAAACTCTTTGTGCATTTTTGGCGAAATCAAAGTATCGCTTGAAGCTCCGCCGCCGGTTTCTATTAAATCAAATTTAGCGTTCTTGAGCGATTCCTCAATAAACCGTAGTTTCTTTTTAAGAAGGGCATTGAGAAGTTTATGAACCCAGTCAGGGTTATCCATCGCCTCAATGATAAGCTGTTGAGTATCCATCAGACAGCAGGCATGCTGCCAGCACCCTGCCTGGTCACCCCAGACAAACCCGCGAAGTATTCCGGCATCCCCCAGAACATCATATTGCCTTGAAATGTTTTCCTTATTGAGCTTTGCAACAGGCATATATTTATCAATCAGTTCCACATCATCGTGCTTCTTGACAAGATATTCAAGTATCCATGTAGTCGTAAGATTGCCGCCTGTTTTGTAGGTCAATGTTCCGCCGGGCGTATGGATTATATGTTCGAGTACCTTGTCATTGGGATCGTTTTTAATTACCTTTATTTCTTCACGCCATTGCGGAGTCTGAACGATATACTTTTCAGCGTTCGGAATCCAAAATTGCCCCATAGCTTCGAAATATTGTATAGCGGCATCAAGGCCGACCTGCTTAAACGCCGTTAATGCGTCAACGCCGTCCATAAAAGTATCAAGATGATACTGCTGCCATTGATGAATCGTTGCCGGTAATCGATCCGGCTTTTCAAGATTCAGCGCTCTTAACATTCGTTCTTTGGAGGTCATCTTTTATCCGTTTTACTTCTAAAATCACATCCTGTATTGCAGATTATCACCTGTTACTAATCTGCTTTGGAGACATCTGTCACCTTTCCAGTTTTCACCGCCTCTTTGGCAAGGTGCTGAAAAACTCTGCCGTCATCACTTTCATCAGTACTGCGTGTTTTGAGAAGACGGAACATTTTTCTATAATCTACTATGCCCCCAATAATAAACCAGACTGTCGTCAGAACGCTCAAAACGAACATAATTATTACATAGACCCACCAGAACTTCATCCATGTCTCCACCTTTACATCAAAGACCAGATTTAAAACTGTTCCGATTATAAAAACGGCACAGAGAAGAAGCGTCCATCCGATACTTGACAGGTACACAACCTTGTCCCAAAATGTAAATTCCGGCCCCATTGCGATAAGCGCCTTAAATCCCGTCAGCGGCGTTTTATCCAAAGCGACGGCATCATCGGAAATGGCATATTTGCCGCGATGAAGCAATTTATCCATATCTACCTGTCTTCTGCCCAAAAGCGAAACGATGATATAGAGCAGACTGCAGCTCACTATTGCAATGGCAAAAATCCAGTTGCTGTTAACAGGAAATTCCGGCCAGATACGCCGGATAATTTGCCCCCCAAACGCCAGTATCACGCCCAAAATCATTGCACTCCACGCCCCTGCCGTTGTGCCGCGTTTCCAGTAAAGACCCCCGATAACCGCAGCACCGGCTCCGCCCATATAAATAGTGCCTGTAAATACCATAAACATCAGCAGATACTCATTTTGACGATAAAGCAATCCGAATATAAATATAAATACCGCAACACCCAAAATAGACCATCGCAGAAGATTGATATGCTGTCGCGGCGTAAGCGGCTTCTTGTACAGCGGCATCACAACATCCTGAATAAATATAATTCCCCACGAATGCATATAACTTTGATGGTTGGCGATAAAAGCCGCGAGAATAACCGCGCACACTGCGCCTATCAGGCCTTTTGCCAAAAACAAACTCATTGCTATTGGCACAGTCATCTGCTTTTGCAGTGTTTCTGTTTCAACAGTGCCATGACCATGGACATTAGATATAAGCATCTGTGCCTTTTGCGCAAGGCCCGCAAAACTCGGATGATTAAGAAAAGCAAATGCGCACAACGGCAAAATAATGAGAATAAGCTGCTGTGCGATAGCACGCCAGTTATTCAGAATCTTACCCATTCGCGCTTCGTGCGGATTAATGGCCGCGACTTCAAAGCCCTGCGTTCCGCCGCCGACTACCCACGTATAAAAGAGCGAGAAAAAGCCAATGAGATAAAACCACATATTAAAATCAGGCGTCTTTGCGGCCTCGAACGGATGAAGCATTGATTGCCCGGCGGGAGCCATATTCATCGCCTCAGTGAGTTGCGACCATGTGAAAACACCTGCCATAGCCACCATAAGAATAATAAAAATTATATTGCAGAACAACCCCTGAAAGAAATCCGTAACAATAACCGCAATTTGTCCGCCGGTAAAAAGCAAATAAAGAACCATCGCCAATAAAACGAACATTATCAGTGCATACGTTGAAATGCTCAGCCCGACAACGGAAATAGTTTCGGGAAAACCGCAGAAGTAAACAAAAAACCGTGCGCCTACCGCCGGAAACAATCCGAAATTCATAATACCGGAAAACCAGCAGAGAATGCCTGCAAAAATACGAAATTTTCGACTGTATCGCTGTTCGAGAAACTGCGCTACCGTCAATGCCCGGGTTTGCCGGAAACGGTAAATAACCCAGCCGGAAATACTGGCAATCAGATTTGCTACCATCAGCAGCAGAAACCACCACTGAATAGAAAAACCGCCTCTATAGTACATTTCAAATGCAGCCACTGCGCTTATTGCGCCCCATCCTGCAACGCCGCCGGCCACCGCAATTAAATATCTGCCCGCACAACGCCCAGCCGCCAAAAAATTAGCGACATCGCCGGCATATTTTTTTGTGCGATAGCCCATAGCTACTACAAAAACAAGAAAAACAATTACAATGCCCCAATCTATAAAACTCATATTCATAAACTATTCCTGCTTCTAAACCCTATTTTATATCGTCGGATCAACAACAAACATCTGTACGTCGAGCGGCTTTACGGCATGCTCGCCTGTCAGACTCACACCGATTTGCCCATTTTTATTTTTGATATATCGCTGCGATATTCGCTGTAATTTGCCTTTGGCATTTACAAAGCTAACTTTCGCTTTGTCTCCTCCCGCAATCCAGCATGTCGCGTCATTAACTTCATCATGCCCAAAATTAATAAGGCCGACCCATGTACGGTCATCGCCGTTAAGTTTATACGCAACCGGCCAGACATCGCAGGCATCATCAATCCACACCAGTTGTTCATATTTCCGCCCGCCAAGCCAATTCAGCATGTTTTTCCACTGTTGTTTGCGAATGCCAAATCCCCAGACATTTTCATCGCTAAGATGGTACGCCAAAGCGCATAACCTTGTGCCTGTATCTGCTCGTTCACACAAAATAATGCCAGCCCCGTGCGATTGAAGATTGCAGTCAACAATCTCGCTTATGACACGATGCTTGACGGATTTTTGCGCAATAGTTTTTAGCGGCACAACTTTTTCGGGTGGGATAATTCTGCCGGTAGGCACCATTTCGCCTTTGGCCGCACCGTTGAAAGCATCATCGGTCAGCCGTTCGTTGCGGGCGAACTTATATTCCTTTGCGGACGCAAGGCCGAATTGCCGAAGCAATCCCATAGATTCCAAATCCTGTACTGCACCTGCATCAATAATCAGATTTTTTGTTGAGAGGATATTTTTGAGATTATCTTTGAATAACGTCGCCATTCCGCCCGTAAGAACCGCAACCGGACTTTCATCAAAAGTCATCGCAACGCCGCTTCTTGCAAGACAGCGAAACGCCTTCATCCACGGCGGCAATCCCCACCCTTCGCCGGTCAGCGCATATGGGTCGGCCAAATCGCCCTCTCTGCCCCGCCGCTTCAATGGATATGCCAGACCCATCTTTTCTGACATATAAAACTGAACGCCGACCTTGCGCGCTTTTTCGGGAAGATATTTTGCCATACCGTCAAATAATGCACGGCTTTTTATAATCTGCCGCGTAAGTCTTGCCTGGATAAATTCATCTTCTGGACCTTCGCCAAAGTATAATAGGCTGTGTGTTTTGATATTGAGTAACAGATTTGCTTTTATCTGCAGGTCGGCTGACATTCTTGCAGAACTGTCAAATTGCGTCCACGGAGCGCCCCAGTCAACCTCGCTGTAAATTTCCGTATTCTCCGGCAGACAATGCATCGTCCACATCGTCTGCGCAATCGCCATCGGCAAACCTGTACGAATCTGGTCGCCATACCATCCCTGTGCGGGACGGCAGAGCGGCCGCAAATCGCCTGCCCACGCCTTTAGATGTTCTGCAAACGTAACACCATCCCATGCCGTCAGATGAGTAAAAGTCGTCATTTGCCCTAATCGCACCTTTGGATATTTTTTATGCACTTTCTGGCGACAGCAATTAACAAATTCAAGAAATGTATCTCGTTTAAATGCAAGCCACTGGCATCTGATAGCCGCATCAGCAGACCGATTGGACTGCAATTGTTTTACCAGTTCTTCACGTCCCATTTTTTTACCTATACGCCGGGAAAATTCTCGTATATGCTCATCACAAAAACAAAAATGCAGAGCCTCATTGCACGTCGCCACCGGCTTCCAGTCGTAATGCACTTCATCATCCTGAAATATCTTATCGACCCTGCTGCTTGCCAACGCCACAAGCTCTTTTGCAGCCGCTTTTTTGGTTTCTTCGGCCAATATACAACGATAGCCTTCCGCTTCCTGGCCGATGATATCGACCGCCCACGGGAATCGGCGTTTGTGCCGATTATCTAACGAAAGGTCTTCACCCATAAAAAAGAAATGATTGATAATAACATTAATGCCATATTTGGCGGCACGTTTTTTAAGTTTTGCGGCCTTTTGAGCTTCCTTATATAACGTCTTATCCGTAATCGGCGGATTGGCCGCGACAAACTGGCTGACGGGAAATACCATCATCTCATCGGCTCCGATTTGGCGGCAGAACTGTATCATATTTTCAGAGTGTTTTTTGCTTTCCCACCGCGGCAGCAAAAGTCGCGGCACTAACCGGCAGTGATGTTGTCTGTTCATAATTCAGATTATCCTATATCAATTTGACTCTGCTAAATTTCCCGATTTGGAGTAAGACAAGGTTTTGCGAATATATGCTGCGTTATCAAAAATTTCTTCTCTGCACAGTCCCGCCACCTCGTACATGGCGAAAATATTATCGTCTGGCGTTTCAGAAGGAATGGTATGTGAAGCCGCCAGTATGTACCCGCCGCCATCGCCGGTCATACCATTTATCAATCGAGCGGTAGCCTTTGTAACCTGTTCGGCAGTGCCATTGGGCAGAACTCCCTGCGTATCAACACCACCCATGAACGCCAGTTTTTTGCCGAATTCCTTCTTAAGTTCCAAAGGTTCCATCCCCGGACAATTACATTGTATCGGATTTAGTACATCGACTCCTGTTTCAATCAGGTCGGCTATGATAGGCCGAATAGAGCCGCAACTATGAAACGCCACCCAAAGTCCGCGTTCTTTGGCCACATTATGAATACGCTTTAGATGAGGCTTCACCATAATACGCCACGTGGCCGGATTTATCATCATAGCCATTTGTGAACCCACATCATCGCCACTCCACAGCCAGTCTATTTCAAAACGATTGCATACATATTGTGCAAGTTTTACAGAGAAGTCAGCACACTGCTCAAACATCTCGCTCGCCAACACAGGAGCAGCGGCAATATCAAAAATGCCGTCTTCCAATCCGCGTAAACGGCAATACAATTCAAATACACATGGCGAAACATCGCAACCAATAAAAAATTTTTCTTTTTCCGCAATCGCTGCAGTCATTTGTTCCGCAAGTTCATCGATATGTTCGAGCGGCCAATGATAATTTAAAATTTCTTCATGGGCTTTGCCTGCCAAAGGAAAGCGGGCAATTTGATTGAATTCACATTCCTTAATCCACTCTATACCCCAAAAATCCGTATGACATTCGCCGGTATTTTCGTGGACAATACCTTCCATCGCGTAGTTATTGCTTACCCACGCCTGTCTGATATCATTGCCCATGGCCTGACCAACATAAGCAGCTGGAATTTCAAGCAATCTGCCAAGTCTCCTGGCAGTGGCCGGATGAAACCACATGAAAATCGGTACACGATCGACAGGCTTTCTTTTAAGCGCCGCATGTACACGCTGTTTAGAAGTCATAGACATAGGTTTTTAATCACATTAAAAATTCTACTTGCCGGATGGTTCAATACGATATTCTATCCCTTCTTCCGTATCAAAAGTGATTACTTCGGCTTTATTTTCACAAATTATCCTGCCGGTGTCGGTTCGAGAAACACCCACAGTAAGACCTGGCCATGGGGATGCGACAGAGCACTTTTGCCCTGTCAGACTTTTTATTGACATATTTATTATCTTGCCGGTATCGTGTTTAGCAGAAACCAAAAACGCCCCTTCGGCTCTAAGCTGCTCAAAACTCGCCTTGACGCCTTTCGGCCACACCGAAAAAACGCGTATAACCTTATCCCAGCTTTGCAGCATCATTTCCTGCAATGGTTCGATTATACCAAGCACTTCCGTCCAGCCGCCGGCACGACCATAATACCTTATCGGCATCGGCCACATCAGCCCATTGGGGTGTCGCCAGCGGCGTAGTACCTTCAGCAGCTCCGAATAATCTCTATTCGGCACAAACTGCCCGCCGCGAACATCGCGTATCCACGAAATTGTCAATTTATCCATCCAGCCCCACCACCGTTGAGCCAAACTCCATTTATTGGGGAATCGGTAATTTTCTCCCGGCAAAAATATCGGAAAATTAAACCGCTTGTGACGTTCCTGACCGGTTTCTTTCAACGGCCGCCATTCGCTCTCTCCTTTGCCAGGCGCAAGATTATCAAATCTGTCCTGCCATGCTTTTTGTAAATCCGTGTCAACGCCCAGAATTTTTGCCGCCTCAATAGCCATACCCATAGAGGAACGTGCATACTGCATCGTCTGCAACGCATCAAGATTTTTTTCCATCGTGCCATCGTAACCTTCTTCACCCCAGCACGATGGGAATGCGTGATAAAGCCCGTCTTCGCCGCGGGAAAGAAAATCGGTATAGAATAACGCGCAATCCTTTATGAAAGGATACGCTATTTCACGCAGAAAATTAACATCCACGGTATATTGGTAATAATACCAGAAAATTTCCGGTGCCCAGCCGGTCATATAAGGCATACGACCCATACAGCCTGTTGCCATAGGGTCATCTTTGGCGTAAAACGGATAGCCGGATATCTGGATGAACGTACCACGGGTGCCACAATAATCTTTCGCTATTTTCTTACCAATATAATTATGAAAATCCATCGCCTTAAAATATGCTTCATCAAGCTCCGGATGATTCGCCGTCAGGAAGCCCCAAAAGCATTGCTGAAGATTATAGTTTGTGTGATAATCCCCGTGCCACAGCGAATAATCGTGTATCGTACTGGGCATAAACAGACCTGGCGGAATCGTTCCCTTGCGGTATATACATCTGCTCACATGAAGATGAGCATACCACAATTCCTCCAGTATCGGCTCATCTATCCATACCTTCGAAGCCGACCAAAATTTTTGGCTCTCTTCAGTACACTCCCGCCGCCACTTGGCGACTACCGATTCGGAGTTAACATTAAGCATTCCTCTTATTCTGGCAAACTCCTGCTCCGGCCCGCCCTCATCGCTGCTGGTCGTAACAGGCACTGCAATCCAGCCTGCGTAATCCTGCTGTTTTGAATAATCAAGCGTGCCGTCCCTAAGCTGCTGGTCAACGGTCATAAACTCGCTGACATCATCAATAGTCTGCGAAGTAACTGACGATATAAGTATCCGAGCCTCGCGCAAAACACCGGTATCTATCGGCTCAACATTAATCTGGTCGGTAATACAACCCAGCCAGTATTTAAAACCCTGCGGAAATGTGGGGTCAGGGTAGAACTGCTGCTCGATAACAGGATAGTTATCCTGTTTTACCACTGTCGGCGGAGGCAGCGGCACTGCTTTTAGATTGTCTGTCCATCCGAAAAACATTGGACACATATATTCGGTCATCCATCGCATGCCAAATTCTTTAATCGTCGGGTCCGGCCATCGGTAGAGCGAAAACCACACCGGCATGGTTTTAAAAAATGGCTGCGGCGAACCGGGATGAAATCCGCTCAAATACCATTTCACCACCAGCACATTGAGTTTAGGATGCACAAAGCAGGCAATTTCCAGCTTTTCGCCATCGGGCCATTCGCAAACAATATCTACCATCCCGTCTTCGATAGTAAGTTTTTGCGTAATTTTCAAATTCTGCAAATCCTGCGGCCAATGCAGTGTAAGCTCGCCAACGGGCTTTGCAACCGGATATGGAAATTTCTCGCTTTCGGGATGCGAAAGAACTTCGAGCGTGCGCTTTGGATTGCAGGTTCCCTTCAATGCCTGCACATCGCCGCCGTACGCCGGGGTAACCCATCCTTCATTCTTCAGGCCGTTCCGGAGTTCTTCCATTGTTGTGGGGCGAGCATTCGCTTCAGTCATATGTCTGCGGTCCCATACATCGCCTTTTCCAAACCGCCACACTATCTCCGATTGACGCTGATAAACGCTCACGGAAAGGTCGCCGTTACCGAGCATAAGGCCGTCATCCGCAGAAAGAGCCCGTTCGTTTATAACAATGTTATGAACATCCCGCTTCGCAGTCGATTGCTTTGTTTTATTTACCGGCATTAAAAATTACCTCATCAATAAGTATATCGCCATCCATAAGTTTTAAAATGACTTTATCTTTTTGTCCAAAGGCCAAAGCCCCCTCGCCATTTTGGATATCAATCTTTGTTGCGCCCTTATTAAACTGGCTGGTATCTTCGCCAAAATAGGCAACCATCGCTGCACCGGCAGGAGCGTTATTCAGTTTTATTTTAGCATTTCCCTCTTTGACTTCCACATAAATAATTTTCGGGAACTGCACTGCGCATACAACATCATTGGCATCGATTTTCATTGCAAGAACATCTTTGCTTCTCATCAGATCCGGCCTGACCGCAATCTCATTATCATATACCAGTTCGACCCAGTGCCAGTCCGGACGCGGCTCAACCTCAATAATCTCACCGTCAACAGCCGCACCTAATTTATTATAAATCGTATAGACGGTCTTTTTCTCAATCCTGAATTTATTAGCGAGAACTTTCTTTATCTTCGTCTCGACTATCGGTTCGGGATTCATACTTGCAAAGGCATCGCCGTTTTCTTTCATTACCTGTCCTGTCTTTCGCAGATAATCAAGACTGCCAACGCCCCAGTCAACTCCGATGCCGTTAAAGAAGCACCGCCTCGGAGATTCCTTTGACCCGCCCCACTCGGCCAGCTTAAACTCTGGAAAACAGAAATGGAAATAATTGACGCTTAAATCGTCGAAATATTTTGTCGAAAACGGAAACCCAAGCTCATAAAACGTCTGCGACCACGACCCGTCAATAAACTGTGAAAAGTAATCGCTTCCGGCATGTTCCGTCATCAAAATCGCTTCAGGATTTTCTTTTACCATTGCCTCGCGAGACTTGGCAATATTAGCTGCGAACGCCGGAATATAAACTATGCTTTTGTATTGCCTGTTATGCAAATGGTTCGGATTATAACACGCAAAAGGCAGGGCAAGCTCGTCTAAATATATGCCGTCCATTCCTGTATCTTTCACAATTCGTCCGCAGACCTCCGCCAAATAATCCGGCCAAGCATTCGGCTCCATAAAACAGGTAACGTATTGGTCGGTCGGGCCGCCATAACCTTCTGCCGTGCCTCCAGGCCTGTAAATGGCCGCCCATTCGTTTCCATGTGCTTTACCAATTCTCGTATCCTTGCAGCAGAAACGATGGTCAACATAAACCGTGAAACGGGTTCCCTTGTCCTGCATCTTTTTGATTTCTTTTTTGAAGGCATCAAGGCCGCCCCGCTCAACATTATAATCAAAATCGCCGGGTTGCTCGCGCCCCATCAAAATATCCGCAGGCCAGTTAGCTTGTTCCTTATAATCCCACCAATGCGCCCATTGAACTATATGTTCAGAGCCTGCCAGACGCTCGGCGGCGACATATTTTTTATTTTCGGCAGAGTAATACGCCGGTTTGTGCTGCGGCAAAAAGTTAAAACAGCTCATAAACCATTTTGGCGTATTCACATGCTTATACCATGTATGCGCCCAGACGCTGTAATTTTTCAAAGCCTCTTTCCAGCCGCCGCGATATATTCCCATTGCAGTCGGCGGTAGCGAGATTTGTTCGCCTGCGCCAACTTCCCGCTCAAAATAATAATATGCAAAACCTGCGCCGTTTTTTATCTCTAAAATATCTTCTGTCGGCGCTTCATACGCAGCGGTTAACTCGCTATGCTTTACCATACCTTCCGTCTGCGGAACTGTTTTTTTTAATATCATCCCTTTAATTGTTCCACTGTCGTCTTTGGGATAAACATAAAGGCCGCTTTGTGTGCCTTCGTCAAAAATACTCACAACCTGCATCCACGCAAGTCCGCCATATTCATAAAGCAAATCGCAGTTGACTTTGCCCACAATGCCGCTTCGCCACGGGAAAAAGTATTGATTTGACGCTGCCTTGCCGCCGATTGCAACAGTCCCGATAATCGGAAAAATCGGTTTAAGTTTCACTCCGCCTGTACTTTGGTTTGTCACCTTAAGGCCGTACAGCATTTCCTGCGTATCGTCAATCTGCAGTGATAATTCACAGCCGACCTGCCGTTTATCATTAACAAGCCGTATAATCGCCTTTCTGATTTTGCCGTCTTGCGAAAGCACAATACTGTTAACATCAAACTCCATCGAAGAAATCGACTTTTGCCCTGCAACTATCGTAAATATCCCTGACAAATCCTCGCCGGATAAATACTCCTCTTTGCTCTGCTTGTTAAACAGCCTTTTCCATCGCAGCCCGTTATTAAAATTTATTTCATTTATGAAATACCTGTTCTCCAAATACAGAACTCCGTCTTTTGCGCGGATAAAAACATCGTTCATATCACCGATTGTCTTGTCGATTTCAAAACGCTTTCTCGTCGAGGAGGAAACACCGACCTTACTGGCGACATCTTCCTTCAAACTGATTATCTGTATTCTGTCAATCTCCAGTACTGCTGCATTTTCACTGCCGGCTTTTCCGACATTGTTTGCGCCTATAAAAATTGGTATAGCCGCATCAGGGATATTTTGCGGATTTTCAGTCTTAAATACGTTTTTGCCGTCAATCAGAAAATCTATCCTGCCTGGCTGCCGCACTATCGAAAAGGTGTACCACCGACCGGCCTCGACATTGCCGACGGGCTGATTTATTGATTCGCCGCCGCTCTTATATACATTCACGGACACCGACCCATCCTGAACCATAAAATAGCAGACATTTTCAGCCCAGGGCAAAACGCTTTGAAAACCATAGTAATAAAAATTCGTGGAATCGCCGCTTATTCTGTCGAATTTCATCCGTATATCAAGACTTGCATAACTATATTTTTTCAGTGACACGATGGAATTATGCCCCTGCGGAGCTGAATTTATCAGCGCACCGTCGCGCAATTCCACAGTTGAAGCCTTGCTTCCCCAAAACCCTTCATTATATGAATCAAAATCGTCCTGATACAGCATCTGTTCAGCGGAACAAAATGCCGAAACGCACAAACAAATCAAAATTAACGCCGCTTTTACATTATAGCTTCTGCGATACATCTGTAATCCTTTCCAGTTAATTTACTGTTATAATTTTTTCATCAAGCAAATATCCGCCTTCAAACAGTTTTATAATCAGCCGTTTTCCCTGATACTTGCCGGCATCAATCTTAACCGAGTTATTGCGTATTGTAAATTTCTCGCCTGTATTTATTCCGTTATCGTCGTCGGCATAAATTTTCACAATGCCATCTTTGACATTTCTTTTCACAACAATATCAATCATGCCATTCTGACGCTTAATTTCCAAAACTTTCGGCAGTCTCGCCAGACAAACCACATCCCACGGCAAAATCGACAGGCTCGCCTTGCCGCTTGCTTCGTCGTAAACCGCTTCTTCGTCGTACAGCAGTTCAACGCAGTGATAACCGCTGCCGCTTTCGGTTTTGATAAGCTGTCCATGTACCTGACTATCATTCTTATTATAAATGGTATAGAACTTCTTGCCATTTGCACCAAAATAGTTGGCATAAACTTTCTCCTGCAAAGTCGGAACCAGACAGCGAACATCAGTACTGGAAAATACGTCGCTCGTTTCTTTCATCAACTGGCAAGTGGTAACAAGATAATTCAAACGCTGCTCCTGGGTTATGTTTCGAGTATTTGCATCTTCATTTTTGTTTATAACTTCGCTTATATTATAACCCATTCCATTAAACAGCGCACGTCTGCTGCCGTAAATCCATCGCGGCCCGAAATCTGTCCATCTAACTTCAGGGAACATAAATCGGACAAATGAAACACTATATATATCAAAGGTATCCTCGACTATCGGCAAATCCTGATAGAATGTTTTCATCCAGCAGCCGTCAACCCATTGCAAAAGATAATCTGAACAGAAATCTTCAATTTCAACCACCGCTTCCGGGTTGGCTGACCGAACGGCAGCATTGTTTTTCTTAAGTAATTTTTCAGCCGAATCAGCAGGATATTCTTCATGCTTATGTTTCGGATTATAACAGAATTGCAGCTGATTCATCACGTCCGTAAAAACACCATCAGCTCCGGTATCTTTGATAATACGATAATTAGTCTGCGCACAATAGTCCTGCCATTCTTCTACCTGCCCGCAAAAATCAACCATACGCAGTCGGTCTTTATTATCATTCAGGTCCCACCAGTAATCATGTACCTCCCTGCCAAGCTTATCGCACACCGCCCAATCAGAATGATGATAGTATACATCTGAATAAAACCAGACAGCCCATTGTGTTGCACCATAGAGCACGACCCGTGGACCAACTTTGCGGGTTTTTTCTATTTCATCTTTCCAGCCTGCTGCACCACCCCACTCTTCTTCATAATTGTAGTCGCCAGTTCCACCGCCTTTGTACCATGAATAGTCCCGTTTATCACCCAGATGGTCGTCCTTGGTCATGTCCCAGCAAAAAGCTACTTGCAGAATATCTTCATAAGGCCTTGCAATCTGACTCATCACAATCTTATTATCTTTCAGAAACCCCTGTTCCCAACCTGCGTTACCCTTGGTATCATGCACAGATGGCTCATAGTAAGAATCCCTGTACCACCGCGGCGTACCGATATTATGTTTAAACCACGTATGAGCCCACTTGCCATACGACTGCAATGCGTATGTAAAATCACCGCCGTGAACACCAAGAATCACTGTTGGAAGCGAAACCCGCCCTTTGCTTTCAAACTTATAAGGATAAGAATAACACCCCATCACTGTTCCCCTGTTAGCCGGGTAAACGTCTGTATGGCCAAAATTCAACTCCGGGAAGATACCTGCAAATTGCTTATAGTCACCCATGACCTCATTGCCATCGATATCCTTTTTGTGAAGCAGTAATGTTTTCGCTCTGCCGCTGCTGTCCTCTACACGAGTGTACATTCCGCCGCCCAGCACAGGATTATACAGACTTAACAATTGCAGCGAGCCTGTATGAACAGAATATCCGCTGACAAGATTATAAGGCTTATTGCTGGTAATCCCGCCCTTGTAGGGAAAGAAATAGTAATTATCTTTTGCGTCTCCTATGAGAATATTTTCAAAATATGGAAACAAAACTCTCAACTGACTTTTATTTTGCGATTTATTTCTTAACTCAAGCTCCAGCCTCGCTTCCGGAGTTTTATCAATGCCAACGGACAAAACCGCTTCTATGCTGTATTTTTCGCAACTCAGTAGAAACACGGCCTTTTTAAAATCGCCGTCGCTGCCGACTTTCACATCCTTTACAATAAAGTCGTTTGCATCCAGCAGTCTGTCGTCCGCCCATATCAAAAATAATCTTGAACCACCGGTCAAACATTGTTCCTGCGTATATCTGCTGTAAAGTTTTTGCAGCAATAACACGGGAGATTTTTGAATCTCAAAACAAAAATGTCCGTTCTCAAATACAACGGCGTTTTCATTATTCACAACCACAGTGGCCTTTTGTTCAGCAGCTCCTTTACAGGCTTGTGTCTGAGGCGGCACGTTTGCAGGTATTTCCCTGAATAATCCCTTTCCCAATGCACAAAAGCAGATAATTTCGGACAGAAAAAAAACAACCAACCCTTTTGCCAACCTGTTCATAAATACTCCCTTGAAAAATTTTATAAAATCAGACCGCACAATAGACACTATGTAACGTCAGGATAAAAAAATTACAGAGTCGCCTCGATTATGGCCCGACCACGTTCTTTATTGTAATTTCATCTATGCTTCCAACGAAATTAACGCTTGTATCCTGCGGATTCCACGATGTGCCGATAACGACCTTTGAAGAACCTCCAGACATCAGCGGCTGACTTGCCGACGAAACCGGAAACGAAACTGTCTTCTTAAGCATACCATTCCAGTAAAAATACAAGTTGGCATTACCATTTACATCTCGCCTTCCATCATAAACGCCGGAAATCAAATTCCATCCTGCCCCGACTATGGACACTCCTGCTCCCATGGGTTCTGCATCGACTTGATGCCAGATGTCATCCGGTGTCTGCACAAGAAACTGCACCGATGACTTACTTTCGGAAACCCGTATCATGAACTTGGAATCCATCAGCATAAGCCAACACCCATTGGGTTCCACTGCGGTAAATTTTGCCCACATCGAAACTGTCAACTGATCGGTAATATCGTCAGGATTTATCCAGCTTGAGCAATATGTATCACAGGACGATGTCGGTGTCTTTAGGCCGCGATAAGGCGGAATTGGAAACAACGAACTGCCACTAAGCCATGAGTACGTCGAGCCCTTGATCAAATTATTGTTTCCGCCGGCAGAATCATAGCCTATAGTCCCTGATGTTTCGTCTAAATGCCACAGAACAATCGTACCGGGTACCGACGGCGGCTGCTCGTTCATTATCAATTCATCCAAAAGCAGTTCGCCGCGGAAAAGTTTCAGTATTATCTTTGCATTCAAATGTTCTGCCGGCATCGTGAACTGTCCCTGCCCTGCCGTCAGCGGCACAACGATACCCCGGCCGAATCCCCACGTGCTGCTGTCATAATTAAAAAGCACAGCCAGCATTTCGTCGCCGCTGCTTTGACTTAGCAACACATTTACCGTATTGCCGACTTTACTTGCCGAAATAATCTGCGGCAGTTGCGCCACGCAGAGCACCTTTTTCGCCTTGATGCTGAAACTCAATATATCATTGCCATCGGACTGCTGCACGCCGATTGTGTTGCTGTCATTATACAACTCGATATAATGATAGCCCGCGCGCCGCTCAACTTCAATAACAGGCACATTATTAAAATCCGTGCTATTCTTGTTGTAAATCGTATAAACAGTCTTGGCGGCAACAGGGAACTTATTTGCCAATACTTTCACAATCTTAGTCGCTATCAAAGGCTCCGGATTAAGCGATGCAAAGGCATCGCCGTTTTCTTTCAGTACTTGTCCGGTTTGTTGTGTCACGCCCGACAATGGATAATCGCAAATACCAATGCCGTTAAAGAATGTGCGATTTTCCCAGTCGTCTGAAGGCCCCCACTCAGCCAGTTTAAACTCCGGAAAACAAAAACGGAAGTAATTTAGGCTGTTTTCGTCATAATACTGTTCCGTGAACGGAAAACCGTTTTTCCCGGCAGTTTGCGACCAGCTACCATCGTAAAATTGCGTAAAATAATCGCTCCCTGCGTGCTCGGTCATCAATATCGCATCGGATTTCTCCAACCGCATTGCATTCCGCGCCTTGGTAAGGAACTGACGCATACGGTCAACTGAAAACGGCGCGCCATCCTGCTGATAGTGAATATGATTGGGATTATAGCATGGAAACATCAGCGGCAGTTCATCAAGATAAATGCCGGACATGCCTGTATCATGAACGATTCTGCCGCACGTATTCGAAAGCCAGTCAACCCACGCACTGGGCTCATACGAACACATCATCCATTTATCCTGCGGCCTCTGATATGTTGCGTAAACACCCGGCGGATCCATAACTGCCCATTCCTGACCATGAGCCTGCCCGATAACACTCTGATCCCAGCAGAAACGATTGTCAATATAGACCGTTACACGTGTGCCTTTAGCCTGCACAGCCGAAATCTCATTTGCAAAAGCTGTCAAGCCGCCGCGTTCCGCGTTATAATAAAAATCGCCCGCACCATGGAAAGGCCAATATGGATCCGCAGATGAAGCTTCTTGCCATCCATCCCACCAGCCATACCACTGGTCAAGATGCATCGGATCCGGGTTTTGCATTGTCTCACTGCGTATATACTTATTTTGTGTGTCAGAACAGAAAAATGGCGGCCATGCTCCGACCGTATTAAACACATTCTTGAACCATTGCGGCGTATCTACATGGGTGTACCACGTATGAGCCCATTGTTTATAATCGGTGAGAGCCTCTTTCCATCCTCCCCTGTGAATGCCGATAACTGTCGTGGGCAGAGTATATCTGCTGCCCGCTGCAACGTCTTTTCTCGGATAATAATATGTAAATGCTATTCCTTTGACTATTCCCGCCAGCAAGTCGGTAGGCGAGGTAATATCGTATAAATATGGCCGCTCCCGCGGAAGTGTAATTTCTGCGTGCTTTACAGTCGGAGCGCCAAACGAATAAGATTTCTTAAACGGCATACCTTTGAAGCCGCCGTTTGGGTCTTTCGGATACGTATAAAGCCCGGCGCCAACAGCCGGGTTGTAAACGCTAAAAATCTGCATCCACGCAAGGTTGCCATACTCATATTTAAGGTCGCAGTCTATATTGCCGACAATACCGCTTCGCCATGGAACAAAATAATAATTGTTTTCTAACCAATTACCAATGTCAATTCGTTCCATCACCGGAAAAACAGGCTGAAGTTTTCTTGTGCTGCCTGATGTATTGTTCACGCTTAAAGACCACAGCGATTTTTCTGTGCCGTCTGCGATAACAATCAGTTCTGCCGTTAATTGTTTTGCCGAACAGGTCAGCGGAATACTCCACCGCTGCGTTCCGTTAGGCTCGGTCTTTGTAACGCTCCCGACGACAAAATCTGCCGAATCAACCATAAAATCGTCGCCGAATATCATAAACAGCGGCGTTCGTCCGCCCCTGGACAAATACTCCGTCTGCGTCTGCTTGTTAAACAAACTATCCCACCAAAGCCCTACTCTATTCCCGGCTCCGCTGCCGACAGCCAATTTGCACTGATACAAATCGTTTTCAAACCGCAAAAATTCATCGCACGCATAAGTGCAGGCATTCACATCGCACGGGTCGGTACACATCAGCCATTGACCGGCGAGCATGCTTAAATCCCTTAGATTTACGCAACCGCTATTGTCGATATCGCCCATGACTCCGGGGCATAAAAGCCAGTTATCAGCCATATCCGCCACATCTTCAAACGTAACATAGCAATTCCTTGATATATCCCCTGACAGATACCCCCAGTCGCCGCAATGCGCATCGGAGCCGCTGCAAAATGTCGTCCGTGCAATATCGCTCAATCGTATTTCGTCTATGCCGCCGCCCCACGAAACTGTGCTATATAGAGTTGAGCCGATTTGTGCAAAGCCTCCGCCCATCGTCGGACTGCCCGCTCGCGACCCGCTTGCTGCAAGTACTCCGTTGATATAAATCGCTATCGTCGTTGTTGAGCCGTTATAATTTCGTGTGAACGCCGCCTGCATCCACGTCTCATGCTGTAATGAATACTCACCCGGCGTAGTAACTTCCAGCAGGCCGGTAGAAGTTTGCACCCCGAATATCAATTTGCAGCGCAGATACGGTGCCACGTACGTCATATATGACTTGACATACATATTCGTGCCGTCATTGACAAGATAACCCAAAAACTCGTAATCAGACGGATTTGCGCCGACGGACTGATAAACCCAGTTGAGATACATTTCAAGAGTAAGATTCTGACTATTCAGCAGCCCGTTGCCGAGTTGAATGGCGCCATACTTGCTTGGAGAATTATTATATCCATAAGTCAAAAATAATCCGTCGCCGCCGAAAAGACCGGGCGGAGACCACTTCGGCGCAATGTTTCCGACAAGATTGGCGGCAGAGCCGTGTCCGGTCGCATCGGCAAGCGTTGTGCCAGTGCCGTCGTTTAGATGCCACAAGGCAACAGTATGACTGTCTATCGCACACTGCCCGGAGTCAAATGCAGCAGAGGCAACACCGGGAAAAAAAATAAGTATCGTGGAAACTGTCAACGTAAAACTTCGCATGATATTACCTTGTGTAATTCTGTTTGAAAACTAACTCTGTTTCAATTACTCAAACTTACCGATCTATTGCCAAAAATCAACCCATCTCTTGCCTAAACAAACAATCGTGGAAAACAAAAATCCAGCCTGTAAGGACAACCATCCGACGAAGTCGGGATTCCACAATTTTTCACTTTTAACTTTAAATTTTGAACTCTTCTATCCTCCCTGCAGATTGCCGGGTTTATTTTTTTCACGCCGCCAGATAAAATCTCCTTTATCATCGTCTCTGAAAATATGTCTTCTTTTTAGATGGAGTAATTGAGGCGGCATAGAAGTTGCGTGGCCGTCCACAAAATTAATGTCCACTCTCGTACCCTTTTTATGTCCTATCATCGTAAATTGCGCATAGTACTTATCTGATGATGTGCCGCCGCCGGGCCAGTCAGGCCACATTGCAGGCTCCCAGTAATAAATTCCATAGCCGCCTACCTTGGGCAACGGAGGGGACTTGAGGCCGGTAACCGCATCGCAAAACATACCCGTCTCGGCGGGTCTCTGAACTTCAGTTATTTTGACCCATTCATCTCCGTTCTTTTTATCGCCGATGGGTGTGCTGGACGACCCGAGGTTGCCATAATTATAGCCGTGACTAAGACGAACATAAGGCTTGCTCGTGGGACAGGCTCCCTCAAAAACGGACGTACCCTTTAAATCTCCGTTCTTTATCAAAGCGCTTGCGGGTGTCCCGAAACAGCCGGGGTCCTTCCAGTCCGTTACCGGCGGAAATGCCGCGGGATTGGTTGACCCCATAAGCGGGTCGTTGCTCGCATAACAATTGACACTGTCTTTATAGACCCCATACACAGGCAGATAGCCGGTTGTACTGGCATAACTGGCAGTTGCCAATCCAAGCTGTTTCATGTTGCTCATGCATACAATCTGGCGAGCCTGCTCCTTGGCGCTGTTTAGTGCAGGCATTAGCATCGCCAGTAGCAGTGCGATTATTGAAATCACTACCAGCAGCTCAACCAAAGTAAATGCGTACCTGCATTTTTTTATGTTTCGCATAGTACGTTTCCAATTAAACTTTTTTTATTTTTACAGCCCCGTACACTGCGGGTCATTCGGATTCGTACACTTTAACCAATCGAGAGCCATTTGTGCGATATCTTTGAAGTCAACATAGCAGTCCTGGTTGATATCGCCCTTTTGATGCCCCCAGTCGTTCTGAAAGCTCGTCCTGACAACCTTGCTGAACCGCACTTCATCAATAACGCCGCCGATACTGTTCAGAGCGCCTGCGCTGCCGAGATACGCATTGCCATGCGGGTCCCAAAAACCGACGCCATAACTGCCGCTGGCCTTCTGTACCCCGTCAACATACACTTTAAAGTTGACATTTGGGTCTTTCCACTCGCGCGTGAATGCAAGATGATGCCACTTATCATCAAGAGGCGTATCTGTTGGTGTTTCAATTGTAACCCAGACACCGTCATGTCTGCGGACACTATACTGGAGACTGTACGTAGCAGGCGAAAGACCATGGTCAACAAGGTTCGCCCTGGCAAACACAGCGTCCTCGACTACAAATAAATAGCCGAGTTCGCTTATATACGCGTAATCCCATTTAAAATTCATTTCCATCGTAAAATTAACAGTTTCGGATGTCAACGGGCCGAGATTGATGCCGTTATCGCCGAAACGACTGAAATGAAGCCCTTTATCAAATCGGCCTGTAACCCATGTCGGCAAAGGATCGCCTTCAAGTATGCCGTCATAATAATCATCACCGGTTGCATTGACGACTGTGGTTCCTGTATTCTCGTTCAGATGCCACAACCCAATCGTATCATCATCAGGCACATATTCGCCAAGACAGGGAGCGGCTTTGGCGCCGCCGGCAAAGAACATCGCTATCCCGAAAGCTAAACAAACACCTACTACGAAAATCTTGCTATTAAGCATATCGCCCTCCTTTTCAAAAACATTTTTTGCATAAGTTTTACGCATTATTTTTTACCTTATTAAATTTACTCGCAAGCCGTATTAAAAAACTTGGTTCGAGCCGTTTTTTCTACCTTAACATCATCGACATAACCCTGGAAAGCCTGATTCGGGTCGCCGCTGCCGCCGACATACAACTCGCCGGTGCCGGTATCTACAAGAGTCAAACCTACTCGCCCGGCATGAAGAGGGTCAGGGTCAACTGCAAGAATTGACTTATGGTCAACCATCACGCCATCCCAGTACAGGTAATAATTGGCATTGCCGTCTCCGTCGGGTATGCCGTCATAAACTCCCGCGATATGATGCCAGTTGCCGTCTATCATACCAACATTTTTGCTGGCCGCTGGAGCCCACGAACCGGTAAGATAACCGTTACGCCAATCATAAAAGACCGCTTCAGCTATAACGCCAAAGCTGTCGCCGCCAAGCCGAAGGATAGCTGAACTGTTAGTACTTGCAATATAACTTCCGGAAGGTGAAATGCCTTCCGACCTTATCCACGCTGAAATCGTCATCTGATTGGTAATATTGCTCGGATTTGCTATCGGCAGAGCCGCCGATTTACAATATGATGCGTTGCTCGCAGGAGCATAAAGACATTTATCCAAACCATAAGCTGATGCGGTAGCCCACGTATAATTACTTCCGCCGGCGTTGATTGTAAGTGGAATATAACTTGTCTCGTCATAAGCAGTGCCGCCGACGCCTTCATTCAAATGCCATAATGCAACCGTATTCGCGTCAACCGTCCCCGGCACAAACACAAGCTCGTTACAATTTATACAGTCAAGCCTGCTGGGGTCGGTGCACTTCATCCAGCTTTCCGCTAATATCGCAAAATCCTTAAAATCAACATAGCAATCCTTATTTATATCGCTCGTATTGTAGCCGTCTTCTCCGCAAGGCTTTAGGCCGAATTCTGATGGGTCGCGTCTGCCGTTGGTGAGTCTTACCTCATCGATAGATCCGCCCCATGAAAAACCGTTCACATTACCAATATTCAGAACACCGCCTGATTGCGGAAATC
>Ga0209417_1002691_pt1 | contig 26243 bp, 23 predicted proteins | sample RifGroF2_FD_184002 | JGI IMG/M metagenome (GOLD analysis project Ga0209417, IMG submission 184002) | Groundwater microbial communities from Rifle, Colorado, USA - Groundwater F2 (SPAdes) (version 2) | ecosystem: Environmental > Aquatic > Deep subsurface > Groundwater | place: Rifle, Colorado... | reverse complement strand
TTATGGCAAAATTGCCGCTTAAAATTTAACAAACTATTGTAATAGAAATATCATAAAAACAGAAAGGCCCCGAAATTCGGAGCCTTTCTGTTTTTATATTATTCCTTAAAAATTATTCCACAACAATTAACAGGTATTTTGTTGCTTTCCAGAATTCTTCGGGTTTGTCGATTACCAGGCTTTCAACCGCTTTAACTCCGGTAAGATGATAGGAATCAGCCGAATGAGTGGTAACAATTTTAGCTTTTTTGCTGTTTAACGGCAACTGGTTGAATTCGCGAATGTCGATTTTCATGAAATAATCGCGGTTAAAATCTTTCTTAAGTTTGATGGTTTTTCCCATTCCCAAAACACCACCTTCTTTTTCAATCACATTTTTTTCTTCAAGCTCTTTTTTAGTACCAAACGCATAATAGGCGGTATTCATGGCAATGGTTTGCTCCTCAATAGTTTGAGTTTTTGCCTTGATGGTAGCTTCACTTTCGGTAGTAATCTGTTCAATTTTCTGGTTCAAACCAGCAACATTAATATGCAGATTTTCCAGTTCCTGTTTCAAAGAAGCAATTTCAACGTCTTTTTCGCCCATTTGCTTATTAAGCAGCGAAATCATATTTTCGAGTTCTGCAATTTTCACATTCGAGTCCCGAAGTTTCCCCTGCAATGATTTAACCAGTTCTTTGTTTTTCTGGAGCAGGTTATTAATTTGAGCTATGTCTTCAATAATTCGTTTTTTAGCTTCAGCTTTTAATTCAGTTCCTGACGCGGTTTGAACAGAAACAATCTTTTCAATACTTTTTATTGAATCCAGGTTCATCTGAATCTCATTCATTGCACCGATAAATTCCAGAATGGAATTGTCTTTCTGAACTCCTAATTGTGAAATACTATCCTGTTTAGCCTGCATGCGGGCAATCTCTTTTTTATGCTGACCACAGGAAACTAAAACCATGACTGATAAAACAAATAATAATTTTTTCATTGGGTATAATTAAAATTAATAATAAAAATCGGCAACAGGTAGTTTAATTAGTTGGCTTACTCGTAATTGAAGGTGTAAAGATATGCTACTTTTTATTTGATAAACACATTCACCCTCAAATATCGAAACGATAACTATTTCATAATTATTGCCTTTTTCATTTTTTCAAGAACAATCTGGTTTACGTCAATGGAATCAAACATTTCAAGTATCCGTTTTTCGGCTTCTTCAAAACCGATTTTAAAAATTTCGTCGGCTTTTTTGAAGTCAAAAGTATTGTATTTTCGTGTCTCAGGTGGGTCGATAACGAAATCGCATTTGGCCAGACTATCGCGAACATTCTGCCCCATGGCCAGGCGAAGAGTGCGCTCAGCAACAGCTTTAATACCTGAAATATTTTCAACCGTGCCATTGTGATTAACATGTACGCCAATCAGGATGCGGCATTGATTGCGAATGCAGTCTACGGGCAGATTATTAAGTAGTCCGCCATCCACATAAGTCATGCCATCTATAATCTGAGGCTCGAAAATAACCGGAATGGAGGCTGATGCCAATACCCATTGAAAAAGCTTCCCCTCATTTTTAATTTCCAGATGGCCGCTGTTTAGGTTTACCACAGAGCAATAAAATGGTTTTTTAAGGCTCGAAAAGTCGTCGGCCGGAATGTGGTTTTCAAGTATCGATAAAACTTTTTTAATGTCAATCAGACCACTTGAGGGTAATTGCCATTTAAACATCTTTACTAATTTATTCGATTTCACCAGTTCGAGAATTTCGAGTGGCTCCATTCCGGCGGCATAGAAAACACCAACCAAAGCGCCGGCACTCACTCCTGAAATGATTTCGGGCCGTATACCATATTTGTGCAGGGCCTCAAGTACTCCAATGTGAACGATTCCTCTGGCGCCACCTCCACTCAAAGCAATTCCAAACGTATAGGGTTTTTGGTTCATCTTTCGCGCTTTTTACTTTTCTATATCCTGATAAATTCGCACAAAATCAACTTCATACTTAATCGGAAAGTTGCTTTGGTCCGGATTTCCGCCATTTCCCCCAATGGCAAGGTTGAGTAATAAATAATGTGGATGTTGAAAGGGATTAAATCCGTCAGGATTTATAGTTTCTGAAAGAAGCGTTTCATTAAGCAGTTCGTCATCCAGATAGAGTTTGATGAATTCCGGGGTCCAGTCCATTCTCCAGACATGAAATTTTTTATTCCAATCGGGATCTTTAGCCGTGAAATGAGCGAAAGGAATACGTTCGGTATGCCACTTGCCTACAAATTGCTGTGCAGTTCCCCATGCAGTGTTAGCTAAAATGGTCGGTACCTGATCAACACGGTAAAACTCCATCAGGTCAATTTCACCGTTCGACGGCCATCTTTTTTCGATTCCTAATGTCCAGATTGCCGGCCAGGCTCCCAAGGTGGTATCTATTCTGGCCCTGATTTCGAAACGACCATACAGCCATTGTTTTAGGCCACGGGTATTGATGCTTGATGAAGTGTAATGAGCAAATTCACGATTGGTGCGCCAGGTCTGTGACCCAATCTGATACTTTGGATTGGAAATTTCTTCGCGTCTGCCTTCAATCGTTAATAATCCGTTGGTGCAGATTGCATTTTCTTCCTGGTACCACTGCAATTCTTCGTTGCGCACAAAGCCCTTTTCGTAATTCCAGAACTCCGGATTGGGTTTGCCGTTGGTATTGAATTCATCGGCCCAAACCAGTTTCATTCCTGAAATTTCGATTGGGGGATGTGGATCCGGAAACAAAGGATTGATGGGCTGTGAGTATCCAATAAATCCAAGAAGTCCAAAAAACAAAGTAATGGTTTGTATTTTCATCAGATTTGGCAGATTATATAATTTTGATGTTAACGTTAAAGGCGTGAAAGAATTCTGGCATAACATTCAATCAAATAAATGAAAAACCCGAAGGGTTGGAATTATCCTGCCATCCCTTCGGGATTAATGACCATTGCCAAACTGCAAATGTCTATAAGCTTGTTATCCCTTCGGGATTAAAAAAGTCATTTTGCCGGAATATTCTTTAGCGTTTCAACCAGGAAGTCCCAGAATTTACTGACTGATTCGATATTTACTTTTTCGTCAGGAGAGTGTGGAAACCGTATGGTTGGCCCAAAAGAAATCATGTCCCAACGAGGATAAGTTCCGCCCAAAATACCACATTCCAATCCGGCGTGGATAGCCTTAATTTCAGGTATCCTGCCAAATTTAGCCTGATATACCTTTTGCATGGTTTTCAGGATTGGGGAATCCATGTCTGGTTTCCACCCAGGGTATCCGCCTTTTAATTTCACATCGGCGCCAGCCAGTGTAAAAACCGACTCCATTCTTGATCCGAGTTCCGCTTTGGCTGAATCAACCGAACTGCGCATCAGGCAGGCAATGTTAACAGTTTTGGTTTCCGAATCTGATTTTACAATTGCCAGGTTTGTCGATGTTTCGACCAGTCCAGCCATGCTGTCGCTCATACGGATGGCGCCATTCGGACAAGCAACAACGGCATGGGTCAGTTTGATTTGAGTGTCCTCATCAATCAAACCTGAAGGCATTTCAGTTTTAGCCAGATCAATTTTCAACGTTGGCTCGGTAGCTGTAAGTTCACGCTTAATAACCGTAGTTAATCCGGCCACAAGACCTACCAGTTTATCAGCAGTTGCATAGGGAACAGTAACTATTCCGAATGCTTCGCGTGGAATGGCATTTCGCAAATTTCCACCATTGATTGAAGCTAATCGTAAACCACAAACTTTATAGGCTTCTTTCAATACCCGGAAGAAGATTTTATTGGCGTTTCCACGCCCAAGATTGATGTCAAGCCCTGAGTGCCCGCCTTTTAATCCGGTTACATTTAGCTTAAATGCGATTGATTCTTTAGGTACCGGAACTTCAGTATAGCTAAATTTGACATTGGCATCTTCACCACCGGCACAGCCCACATACAATTCGCCTTCATCTTCAGAATCCATGTTAATCAGGATTTCTCCCGAAAGCATTCCAGATTTCAAACCTTCAGCCCCGTCCATGCCGGTTTCCTCGGTAGCGGTAAAAAGCGCCTCAATTGGTCCATGTGCAAGTTCTTTGGAGGCAAGAACAGCCATTGCTGCCGCAACTCCAATTCCATTGTCAGCGCCAAGCGTAGTTCCATTTGCCCTGACCCATTCTCCATCCATGATCGTTTCAATCGGGTCTTTGGTGAAGTCGTGATCCTTGTCGCTGTTTTTTTGGGGAACCATATCCAGATGGCCTTGCAAAATAACACCTTTCCGTTTTTCCATTCCCGTAGTGGCAGGTTTTCGGATAATAACATTTCCGGCATCATCCTGAACAGTTTCGAGACCCAGATTGCGACCAAAATCGGCGACAAACTGCCTGATTTGGTCTTCGTGATGTGAAGGACGCGGAATACGCGTCAACTGGTAAAAATTTTCCCATACTTCGATGGGAGTTAATTTTGAGATTTCGTTGCTCATATAGTTATTTTTAAATAAAAATTCATCTGGACAGAATGAGTTATTTTCCTGATTTACTTCATATTAAACCACTATCCCTATGTCAAAATCATAAAACTCATTCCAAAAAAAATATCGCACATAAAAGTACAATTAATCCCTTAGTTTGTTCTTGAAATGGAACAATAAAAAAACCTGCATTCATAAAAATGGATGCAGGTTTTTCGTTTAGTAATTATAGAAAGCACCTTTTATGAGGATTTCATATTTGGTTTTTCGAGTCCGTAACCTTTTTTGCGGTCTTCAGCTTTCAGAAGAAAAGCAAAAACAACTGCCAAAAGACCGAAGCCGGTGAAAATGATCATCGGAAGCGTATAATTGTAAGTATTTACAGTTAATCCGTCCTGGAGAACCTGACCAGTAATGCAATATTTGTCGAGAACCCAGCCGATGAGCAATGGAACCAGTGATAACCCCACATTTTGTACCAGGAAAATCAGTGCATAAGCTGTTCCAAGCTGGTTTTCAGGAATAATTTTAGGAACCGAGGGCCACATGGCTGATGGTACCAGGGAAAACCCTATTCCCAGCAAGATGATCAGGAAAATGGCAAACGTCCAGTGGTTGAACAATGGAACTGAGAACAAGGTGTGAACCAGAACGATAAGTGCGGCTCCAATAATCATGATGGTAGCCCCATGCCCTTTTCGGTCGTAAAGATTTCCGAAGAAAGGCGTTAAAAGGATCGTTCCGAAAGGCAACATAGCAGGGATTGCTCCGGCCAGAGAAGGTTCAACTCCAAATTTGTTGACCATCAAATCGGCTGCGAACTTCAGGAATGGGAAAACAGTAGAATAAAATAAAACACATAATATAGCAATATACCACCAACCTTTATTGGTTATGATGTTCCAGACATCTGACACCTGAAAAGCCTCTTCAGGTTCCTGGTCAGGATATAAATTTAATTCTGATGCATCAAGCTTTTTATCCATAAAGGTATAGATGAAAAATGCGATCAGACCAATACAAAGCATGATCAAACATACCAAAATGGGGGCTGAAACACTGTCGAAATATTTTGCTATCGGTAAACCGGTTGAAAGTGCAAGTGCGGTTCCCAAACGTGCCGTGGCCATTTCAAGACCCATTGCCAATGCAAGTTCCTTACCTTTAAACCATTTGACAATGATTTTTGAAACAGTAATTCCGGCGACTTCAATTCCGACCCCAAAAATACCAAAACCAAGCGCGGCAACCATTACCTGTGCCTTGACGTCGAAGAAGTAAAGATTCCAAATCTGACCATCGAGCATATGAGTGGATACTGCCCAATATTTGATGGCCGTTCCGACCACCATGATAATCGACGCCATCATTCCGGTAAAACGTACACCCATTTTGTCGAGGATAATACCTCCAAAAAGCAACATCAGGAGGAAGACGTTAAACCACCCATAGGCGCTGGTGAAGAAGCCATATTCTGAGCTATCCCAATGTAGCTGACCTTCAAGCAAGCCTTTCAAGGGCGCCATAACGTCTGTAAGATAATATCCACAAAGCATGGTAAAAGCAACTACACCCAAAGCCGTCCACCTGGCGATTTTAGAGTCACGAAGAGATTTTCTTAGTTCTTGCATTTTTTTAGTTATAAGTTTAGCTTTTGTTATTTTTTATCCGATTTATTTTCTTCTGAATTATCGGTAACTTTTAGAATCGATTTTACGGCTCCTGAACTGGTATGAAATTCGAGTTTGTATGTGCCATCTAACAAATCTTCAGGAATGGGTGCAGTAGTTCCGAATTGTGCAATTGCCAGGCGGGCGCCAGCCAGTTGAGTTGCTCCATCCAGAATGCGGATTTCGGCCATTCCCGGTATTCGGTAATAAACACCACTTTTCCCCGCATTCGAATTTTCCGAAGCGATTAATCCGCTTTGTTTTGCTGCAAGATTTTCGATTTTATTCACCTCAATTACAACCGGACGACCTGACAAATCTGATTTTGGTAGTACTCCCCGATCATCACTGAACCGGAAGAAGACTTCACCTTTTACTGATTTTTGTCCAGGAACAAATTCGAAACTGAATTCATATTTTTCTTTGGAGGATTTGCCAATAAAAAGGGCAAGATAATTTTCCTCCATTTTCCCGAGTTCTTCGGTCATAACTTCAAAGGATTTTCCGTCAGGAAGAGGCTCGTCATCGGCATTGGTCAGCAAGGCAAAGCGCGAGTTCCGAAGATTAAAAATGGTTTCGGCGGCTTCGGCAGCTTTTTGTTCCGGATTTTTGGAAACAAGTTTAAACCGTTTGGTTGAATCGGCCGGAGAATAAAAACTCCAAATCGATAGGTCGGTAAATTTGACCTGTTTATCCAGGTTCTTAGTTAAAAACGATTGCGTCTCAACAGCTGCATCATCAGATTTTACGGCATTATTTATACCTGCAATTATACCAGTTTGGGTAAGACTGACCATCTGAGCTGCTGGGCCCAACGCTTTATAAACCTGTTCAGCATCAGGTTCGCTAAATACTTCAATTTTCATTTCGTCCATGTTCCAACGGTCGGCATCTGTTGCTGAAACATTTTCTATTCCAAGCATTTTTTGCGCGTACATTTGGAAAGGCCCGTGTACAAACCGTTCGCGGGTAGCTTTTATATGTACCCTGATTCCGGTTTGAGGTAAACTATATACAATACCTTCAACAGGCCCAACTGCTCCTGACATTTTTCTTTTGTCGTCCTTTTGCCCGTTCGCCATAGAGGCTACAAAAGCTGCAAGAATAAAGGTGAATAGGAAAATTCTCATGGTCTGAAATTTATTTGTTTTCTGTATTCTTTGAACCACATAGTCACATAGGTCACATAGTTTTTTCTTCATTCTCTAATTTCTATGCGACTATGTGGTTTTCATTGTAAATTAAAACCCAAAAGTAGCCAAAATATTATTCAAGATGCAGAAAAGCAGCTCCCATGTGATTTATTATATCTCCTGCTATCAGTGCTTGTAGTCCAAAAACCGTTGCAGCCAGATCACCAGCCAGTCCGTGCAGGTAAACTCCTATCAAAGTTGCTTCTTCCGGAGTGTAATTCTGAGCCAGTAACCCAAGAATAATACCAGTTAATACATCACCACTACCGGCGGTTGCCATTCCTGGATTACCTGTTTCGTTGAAAAAAGTACTTCCATCAGGAACTGAAATGCAGGTATTTGCCCCTTTGAGCGCTATGATAACCTTGTATTTAACTGAAAACTGAAGTTGCTTTTGCAGGCGTTCATATGAATTGGACGTTGGTCCGGCCAATCGTTCAAATTCTTTGGGATGAGGAGTCAGGATCGTATTTTCAGGGAGCAGATTTATCCATTCTTTATTTTCGGCCAAAATATTTATAGCATCGGCATCAAGTACCAATTTGGAAGGTTTTTCCTGAAGTAATTTCTTTAAAGCCAATTGTGTTTCTGGTTTTTTGCCAAGTCCGGGACCAATTCCAACCGCTGAAAACAGGCCTGCATCAGGAAATTCAGTGAAGATTTCATCAGATGAATCAACCGATGTCATGGCTTCAGGAACAGAATTCTGAATAATTTCGTAGCCCAGTCGCGGTACATGCGAGGTCAGTAATCCCACTCCGGCCCGCAGACATGCTTTGGATGACAGAACAGAAGCTCCCATTTTTCCATAACTTCCAGCGATAAGTAATGCATGGCCAAAGCTTCCTTTATGAGAAAACTTTCCCCGTTTTTTTACTATTCCTGAAATGAATGTTTTGGCCAGACTGAAATATTTACTTTCTGTTTTAAGAATTGCTTCAGGATGTAATAAGATTGGCAGCACATGCCAATTTCCGACAAATTCAGCATTTTCAGGAAAAAAGAAACTGAGTTTTGGAAACTGAAAGGTAAGTGTATAGTCGGCTTGCACAATACCCGTTGAGTCATTTTCAGAATTATCTTCACAGAAAAGTCCACTCGGAACATCAATGGAAATGACTGTTGCGCCGGATTGATTGATCTGCTGAACTATTGCTTTAGCCAATCCTGTCAACGATTTATTTATACCCGAACCGAACAATCCATCGAGGACGATGACATCAGTGGGTATTTCCGGAATAGAATCTTCAGAATCAATTCTTTTTAGTAGAACCTTTTCTTGTTCCAACAGTCGGGATTGGTTGATTGCTGCATCATCTTTTAATCCACGCCCAAAATCAGCAAAAAAAACGGTGCAGGTATAATTGCTTCCGGCTAGCATCCGGGCAACAGCTAATGCATCGCCGCCATTGTTTCCCGGTCCGGCAAAAATGTAGAACGACTGGTCATTCCCAATATTCTGAAGAATCCATTCCGTTACTCGTTGTGCAGCCCTTTCCATAAGGTCGATTGACAAAATAGGCTCAAGTTTCATGGTTAACCTGTCAATTTCGGCGATTTGTTGGCATGTAAAAAGTTTCATGGGTTCAAGTTTAAAATCAAAAGTACAAAGTTTAAAGTGAAAAACTTCGAAAATGATGGATTCGCAATTGTCTTTTATGAAATATCTTTTCGATAAAACTTACTTTGTAAATGAAAAATATCGGATAAATTTCATTTACTAAATGAAAAATATCGGATAAATTTCATTTAGAAGTATATAGATAGAGTAAATTGTTTACATTTGTTACATGAACTTACTGAGCAGAAATATATTACCTTCTATTCTTGAAAATTTGCCTTTAAAGGAATTTGTCATCATTACCGGACCTCGCCAGTGCGGAAAAACTTCATTATTACGTTTAATTGAAGAACACATTCTTACAAGGAATGAACCTGCCGTTTATCTGACGTTGGAAGATCCATCTATCTTAAAAAGGCTCAACGAACATCCTGAAAACCTTTTTTCTGTTCTTCCACAAAACAAACAAAAGATGTATGTTTTGATCGATGAAATTCAATATCTGGCTGATTCGACCAATTTTTTGAAATACAATTTTGATCTGCATAACGAGCAGGTAAAAATAATCTGTACCGGAAGCAGCGCTTTCTATGTTGATCATAATTTCAAAGACTCGCTGGCGGGAAGGAAGTTGATTTACAATCTTTTTACACTTAGCTTCGATGAGTTTCTGTATTTCAAATCAGGAGACAGACAGTTGAGCAATGAGTTAAATGAATTGCAGAAACGTCCAGAATACCTATCTCCCAAATTTTACACCATTAAGCAATTACTGGATGAATACCTCAGCTTTGGGGGTTATCCGGCGATTGTTCTGGCCGATAATCCGGATCGAAAGAAAAGTTTGCTTGCAGAATTGTCACAATCATTTTTGAGAAGGGATATTTTGGAAAGCAATGTTCGTGATGAGGAAAAATTTTTTATCCTGATTCGATTGTTGGCAGTCCAAACTGGCGGACTGGTTAATGTGAATCAATTGGCCAATGCCGTGAAACTATCAGTTACTGCTGTTGAAAATTATATTCAGGTACTCCGGAAAACTTTTCATATCCACTTGTTGCGACCCTTTTACAGTAATCTGAAAAAAGAATTGACTAAAATGCCCAAAGTTTACTTCAATGATTTGGGAATGAGAAATATTTTGTTGAACCAATTCCCGGAAGTCGAAACCCGTATAGACAGAGGAGAACTAATCGAAAATTATTTGTTCACCAGGCTGAGGGATAACTATTCAATTGATAATGTTCGTTTTTGGAGAACTGCCGATGGGAATGAAGTGGATTTTGTTGTCAGTACCGAATATCAGAAGGGATTTGCAATCGAATGTAAGTTTGATGAAAAGGCTTTTTCAAAATCGAAATACAGGAAGTTCGAAGAGGCTTATCCAAACTTCCCATTGCTTATAAAATCCTATTTTTCAAGCAATAATAAAACTTCCCTGTTTTCAATTTAAGATTATTTTGGAACGAACAACCTCATAAAAACATGATTTATATCCAATTGCACAGCTTAAAAACTTATCTATATTTGCCTTAATTGGAATCCTTCAATGAATATTCACTAACTAAAAACGATTTTATGCTGAAACAACATCCAAAGGGGTTATTGGTTGCCTTTTTTACCAACATGGGCGAACGCTTTGGCTTCTATACCATGATGGCCATTCTTGTTATGTTTTTGCAGGCCCGCTATGGACTTGACGCCGATTCTGCAGGAAGTATTTATTCCTGGTTTTATTTTGCCATTTATGCTCTCGCGCTCATTGGTGGTATGCTGGCTGACTGGACAAAAAAATATAAATCGGTCATTTTTATTGGTCAAATCATAATGTTTGTCGGGTATTGCATTATTGCTATTCCAGGTTCTGAACTTTGGGTTTCAATAGCTGCATTACTCATTATAGCATTGGGCAATGGTTTATTCAAAGGTAATTTACAGGCTGTTGTCGGGCAGATGTATGATGATGAAAAATATAAAGAATACCGGGATAGCGCCTTTATGATTTTTTATATGGGGATTAATGTCGGCGCTTTCTTTGCTCCTTTTGTGGCCAAAGGAATTAAAGGATATTGGTTAACTGCCAATGGCTATATTGAAAATGCAAATCTTCCCTCGCTTTGTCATCAATACCTTGCAGGTACGATAAAAGATGTGGACCAATTTCAAAGCCTTGCCAGTGCTGCGGTCATTTCCAACGGAGGAAAAACTGCGACTGATTTAACTGCCTTTGCTACGGACTATATCAAGGTATTTTCAACTGGTTTTAATTATGCCTTTGGTATTGCAGCAGGTGCCATGATTTTGTCCTTAATTATTTATGTGGTATTTAATAAACTTCTACCTTCAAAATATAAACTTGCCTTGGCCGAAAATAAAAAACAGGCCAATACTGACAAAAAACCAGCTATTAATCTGGCAAGCAACATGAAATATATTTTTATTTCATTAGGTTTAATGGCAGCTGTTACGGCATTATTTTATATAGCTGATGGTTATACTGATATCAATGACATTAATTACAAATTAGGTCTGGCAGTTGGCTTGTTTGTTGGCTTTGTTTCTTTGATCTTTCAAATATCAAGCAAAGAAGAAAAGCCCCGTGTTGTGGCGCTTACTTTGGTTTTTGTTGTTGTAATTTTCTTCTGGATGTCATTCCATCAAAACGGACTTACCCTAACCATGTTTGCACGCGATTACACCAACCAATACGTTGGCCCATTTACCAATCTGATATTCAATGTCTGGTCGATACTTGCAGTAATTGGTTCTATTGCCGGATGTGTTATGGCGTTTTTAACTAAAAAACCTGTGTCAAGAATTTTGGGTGCACTTGGATTTTTGGGATTCGGATATTTAAGTTATTATTTTGCATCTACTTACAGCGAATCTAACCTTATATCACCTGAAGTTTTTCAATCTTTCAATCCTTTGTTCATTGTCGCATTGACTCCTTTGGTAATGGGCATTTTTACGTGGTTAAATAAAAAAGGTAAAGAACCATCATCTCCCAGAAAGATTGGCATCGGAATGGTAATTGCTGCTTTTGGGTTTGTTCTTGTTCTAATCAGCTCTCTCGGACTCACCTCTCCCAATGAAATGGCGGGTGCTGCGGTTGCTGAAGTGGACCGGGTTTCACCATATTGGCTCATGAGTTCATACCTCGTTTTAACCATTGCCGAATTATTTTTAAGTCCGATTGGATTGTCGTTCGTTGCCAAAGTAGCGCCCCCTCGTTTTCAGGGCCTGATGCAGGGAGGATGGTTATTAGCAACAGCTATCGGAAATAAATTCCTTTTCGTTGGAAGTTTATTGTGGGGTAAAGTAGAACTGTATATGCTTTGGGGAATCTTTATTATTTGCTGTATTCTGGCAGCAGTATTTATTTTCTCTATCATGAAAAAATTGGAGGCAGCAACTAAATAATACGGTAATAAAATGATATTTTTGAAGGAGTAGCGAAAGCTGCTCCTTTTTTATGTATTGCTGTTTATGCATTGGATGAGCAAGAATACTGTACTAAAACCGATTTCCAATTTCGCAAGAGTTATCAGTGCACTGACGCTAAATGCCTACTAAAATATCAATGCGTTGATATAAATAAAGTAAAACACAACATCAGATTGCAGGTGTTGATAATGCTTTCATTGTGAAAGACAATATCGAAGTTGGGAATGACAATATCATACCCTTATGGCTGTTCGGATTCTTGTACTAACGAAGAACAACCAACCGATAAAAAATATACTTTTGAAGGAGTGGCGAAAGCTGCTCCTTTTTTATGTCCTTCAAAATATAAAAACATGTTCCTGAAATTGAAATTTTGGTATTTCCGCATCCTTCCGGCAATATTTCTCGGCATTTTTTCGTGTACCATACAGCCAGCAAAGAAAGATTTGCCTCCAAACTTTCAGCCATTTTTTGAAGAGTATGGAGTTCAGGGATGTTTCTTGTGGTACGACATGAAAAATGATATCTACCAGATTTACAATTCGACCCGTTGTGAACAAGGTTTTTTACCCGCATCAACATTCAAAATCCTTAACTCATTAATAGGCCTTGAAACTGGCGTAATTACAGGTGATAGCATGGTTATTCCCTGGGATGGCGTAGTTCGTTCAGTAGAAGAATGGAACAAAGACCATACTTTGGCATCTGCAATTCAGTATTCAGCAGTTCCCTATTTTCAGGAAATTGCACGAAGGATTGGCACTGAACGAATGAAAGAATATATAGATGATTCGGATTACGGGCGCATGGATATCACCAAAGAAACTATTGATCGCTTTTGGTTATGGGGCGATTCACGCATTACCCCATGGGAACAAATGAATTTTCTCTTGAACTTCTACACCAATAAATTGCCTTTTTCAAAAGAAAATATTGATTTGGTTAAAAAACTCATCATCCTGAAACAAACTGACAATTGGATTTTCCGTGGAAAAACCGGAATGACCGTCCAGAATGAAAAAAATATAGGTTGGCAGGTTGGCTACCTCGAAGAAAACGGCAATGTTTGGCTATATGTATGCAACGTAGAATCTGGTCTGGAAAACTCTGCCAGATTCCGTGAAAGTCGTCGCGGGATTACTGAAAAGGTTTTCAAATCGATGGGTTTGATGGAAGAATAAAAAGTGGTCAGTATTCAGTCACAGTTTTCAGTTCCCATTTCTGATTACAGAACACTGAGACTGATAACTTTCTTATCGTTTCACCTCAACCAGCGCTCCGTCAATAATTTTTACAACAACATCTTCGTCGAGTAAAGTGGTAATATCTCCCAGATCGGAGGCATCGCCTTCGGCAACCTTCCGGAGTATCCGACGCATAATTTTTCCTGAACGGGTTTTTGGCAAGCCGGGAACAAGCTGAACAAGATCTGGACGGGCAAATGGCCCAATTAAGTTGGTAACAGCCATTTTAATACTTTTGCGGATACCTTCTTCACCTCCGGTTGATAGTTCGCCACAAACCACAAATGCATATATTCCCTGTCCTTTAATTGTATGCGGATAACCAACCACAGCAGATTCGTTAACCAAAGGATGGGAGTTTATTGCATTTTCAATTTCCGCAGTTCCGAGTCGGTGACCTGAAACATTGATCACATCATCAACACGTCCAAGAATACGGTAATAGCCGTCTTCGTCACGCTGTACACCATCGCCAGTGAAATACAGGTTTTTAAACGATGAAAAATAAGTTTCCCTGAACTTATCGTGATCTCCCCAAATGGTCCGGGCAATTCCAGGCCACGGAAATTTGATACAAAGGTTGCCTTTCACACTGTTGCCGTGTAACTCGTTGCCTTCAGCATCAACAATAATTGGCTGAACTCCTGGCAACGGCAGTGTTGCAAATGAAGGTTTGGTAGGAATAATTCCTGGAATAGGACTTATCATAACCCCACCGGTTTCGGTTTGCCACCAGGTATCCACTATGGGGCAGCGGTTACGGCCAATATGGTCGTGATACCAGTGCCATGCTTCTTCGTTAATGGGTTCACCAACAGTTCCGAGTACCTTGAGCGATGATAAATCTTTATCGCTGATGTGATCCATTCCAAGAGCCAAAAGCGACCGGATGGCGGTTGGTGCTGTATAAAACTGATTCACCTTGTGCTTATCCACTACATCCCAAAAACGTCCGGCATCAGGCCAGGTTGGAATACCTTCAAACATTAATGTTTTGGCTCCATTCAGCAAAGGTCCGTACACAATGTATGAGTGCCCCGTAATCCAGCCAATATCAGCAGTACAGAAATACAAATCACCCGAATTGTATTGAAATACATTTCTAAATGTATATGCCGTATAAATCATATATCCGGCGGTAGTATGCACAATTCCTTTGGGTTTACCGGTTGAGCCCGAAGTATAAAGAATGAAAAGGATATCTTCGGAGTCCATTTCCTCAGCCTGACAAACTTCTGGCTGATCCTTAATGGCATCGTGCCACCAGATGTCGCGACCTTCCAGCATGTTGATTATTGATTTGGTGCGTTCATAAACAACTACTGTTTCAACACAGGCACTGCTTTCCAAAGCCTCATCAACAATTTTTTTAAGTGGGGTAATTTTTTCACCCCGGAAGCCACCATCGGCGGTTAATACCACCTTGGCTTCGGCATCATTGATCCGGTCGGACAGAGAAGCCGCTGAGAATCCGGCAAAAATAACCGAATGAATAGCGCCAATTCGTGCGCAGGCCAGCATGGCTATAGTCAGTTCAGGAATCATTGGCATATAAATGGCTACACGGTCGCCTTTCCGAACATTTAATCCTTTTAAGGTATTGGCAAATTTATTGACTTCGCGGTGTAATTCTGAATAAGTTAATGTCCTCGTGTCTTCATCAGGATTGTTAGGTTCCCAAATGATAGCAGGTTGATTGCCGATGGTATATAAATTCCGTTCGAATATATTTTCAGTAATGTTCAGTTTCCCTCCTGAAAACCATTTCACAGAAGGTCCTTCAAAGTCCCATTTCAAAATCTCGTCATAGCGTTTGTGCCAGTAAAAGCCTTCAGCAATTTCAGCCCAAAAACTTTCCGGATTTGCAATGCTTTTCTGATACTCGTGAATGTAACCTCCTAAACTGTGAATTTTTGGTACCATCGATGTGTAAGTTAGATTTAAAAAATTGGTTGATGTTAAATATTGGAATAGGTAACAAGTAACAAAAGATTTAGTTGAAAAACAATGCATCGATTTTTTTTGAATGGTTAAACAAGTTCCGGAATCCTACTTGTGTTTTGAAAAGCGTATAAAAAATGCTATTTTCATTGTTTCTAATTTGTTTTTTAATTGCCACATGCCCACCTGTCCGGTTGCAGGGAACTCGCCATCGATAAAAATACACCTATGTGTATCGAGTACTCGTGGTGGCTCGTTACATCGACAAATAAACCTTCAAGAATATGAGAACTAAACTGACTGTTTGCATTTTGATTACTTTACTTTGGTCGATAGATTTGTCTGCACAACTGCTTCCTTCCGGAAATCCAAAAGACTTTCAAGTAAAAACCTGTTTACATTCGGTAAGTTACATGGGAGTCTGGCGTGGCCAACCACTTCTAACTGTCGATCAGTTTCTCATTAAAGCCAAAGAATTGAGATTTAAAGGAGTTATGCTGGCAGCAAAACGGCCACATCTTTCTCCGCACGATTATGACAAAGTTGCACGTGCCCGGCTCAAGGCGAAAATTGATTCGTTGGGTCTGACTTTGGTTGGGCTGGCCGGATATACCGACTTTACCGCCGGAATTGACAAACCCGGAATCCCGAATGCCGAAATTCAGGCAGCATGGGTGGGTGAACTAGCTGAACTTGCCAGCGACCTGGGAACAAAAGTCGTTCGCATATTTACAGGTTACGAACGCCCCGGAATCGCATACGACAAGCAGTATGCTGAGGTATTGAATGGCTTAAAAATGGCGGGCAAACTGGCGGCAAAATTCGGAGTAACTTTGGTAGTTCAAAATCACCATGATATTGCTTTGCATCACGATGCGATGTATTGGTTGCTGAAAGAAGTAAACATGCCCAATGTGATGGCTGGTTGGGATGCCTGGTCTCCTGCACTTGAAGGCCTCAGCTCTGAAGAAATGCGCCAGTCAATCCTGAAAATGAAGCCTTTCCTTGTCCAGACTATTGCTGCCGATTACGTACGTCAACCAAGGTTCAGCTACGTGAACGACCTGACCAATTATTCGCCCCAACAACCTGTGATGCGTGCCACCCAAATGGGGAAAGGCATTATCGATTACAAAAACTGGTTCAATACCCTCAGGGAAATCGGTTATCAGGGTTGGGTGATTTACGAAATGTGCGAAGTACTCGAAGGGGGTGGTTCCATGGAAAACATGGACCGCACTTCCAAAGCCTTTCTGGATTACATGAAGCAATTTGAATAGAAGAAGATAATTAAGCGCTAAGCGGTTTTTGACCGCTAAGTGCTTGCAAGATGTGAAAGAAAAGGCGATCCTCATCTATTGAAGGTCGCCTTTTTGTGTCAAAAGAATTATTTTTTCCCTTTCAGGTTCACCAACAGGTTCAGTTCTTCCAGTTGCTCCTGTGCAATAGTTGACGGGCTGTCCATCATCACATCGCGGCCTGAATTGTTTTTAGGGAATGCAATGGTATCGCGAATACTGTCCAGACCAGCAAACATCGAAGTCAGACGGTCGAATCCGAAAGCGATACCAGCGTGAGGCGGCGCGCCAAATTTAAACGCATTCATCAGGAAGCCAAATTGGTATTCAGCCTGTTCAGGCGTAAATCCAAGCAGTCCAAACATTTTAGCCTGAAGGGTTTTGTCGAAAATACGAACCGAACCTCCACCAATTTCAACACCGTTGATTACCAAATCGTAGGCATTGGCACGAACGGCTCCCGGATTGGTGTCCAGAAGGGCAATATCTTCAGGTTTTGGCGCAGTAAACGGATGGTGCATCGCGTAGAAACGTGCAGTATCCTCATCCCACTCCAATAATGGAAAATCGACCACCCACAATGGCTGGAACACGCTCTTATCACGTAATCCCAATTGATTGGCCATTTCCAGGCGCATATCGCCAATGGCTTTCAGCATTTTTTCTTTTACTCCGGAAAGGATTAGCAGCAAATCGCCTGGTTTTGCGCCAAACACGTCAACCCATTTCTGAAGATCTTCTGAACTGTAAAATTTATCGACCGATGATTTAATGGTTCCATCGGTATTGACTTTTACATAAATCAATCCTTTTGCGCCAATCTGCGGGCGTTTTACCCATTCGGTCAGGGCATCAGTTTGTTTGCGTGTATATTCTGAACAACCTTCGGCGCAGATTCCTCCGATAAACTCAGCATCGTCGAATACCGAAAAACCTTTTCCTTTTACCAAAGCAGTCAGGTCTTTAATTTTCATCCCGAAACGAATGTCCGGTTTGTCCGATCCATAGTTTTCCATCGCTTCGGAATACGACATGCGAGGAAATTCATTAATATCAATGCCTTTAATTTCTTTGAACAAATATTTGGTCAGGCCTTCGAACATGTTCAACACATCTTCCTGTTCCACGAACGACATTTCACAGTCGATCTGTGTAAATTCGGGCTGACGGTCGGCACGCAAATCTTCGTCGCGGAAACATTTCACGATTTGGTAATAGCGGTCGAAACCGGCCACCATCAGCAATTGCTTCAACTGTTGCGGCGACTGTGGCAAAGCGTAAAATTCGCCCGGATTCATACGTGAAGGAACTACAAAGTCACGTGCTCCTTCAGGAGTTGATTTGATCAGGACCGGAGTTTCGGTTTCGATAAAATCCTGGCTATCGAGATAGGTTCGGGTTGCGAATGCCATCTTTGAACGCAGGATGAGTGTATTGCGAACCGGTGCACGGCGCAAATCCAGGTAACGGTATTTCATGCGGATTTCATCGCCACCATCGCTTTCGTCTTCGATGGTAAAAGGCGGAGTTTCCGAACTGTTCAGGATGTTTATTGCTGTTATGGCCAGTTCAACTTCACCAGTTGGAATATTTTTGTTTTTGCTGCTTCGTTCGCGAACAATTCCAGTTGCCTGAACCACGTATTCGCGTCCAAGTTGATTGGCTATTTCGGCAACTGATTTTTCCGTTTTTTCATCAACGACCAATTGGGTGATGCCGTAGCGGTCACGAAGATCGATAAAAGTCATTCCACCCAGATTCCGCACTCGCTGTACCCAGCCTGCCAGGGTTATTTCTAAATTCTGATGACTGAGGCGTAATTGGCCGCATGTATGTGTTCTGTACATATTTGTATGCTGTTTTGTTCGGTGCAAAAATAAGCAGTTTTTGGAATATTAAGTGGAGAAATGTCAGATAAGAAGGAAAGTTTGGTGAATCATAAACACATCTCACAATTATTCGTATAGGTATTCAACCATAAAACATCTAATTATGAAAACGCTCTTCTTTATTTGTATGGTTACACTGGCATTTTTCATGAGCTGTTCCAAGGAAAATGAGCAGGAACAGAGCCTCAATATTGAAGGAATTTGGGGCATTACCGATCTTACCTACAAAACATCAGATGGAATTCAAAAAGTTATGGAAGACGAAATTATTAAGGGCAGCGCTGTTACCGACTTCTTTTTCATGACCGAGGGAAAATTCAAACAAACCAGCAATATGTCAGGCTCCGGCACCTTGGATACATACGAAGGTTCATGGAAAATAACAGGTGACAAATTAATTATAACTCTTCAAATTGAAGGTCAACTAATTGATGTTGATTACGCCTATGAATTTAAATACGGTCTCCTCATTTTAACACGTACAAGTCCCGATGGTAAAATGAGCATTATCAACACGTTTAAGAAAAAATAAAACTTCTTGATACTATCAGACTCAGACGGATTACCGGAATATGATCCAACCTTAAGCTTTTCTTTCTACTTTTGCTCCATCAGCCAAATTTAGCTTTTATACTTTTTATTTGATTTTTGATGGAATTTTTTAACGACGAATACTTTATGCGGCGGGCGTTTCAGGAAGCTGAACAAGCTTTTCAGGAAGGCGAAATTCCGGTTGGTGCGGTGGTGGTTTCGCAAAACCGCATTATTGCCCGTGCTCATAACCTGACAGAAACGCTGAATGATGTAACTGCCCATGCCGAAATGCAGGCCATTACTGCCGCCGCCAATCTTTTGGGAGGAAAATATCTGAATGAATGTATTTTGTATGTTACCTTAGAACCTTGTGTAATGTGTGCCGGCGCTTTGGGTTGGTCGCAGATTGGCAAAGTGGTTTATGGCGCATCTGACGAAAAACGTGGTTTTCGTAAGTTTGCCCCCGAAGCTTTGCACCCCAAAACCGAAGTTGTATTTGGCATTCTTGAAAATGAATGTTCGGTTTTGATGCGGGAGTTTTTTCAGAAGAAGAGGTAAAAAGATTAATCTCGAACATTCATTTAACCAACACGTTGTTCTTAAATAAATATGCTATTTTTACTACATGAGTAAAGACGAACAAATAGTACAAAGAATTATTACTGTAGCAAACAGAACTGCGCCCGATTCTGAGGTTTATCTGTATGGTTCTCGTGCAAGAGGAAAAGCCAGAAAATTATCAGACTGGGATCTTTTGATATTATTGAACTCCATAAATATTTCATTTGATTTTGAAACCAAATTCATGGATGATTTTTATGAAATTGAATTGGAAACTGGCGCAATAATTTCCCCATTGATTTACTCTAAAAAGCAGTGGATAGAAGATTATATTTCGACTCCGCTTTTTGAAAACATCAAAAAAGAAGGAATTAGATTAAAATGAAAGCCTCCAGGGAAAATCTGATTAAATACCGACTACTTCGGGCAAAAGACACATACGAAGACGCCCAAATTCTGGCAGACAGGCAAAAGTGGAATTCGACCATCAACAGGCTTTATTATTCCGCGTATTATGCAGTGATGGCACTGTTGCTATCATCTGAATTAAACCCCTCAACTCATAACGGTGCCAAATCAAATTTCACCGAACACTTCATCAAAACAGAAAGAATACCCAAAGAATTTGGAAAAATTTACTCCCAACTATTTACATGGAGACAAAAAGGCGACTATGATGATTTGTTCGATTTCGATGAAGAAAAAGTACTTCCATACTTTGAACCAGTAAAAAAGCTGATTAATTTGATTGACGAAATGATATCTGTATAATCCCACTGAAAAATCGCTAAGCGGTTAGCTCTTCTATTACAAACCCTACTTTTTTCAAATCTTCCCAAAAACCTGGATATGATTTGGTGACCACCATCGGATCGAGGATGGCAATTGGCCCAAAAGTTTGGCAGGCCGGAGCAAAGGCCATGGCCATACGGTGATCGTGGTAGGTTTCAATTTCAGGAACAGCCTGTTTGACGAACGGGAATGTGCCATCCCATTTTAATTCACCGTGAGCAGGTTCGGTAATCTGTGCCCCAAATTTGGCCAATTCGTCCTGAAGTGCGGCAATCCGGTTAGTTTCTTTAATTTTTAAAGTTTCCAATCCGGTGAAATGAAACGGAATTTGTTTCATCACGCACAAAACGGCGAAAGTCTGCGCCACATCCGGGTTTTCGATGAAATTAAGCTGAAGGAATTTCGGAAGTCGCTGTCCGTTTTTGGTCAGTCGCGATCCTTTTTCAGTTGCCGTAGTTCGAATGCCCAATTGTTCGAACCATTGAGCCAGTGCGGCATCGCCCTGAAGACTGTCGGTAGCCAATCCAATTAGTTCAACATCGACATCGTCAGCCAAAACAGCTATCTGGTACCAGTACGATGCGCCCGACCAATCAGCCTCAACCGTAAACGGACGAGCCTTATATTTTTGTTCGGCAATTCGTATTTCGTTTCCTTTCCAAATATGCTGAACGCCAAATTCCTCCATTAATTTCAGCGTCATCTGGATGTACGAGCGCGAAGTAATTTTATTTTTTAGGCGTAACGTCAGGCCATTCTCAATGGAGGGTGCAATCATCAACAAAGCCGAAATATACTGACTGCTGACGCTTCCGTCTAATTCGAGTATGCAGCCTTTGAGGTGCGAACCAAAAATTTTTAAAGGAGGGAACCCATCGTTTTCCAGGTATTCAATTTTTGCCCCAAGTTCATTTAAAGCATCAACAAGAATGCCGATTGGCCGCTGTTTCATCCGGTCGGAACCGGTAATGGTCCACTCGCCTACAATCTGCGATAGGAATGCAGTAAGGAAACGCATGGCAGTTCCGGCATGACCAATATCAAATTGATTCGTGTTCGAATTAAAAACCTGCCCCATCACCCGAACATCATCACTGTCGGAAAGATTTTCAATCGGGTACGGACTGTAACTCAGCGCATGAATAATCAGCGCCCGGTTGGCAACACTTTTCGAACCGGGAAGAACGATGCTTCCTTTCAGGGTTTTATCGGGTTTGGAAACGAAATATTTCATAGAGAATTGTTTTGATGTTGCGAGTTTCATGTTACGGGTGAATCACAACTCGGAACTCGTATCCCGTAACCCGCAACTTTTATAGTAATTCAGCGCTTCAAAAATTAGTTCCTGAGTACAATCCACGTTGATTTCCACCTGTCCGATTTCTGGGATTAGTGTAAAATTGATGCGCTTGCCTTCATTCTTTTTATCGTGGGTCATGAGTTGGTACAACGCTTCAAAATCACTTTCCTGAATTTCGAACTTGCCGTATTTGTCAATCAGCCAGGCCGAAATGCTGTTCAGTTCTTCGATTCCCAGCCCACATTGTTTGACCGACAGATAAAGTTCAGCAATCATTCCGTAAACCACCGCGTATCCGTGATAAATCGGGCGACCGGTTTTCATGGCATAACTTTCAAAAGCATGTCCGATGGTATGCCCAAAGTTCAACGCTTTCCGGATGTTTTGTTCGGTCAAATCGTTCAGCACATGCCATTCTTTCACAGCTACCGAATGAGCAATAATTTCCTGAAGTGCATCGTAATCAATGTTTTCCATATCGAAAGCCAACAATTCATCCCAATGTGCCTGGCTTTTGATCAACCCGTGTTTCAGCATTTCTGCATAACCCGAAAGGAAGTTTTCGCGATCAATCGTTTTCAGGAAATTGGTATTGATGATGACCGAATTCGGCTCCATGAATACGCCAATTTCATTCTTCAGACCATTAAAATTGAAACCGGTTTTTCCTCCCAACGACGCATCTACCTGAGCCAGCAAGGTGGTTGGAATATTTACAAAATCCAGTCCACGTTTGAAAGTTGAAGCTGCGAAACCACCCAAATCAGTGAGCATTCCACCGCCAATATTGATCAGCAGCGATTTCCGGTCGGCTCCGTTGTTGCTTAGAAAATCCCAAACCAGACCAACCGATTGAATATTTTTGTTTTCTTCTCCGGAAGCGATGGTTACGGTTTTGATCGAAAATTCATCAATCACAGATTGGATCAATGGTAAACAATAGCCAGCAGCCGTTTGATCGGTAAGCAAAATCACCTTTCCGAAAGGATACTTTTGAACTATTTTCCGAAGTTCGACCTCGATCTGTTGTGAAAAGATAATATTTGAATGTACTTTTGAGTCAGCCATGTGCGTTTCAATTAGACTTTCGGCAAAGTTAAGCTAATTTGTTAATGGTTAGAATTTGTCAGTCAAAAGGCCTGAATATTTACAATTTTATCAGAAATCATGGAAATATCGAATCAAGCAAGAAGTAAGAAAATAAAACGGGCTTTTAATTTTTTGGGTATTGCAATTGTCCTTATAGGATTGGCTTTTCTATGGTTGAAGATGGATGCTGCAGTTATAATTACGGCCGGAGTGTTTGCCGCCTATGTCGGAATCTCCATGTATGCCAACCTTTGCTACGTGTCTTTCTGTACGAACAATGGAAAAGTATTAATTCGATATTTTCCGGTTATTTCCATCCTGAAAAAAGAATACGAATCGATTGAGTTTGCACATCAGGCATTAGTTAACTTCAAAATTGAAAAAGCATTGGGTTTTTCTGATCTGTTTATCGTTATCAAAACCAGGCGAGGAATTGCGGAATATCCTTCTATTAGTCTGGCTGCAATGAGTAAAGATGAAATTGAACAAATCGGTTTAGCTTTATCCGAAATCAGGAGAAATAACCAAAAGGGTGTTTAATTACATCTAAGGATTTCTTAATTTTATGGTAAATCTTAAAGAATGGAAATTCCAGATAATCTCGCCTATAAAATTGCCATTTCATTAATACCGGGAATCGGTTCGGTTACAGCCCGGAGCTTGGTTGCATATGTTGGCAGCGTTGAAGGTGTATTTCAGGAGAAAGAGACGAACCTGATGAAAATACCAGGTATCGGCGAGGTGAATGCTCAAAAAGTAGTTAGGCAGAATGTGTTCGAGCGAGCCAAACGCGAAGTCGATTTTATCCATGAAAATCAAATTCAAACATTTTTTTACCTCGACGAAAATTACCCTTCACGGTTAAAAAACTGCAGCGATGCCCCAATCATCCTGTATTTTAAAGGAAACGCTAATCTTAATGAAAAGCGCATCATTTCAGTGGTTGGAACCCGAAATGCTACCAATTACGGGCGGGAAATATGCGAAGAACTGGTTCGAAGTTTTTCGGAGCGAAGCTATCCGGTCCTGGTCGTTTCCGGTTTGGCATACGGCATTGATGTTCATGCACATAAAGCTTGCCTGAAATACAATGTCCCAACTGTCGGCGTTTTTGCCCATGGATTAGATACTATTTATCCGCCTCTTCATTCTGCTATCGCCTCAAAAATGCTCGAAAATGGTGGATTGGTTACCGATTTTATTAGCGAAACCAAAATCGACCGGCCTAATTTTCTTCGTCGTAACCGGATTATTGCCGGATTGGCTGATGCCACCATTATCGTTGAAAGTGCGGAAAAAGGTGGTGCACTGGTGACCGCGGACATCGCCAATTCCTATAACCGCGATGTATTTGCCTATCCGGGCCGAAGTTGTGACCCGTTTTCCAGAGGATGCAACAAAATTATCAAACTCAATGAGGCCGTTCTGGTCGAAAATCAGACGGATATCGAAAAAGCAATGAATTGGGATGTGAAAGTTTCTACAAACCGCGCTTATCAAACTTCACTTTTCGTGGAATTAGCTCCGGAAGAACAAAATCTCGTTGATCTGTTAAAAGAAGGCGAACGCTTTGTGGATGAGATTACCACGGAAACTCGAATGTCGATGAGTAAAGTTTCAGCATTGCTTCTTGGGCTCGAATTTAAAGGATTGGTGACCAGCTTGCCGGGGAAGATGTACCGGTTGAAGTAAAATCGAAATAAGCCACTATCTTTGCGGCATGACCACATTCGAAGATTTAAAAATAAGTAAGTCGGTTTTAAAAGCGATTGAAGAACTGGGCTTTACCGAGCCAACACCCATTCAACAGAAGGCGATCCCGATGATTCGTTCGGGAGTGGATGTACTGGGAATTGCACAAACAGGCACGGGCAAAACAGCCGCATATTTCATTCCGCTTATCATGAAACTGGTGAAAGCAGAAGGAAACGACCCACGTGCGATCGTTCTTGTTCCTACCCGCGAACTGGCCATTCAGGTGGGCGAAGATCTGGAAGACCTGACCAAATTCACCAATTTGCGTCGTGCCACTGTTTATGGCGGTGTTGGCTGGACTAAACATGCTGAATTGATTAAACCCGGTGTTGACATTCTGGTAGCTACCCCTGGACGTTTATGGGATTTGTACCGGGCAGAAGCAGTCTCGTTTAAAAAAGTGAAGACGCTCGTTATTGACGAGGCCGACCGTATGCTCGACATGGGTTTTATGCCTCAAATCCGTAATTTTCTGGAAGTGCTTCCCCTGAAACGGCAAAACCTTTTGTTTTCTGCAACTTTCAATGAAAAGGTTGAAGAAATGAGCCATGAGTTTCTCGATTTTCCTGAACGTGTTGAAGTGGCTCCATCGGCCACCCCTGCGGAACTGATCAACCAGGTTTATTACCGTGTTCCGAATTTCCAGACGAAATTAAACCTGATCAATTATCTGCTTCGTGACGAAGAAAACTACACCCGTGTCATCATTTTTGTGAGCACAAAAGAGAATGCCGAACAGGTTTTTAAAATCATCAAACGTCGCTCTGAGGGCGAAAAGCGGATTATGCATTCAAACAAAGGGCAAAGCACCCGACTGAATGCCATCAATGCCTTTAAAAGCGGAGTGGTTCGCATCCTGATAACCACCGATATTTCATCGCGTGGGATTGATGTTGACCTGATCAGTCATGTCATCAATTTCGATTTGCCATCGAACCACGAAGATTACGTACACCGCATTGGCCGTACAGCCCGCGCCAACAATACCGGAACAGCCATTTCACTGGTTAATCCGGCAGAAGAATTGAATCTCCGGAAAATAGAAGAATTAATACGGATGGAAATTCCTAGGCTCGAACTTCCGGCAGACCTGGATTTGGTTGCCACCAAAAAAGAAGAAAATCAGGACCAATTACGCGAGATCGACCGGCAAAAACGAGTTGCTGATCCAACATTTAAAGGCGCTTTCCATGAGAAAAAATTTGTTCCGGGGCGGGACAAGAAAAAAGATAAAAGGAAAACAAAGCCCCACCTAAATCCTCCCCGCAGGGGGAGGACTTAAAAACGCTTCGATGGTGGGTATCGTCAAACTTGATTATGGTAACGTGATTAAGCTTTAAATCAACAATAGAAAATTTTAAATATGCATAATTCAATACACCGTTAAAAGTTAATATAAATATTTGATAATCAACAAAATAGCTTGATTTTTATTTGGTAAAACCCCTGAGAATCAGTATCTTAAGAGAATTTACCAGATCCATTTCAAGTATGACTCTC
>Ga0209417_1002689_pt1 | contig 26248 bp, 17 predicted proteins | sample RifGroF2_FD_184002 | JGI IMG/M metagenome (GOLD analysis project Ga0209417, IMG submission 184002) | Groundwater microbial communities from Rifle, Colorado, USA - Groundwater F2 (SPAdes) (version 2) | ecosystem: Environmental > Aquatic > Deep subsurface > Groundwater | place: Rifle, Colorado... | reverse complement strand
CGCCTGCGGCTCGCAATGACGGGGTGGTTGTATGTTTCTTTCAACGGCATAAATGCCGTTGCTAATTATTTTTTTTTGTGAGTGTTTTTTGATGAAAATCTTAACGCTTAATCTGGGTTAAATCAAAAAAAGTTATTGTCTCACTTTATTTAAAATATATTATTGACCAAAAAGAAAAACTTATTTTTTTATTTATTATAAAAATAGAATTTACGAATAATTTAGGACAAGTAAATTGATATTAAAAAATTTCTAATGGACAATTTGGGATAATTATTTGAGTATTATTTATGTTGATTATACATAAATATCAAATCATTTTGTTTAAGATTTTAGATGGTTATTTACATTTTATAGAAAGTGTATTTAAAAAATATTTTCTCTTGTTTTTAAATTTATTCTTACATTTGAAAACTTTCTAAAAATTAGACAAACTTAAGAATTAAAATGAAAGGAGACTAATCTATTATGGCTAAAATCAAAGGTTCTATCGTTATAGACACCGAAAAATGTAAAGGTTGCGAGGTTTGCCTTGCAGCATGTCCGTTAAATTGTATTGGAATAGCAAAAGAAGTTAATGGTAAAGGTTATCATTATGCTATTACTATCAATGACGAATGTATAGGTTGTGCAAATTGCGCAATTGTTTGCCCTGATGGGGTTATTACTGTTTATAAAGCAAAAATCACTGCTTAACTTATTAAAATTTAAATTATAATGGAAAGAGAGTTAAAATTAATGAAAGGAAACGAAGCAATCGCCGAGGCAGCTATTAGGGCAGGTGCTGATTCCTATTTTGGTTATCCAATAACTCCGCAGTCGGAGATTATGGAATATCTTATGGCTCAAAAGCCTCACGAACGAACAGGAATGGTTGTTCTTCAAGCAGAAAGCGAAACAGCTTCAATAAACATGGTTTATGGTGCAGCTGCTTGTGGTAAGAAATCTATGACATCATCATCAAGCCCTGGAGTTTCTTTAATGCAAGAAGGTTTATCTTATATTGCAGGAGCAGAACTTCCGTGTTTAGTTGTTAATGTTCAAAGAGGAGGACCTGGTTTAGGAACAATACAACCTTCTCAAGCTGATTATTTTCAAACTGTAAAAGGTGGCGGACATGGAGATTACAAATTAATCACCTTAGCTCCATCTTCTGTACAAGAAATGGCAGACTTTGTTAAAATAGCATTTGACCTTGCTTTTAAATATAGAAACCCAGCTATGATATTATCTGATGGAGCAATCGGTCAAATGATGGAAAAAGTATATTTAGATCCTCAAGTACCTCGAATGAAAGAAGAAGAACTTCCAAGCTGGGGAACTCAAGGAAAGAAAAAAGGACAAGATCACAAAATTATCACTTCTCTTGAGCTTGAATCAGAAAAACAAGAAAAAGTAAACTTAAGAATACAAGCAAAATATCGTCAACTAGAAGAAGAAGAAGTTAGATTTGAAGCTATTAGTTGTGATGATGCAGAATATATATTTGTAGCTTACGGAACAAGTGCAAGAATTTGCCAAAAAGCTGTTGACATGGCTCGCGAAAGAGGTTATAAAGTAGGTTTATTCAGACCAATAACATTATACCCTTATCCATTTAAACAATTAAATAAGCTAGCAGATCAAGTTAAAGGCATGCTTTCAGTGGAAATGAGTGCAGGTCAAATGGTAGAAGATGTAAGACTTGCAGTAAACGGAAAGGTTAAAGTAGAACATTTTGGACGACTTGGAGGCATAATCCATTCTCCAGATGAAGTATTTAATGCCTTGTTAAACAAAATAATTGGAGGATAAAAAAATGGATATAAAAGATATAATAAAAGAGGAAAATCTTGTTTACAAAAGAACAAATGTCCTTACAGAAAATATTATGCACTACTGCCCAGGATGTGGACATGGTACTGTGCATAGAATTATAGCTGAAGTTATAGAAGAAATGGGTATACAAGAAGAAACAATTGGAGTAGCTCCAGTGGGTTGTGCTGTTCTTGCTTATAACTATTTTAATGTTGACATGCAACAAGCAGCGCACGGACGTGCTCCTGCAGTAGCAACAGGAATAAAAAGAGTCTTTCCTGAAAAATTTGTTTTCTCTTATCAAGGAGATGGAGATTTAGCAGCTATTGGTACAGCAGAAACAATTCATGCTTGCAATAGAGGAGAAAATATAACCATGATTTTTATCAATAATGGCATTTATGGAATGACAGGCGGTCAGATGGCTCCAACTACTCTAGAAGGCATGAAATCATCTACTTCTCCTTATGGGCGTGATGTAGAAATGATGGGATATCCATTGAAAATGACCGAATTAATAGCAAATCTACCTGGGACTTATTATGTAACAAGACAATCTGTTCACACACCTGGTAATGTTAGAAAAACAAAAAAGGCTATAAGAATGGCATTTGAAAATCAAAAACTAAAAAAAGGTGTATCTTTTGTAGAAGTCGTTTCTAACTGTAATTCTGGTTGGAAAATGAATCCTGTACAAGCGAATAAATGGATGGTCGACAACATGTTCCCATTTTATCCACTAGGTGATATAAAAGTACCACAAGATAAATAATTAATGAAATTTTAAAATTTATAATTATGACAGAAGAAATAATTATTGCCGGTTTTGGAGGTCAAGGCGTTCTCTCTATGGGAAAAATCCTTGCTTATTCTGGTATTATGCAAGATATGGAAGTTAGCTGGATGCCATCTTATGGACCAGAAATGAGGGGCGGTACAGCTAATGTTACAGTTATTTTAAGTAATGAACGCATTAGTTCACCTGTATTAAATTCTTTCGATACAGCGATTATTCTTAATCAACAATCAATGGACAAATTTGAAAGCACAGTAAAACCTGGCGGTGTATTGATATATGATGATAATGGGATTACGCGTCATCCATCAAGAAAGGATATAAATATTTACAAAATAAGTGCGACAAACGAAGCTTCAAAAGCAGGATTAATAAAGGTTTTTAACATGATCGTTTTAGGCGGATACTTAAAAGTAAAACCTGTTGTTAAAACTGATAATATAAGAAAAGGATTAGAAAAATCATTACCTGCAAGGCATCATGGAATGATACCTGAAAATGAAAAAGCAGTAATGAAAGGAATGGAATTAATCGAAGCTATTCAAATTTTATAAGATAAATAATTATCACAAAAAAGAGGCTATCTAATAAAATTAGATAGCCTCTTTTTTTATAGTAATTATAAATTACATTTATATTAAAAAAACCTATTTAATATCCCATAGTTATCTCAACTTCTTGTCCTAAAACAGTAACTGTAGCTTTATCATCGCAGTCTCCACTTCCGTAATCAATGGTAATGGGTTTTTTCCCACTTACTGTAAGCTTAAGGCTACCTTGAGTTATATATTTACATTCTGTTTTAATAATTAAAGGAGTTACAACATCTACATTATATGCTTTATTGTCTTTAGATATTCCACTAGAGCTTCCTGTTATAGAATATTCATCATCAAGCCAATTAATAGGAGTATTTGCTCCTTTAGTCCAAGTACGAACTCTTTCTGTATTCCAAGTAATAGTTCCTTCATTATTAGCAAGAGTAATAGTGTCGACAGCAGAAAGTTCATAAGTTAAATTTCCATTAATAAGTCCTTTTCCATTAATAGATTTAAAACCTTTAATAGAATTATTATCAATAGAAAAATTTTCAAAAGTAATATAACAATTGTATCCTGCTAAAGAATCTAAATACTTTCCATTATAACTAGCACTAATTTTACCAGCAATAAGTCTTCCTTTTTTAGTAAGATACCCATTTCCAAAATCAATAGAAATCAAATGATCTTCTTTCGTTATTTTTATTGAATCTGTTCCATCTAATTTTTTATAATTATTTAAAGAATTATTAGAACTCTTTGAAGCATCATCAATAATATTAAAAACTTCATTTGACAGATTTTCGGCTGTTGCATTATCTTCAGCAGCTTGAACTTCCTCAGTATAGTTTGTATTTAAGTCAATATTAATATCATCTATATTTTCATCTTCTGTTTTAGTACAACTAATAAATGCAATAATACTTAAAACAATAATAGAAATTCCAAAACGTGTTTTAATTAAATTTTTCATAGATAAATAAGTTTTTTTAATAGTTAAACATTTTTTTTACAAATTTAATTGTTTTTTTTTACAAATTTAATTTAAGCTCAATTTTTTTATATTAATTTTGCATAAAATAAATTATCATGAAACATCTAATTGCTCCATCATTATTATCAGCTGATTTTTTAAATTTAGGTAATCAAATAGATCTTATAAACAATAGTAATGCTGATTTAATTCACTTAGATGTTATGGATGGAGTGTTTGTTCCAAATATTTCTTATGGATTTCCAGTAATAAGTGCAGTAAAAAGACAAGCAAAAAAGATTTTAGATGCACATTTAATGATTGTTAATCCTGACAATTACATTGAAAAATTTGCAGAAGTAGGAGTTGAAATGCTTAGCGTGCACTATGAAGCATGCACTCATTTACACCGGACTATAGAGCATATAAAATCTTTAAATATAAAGGCTGGAGTAGCGATTAATCCTCACACAAGTGTTAATCTTTTAGAGGATATTCTTGAAGACGTTGATTTTGTATTAATAATGTCAGTCAATCCTGGTTTTGGGGGGCAGAAATTTATAGATAGAACATTTAAAAAAATAGAAATTCTTAATAAGTTACGACACATTAATTCTTATAATTTCGAGATAGAAGTTGATGGAGGTGTTGATTTTTCTAATTATAAAAATTTAGTTGATTCTGGAGTGGATATTCTTGTTGCAGGAAATACAATATTTAAAGCTATTGACATCAATAAGGCTATTGATAGATTAAAATTTGACATATAAAAAAAGAGACACCAAATTATTAATGGCGTCTCTAGATTTTGGGTTATTTTCTAAAATTTACTTATTAAAAGTTGGTTACTTTTCATAATTAGAATTTTTCATAATCAGAATCTGACATATCCTTTCCCATATTAAGAATAACTCCATTTGTGTGTTTGTTAGTTTGTTTATTTGTTTGTCTGAATATATTTGGATTTGCATTAAAATTAGTTATTTTATGTTTAAAATCCTGAACTATATTTTGTTGTTTTGCATATGATTGTTTCTTCATATTAGACGCTTGGGATTCTAGTTTAAAAAATGCAAGAGTTTCGAGTAATTGGTCTGCTTGTCCAGATAATTCTTCAGAGCCTGTAGCCATTTCTTCAGCAGCAGCAGCATTTTGCTGAGTCACTTTATTCAACTGTAAAATAGCATTATTCACTTGTTCTGCCCCAGATGTTTGCTCAATACTTGCCGCAGTAATTTCTTGAACAAGTTTTGCGGTTTTCTGAATCTCAGGAGCTATAGCATTCATCATTCGGACAGCTTCTTCTGTTGTTTTAACACTAACTTTTGTTAAAGCATCTATTTCAACAGCTGATGACTGGCTCCGTTCTGCAAGTTTTCGTACTTCTGCCGCAACAACGGCAAATCCTTTGCCATGCTCACCCGCACGAGCTGCTTCAACAGCGGCATTAAGAGCTAAAATATTTGTTTGACGAGCTATTTCTCCAATAATTGAGACTTTTTCTGCAATGTCACGCATCTTTTCTAAGGTTTCATTAGAAGCAGCGGCAACTTTATTAATACCTTCTGCAGAATTAACAGCTATTTTTTCTGTTTGTTGAGCATTGTCCGTATTTTGTTGAATATTTGATGCCATTTGTTCCATTGATGAAGAGACCTCTTCTGCCGAACTTGCTTGCTCTGTTGCTCCTTGAGACATATCTTGTGCTGTGGCACTCATTTGTTGACTAGCATTAGAAATATTGTTTGCAGCTATTTTGAAATCATCAATTATTTTTGCTGTTGACTTGACCATGTCATTCAGCGATTGCATTAAATCGTCATTAGCAGATCGTTTTTCCAAACTAATAGTTAAGTCTCCTTCTGCTACTAATTTTGCTTTAATGGTAATATCGTTTAACGCTCTAATTAATACATTAAGATTGTTTTTGATTAAATTAAAATCACCATTGTAATTGTCGGTAATAATTTCAGGCATATCTCCTTTAGCTATGCGATCAACATATTCTGCTGCAACATTTAATGGATTAATTACAGCATCCAGAGTTTTATTTATACCTACAATTATTTCTCTAAATTCAAAATTAATTTCTTCTGGCTTTCCTCTTGTATCAAGTTTTCCATTAACAGCGGCTTTTACAAGTTTATTTGTTTCCTCAATTATTGACTTAATAATTGTTTGTATGTTTGTTGCAATAATTATTCCGAGAATTACGGCTATGATAACACCTAAAAAAATAAATATTATCAGTATCATTGTTGCATTTTGAGAAGTTTCTTTAATACTTGTATCAGCTTTAATTACATTATTTGCGCATATTTTTGACATTTTACCAGTAAATGTTCTTACGTTATTAAACTTTTCTCTTGCTTTTACAAATACAATAAATGAAAGTGAATCTAATTCTTCAATTTTTTTATTATTTTTATTAACACCGGCATCAATTAATTTATCTTTTTCTTTTTGATAATTTACAATAAGTTCCGATTCTTTCTTCCATTCTTCGAAAAATGGAAGAAACTCTTTCCATAAATCATTAAGCTCTTTATCATGTTCTAAAGCATTGTATTTTTCCATTTGGATATCCATATGTTTCCAAGCTTTATCTATGCTTTCATATTGGGACTTGTGTAGTTCATTATCTGCACGACGATTTATTAATAATCGTTGTGCCATGTTAAACTGCATCATTCCCGACTCAAAATTTAGTATTGCTTCCATTGTAGGAAATTTATTTTGAGATATATCATTTTGGGAAATGATTATCTTATCCATGCCATTATAACCTACATATCCAATAATACACGATATTATTGCTACGAAAAGAAACCCCAATATTAGTTTCCATCTAATTGTCATTTTATTAAACATAATTATTTTCTCCTTATTTTTATTTATTTAAAACTATTTTCTATAATAGAACTATTTCTTCTTGTCTTTTTTCTATAAATATATTATCTGTAGCAAATACATAGTCAATGTTAAGTATCATAATAAAACTTTCGTTAACACGATACATACCATTAATAAACTCGGGATTATACTTAGAGCCAATTGAAGGAGCTGGCTCAATATCTGTTTCGCTAAGCTCAAGAACTTCATTTACTTCATCAACCAATGCTCCAACCATAATAATTTCGCCATCCACTTTAACACTAAGAACAATTATACAAGTGTCAACAGTAAAGCTTTTGTTTTCAACACCAAACTTTATTCTTAGATCAATAACAGGCAAAACATTGCCTCGCAGATTAATAACGCCATTCATATAATCTGGTGCTTGTGGGACCTTTGTTATCGGTCGCATTTCTAAAATGTTGAGCACCTTGTCAACATGTACAGCAAATTTCTCATCATCAAGACTAAATGATAGATAAGATTCAATCGCATTTTTGTTTTTAAATTCAGACATTGTTTTCCTCCTTTTTTAATGTTTGTATATTTATCGTGACAAATGTACAATAAGAGGAAAGTATAAAACAACACCCAAAAGATGTAAAATTTATCTTTTTTTTTATACTCCTAAAGATAGTTTTTTATAGGCAAATTTTGTATTTTTTTTAAGTAATTACATTAAGTAAATTTATTAACTTTATGGCAAAAAACTGGTAATTAAATTGAAATAATATGGAATATTTTGCAAATTGGACTTATTTAAATATTATTAGTTATATTTGTGGCATAGTAAATAATATTTAATAACAGACAAATTAGATGGATAACAAATATAAAATTTTGGTTATAGATAATGATAAAGATAGTGTAAATTTGATTAAAGAATATTTAACAGATGTTGATTTTGAGCTCTTTATTGATTATACTGGGTTAAAAGCTATAGAAATAGCCAAAATAATTGATCTAGATTTAATTTTGATGAATAATGTACTTCCCAAAACAGATGTATATGAGATTTGCAAAAGGATAAAAAGTAATGACCTTTTTGCATCTCTTCCAATTATATTTATAATTTCAGAACAAGAACTTTTTGATAAATCTTATTCATACTCTATAGGGGTCTCTGATTATATATTAAAACCTATAGAAAAGCAAGAATTAATAAAAAAAATAACGACTTATATAACCATAAGTAGTTTAAAAAAACAGTTAAATCAAAAAAACAAACATTATAATGAGGATAATTATAAGCAAACTCATGATTTAATGAGAGCTAACGAATACCTAAAATCAATCAATAGAGAATTAATTGAAAAAACTATTCAACTTAAACACACAGAATCTAGAATACTTAATGCTATAATACAAACTCAAGAAGAAGAACGTACTCGCTTCGCAAAAGACATACATGATGGAATAGGACCTATTCTTTCAATAGTTAAAAACAATATTGAATGGCTTAATAGCCCAAACACTCATACCGATAAAGAATTTATCTTAAATACCTCTTTGGAAAGTATAAACATAGCACTAAAGACTCTAAAAGAAATTTCTAATAATCTAAGTCCTCATATACTAGAAAATATAGGATTAATTTCAGCTCTTAATACATTTATTGAAAATATTATAGTTAAAGAAAAAATAAAAATAAATTTAGAAAACAACTTAACCAATAGATTATCAAAAGATTTTGAAATAAATTTATATCGAATACTTATAGAATGCTTAAATAATTCTTTGAAATATTCAAAAGCTGACAAAATTAATATTAATATAATAAAAAACAGGCAAGATTTATTAATTGAGTATTACGATAATGGTATTGGATTTGATTATAAAGTAAAAACCTTTAACAAAGGTATGGGACTTATTAATATAGAGAATCGAGTAAAAGTAATGAAAGGAAAAATAATCATAAAAACGTCACACGGCAAAGGGTTTTATTTAAGTATTATTATATAAAAATATTTTTTTACAACTGATTTTATAAAAATTTAAAAATGATACTATTTTGAAATTTCAAAACCAAAATTACATTATTATTTAGTTTTGACATACTTGATTGCATAGCCTATTAATAAAGATATTTTGTACGCATAACTCTATTATTAAAATTTTGCCTAATGACACTAATTATAAAAAATTGACAATATGTCATTTAGAGCTATTTAATTGAGTGATTTAAATTAATTCGTAACTTTATAATTTATCAAAACAAATATTTAGTTTAACTTTGTAGCTTATATTAACTTAAATATATTATAAAAAAATGATACCATTTTCACCACCAAGAATAGATCAAAAAATTATAGATGAAGTTATAGAAACATTAAAGTCAGGTTGGATTACTACCGGCCCAAAAACAAAATTGTTTGAAAAAAAGCTTCAGGAATACACAAATTCAAAGAGATGTTTATGTTTAAATTCTGCAACAGCAGGATTGGAATTGATATTAAGATGGTTTGGAGTAAAACCAGGAGATGAAGTTATTTTACCAGCATATACTTACTGTGCAACAGCAAATGTTGTTATTCATTGTGGAGCAACACCTGTTTTTGCAGATATTTGTGATGATTTCAATATTGACATTAAAGATGTTGCAAACAAACTAACAGAAAGGACCAAAGTTATCATTCCTGTTGACATATGCGGTTTGCCGTGTGATTACGATGAGTTAAATTCTCTTATAAATAACAACAAGAATCTATTTACACCTGAAAATGAAGAACAAAAAAAATTAGGAAGGGTTTTGCTTTTATCAGATTCGGCACATTCTATAGGAGCCATCTACGATAATAAAAAATTAGGAACTCAATCAGATGTTTCCGTATTTTCTTTTCACGCAGTAAAAAATCTAACGACCGCCGAAGGAGGTGCTATTAGTTTTAATCTTCCTAATACTTTTGATTGCGAAGAAATATATAATAAATTATGCATAAAATCTTTACATGGTCAAAATAAAGATGCTTTATCTAAATTAAAAAAAGGAAGTTGGAGATATGATATTATAGAAGCAGGTTACAAATGGAATATGACAGATATTCAAGCTGCAATAGGATTAATAGAATTAGAGAGATACGATTCAGACATGCTTGTAAAAAGGAAACAAATTTTTGACAAATATACTGAATCTTTTTCAAAATATTCTTGGGCAAAACTACCAATTACAATAAACAATAAAAAGGAAACGTCATACCACGTTTATCCATTAAGAATAAATGGAATAAATGAAGATACAAGAGACTCTATCATTTCAGAAATATTTGAACAAGAAGTTAGTGTTAATGTTCACTTCATTCCACTTCCTTTGATGTCTTTCTATAAATCATTAGGTTATAATATAAAAGATTATCCAGTTGCATACAAAAATTATTCTCAAGAAATTTCACTTCCAGTATATTATGATTTAAGAGATCAAGATATAGAAAAAGTAATTAATGCAGTAGTCAGCGCAGTAGAAAGTAAGAAAAATAATTTATGACAAAAAGAATTTTTGATATTATAGTCTCTTCTATTGGTTTATTGCTATTATCTCCTTTATTTTTTCTTGTATTTTTTCTAATAAAAATAGATTCTAAGGGAGGTTTTATTTATAAACAAGAAAGAATTGGTTGTAAAGAAACCGCTTTTTATTTGTTTAAATTCCGAACTATGCAAAAAGATTCAGATAAAAAAGGTCTTTTAACCATAGGAGGACATGATAATAGGATAACTAGAATAGGATATTATTTAAGAAAATACAAAATTGATGAATTACCTCAATTATTAAACGTATTTATTGGCAATATGAGTCTTGTTGGGCCTCGTCCTGAAGTTAGAAAGTATGTAGAGATGTACACAGAAGAAGAAAAAAAAGTTTTATCAGTAAAACCAGGTATTACGGACTTTGCTTCCATAAAATATATAAAAGAGAGCGAATTATTAGAAAATAATATTAACCCTGAAGAATACTATATTAATTTTATAATGAGAGATAAACTGCAAATAAATTTAGACTACATAGAAAAAAATAATTTATTATTGGATTTAAAAATAATTTTTAGAACAATTTTAAATATATTTGCATAAATAAAGTTGTTTAAATATGATTAATAATTTAAAAAAAATAGCGAAAAAACTTTTATTAGTATTTTTTATTTTTTTATTAGGATATGCTTGTACACCTCATAAAAAGATAGTCTATCTTCAAAATAAGGACGCTAATTCTAGTAACTCTTTTTCCCTAAAAGTTGAAGATTATAAAATAAGAAAAGGCGATATGCTTTTTATCAATTCTAATACTTTAGATAAATATTCTTCAGGATTTGAAAATAATAGAAATATTATTCCAAACGTGGTGGGAGATATTGGTCTTTTTTTAAATAGTTATGAGGTTAATGATTCTGGATGTATAAATATTCCAGTTATCGGGAAAGTATTGGTTGCAGGAAGTACTTTAGAGGAAGCAAAATATATATTACAAGAAAAAATTAATGAATATATGAATTATGTTGTTGTTGACATTAAACTCACCAATTTTAAAACAACAGTATTAGGTGAAGTTAAAAACCCAGGAACGTATAATTTGCTAAAAAACAGAAAGGCTAATTTATTAGATGCTTTAGGTATGGCTGGAGACTTAACAGAATATGGGAACAGGAAAAATATTAAAATAATAAGATTTGATGGAAATAATAGTAATATTTACAAATTAGACATCACCGATAATAGCATCATTGGCTCCCCATTATTTTATCTTCAACCCAATGATGTCATTTATGTTGAACCTTTAAAAACTAAAACTTATGGTTTTAGAAATGCAGTAGTAACTTCTTCTGCATTACTATCCTTAATTTCAACATTAATTTTAATAATTAAATTATAATAAACTAATTAAAGTGGCTAATTATACAGATAATCTTAATAACAAAGTAGAACAAATACCAGAAGAAGAAATTGATGTAAAAAAATATCTTACCATTTTTATTAACAATTGGAATTTGTTTGCGGTTTCAATCTTTGCATTTTTTATTGTTGCATATTTGTACATAAAATACGCAAATGAAATAAACAAAAATACAATAACAATATTAGTTCAAGATGACAAAAAAAATCCTTATGGGTTTTCTCCATCAGATTTTTTGGGTGCAGATGATCTATTTAGAGATGGAAAAAATATTCAAAATGAAATAGGCATATTAAAATCTTATGAATTATCATACCAAACTGTTGTTAATTTGGGATGGAACATTGGTTATTATAAAAAAACCAAGTTTTTAAGAAACATTGAATTATATATAAAAAATCCTTACGAAGTAAAAATAGATTCGAGTAAATGGCAAATGGTTGATATGAATTTTTATATTGATATTATTTCGGACAAGGAATATAGGTTAAGCTTTGAATCTGATGAAAAAAATATTATTTTGTATAATTACAGTGATAATAGTAATAAAATTATTAAAGGAAATATAGAATTTAGTAAAAAGTATAAGTTTGGAGAACCTGTCAATGAGTATTTTGGGACATTTGTTATTTATCTACTAAATAACAATTTAAATGATGAAAAAAGCAAAGATAATAACATTAAATATTATTTTAACTTTTTTTCTCCAGACAAGATTGTTAAATCAATAAGTAGTAATTTAGATATATCTTACGAGAATAAGGAATCAACAATTCTAAATATATCATTAAAAGGTAATAACACAATAAAAATAACTGATTTTTTAAATAAGTTTGTTGAAGTATATATAAATAATAATCTTAAGGAAAAAAACAAAATAGCAGAAAATACCATAAGATTTATTGATGAACAAATATATGGAGTTTTAGATTCATTAAATTACACAGAACAAAAACTTCAAGATTATAGAGTTGATAACAAAATAATAAACCTAACCCAAGAACAGATATTAACGGCTAACAAATATTATGATTTAATAAAAATTAAAGCACAGGAAAATATAAAACAAAAATATTACTATAGTATTCTTGATTATATTGAAAAAAACATAGATGTTAAAGACCTATTTTCTCCTAGTTCAATAGGAATTGAAGACCCTTTGTTAAGTAGTTTAATATTAAAGTTAAGTCAATTAAGTTCCGAAAAAATAGCATTATCTAATATTTCAACAAAGAAAAATCCAGAATACACTAGGTTAGAACAAGAAATAAATAGCTATAAAAATGGGATAAGAGAAAATGTTTTTAACACAGTAAACAAATCTAATATTTTTTTAAAGGATATTGACAATCAAATAAGTGCATTAGATAAACAAGTTGAAAAATTTCCTTATACTGAAAGAAATTTAGTTAGTATTGAAAGAAAATTCAAACTTAATGATGCAATATATAATTACTTGCTTCAAAAAAGAGCAGATGCTGGAATTGCAAAAGAATCCAATACATCAAATACTATAATAATTGACAATGCACGATATTCACATAGGACAATTATTTACCCAAATAAAAAGATAATATATTTAATAACGTTATTATTAGGATTTCTTTTCCCTTTTATATTTTTAATACTTAGTGATGTTTTGTCTAATAAAATAGTAGATATATCTCAAATTGAAAAAAGTTCAAATATTCCAATAATTGGATTAGTTGGAGAAAGTTACAAAGAGAATGAATTAGTAGTATTAAATTATCCTAGCTTTTATATATCCGAAGCATTTCGGTTAGTTCGGACAAACTTAGATTATTTAACATCCTTGAATAAGGAAAAAAGGGTTTTTATTGTTACATCAGGTATTAGTGGAGAGGGCAAAACTTTCAGCGCAGTTAATGTAGCTAGTGTTTATGCTTTATCAGGAAAAAAAACTATTATTCTAGGGTTTGACCTTAGAAAGCCCAAATTGAACAAAATATTTAATCTTGAAAATGAAAAAGGGATTAGTAACTTTTTAGTAGGAAACGCCGATTTAGATGATTTAATAAGACCTACGAGTCATGATTTATTAGATGTATTGCCATCAGGTCCAGTTCCTCCAAATCCAGGCGAATTAATTCAATCAGCAAAAACGACGGAATTGTTTGAACGGTTAAAGCAAATATATGATATTATCATTATAGACAGCCCTCCAGTAAGTTTTATTTCAGATGGATTAAACTTATTAAATTTTGTAGATGTAACAATTTTTATTATAAGACAAAATGTTTCAAATAAAAATGTCATAACATTTATTAATAATTTTAAACAAAATTACAATCTAAAAAATTGTTATATATTATTTAATGGTTTCCAATATAATAATGCTTACAGTTATAAAAGCAATTATTATTATTCAACTTACTATTCTTATTATTTAAATGAATACGACGCTTCACATCTATTAAAAAAGAAAGGTTTTTTTGCAAATTTATTCAAATCAAAAAATAAGAATAGACGTTAAAACTATTGTTATATAAATTAAACTGTACTTTTGTTTAATTTTAATAAAAACAATAACAAAAAAACATAATAATGAAAAGAATAATTTCGTATAATGTTAATGGAATAAGAGCTGCAATTAACAAAGGTTTTATTGAATGGCTAAAAAATACATCTCCAGATATTGTTTGTTTTCAAGAAATAAAGGCAAACCCAGAACAGTTTGATGTAAGCGTTTTTGAATATTTAGGATATAATCATTATTGGCACCCTGCACAAAAAAAAGGCTATAGTGGCGTTGCAATTCTATCAAAGAAAAAGCCTTTAAATGTGCAAATAGGAACAGGAAATGAAATGTGTGACAATGAAGGACGAATAATTAGAGCTGATTACAATAACTATTCAGTAATAAGTGTTTATGTCCCATCAGGAACAACAGGGGACGTTAGACAAGATTTCAAATATGAATGGCTTGATTTCTTTTTAGATTATGTAAATAAATTAAGAATTGAACATCCTAATTTAATAATTTTAGGCGATTATAACATCTGTCACAAACCTATTGACATACACAATCCAATTTCTAATGCAAATAGTTCGGGTTTTTTACCTGAAGAAAGAGCATGGCTTTCTAAATTTATAGACAATAACTTTATAGATACTTTCAGATACTTTCATAAAGAACCTCATAATTACACTTGGTGGAGCTACAGAGCTAATTCAAGAGAAAAAAACTTAGGATGGCGTATAGATTATGCAATGACAAGTAATCTATTAGAAACAAAACTAATTGATGCAGGAATTATGCCTGAAGTAAAACATTCAGACCATTGTCCAATATGGCTTGATTTGGAAGTATAGAATAAGTCATTTTATCTGATAAAACAGTAATTAGTAAGCAAAAATGGGAAAAAAATCAGAATTAACAGCAATAAATAAATATTTCTTTTCAGATACATCTTTTAAATTATTAATGCGAAATCGCATTAATTATATACTGCTTATATGCAGTGTTTATGACACTTTCACTTTAGAAGAAGACGGAAGAATAGATGAGTTAATTTTCAATGAATATGTCTCTTTAAGCTTACGTTTTCCTCCCGTATTTATTAAAGCTTCATCTGAAAAAGAAGCTGTTGAAATTTTAAAAAATCAACAAATTGATTTAATTATAACAATGGTTAGTGTTGGCAATCCTTTTAAGCTTGCAAATAATATAAAGGTAGCCAAACCAGACATCCCAATAGTGGTATTAACACCTTTTTCAAGAGAAATATTAAAGAAGCTTAATCTAAAAAATCAAAAATCAATTGACTATATTTTTTCTTGGCTTGGTAATGCTGATTTATTGTTAGCCATAACTAAACTTATGGAAGATAAGATGAATATTGACAATGATGTTAAAGAAGGTGTTCAGGCTATTTTATTAGTTGAAGATTCTATAAGGTTTTATTCAAGTTATTTACCAAATATTTATAAAACCATTTTTATTCAATCGAAAGACTTCATGTCAGAAGGATTAAATGAACATCAACAAACACTTCGGATGCGAGGTCGTCCTAAGATTATTTTAGCTACTAATTATGAAGAAGCTGTCTGTTTATACAATAAATACAAAAATAATTTATTAGGAATAATATCTGACATAAAATATAAAAAAGATGGAGTAATAGACTCAAAAGCTGGGATAAAATTATGTGAACTTATAAAAGGAGAAGACTTTCAAATTCCATTTTTGCTACAATCATCCGAACCATCTAATAAAATTATTGCGGATAAATTAGGAGTTGGTTTTATAGATAAAAATTCAAAGACTTTAGCTAAAGAATTAAAAGATTTTATAAGAGAATACTTTGCTTTTGGTGATTTTGTATTTAAAGACCCTGCAACAAATGTTGAAATAAATAGAGCCATTAATTTAAAAGACTTACAAAAAAAGATTTTAGACATCCCATCCGATTCTTTAACTTATCATATAAAACGTAATCATTTTTCAAAATGGTTATATGCAAGAGCATTATTTCCTTTAGCAAATCTTTTCAAACATGTAACATTTGAAGATTTTGAAAACATAGAAGAAGTTAGAGATTATTTATTTAAAACAATCTCTGAATATCGCAGAAATGAAGGAATGGGAGTAATAGCTAAGTTTTACAGAAACAAATTTGATAATTATTTAAACTTCACAAGAATTGGAGAAGGCTCTTTAGGAGGGAAAGCTAGAGGATTAGCTTTTATTGACTCTATGATAAAGCGAAATAAACTAACCTACAAATATGATGATGTTACTATAAGCATTCCTAAAACTGTCGTTTTAAGTACAGATGTTTTTGATGAGTTTATTGAAAAAAACAACTTATACAATGACGCAATATCGGATATACCTGATGAAACTATTTTGCTCAAGTTTATTAAAGCAAAGCTTCCATATAGAATAAAAGAAGATTTAATAACTTTTACTAATTTTACAGACAACCCAATAGCTATTCGCTCTTCAAGCTTATTAGAAGATTCGCATTACCAACCTTTTGCAGGTATTTATTCAACATATATGATACCTAATAACAAACAAGATAAGAATCTTATGATAAAACAATTAAGCATGGCTATTAAAAGCGTTTATGCTTCAGTGTTTTTCAAAGATAGCAAATCATATATGAAAGCAACATCAAATGTTATTGATGAAGAAAAAATGGCTATCGTTTTGCAAGAAGTTTGTGGAAATAAATATGGAAATAGATTTTATCCTAATATTTCTGGCGTTGCTAGAAGTATAAATTTCTACCCTAGGGACCCAGAAAAACCAGAAGATGGAATTGCAAACATAGGATTAGGATTGGGCAAATTAATCGTTGAGGGGGGGCAAACATTACGCTTTTCTCCTAAATATCCAAGAAAAATATTACAACTATCAACAACAGATATGGCTTTGCGAGAAACTCAAAAGTACTTTTTTGCATTAGACTTAAATAGCTCTAGCTTTAAACCATCAATTAATGAAGCAATAAATTTATTTAAGCTAAAAATAGAAGAGGCAGAAGCTGATGGAACTTTAAAAGATATAGCCTCAACTTATGATTTTGAAAGCAATATGGTTAGAGATGGTATTTATGAAAAGGGGAAGCGTGTTATTACATTTGCTAATATTTTAAACTATGATAAATTTCCATTAGCAGAAATATTAGCAGAAGTATTGCATATAGGACAAACAGAAATGAGCAATCCTATAGAAATTGAATTTGCCGTAAACTTAAATCCACCAGAAGGTTGTCCTATCTTTAATATTCTACAAATACGACCAATTGTAGAAAATAACGAAACCATAGATATTGATTTAGAGAAAATAAACCCTGCTGACATAATATTAAAGTCTGAAAACTCTCTTGGAAACGGCATTATAAACGATGTTTCTGATATTATTTATGTCAAACAAGACAATTTCAACCCATCTAAAAACCATCTAATACCTGAAATTATACAAAACATTAATTCCAAATTCTTAAAGGAAAACAAAAACTATATACTAATAGGGCCTGGACGTTGGGGATCTAGCGATCCTTGGCTTGGAATTCCTGTAAAATGGGCACAAATATCAGCAGCTAGAGTTATTATTGAATCTGGTTTAGATAATTACCAAATAGACCCTAGTCAAGGTTCTCATTTTTTCCAAAACCTAACATCATTTGGAATAGGTTATTTTACATTAAACCATTATATTAAAGACGGGTTCTTGGACCTTGTTTTTTTGAATGAACAACCAGCTATTTATGAAGATGAATTCCTACGACATATAAAACTAAAATCAAGTGCAACAATTTTAATTAATGGATGTAAGAACAAAGGAATTATTTTAAAACCATGCAAATACAATAAATACAAAAAATAACAAAAAAAGGTTATAAAACGTATTAATTATTTTTCATCCAATTAACCAATCCTTTTTGATTAATAACCTCAAGTAATTTCTCTGGAAGCGACTTGAAATAATAAGCTTTATTATCAATAATAATTTCCCCTTTAGAAAAGTCTACATTTATATTTGCACCTCTTCTATAAGCATCCACAACTTCTGGTAAAACAATAATAAGAAGTCCTTGATTAATTGAAGAACGATAAAAAATACGATTTACAGATTTACATATGACCGCTTTTATTCCTATATGAGCCAATCCCACTGCAGGATGTTCCCGAGAGCTTCCACATCCAAAATTTTCACCTGCAATTATCATATCTCCTTCTTTTGCTTTATCTGAAAAACTATCGTCAAAACCTTTAAACAAATGAGGTATTATCTTCTCTGCTTCCGAACTGTTTACATTATACGTTAAATTTCCAGCAAACATTTGGTCGGTATTAAGATTGTCAACATCACTATAATCCCAAACATTATTTACAAATCTGTCATCTCCTAAAGTAACTTCTAGCGTTTTGCTTTGCTCTGCATGATATGGATATTTGTAATTTTCATCAATCATAGGCGATGTAATTTTCCCTTCTAAAACAGAATATGCTAATGTTGCTGGAGATGATAAATATATATTAGCATTTTTATTTCCCATACGTCCTAAAAAGTTGCGATTTGCTGTAGAAATAACATTTGTATTATCTGCTGGAATGCCTTGACCTGTTCCTAGGCAAGGACCACAAGATGGAGACAGTATATTCGCTCCAACATTCAAGAATATTTCAATAAGTCCTTCATTCATTGCTTGTCTGTAAATCTCTTGAGATGCAGGAATTATTAGCAACTGTAACCCATAAGGTATTTGTTTTCCTTTTAATATCTCTGCAGCAATTCTTAAATCTTCTATTCGTCCATTTGTGCAAGTTCCTAATACCGCTTGATGCAATACAATTCCTTGAACCTCTGCTACAGACTTTACGTTATCTACATGATGAGGACATGAAACAACTGAAACTATTTCTCCCAAATTTATTGTTACTTCTTTTGCATATATCGCATCATCATCTGCCCAAATGCCTTTATATTCTTGTTTTAAAAATTCTTTTAATATTTTATCATTAGGAAATACAGCATTTTTAGCTCCCATTTCAGATGCAAGATTAGCCAAAGTCATTCGATCCGAAATACTAAGCTCCCCTACCCCTTCTCCATGATATTCTATTGACATATAATCGGCTCCACTAGAACCAATCATACCTATAATCCACAAAGCTAAATCCTTTGCATATACATTTTTTTGAAACTTGCCTTTTAATGTTATTTTTATTGATTCGGGAACTTTAAACCATGTTTCTCCTTTTTTCCATAACCCTGCTGTTTCTGTTCGGTCAATGCCTGCCGCAAAAGCATTAAACGCTCCAGCTGTACAAGTATGACTATCACTGCCAACTATTATCATTTCAGGCTTTGCATACAAAGACATTAATTGATGACAAATACCCTTTCCAGAATCATGAAACTTTGTAATATTGTTTTCCTTAACAATCTCCCTTATCTTCTGATAATCATTTGCTAACTTAGAATTTGTGGGCGGAGCATTATGGTCTAAAACAATAAATACTTGTTCTGGAAATTTTATTTTCTCTCCATTCATCTTTTTAAAAGTTCCATAAATACTTGAACTATTATCGTGTGACATTACTATATCTGGCTTTTTAAAAAGAATCGAACCTCTTGTTGCTCCAAATATTTTTTCTGCAAATGTTTTTCCCGCCATATTGATTTAAGTTTTAAAATAAACACAAAACTAAATACATTTTTCTCACAAATTTAATTTTTCTAAAATTATTTTAACACTCGTTTCATTCAAAAATATATAAACAAAATTTATACATCCTTAAAATTTTACTATTTTTAAACCAATACCATCCTAAATAAATTTAATTTTATAAAATAATGTTTGATTTAAAATGATTTAGAATGCTGTTTCACTCACTAATCAAACAAATTCCCTTATATTACTAATTTCAATGTAAAAAGTAAGTTTTTCTTTTTGGTCAATAATACATTCTTAATAGTTAATAGAAGGTGATAATATTTTTTTTGGTTTAATCAAAATCAATTTTTGATATAAAGCACATATAGAGCACATATACAGTACATATACAGCATATTAACCTCGCTTTTAACTCTGTACATCCAACCTTAAATCACATTTTATACTAATAATCAAATGATTAACCATCTAAATTAAATCATATCCACTTTTTGTTGTTTTAAAGAACACTCAGCATTAGTTTTAATTATCAGCATATTAACTAAAACAATACAATATAATAAAATTGATTGTGTTTTTTTATAATATTTTAGTTGTGATTAATAGGCAATTATTCCAAATTATTCATGAAACTATTGTATAATTATATTGTTATAGAAAACAAAAGCACTTTAGAAATAGTTAATTTTATTTATTAATAGTTTTATAGATGATTTTAGGATAAAATAGTTTTTTGTAAATACTACAAATGTATTATGTGTTTTATTACACAAGAGTTATATTTTTATAGATTGTTTTTTTAGGTAAAATTTTGTCTAAAAAAACATCAATTATTTTATTGTTTATTTGTTTGTAAATGTTTACTTTTGGCAAAATTTGAATATAATAATGACGGTTTTTGCCTATATAATACAAAATTATAATTTAACATTCTTAAACAAGCAGATATTAAGGATTATTTTAATTATGTTTTTTATTTCAAGCCAGACATGCATTACTTTTTCTCAAACATTTTGTGATAATCCTCCAAATTGTGTGTTAAATCCTGAGATGAAATTGCCAGAAGGCACACCTCCACCTACAAGTGGAGATTTAACTACAGTTGTTAAGTGTCCTGGGTGGAATGTGGCTTATGGTACACCTACTTATTCATCAAGTGGAAGTATTTGGATGTGGTCATATAATGGAGTTACAAGTGGAGAAGGTATTTACACTTGTTATAATTTCCAAAAGGATCACACTTATAAATTGTGTTTATCTACTTATATTGACATAAAACCTTGGCATTATGGTTATTCAAGAGGTAAATTTTATATACAAATATCTAATGGAAACTTTACCCGTCCAACTAATTCTGCAAGTCAAGTAATTGCTTCGTGGAATATGGTTGACACTCTATATACTCCATATACCTTTACATTTAAAGCTAATGATACATATAAACTTTTATGGTTAGCTCCTTTTATGGCAGAACCTCCAGCTACTGGTTGGGGAGGGCAATATAGTTTAGCTGTAAAAAACGTACGAGTTGAAGAAATAAATAATTTATCTCCATCAATAAGTGCTTCTAATGATACATTAACAATAAATAATCCACCTCTTACAGATGGATATTGGTCATGGAATCCAAAATTACCAATCATTGGAAGTAATTCAGACTCTTCTCAAATAAAAATACAGATATGTAGCACGACTATATTCACAGTAGATTTTATTAGTGATTGTAAAATATGTGATTCATATTCTTTAAGTGATACTATAGATGGTGCTCCTATTGAAGTTAAAATTATTGCCGACGACACTATCATATGCTCAAATGGGGATTCTATAAATCTAACAGCAAGTTTTACAAATAATAATGGAGCATTTACTTATTCTTGGAATAACGGAAAAAAAGATCAACAAATAAAAGTCTTACCAACAACTAAGACAACATATACTGTTACTGTTACAAATCAGAATGGTTGTAGTGGTAGTAATAATATTGTAATTAATATTTCACCAGCAATTGATGTCGAAATTATTGCAGATAAAACCGACATATGTCCAAATTGTGATTCAATAAATCTAACAGCAAATTTTATCAATAATAATGGAGTATTTACTTATTTATGGAATAATGGGAAAAAAGACCAACAAATAAAAGTCTTACCAACAGCTACAAGTACATACATAGTTACAGTTACCAATCAAAATGGTTGTAGTGATAGTGACAATGTTGTAATATATATTTTCCCAATGATAAAGATTAAATCAGTTATACAAAATATTTCATGTACAGCAGAAAACGATGCTTCTATTTCAATAACGGGAACTGGAGGTACTCCTCCTTATTCTTATATCTGGGATAATGGTGATACAACTACTTCAATTGATAATTTATCTGAAGGCAATTATGAAATAACTATAAAGGATAAAAATAATTGTGAAACGAAAAAGAGCTACACAATATCTAAATTTAAATCAACAGTAACATCTTTTGACGCTTCGTGTCATAATACTTGTAATGGTAGTGTTAATATTAAAACAGTAGGAGGTGTAGCACCTTATAAATACATATGGTCAAATGGAGCAGATACAACAGCTAATATAAATAATCTTTGTTCTGGAAATTATTCGGTTACTGTTTATGACGCAAAAGCTTGCTCAAATCAATTTGATATTACTATTAATTTTAAGTCATATTTAAAAGTTGATATAGAAAGTGAAAATGTAAAATGTAATGGAAATAAAACAGGAAAAATAAAATTAACAGCAAAGGATGGAGCTCCAGATTATCAATATATTTGGAAGGATGGTATAAATGGAAAAGAAAGAGATACTTTACCTGCTGGATTGTATTATTTTACTGTTTATGATAATAATGGCTGCCAGCTTGATTCTTCTGTTCAAATTAATGAAGCTGAAAAACTTAGTATAAAGTTTGCAAATATAAAGCAATCTTCTTGTTATGATTCTTGCAATGGAGAACTAAAAGTCAATGCAAATGGAGGTGTATCTCCATATAAATATTATTGGAACAATAATAGTCATAATGATAGTATAACTGCTCTTTGTGCTGGTGTTTACAAAATAACAATTAAAGATAAGAATAACTGTGTTGCATCTTCGTATTTTACTTTAGAAAAACCAACACCCCTTTATATTGAAACAATTTTAACTAATTCTAATTGTATTGGAGATTGTGATGGAAATGCTTCAGTTATTGTCAAAGGTGGTACAGCCCCATACTCTTTTGTGTGGAGTAATGGGGATAACAGTCAAACGGTAACACATCTATGTCCAAATGTTTATAATATTACTGTTAGCGATTCTAAAAATTGTAATATTAAATCATCGGTTCAGATTAACATAAATTCAACCAATCCTAAAATAGATATAAAAGCAGATAAAACACTAATTGTAAGAGGTAGTAGTACTAATTTGCATTTAAACAAGCTTAATTTGTATAGCTATAAGTCAGTTAATAATGACGATATCAATCAAACAGATGTTTTTAATCCAATAGTAAACCCTACTATTTCAAAATACTATTATGCTTTATTAACTGACCAATATAATTGTTCTTTTATAGATTCTATAAGAATAGAAGTAATAGAACCTGATTGTGAAGAGCCATATATATATGTCCCTTCGGCATTTACTCCTAATGGAGATAATCAAAATGACATATTATATTTTAGAAGTAATAATGTTTTGGATTTTCATTTTTCAGTATTTGATAGATGGGGAGAGAAAGTGTTTGAAACTTACAATCAATCAATAGGCTGGGATGGTACATATAAAGATGAAGCATTACCTCAATCTGTTTATGTTTATTACTACGAGCTTACTTGTCCTAATGGATACAAGCTATTTAAGAAAGGTAATATCACTTTAATGAGATAAATAATAGAGCATAACGTATTAAAAGACTGAATAATAATTTGTGTTTACAAAATACTAATTTGTAGCTAATAATTTTGTTTTGATTAGAAAAAATAATCCTTAATAGAATTATGTAAACATTTTTACGTATTTTTGTAAGATTTATGTAAAATCATTTTACAAGTTAAAATATTATATTATTTTTGAAGGATTAAAAATAACATTTTACAATATGAAGCTATTAAAACTTATTTCTATATTGATGTTTCTTTTTTTAATAAATGAAACATCAAAAGGTCAATGTGTTGCATCATTTACACAAAGTGCAAAAATAGGATGTTCTGGAATAACAATCCAGTTTAACACAGGAATTGCGCAGGAATATAATTGGAATTTTGGAGATGGCATTAGCTCTGGAGCTCAAAATCCGACGCATATATACACCAGTGTGAAAGATACAATGTTTGTAGTTTCGTTATCAATACAATGTTTTGGAGGTTCAACGGCTACAACAAAGGATACTGTATGGATTTATGCATCACCAAAAGTTTCTTTCACAGCGAGCAAATTAACTGTTTGTGCTTTTACTGATAGCGTTTGTTTTACAAATAATTCTGATAATGGAATAGGTTATACTTATGCATGGCAGTTTGGAGATGGTAATATAAGTACAAAATTTGCTCCATGTTATAAATACAATACAGCAGATACAGTAGATGTAACATTAACAGTTACTACGGATAGATTATGCCAGAACTTTAAAACAGAAACTAAATATATAAAAGTAATATCAGCTCCTGTTCCAGACTTTGCGTTAAATAGTTATTTTGGTTGCAGTCCATTTACAGCTACTATTCAAAATAATACAGTAGACAATCCATCCTCTCCAATAACAGGATGGCTTTGGAACTTTGGGGATGGAAGTTCTTCAACAATGAAAGAACCAATAGCTCATCTTTTTAACACACCTAATACTTATTATATTTCTCTTAAAGCAACAAACACTAATGGATGTTATAATAAAACAACGATAGGATTATTAGTAAACAAAACACCAGATGCGGATTTTACTTATGATTCAGTAGTTTGTTTAAAACAAAATAGTACTATAGAATATAGTGGGAGCACTTTAGGAGGAACATATAACTGGAATTTTGCAAATGGAAATTATTCTCCTGCTTCTGGTGCAGGTCCTTTTAATGTAAATTGGGATACGGCGGGATATAAAACTGTAAGATTAACTGTAAGCAAAGATGGTTGTACCTCAACGGAAAAAGCAAAACAAGTGTTTGTTAACCCTATCCCAATGTTCTATTTAATCAATTCATCAACAAGTGATACCATTTGTGAACAGCAAAATCTTACATTATCAATTATTCCCAACCTATATCCTCGTTACAAATTTTACAAAAACAATACGTTAATACAAGACAGTTCTAGCTATAGATTAGTTGCAAAAAACCTTAATGATGGGGATGCTTTTTATGCCGTTGTTGTTAATAAGGATGGATGTCCAAGCAAAAATAGTGACACAATAAGTTTTAAAGTAAAGCCTTTGCCTATTATAACAGATTTTTCTTCTATACCAGAGGATTCTATTTGTCTGGATCAAAACATTGATTTTACAGTGACACCATCAACGTATGATTACTATACATTTTTCAAGAATTATGAACAAGTACAAGTAGCGACAAACAATACTTACAGCACAAATACAGTGAGCAATGGTGATAAGATTTCAATAATAGCATCATTAAATGGATGTCAGAGTAAAAAGGACTCTATGTATATAAAAGTATTGGACCCATTAGAAAAACCTATTGTAAATTGCGGCAACTCAACAGTAACAAGTGTTCAGGCTTACTGGGATGAAATAAATAATGCAAAAAGTTATAAGATAAGTATTAATGGAGGAGCATTTCAGGCCCCAAGTGGAGGAGCGAACTCTTTATATAATTGGACAACAGGTTTAATGCCAGATGAGGTAATTAGCATACAATTAATGGCAATGGGTAATGCACCATGTGGCAATAGTGTTGTTTCAGACATGATTAACTGTGTTGCAAAGGAATGTGATTCTGTAAACTATATGCTTACAAGTGATCAATATATTTGTGAAGGAAATACTGTTAATTTACAAATCTATAATTTAAATATTAACAATTATAATGTAGCTTGGAATAATGGAGTGCCGGGAATAGATTTATCATACTCAATAAAACCTAATAATGACACGACGATTATAACGTCTGTACAAAACATGGATGAGTTAGCATGCCCAGCAATAGTGAAGCAAGTAAAAATATATGTAGTTCATACTCCAGTTGTTACTTTATTATCAGA
>Ga0209417_1002687_pt1 | contig 26293 bp, 26 predicted proteins | sample RifGroF2_FD_184002 | JGI IMG/M metagenome (GOLD analysis project Ga0209417, IMG submission 184002) | Groundwater microbial communities from Rifle, Colorado, USA - Groundwater F2 (SPAdes) (version 2) | ecosystem: Environmental > Aquatic > Deep subsurface > Groundwater | place: Rifle, Colorado... | reverse complement strand
TTTACCAAAACAAGTGAATTTTTTAGTTCATGTGCAATTGATGTTGCAGCCTTTCCCACCATAGACAACTTTTCTTCTTTTTGTGCTTTTTGAAGTCTTTTTGCCATTTGATTAAAGGAAAATAATAATTTTCCTATTTCATCTCTTCTTCTAATACGAAAAGAATGATCAAAGTCACCTTGCGCCAAACGATTTGCTCTATCTATCAATTCCTTCATAGGTCTGCTCATGAACTTTGATAAGAAAAAGCTGACAATCATTGCAACAAAAACACTCAATATAATAAGAATCCAAGAATGCATTCTCATTATTTTAGAAAAAGCAAATGCCTCTTTTTCTGATTGATCGAGAACTATGCCCCAACGTAATGCTTTTATTGGAGAATATGCTACAAAATAAGTGTCGGCATTTACATCTTTTACCTCCAAGCTTCCAGTACTACCAGATATAACATTCTGCACTACTTCTTCATATTTGGGTTTTACCCCTTTAAGAATTAACTTTTTATCCGGATGGGCTATAATTCTACCTTCCTGATCAACTAAGAATGCCTTGCCTGTTTTTCCAAATTGTATATTATCAACAATATCCCAAATACCTCTCAAGCTCACTTCCGCGATCAGAACACCTTTAATTCTGTCAAGTTGCCATACAGGTACCGCCATCGTTAAGAACGGAAGCTTATCCTGCGCAATTTTTACATTGGAAATATAAGATACTCCAGATTTTGATCTTTGAAATCCTTCTTCGTCGGTTCTTTTTTTAAGGCTAGTACCCAATTCTGAAGTTACGATTTCAAATCCATCTAAATCAACTGATGCAATTCTTGCAAAAATAGGATAACGCAAAGACAATTCTACAATTGTGGTTTCTTGCCTCCATTTATCTAAATTCAGCGTTCCTAAAATAGAAGCTGTAACGTGAAGAGCCTGGCGGGCACTTTCAATTTTTTCTTCAACCTTGCCAGTGGCATTAACAGCTATCTGCTCATAATCTCTAAGAACTGTTGTTTTTAGGGCATTCTGGCTGGTGCGGATCAAAAAAAATCCTAAAATAATAAGCGGAACAACAACGAAAACAACAAGTATGATAAATATTTGCTGCCAAATCCGGTCTGGTAAGATTCTTTCGTAGATTGAATTTGAAATTTTCATTTAAAATCTCTTTAATTTTCAGTTCTTACTATGGGATATAAACCTTCATTCTTAAATTGTTCGTAATATAGACTACTATAAAACCCCTGCCTTTTCAAAAGATAGTTATGGTCTCCAATTTCCACGATCTTGCCATCATCAATAACAATAATTTTATCGGCTTCCATAATACTAGAGAACCTATGCGCAACAATAAAGACTGTTTTGTCCTTCATATAGTACCTCACGTCTTCTTGAATTTTATTTTCTGTTATCGCATCTAGAGAAGATGTGGCCTCATCCAGAATAAGAATTGATGGTTTTCTTAATACTGCCCGCGCTATTGCAATCCTCTGCCTCTGCCCACAGGAAAAAAGCGTCCCCCTATCTCCCATTTGAGTCATATACCCATCTTTTAAATCATTAATAAATTCATCAGCGTGAGCGATCTCGGCGGCTTTTCTTATTTCCTCAAAAGAAGCGTTAAAACTCCCATAGCAGATATTATCTTTGATCGTTCCGCTAAACATATAATCATCCTGTAAAACAATAGCTAAATTATGACGGTAAAATCCTAACTTTAAATTTCTCAAGTTATTCCCGTCAATATATATTTCACCTTTTTGCGGATCAAAAAATCTTATCAACAGATTCATAAGCGTTGTTTTGCCAGCTCCGCTTGGGCCTACTATTCCTATAGTTTCTCCTTCTTTAACAGAAAAATTAACATCTTTAAGCACACATTTACATTGAGAATAGTAAAAAGACACATTTCTGAATTCTACTAGTCCTTTTATTGCTACAAGCGCTAAAGGTGACTGCGTTTCCTCAACCTCATCCCCACATGCCATGATCTCATTAATACGGCAAAGTGCTGCAGCAGCTTCCTGATAAGAGCTATTAATAACAACCATCCGAATAAGCGGAGTAAACAACATCCCCAAATAAGAATAAAATGCAATTAACTCTCCAGGAGTCATCCGCCTTTGAATAACATCATGCCCTCCTATCCATAAAACACCGATAACGCCCAATGTTGTAAAAAAATCTATTGCCGTCCACAAGCTTAGATTTAGAACATGATTCTTTTTTACTATATTCATTATTTCATTTTGTTGTTCAGAAAATCTATTCTTTTCGTGATTTTCCGCTGTAAACACCCGAACAATAGCCATACCGCTCAGGACCTCGTTAACTCTCGATGCAAGTTTCGCATTAACATCACATAAACTCTTATACCCCGATTTAAGCCGCGGCAATATCCTAAAGTACATAATAGAGAACAACGGTAAAGTAAATAAAGCAACTAGTGTTAATCTGGGGTTTATCCATAAAAGAATGATTGTTATGAATCCCAAGCTTAAAAATGCATAAATAAATTCTATAGCATCGCCAAAAATAAAACGGCGAACACTTTCAACATCTCCTGTAATACGGGTAAGTACCTGTGAAGGAGTGATCCTTTTAATACTTATTAAAGGCATCTTTTGAGCATACCAGTAAATTTTCTCCCTTAAATCGCATACAATTTTCTCGCCTATCATATTGCTCATAATTTTCCGTAAGAAATTAAAAACTAATTGTAAAATAAGAATTCCAACTAACGCAAATATAATAATATTCAGCAACCGAACGTTCTTATTTATAAGAACATCATCAATGATTATTTTAATGCTCCATGGAAGGGCAAGGGATAAGAGATTTGCCATAAGTATAAATAGAAGGACAAGAGATATCTTAGTTCGGTATGGTTTTACGAAGGAATAAAATGTCATTTCTTCTGGGCCATCATTTCCTCATATTCTTTTTTTATAAAAACAGGCGCCATTTCATCTAAATAGCGCTTTTTGCACGTTGGTTTATAAAAATTCTTGTTTTCTAAAAAAGCCATGAAGCGGCATCCCCCGCTGCACATCGGAAGATAGGGGCAATCCTGAGGACAATTTTGCCAGGGTAAAATGTTCAGGAATTTCTGGTGTTGAAAATTATACTCATCGCTAAAAACATCTCCAACCGAGAACTCTTTATATCCCAACATAGAATTACATTTATAAATATCCCCTAGCTGGTCAATTGTTACACTTCCGTTTTCCCTTGCCAGCGGACATGCTGTAATCGTCATGCCATTCTTTACAGGCAATCCTTTATATTTCATTAATTTATGGATCTTCCTGGCAGCACTGATAATTACATCATCATCATAATTACACATACACGACATCTGCTGAAATAATTCTGGATGATTCTTGGGGCCAAAAGAAGGATGTATAGGAGAAATAATGAACTCCCCCAATTTATGCAAGATCTCCAAATCTTCAAGATAATCAAGAAGATCTTCAATATGCTTAATATCATCTTTATCATAGCTTACAGAGAGGCTAATTTTTACTTTATCAATACATTCGACAATATTATCCATGATTGTATAAAATGTCCCCCCACCACCTTTTAAAGGGCGATTCTTATCATGAATATGGGCAAGGCCGTCAACTGATACCCTCACATTGGATAATCCTAATTTTAAAAGTTTTTCTATATACTCAGCCGTAATTAGATAACCATTGGTTTGCAGCATAAACCTAAAACACACTTTTCTTTCATCGCACCAACTTTTCATTCCAGAAGCAAGATATTCCAAAATAGGCTTATTGACTAACGGTTCCCCTCCGTAAAATGTTATATATAATTCTTCGTAACCAAGCCGTTCAATTTTACTTTTTATCCAATCCATAGCATGATTACAAGTCGACTCTTTCATATTTATATCTTCTCTTGCCCCTTTCTCGAAACAATATACGCAGTCAAAATTACAGGCATCCGTAGTAAGAACCGTTACATGCATAAAAGACCTATCAACACCATATTTTAATTGGCGAAAAAATGCCCTTAACTTTTCCCGATCCTGGTCCTCATTTTCAACAAGAATACCCATCTTTAAAAGCTGATCCAGCTCATTACAATACTTTGTTATTAATGAGATTTTCTGCGGATCATGATAATTGGATAGTATTTCTTTGAGCTCCTGCTTAATCTTAACCATTGCCTGAGTCCGGGTATTAAAAAGAATATGCTCTCCTTCTTTGGGATAATCTTCAACAGTAATTGTATAATCGGATAATTTCATAAATATTTTCTTTAATAATTTACAGGGATGCTTGAAATAGGTCCAAACATCCCTATAAAAAACGATCTAATTTTATTCTGGTTCCGGCGCATTACTACTTCTTGTTCCTGGCGGCCAACAGCAGGATAAAACATCCATCTCCAACACATCTTCTGTTCCCAACTTAATAATTTCCATTTATTCACCCCCTTTCAATTTTTGCTAATCTAAAGGTTATATAATATCCTAAAACTAGTTTTCTGAAATATACCAGTTTTTCATCGTATATACCGGCATATCAATACTGAAATACTCATCTGTATTTTTTAATTTGGATGAGATCGCATGATAACTCACAGGAAAAAATAAAAAACAAGCCGGCTGGTCTTCATATACCATTTTGTGAATCGCTCTATAACTTTCTAACTTCTTATTTTTATCAATAGAAACCCTACATAATTCAAAAAGTCGGTCTACTTCATCATTTTTATAATTCCATATTTTCCCAAACTCACTCGATAATGAATACCAACTGCCTACTGCTTCATAAGGATGATTACTTGATCCATTATAAAATCTCAACCATGCCTGCGGCTTTTTTTCATTCAAATATTCCTTTGTTAACTCTTCTTCATCCTTATACAGCTGCACCACAATTTTTATGCCGACTTCCGCTAATTGCTGCCTGATAATTAATGCCATCTTTTTATAAAGATCACTTCTTTCATCCACAAGCATCTTTATTTCAAGCTCCCTGCCGTTTTTTTCCAAAATCCCATCATTATCCTCATCTATCCACCCTCTATGCATGAGGTCTATTTTGGCTTTCATTGGATCATATTCTAAAAGCTTAACCTCTCTATTAAATCCTTCTGTTTCAGGATGAAAAGGCCCAATACTTTCAATTCCCCCCGGAAATACAGCCTCTATTATTTCTTTTCTATTTATGCTTTGTGCTATAGCCCTCCGTACTTCTTTATCACGCAAAACAGGGTCTTCTATGTTATAAGCTATTGCACAATATTTATCCCACGGTATTTTATATCCCCTTAGAGCAGGATCTTTTTCTATAACCTTATAGTCCTCATGATCTATAAACATAATAAAATCAACTTCTTCGCGCATAAATGCCGGCCAAAGACCATAACCTTCAGGATATATTTTGACAATAATTTTATCCAGATAAGGCCTGCCTTCAAAATAATCTTCGTTGGCAACAAGTTCAATTTGATCAGTATCTCTATCCCAACTGCTGAATTTAAAAGGCCCTGTCCCTATGGGGCTATAATTAAAAGCAGTGTTTCTTAGCTCTTGTCCTTCCAAGATATGCTTAGGAACAATCTCTCTATATGCTAATTTTGTTAAAAATATAGGAAAAGGATCAGATAAAACGAATTTAACTATATATTTATCAATTATTTCTATTTTCTCGATCAATTCAAAATGTGATCTGTAAGGAGACTCATTTTTAGGATCCAGGATCTGTTCGTATGTAAATTTGACATCTTTAGCTGTCAATTCGACACCATCATGGAATTTTACACCCTCTTTAAGATAGAAAGTATAAATTAACCCGTCTTCTGAATTTTCCCAACTCTCAGCTAAGCTTGGTTCAATTTTGCCCTTTGTATTCATCCTAATCAAATGATCAAAGATAAGATTCATTAAATCCAAAGACACAGTATGTGTTGTAAAAATTGGATTGATTTTTGTTGGGATCTCTCTTGCACCCATAACAAGAGTTCCGCCATAACGACCTTTGAGGAATTTTTCCTTAGCTTCCGTTCTGGAAGGAAAGACCATCGTCAAATTCATTATCAATAGGAATACTATTGTTTTATTTCTAACTTTTACTGACATAATTCTACGCCCAAGATTAAAACCATGTTTATTATGCTACAATAGATAAATATTAATAAAATAGGATAACAACCCTTTAACCTGACTTTTTTCTACTTTTCAAAAAGGTTTGGAAATTTAATAATCAAAAATTCAGGGTAAATCCTCCTTCAAAATATCTTTTGGGCAATGGATAGGTGGGATCTGACCAATATTTACTATTGGCAAGATTGTAGATGTTTAAAAAAAGTTCGAGATCGATATTCTCTTTTACATCTTTAAATTTCTGCCTGAACTTAGCATCAAACATAAACTTACGATCATTAGCCTGGTCAGGATCGGAACTCCATCGGTTATAATATCCATAAAGATCAAAGCCGAAGCCTTTATCATTTTGATATTTGCTTCCTAAAATAAAGCTCTGTCTGGCTATGCCGGAATCACGAACGGTCTGCTTTGTTTCCCTGTTTTCAACATCATTAAATGCACCGCTTCCATAAAGAGTCAGATCATCATTTACCTTGTAATTTAAAGAAAGCTCTGCCCCCTGACGCCTTAATTTCCTGAGATTATCCATCATAGATCCCGAATCATTGTAAACAATAGCATCTTTTACATCGGATCGGTATATATCCAATTTAATTCTCGCTATGGAGAATAGCTCTGTCTCAAAGCCGACTTCATAAACGAGCGCCTTCTCAGCTTTTAGATCAGGGTTAGGGTTAACATATGGAGGCAAATTATTGTATATCCACATCAGTGGCGGAGCACTGAAGGCGCGCGAAATTTTTGCTCGGACTAACGATTTGTTAGAATCCTTAAAATGGTAAATTATCCCTAAACTCGGACTTGTCTGCGAACCAAACTGCTGATTATTATCAAACCTTACTCCAGGAATAAAATCCCAATCATTTAATTTCAATGTGTAGTTTGCATACGGAGACTGCATGCTGATACTTTTTCCTGTATCTAGATAATTTGATGATTTGAATCTATGCCAATCAAAATCCGAACCAAAAACAAAAAGGTCTTCTTCTCTTAAATTCAAACTTCCATTTATGCTGATTCCCTGAAAAATATTATTGTTAATAGAAGAGCTGTTTTGAGCATTTGTTAAAGCATCATAATTATCGCTTACAACATCCTGATCATTGTATTTATACGCTATGCTTAGTTTTAGATCGTCTTTATTAAGATCCATTTTAACATTTCCATAACGGGCGATATATGGCATTGAATCCCATGTGACGTCAGAATTGACTCCATCATGGACATTTGCTCCAGTATATCCGAACGAACTTATTATCTTCAGAGCATCACTTATAGGAACCGACACCTTAGCAAAAATCTTTTCCTCCTGAACATCAGAGCGAGACTTAGTTCCATCTGTTTCCAAATAACTCCCTGAAACAAGATATCCCACCTCAGAAACTTTTCCTGCTAATTCAAGACTATTCTTTGTTGTACTGAATCCAGCAAATGTGGTTTTAAATTTACCTTTAGGGATTGCAGAGTCTCCTGCATCTTTTGTAATAACATTGATCACCCCTCCTAAACTGGAACCCCATACACTTGATGAGGCTCCTTTAAGAATTTCTATACGTTCAATATTTTCAACCGGGATTATCGAAGGATCTGCCTGGCCCGAAAGCTGAGTATTAAATGGAATTCCATCAATCATTATTAAGACTTGTCTGGAATTTGACCCGTGAATAGATAAGGACGTGGCTTGACCAAACTGATTTGTAACAGAGACATCAACCCCCGGTATATATTTCAATACCTCTCCTAAATTATTTGCTGATGATCTTTCAATTTCTTCTTTTGTATATACTGTTACATTTTCAGCAATATCTTCTCCCTCTGAGCCAACACGCTTGGCTGATATTAGAAGAGTACCAAGCATTATTGGATTTAAGGATAAGTCTTCCGAAGATGAATTGGCTAAAAGACTAGTGTTAGAAAAAAGAATAAAAACAAGAACTGCTATAGCGATACTTATAGTGTGTTTAAAATCAATAAAGCATTCATTTTGGCATGAAATTTTCACGATTTAGAAATAACCTTCAATGAACAAAATTCTTACTTTTTGAGATTAATAAGAAAGACATTGTTACACAGATTCAAATAGAATGTATTTTGGTTCAAGGCTCAATAACTACTTTTAAAGACTCCTTTGCCTCAGCAACCAATCTGAATCCTGCCTGAATATCTTTCAAAGGTAATTTGTGCGTAATCAGCATATTGACATCTATTCCTTTATTCTTAATTACATTTAAAGATTCAGCCAGGTCTACAGGAGCAGCCCCATATGATGAGACAATACTTAATTCATTGCGCCAGAAATCAACTGTTGGAATTTCTATATTAACACTTGGTATTGCAAAAAGAAGAATTGTCCCTTTCTTGTCAATACACTCAAAAGCCTGCCCGACAGCTTTTTGCGCTCCGGTACAAATAATTACCTTATCAGCTTTACGATCTATCTTTTGGCTAGCATGAATAACCTGGTCTGCTCCAAATTCCTTAGCCTTTTGCAATCTGTATTCATCGATATCTGTTGCTATTACATGAGCGCCACTTAGTTTAGCAAGCTGAATGTTCATCAAGCCCGAAACACCACTTCCAAGGATCAAGACTGTCTGGCCCTTGCGAACACCTATTATTCTATGACCACGCACAACACAGGCAAGCGGCTCGATCATCGTGCCCTCAACATATGAAACATTTTTGGGCAGCACATAAACACCTTTTTCCACATTGATCGCAGGCACACGAACATATTCTGAATAACCGCCAGGGTCATAATTTCCGCCATGAAGAGTATCACAGGCAGTATGATTTCCTGCAAGGCAATACTTGCATTCTTCGCAGGGAACATGATGGCTGACAAAAACCCTGTCCCCTACTTTATATTTTTTCGTTTTAGACTCAACAATATCCCCGGCAATTTCATGCCCGAGAATCCGCGGAGCCTTCTTGATGCGGTACCACTCCATAACATCGGTCCCGCAAATACCGCTGGCGATAACCTTGACCAAGATCTCGCCCTGGCCTATCACAGGCCTTGGCATCTCTTCAATGCGGACATCATCATTTTTATAATATTTTGCAACTAACATATTTTATATTCCAAAGGGCACACATAATGGCAACTCTACATACCGATAATTGTTTACCTCTTATCACTTTAATATCCACGGTGTTTCTCATTAGATGAGAAACACCTTATGTCTGTGATCACTTCGTGATAACAGACTCCTTAAAAATATCATGAGCTTGCTTGACACTGACATTATCATGGATGATAGCCTTTAACGCTTTTGCTATCGCTACCGGATGAGGGCTCTGCCAGACATTTCTTCCTAGATTGATACCAACCGCACCTTTTTGCATTCCATCGTGCACGAATTCGAAAACCTCTAATTCAGTTTCACATTTTGGCCCGCCTGCCATAATAACCGGGACCGGACATCCCTGAACAACTTTATCAAAATCCTTTTCACACCAATACGTCTTAACAACTCTGGCTCCAAGCTCTGCGGCTATTCGGCAGCACAAAGCAAGATAGCGCGCTTCCCTTTTTTCCATTTCTTTACCAACAGCTGTTACAGCCATAACAGGTATTCCGTAATCCTCGCAATCATTGACCATTTGAGTCAAATTGTTAAGGGTCTGCCTTTCATAATCACTGCCGATGAATACCGATACCCCTACAGCTGATGCATTAACTCGAATGATCTCTTCTATTGAAGTCGTAAGCTCTTCGTTTGCAAGGTCAGCTCCGACCATGCTTGTACAGCCGGACACTCTAAGCACAATGGGCTTTGATTCTATTGGGTCAATACAAGCCCTCAAAGTCCCTCTGGTACAGAATATTGAATCTACATATGGTAATAACGGAGCAATCGTTTCAGCAGGCTTTTCCAAACCCCTCGTCGGTCCCTGAAAATACCCATGGTCGATCGGCATAAAAAAACATTTGCCGTCCGGCATTAATCTATCCAATCTGTTCTTCATTCCCCAATCCATAATGACCTCCAGTTATTTTGTTTTATATCCTTATAATGCAGCTTAGGCCTAAATTTATAAATAATAATCTAAATTACTTATTAAAATTGTCAAGGGAAAAAGGTGTACGGCTTTATATCAAATAAAAGGGGACACAACATTTAACCTGTAAATAAGCGTTGTGTCCCCATTATTCTTTATTGACTTCTTATATATTAAGGATCTATTGTTTTTTACCAACTAAATAATATGCAATAAGACCAACAAGAGGTAATACGAGTATTAAAATGATCCAGAGAGCTTTTTTCCCTCCAGTTTTATTACTTTTTATGCAATCTAAGATAGCAATAACATCTAATACAAAGATTATTAAACCAATTAATTTTCCCATTTTTTTCTCCTCTTTTTTTAGTTATCGGCCTAAACTATCCATCTTTTTCTTTAATTCTGCTTTTGCCTCTTCAACTTTTTTCTCAGCTAAGGCTTTCAATTCTGCCTGGGCCTTTTCCAATATACCTTTTGCATCTACAGATCCCTTATCTAATTCTGCCAAGATATATTTTGCTATACTTATTGATTCATCGAACTTCTCGCTGCTGATATATGCATTTGCTTCACCTACAAGGTACTTTACCTGCTCTTCAACTGTCTTTAAATTCTTAGAGTGTTGAATGGCATCACCTGAATTGTCTGATTTAGGCTTTTGAGAACAGCCTACCACACCAAAAGTAAAAACTGCGCAAACAACTATTAATAATAATTTGTTCTGTCTCATTTTTCTCCTCCCTTCAAAATGTTCAACCCCATTAATTAATACAATTCTAGTGTCACCCAATATTTTTATCAATGTTTTATTTCTTGCCAATTTTTTCTTCGTAAACATGTATATCCCGCTGCGGGAACGGAATCGTTATGCCATTGCTTTCCAAAGCCTCTTTTCCTTCTTCCAGAACATCAAAATAAACCGCCCAATAATCCCCAGGCTTGACCCATGGACGGCAAACAAGATTAACGCTGCTGTCTCCCAGTTCAGATACAGCAACAACTGGCGCAGGGTCTTTCAATATCCTTGGATCACTTTTAACCACCTCTAAAAGCACCTCTTTCGCCTTTTTCATGCTATCACTGTAAGAAATCCCAAAGATGAGATCAATCCTTCTATTCTTAATATCGCTAAAGTTAGTTATACTAGTTCCTGTAACTTGCGCATTAGGAACGATAATTCGCCTGTTATCCGGTGCATTAAGCACAGTATTAAAAATTTGTACTTCTTGAACAGTGCCCATAACGCCACCAGCCTCAATAAAATCACCGACCTTAAACGGCTTAAAAATAACAAGCAAGACTCCAGCCGCAAAATTTGATAAAGATCCCTGCAAAGCCAAACCAACAGCCAAACCAGCAGCACCTATTATCGCAATAAAAGAAGTTGTCTGAATCCCCAGTTTATTAAGAGCCGCGATTACAACAACAACCATTAAACCAAAATAAACAATATGGCTTACAAAACTTGCTAATGTTTTTTCCACCTTTGCCTTATCCATCAACTTTTCAACAAAACGAGAAAGAACCTTTGCAGCCCACTTACCAATGATAAAAATCAATATAGCTGCCATAAGGCTTATACCGTAAGTTATGGCAAATTCATAGACCTTATCTAAAATCTCTTGCTTTTGCATTGCTCTCCTCCTGCTTGGTTATAATTATTTCTAAATCACTAAATAGTTTTACTTTTGATTGGCCTTTATTCTAAATCATCATATAAGTTACATCAATAGATCTATCTCGAGCCCTTTTAATATAGAAATATTTTAAAAATAAAAAAGAGCCACTGGCTCCCTTATTCCTCTTGTAACATTTCGTATTGCTCTATTCTTGCTTCATAATCCAGCACTTGTTTCTTATAACTTTCCACCAGCTCATTATGCTCTTTGAGCTTCCTGTCATATTCTTCAGATTGCCTGACATATTCTGCCATTTGCTTATTATATTCTTCCGACTGTTTTTTGTAATTCTCAATGGCGCTATTATATGTTCCCTGCTGTTCCTTATAAACTTTTTGCTGTTCCTGATAATTTTTCTGCTGTGCCTCCCAAGTCGTCATTATCTTATCTAATCTGGCTTGCTGTATTTCAGCTTTTTCTAATACCTTTTCAGCTCTTTTAAACCCTTCACATCCTGTCAATCCTAAACATAATAAGATAGCTAGAACAAACCTCATTTGACTGTCCCCCCTTTTCTTTTTGATTATCCTAGTAAACCAAATAAAACTATTTATTTTATATGCCAGCGTTTTAGATCATTTAATACAGTCTCAGCCGCAATTTTCTGCAGATATCCCGCTTTCGTTTTTCCTAAATTAAGATGGTCACCAATACCTTCGGGGCTGTCTTGGAATATAACCGCATAAAGAACACAGGCAGCTAAGTAAGAGCCCGTTAAATTAGGATGGCTATTATCCGGATTCCAAAAATCAAGCAATGGCGCGCCCTTCTTGGCATTTAACCACGTATCACCTATCGGGGCAACCGCCACTTTCAAGGTTTTCGCCACCCTTAAGTAACAAACAGATAATTCATTCTGCATACTACTAAAATCCTTGAATCCATTTTCTTTCAGGCCGTCACGCCGTCCCCAGGTCATGAACAGAATGGGGGTTGCGCCTTTTTTATTAATGGCACTGACCAATTTACTCGCAGCCGGCAGCATACGGTCCCCACATTGATCTTTCATGACAGGAAGCGTGCTTTGCTCCTGAATAATCACATAATCCCAACGTTTACTATTTATTTTGGATAATGTTTCTAAAGAACTGGCATGCTTGGCAAGCGTCCAGCCCGGACCCGTAGCCGTTGATGTTTCAACCTCATAACCCTTGTATCCGGCAATATCAGCAAATATTTTTGGAAGATCATTAAAAAAAACATAGCTGTTCCCTACAAAAAGCACTCTTGTCAAATCATTAGCAAAAACCAAACATTGGCTGCTGACAAAAAATAATAACCCAGAACTCAATATCAATACTTGTAGTATTTTTCTATTAAACCTCATACCTGTCTTGGTATCTCCTGTCATGCTAAAAGCTCAATAGGGGTAATCAACGATGTTTTTGAAATACTCAGGAACTTTTGCTTCAAAAGTTAACCGTTCTTTGGTCACCGGATGATTGAAAGAAATTGACTTGGAATGAAGCGCCATCCTCCCATCTTTTGTAGCGCTATTGCCATATTTCATATCCCCCACTATTGGGTGACCCAAGTCAGCAAAGTGCACACGTATTTGATTTTTCTTGCCGGTCAAAAGGTCGATTTTTATCAGACTGAACTTGCTCGTTTCTTTAAGCACCTCATAATCTGTTAAAGCCAGCTTCCCTCTCTCAGTATCATCTGTCGCATGCATTACATACTCATCATCTTCAATTAAATAGCTCGATATTGTTCCGGTTCTTCTGGCAAGGCGCCCATGAACAATAGCATAATAAGTTTTCTTTGTGGTTTTCCAATTATCCTTCAAAAAACTTTGCGCCTGTTTCGTTTTCGCAAAAATAAGCACGCCTGACGTATCCTGGTCTAGCCGGTGCACGACATACACGCATTTTCGCGACTTTGAATTTCCTTTACGGACATATTGATTAAGGGCAGATTGAACCGTGTTCTCTCGGTTCCATAATGCAGCAACAGTTAAAAACCCCGGAGCTTTATTCCCGACAATAATATATTTGTCATCATATTGGATCTCAAAACCGTTCGGCTGATATTTCTTGGGTATCTTTTTTTTCTCAGACATAATCATTTTTAAAAATGAAGCCCCTTCATAACATATTAATTTAATGCAATATTCTATATTACCTCCAAATCAAAAGCAAAAGAACTTTGTTGCTCTGAGAATTAAAAGAATTTTTGTTCTTGATTTTACTTATACTATGAAAGACTTTGGTGGCAGGTTACAAATTTTTGTTCCGCCCTAATAGAAAGACTGTTCCCAGCAGATTAATTAAAAGAGCCTTTAAACATGAGGACTTAAAACCTGCTAAATATCCTTTTCCTTGTCTTTACTTTTTTCATTATATGAATCTACTTCCAACTTTTTAATACCTTATATAAAAAATGAAAACTTCTCACCTTCTTCTTCTCGAACTAACTGGAGAAACTCACATTTATAACAATCCATCAATTTATTTGAATACGTCCCCTGCACTTCACCTTTACAAAATGTACCAGCAGCGACCCAACAACATCTTCCACCATTCTTTCCATCATTAACACCCTCAAAACATTTTTCAACTGAGGCAGAACAGGCTCCGAGATCTTTAACATTTGTTCCCCCAGGCTCTCTGTCACATTTCATAACTTCCCAACAATTTTTTTTAACCCTTTTATCTGCCATATAATTATCCTTTGATCCTTTCTCATCATATTTAAATGTTTCGATTAGGATCTTTACATAAAAAACCATCTAAACATAGAATAAACAAATTTCTTACTTTTAGATTTCTTTATTAATAGCTTTTTCTAATCCTCCGATTATCTTTTTCGCGTTTTCTTCTGAAAAGCGAACTTCAATATCGCCGCCATTTAAAACTGATAAGTAAAGCGAAACTTCTTTGTCTGAAGCCTTTATGATAAAAACTCCCTCGCTTTTGGTTTTATTATCAATAAATGTCAAGGTGGTGATCTCTCGCATCTTTCCCTCCTTTTAACTCATTATATGCTCAGTTATCCTTCGCCTTACTGCTCTTTGAACTAAAAATGAACTCTTTTTTTGCTACATCAACATTGATACTGTCTTTTTCCCTAATTTTTCCTTCAAGGATCTTAAGCGCGATCGGGTCTTGTATATATTTTTGCACTACTCTTTTTAATGGCCGCGCGCCGTAGGCAAGGTCATATCCAAGCTCGCCAAGAAGATCTTTTGCTTTATCTGTTATTTCGACATCAAAATTCTTCTCTTTTAATCTGTTACTCAGTATTCCCAGCTGAATATCAACTATCTTACGGATATATTCCTTGTCTAATTGATTAAAGACTATGACCTCATCAACGCGGTTAAGGAATTCAGGACGGAAATGTCGTTTCATAACTTCCTTGATCTTTATATCAATGTCCTTTTTTTCTTCCATATCCATTATCAAGTCTGTCCCGATATTTGAAGTCATTATAATAATGGTGTTTTTGAAATTGACGATCCTGCCTTGCCCATCTGTCAATCGGCCATCATCAAGGATCTGAAGCAAGGCATTAAAAACATCTTTGTGAGCTTTTTCAATTTCATCAAACAAAATAACAGAATACGGCCTGCGTCGAACGGCCTCAGTAAGCTGTCCCCCTTCTTCATAGCCGACATATCCGGGAGGTGCGCCTATCAACTTTGAGACGCTGTGCTGTTCCATATACTCACTCATGTCAATACGTATCATGGCAGTTTCATCATCGAACAAGAACCAAGCCAGGGATTTGGCCAGTTCCGTTTTACCAACCCCTGTCGGGCCAACAAAAATAAAAGACCCTACCGGACGGTGCGGGTCGCTTAATCCAATTCGCGAGCGCCTGATGGCGTTTGCGATCAGATCGATCGCATTATCCTGACCGACAATGCGGGTCTTTAAGCTCTTCTCAATGTTTATCAGCTTTTCTGTCTCGCCCTCTATTAATTTTGAAATAGGGATCCTTGTCCATTTGGAAACAACTTCAGCAATATCCTGATCATCAACCTCTTCTTTCAGCATAGAGCCATGTTTTTGCAGGTTAACAAGCTCCTTGTTTTGGACCTCCATGTCCTTCTGCAAATTAACTAATATCCCATACTTAATTTCAGCTGCCTTATTAAGATCAGCATTTCTTTCAGCCTTGGTTTCTTCAAGCTTCTGATGCTCTATCTCGGACTTTATTTTTCTGATCTTATCAATTAAACTCTTCTCTCCCTGCCATTGCAAACGAAGCTTCTTGTTCTCTTCTTTAAGGTTTTCAAGTTCTTTTTCCAGTTTTTGAAGGCGTTCTCTTGATGCTTCATCCTTTTCTTTTTTTAATGCCTGCTTTTCGATCTCTAATTGACGGATACGTCGCTCATTGATATCCAATTCCTGCGGCATGCTGTCAATTTCAATTCTCAGTTTTGAAGCCGCCTCATCAATAAGGTCAATAGCTTTATCAGGAAGGAATCTTTCTGTAATATATCTATCAGATAATGTCGATGCGGCAATTATCGCTGAATCCTGTATCCGCACACCATGATGGACTTCATATTTCTCCTTTAATCCTCTTAATATGGCTATCGTATCTTCAACAGACGGCTGATTTACCATGACCTGCTGAAATCGCCTCTCAAGAGCGGCATCTTTTTCGACATATTTTCTGTATTCATCCAAAGTTGTCGCACCAATACAGCGCAATGTCCCTCTGGCTAAAGCCGGCTTAAGCATGTTACCCGCATCCATAGACCCTTCCGCCTTGCCTGCACCTACGATCGTATGCAATTCATCTATAAAAAGTATCACCTGGCCTTGTGCTGTTTCTATTTCCTTTAACACGGCTTTTAACCTGTCCTCAAATTCCCCGCGAAATTTAGTACCGGCGATCAACGCTCCCATATCCAGGGCAACTACTTTTTTGTTTTTCAGGCCCTCGGGAATATCCCCTTCATATATCCTTTGCGCCAATCCTTCAACAATAGCTGTCTTTCCAACTCCGGGCTCGCCTATCAAAACAGGGTTATTCTTTGTTCTGCGAGATAAAACCTGGACGACACGCCTTATTTCCTCATCACGCCCGATAACAGGGTCGATCTTTCCCTGTTGTGCCAATGCAGTCAGGTCGCGGCCGTATTTCTCCAATGCTTGATATTTGTCTTCTGGGTTCATGTCTGTTACCTTTTGCCCTCCCCTTATTTGTTTAAGAATATTAAGAATATCTTCCTCTTTAACTCCGTGACTTTTTAATTTTGTACTTATGAGAGTATTGCCATCTTGAGATAATGCCAAGAAAATATGCTCTAATGCAACGAATTCATCTTTCATGCCAGATGCAATATTCTGTGCTTCATTTAATATATTATTTAATGCTGCAGATAAAAATGGCTGGGAGCCTCCCTGAACAACAGGCTTTTTATCAAGCGCAGTTTCCAGCTCATTTAAGATTTCAGCAACTGGTATATTAAGCTTTTCCAAAAAAGAGATGACCAGGCTTCCTTCAATTTTGAGAAGGGCATAAGTTAAGTGCTCCGCTTCAATTTGCTGGTGCCCAAGCTGGATTGCAAGCTCTACTGCCTTTTGAACAGCTTCCTGGCTCTTATGAGTGAATTTTTCAAAATTAACTGCCATCGGCCGTACCCCTTTAAAAATATTTACTTAACTGCTTTCAAATAAATATATCTTAGTCCTTATATAAAAAAACTCAACTTAAATTTCAGCACGTGTTTTAGACTAATTGCAGTTTATCAATGTCAATTAAACATAACAATTGGGGAAGGACAATATGCTTGAGCACAATATCAACAAATAGTTAATCTGTTAATAAAAAAGCCTTTTCTCAATGTGAGAACCGGCTTAACTTCTAGTACCACTTTATCAAGGCATTTTGAACTATACTGTTTTTATTTTGTTCGACAAATTGGAATAGAAAATCATTTACGGCTGCGATATGTCCAAGAATAGACAACCTAAGTATTATCTTTTTTTGGAATCTTGATCTCTTCTAAAAACTTCTCTTTTCCTACTTCTTCGATCAAAAGCGCGAGACGTTGCCGAGGCTTTGCATTCTTCTTAAAAAATGCTACTGTCCTCTCAATAATACCCAAGACCTCATCTTCGGTAAAGACTTTTTCAAGTTTCATTCCAAAATGCGGGGTCCGACCTCCACAGCCTCCGATATAAACAATATAACCAATACGTTTTTCAGGATGCGTTGTATCAACAGCCCCATGAATACCTATCTCCGAACTCTCTGCCCTTGTACAGCGATTTGAACATCCTGAAATAGTGATCTTAAATTTATGAGGCAGGTCATAAGAGCAACGAATTCCAAGCTCCGTTTCAATTCGTTTAAAAAGACCAAAGGTATCAACCAGTCCTGTTTTACACCAATTATTTCCAGGACAAACTGTTGTTGAACGCAATCTTGGACCCGATGTGCCGATAGCAATATCTGCCTTCAATACAATTCGCTCAACTTCATCAATATCCCTAAATAAAATAAATGGTATCTCAATCCCTTGGCGAGTTGTAGGATGAATAATATCACGGCCAAAACTTCTAGCCACTTCAACCAATATTTCAAACTGGTCAGCTGAATAATTTCCTTCAGTTGTCCTTGTACGCAGCAAGAAATATCCGTCTTGTTTTTGTTTCAAAAATCCTCTTTTCTTCAATGCATCATAATCAATTTCTTTATCATCCATATAAAGCTCCTTATAACATCTTTATCGCCTTTAAAATCGCCTCTTTAGTTTCTTCGATATCTTCTTTTGAATGTGCAAAAGAAATAAAATTTGCCTCGTACTCCGATGGAGCTAATAATACACCCTGTTCTAACAAATACTTATAGAATTTAGGGAACATATCCTGATCTTCAAATTTAATACTGAACATTGAGCGATATCTACTGATATTTACCCCAATACCGACTTCAATGCAAACTTCTTCTAAAGACTCTGTAATCTCATGAACATAACGAGTCAATGAACCATAATTTCCTTTTATTAATTCAAGCTCTTGCAAAGTAGCTTTTCCAGCAGCCATAACAATAGGATTTCCCGCAAACGTTGAAGCCTGGTAAACATCACCCAAAGGCGCAAGATCTTGCATTATCCCATCCGAACCACCAAAAGCACCAATGGGCAGACCCCCGCCAATGATCTTCCCCAAACATATCAGGTCCGGTTTGATCCCAAAAAGGTCAGCTACAGCCCCAAAACCAAAGCGAAAACCGGTGATCACTTCATCAAAGATGAGAAGCGACTGATTTTGTTTTGTTATTTGTCTTAGATAATTCAAATATTTTTCATTCGGAGGAACTACGCCATAATTTCCTCCCACTGGCTCAACAATGATAGCAGCAATATCTTCTCCATTCTTCTTAAAAATTGTCTCTATATTTTCTTGATCCCCATATTCGGCAATAATTGTTTGTTCATAAAACTCTTCGGGAACGCCTTTGCTTAAAGGTATTTTTAACGTTGCCAAACCCGAACCTCCTTCAACCAAAAGATAATCAGCATGCCCATGATAAGAGTGCTTGAACTTTACTATTTTTTTTCGACCGGTAAAACCCCTTGCCAAACGCACAGCCCCCATAACCGCTTCCGTTCCGGAATTAACAAAACGGATCTTTTCAATGAACGGTATCGCTCTTTTAATCGTCTCAGCCAACTCGATCTCAGCAGGTGTTGTCATCCCAAAATGCCAGCCCCTTTCTGAAGCCTCCTTAATAGCATGCTCAACAGACAAATGATCATGCCCTAAGATCATTGCCCCAAAAGATAGAACGTGATCAATATAACTTTTATCCTCAACATTCCAGACCCTTGACCCTTTCCCCTTCTGAATTATCAAAGGCTTCATCCCAATTGAACGCATAGACCTAACAGGGCTGTTCACTCCGCCTACAAAAATACTGTTTGCTCTTTCCAGCAACGAAGATTCCTTGGTTTTTTTAAACAATTTATTTATTGTCGATTCTGCCATAAAGCAATATCCTTTGCGTGATAGGTTATTATTAGATCTGCACCTGCTCGTTTGAAAGAAGAGAATATTTCAGACACCACCTCTCTTTCATTCCATAAACCAGAGCGCATTCCTTGTTTTACAAAAGCATACTCTCCGCTCACATTATAAACAGCCAAGGGCTTATCAAATCTTCCCTTTACCTTGCTGATAACATCAAGATATCCGATGGCAGGTTTAACCATAACTATATCAGCTCCACCCTTAATATCCTCTTTAACTTTACCTAAAGCCGCTTGCAAATCCTTGCAATCAAGCTGATACCCTCTCCTGTCGCCAAAAGCAGGTGACGAATTTGCTATCGCTCTAAATGGCCCATAGAAATTTGAAGCAAATTTTGCTGAATATCCCATTATTTTTGCTTTATAAAATCCATTTAAGTCCAGTTTATCCCGTATCGCCGCCACCTGCCCATTAGCCATCGCTGAAGGTGCAACATAATCTGCCCCGGCATGTGCATGAACTAACGCCATCCTTGAAAGTGCCTTTAAAGTTTCTTTAGCATTAATCGTTTTTTGCCCTTTTTTAATAATACCGCAATGCCCATGACTGGTGTAAGCGCACAAACAAACATCCGTAAATAAATTAATATTGCCATAATTAGCTTTTAACTTCTTAATAGCCTCGGCTACAATGTTCTTATCATCATATGCCTCGCTACCCATCCAACTTTTCTTTGACGGAACTCCAAATAATAAATATTTATTAAGACCCAAACTATTGAGCGATCCAACTTCCTCGATCAAACGATCGATCGAAAAGCGATGTATGCCCGGCATAGAAGGAATGCGTTCTTTTTTGCATTGTCCTGAAATAACAAATAATGGGCAGATCAAACCACTTAAGTCAATATCATCTATCTCACTAATATTCTTAACCAAAACTTTACTCATCGTTTAACCTCACACGTCTTCGAACAACATCACCAAGAATAAAAATAGCCGGAGACTTGATATTATATTGGAACACCTTTTTTTCAATTGTTTTTATCGTTCCATAAATTATGCGCTGTTCTTTTCTCGTAGCATTCTCAATAAAGGCGCAAGGCTCATTTTCTTTTCGTCCACTTTTCCTTAAAGCCTTAACAATATTAGCGATATTTGATACGCCCATTAGGTATACAAGCGTTTGACAATCAGGAGCATCAATCTCAGCATTAATATCTTTTTTTCTTCCAGTTAAGATCGCAACAGATGATATCTTGTTCTTAATTGTTAACGGGATGCCGGCACTCTCAGGTCCGCTTAATGCTGATGTAATACCAGGGATTACCTCAAACCTAATGCCACGCTCTGATAAATAACGCGCTTCATCAATTCCCCTGCTAAAGATAAAAGGATCTCCTCCTTTCAGACGAACAACATTAGGATATTCTTTTGATTTGGCATAAAGCATTTCATTAATTACTTTTTGTTCTTTTAAATGAAGGCCATCCTTTTTTCCCACACAAATCTTTTCACAGCCCCTTTTACAGTATTTCAATAATTCTGATGCAGAAAGAAAATCATATAGAACACAATCTGCCTTCTTAAGGGCCTTTAATCCTTTGACGCTTATTAGCTCCGGGTCTCCGGGTCCAGCACCAACTAATGACACCAATGATCTATTCTTTTTCATCTAATCCCTTAAATATCTGCATTAAATCCTTACGGTCTTTTTTTATTTGAATTGCCAGTCTCCCTTGCAAAGGGTGTGGCTTAATAATATCTTCTGGAATAAATTGTGATATTCTGCCTTGTAACCCTAAGCGGATCAGTGCAGCATCAGCAACAATAATAGCATCAAAATCCCCACGATCCAGTTGCCGCAAACGATCATCAACATTACCGCGTATATCCTTAATAACTAGATCCTTACGATAGCGCGTAATACCATCTTTGCGTGCTTGACTGCTTGTTCCAATTGTTGCGCCCAAAGGCAGTTGATCGAGTGTAAGATTCTCGTGCGAAACCAAACAATCAAATTGTCCAACTGCCTTTGTTATCGCAATTACGAGCAAATTCTCATGAACATCTTGTTCAAGGTCCTTGGCACTATGAATTGCGGCGTCAATTAAACCCTCTAACAAAGCCTGCTCAATCTCATCGGTAAAGAACCTGCCATTACCAGTTGATGTTAGGGGGGTACTCTTATCTGAATCCCCTGTTGTTTTAATCAAAACAGTATTCATTAAAACAAGGGGCAACCTGCTTTGTATTTCTTCAAACTGTTTAAACGCTAACAAGCTCGGCCTTAATCCGACTTTGATCTTTAGAGACATCTCCTTCTCCTGCATTTAACCATGCACCGCTCTCAATTAATGAATTAACCTTTTTTATAGTACAGCTCATTTCTTGGCGATAATTATCTATCGATAAAGACATCTCTGCCACGTCATAAACCCGAACATTATTTAACTTAAATACTTCAGGATGAACATCTTTAGGTGCAGCAAGATCATAAATATAAAGCGGCATATTTCTATTTCTTTTCAAATTAAACAACATACCGATCTTAATAATGTAATGGGGACTTGAAGTTGCACTAACAACAGCATCTACTTCATTGAACATTTTTGGGATATCATCAAAAGAGAGCAACTCGCCCTTTGCCTTGCGCGATAAATTTAATGCACGGGCATTTCTTTTCCTTGCAACAAAAATAAGATGCGTGTTCTTCAAATCTTTACGGGAAATCAATTCCGCGACTTTTCCTGTCCCAATGACCAGGAGCCTCTTGCCGTTTAGGCTCCCAATCCTTTGCTGAATATTTTCCAAAGCGAAATCTACTATATCTTTCTTTAGACCATCTATACCGTAAGTGCTACGAATATCTTCTGCCAAATCCAAGACAAAAGATAATTTAATCTTAAGCACCTCCGGGATAGTGCTTCTTTTGATCCATGACCGTAATTGCTCAACGATCTGGCTTTCGAAAGGTATTTGCGATTCTAGTCCGCATGCCAAGCGTAACACATGCAGTAATGTCTCATAAGTATCTTTCTTTAAATAAACATTTTCGAATATCTCAGGAAATGCATCTTTCGATTTATTCAATATCTCTATACTTTCAGATTGATCCCTACATACACCATAAAGTTCTATACGATTACATGTAAAAAGAACCCCTGCCTGACCTAACAGAAAATCTTTGCAAAACAATTCTAACCGATAACGGTTTTTAAATGCTTTATCCCTCAACTCAGAGGATGCTGTCCTGTGATCCATCCCGATAAGATAAAAATTCATTCCATTTTTCCTTAATAAAGTTTTTAAGGTCTCGAGACAAAACAGGGTCCTTTCCATCAGAATAAACCGCCACGATACCCTCTCCCGCAAAAAATACAGCAGGAGATATAAAATCACTTAATGCCGGCTTATCAACAACATTGACCCAAACATTCTCATCTTTTGCCCACATGCTTACTTTTTCATTAATGATTTTATTGTTTGTTGCTGCAATGGTCAACCTAATATTTTTCATATCATTTCTATCTACCTCTTTTTGTTTCCATTTTATCTTAAACTTAACGACCAGATCCATAAGCCCTTCTGTTATCTGGGGCGAAACTACCTGGACACAGGCCTCAGCCTGCAAAAGAGATAGAACTTTCCGCTCAGCTACCTTTCCCCCGCCAACCACAAGGACCTTTTGGCCCTTGAGGTCGACAGCAAAAGGAAAATATTTTAACGGCAATCGCGGCTCTTCCATTATTTCAACCCCGCAGATGTTAGCGGCCGAGTATGTATTCCGCATTCACCCCCGCACTTGCTTGTGCCTATCCAACGTCCTGCCCTTTCATTATCATCTGTTGTGATATGTGTACATGGTGAACATCCCAAAGAACGATAGCCTTCCTTATATAGAGGATTGACCTTTACTCCATAGAGCGCCAGGTATTGCCAGATCTCTCTCTCTTTCCAGATAAGAATAGGGTTTAATTTAATAAGGCCTTCATCCCTTTCTTCAATTTCTTTAAAATCCGTACGGGTTCGACCTTCTGTACACCTTAAACCAGTAACCCAACATTTAACTTTCATTTCCTCAATAGCCCGACGAACCGGCTCAACTTTAAGCACATCACAGCAACGTTCTGGATCCGTTCTATAAAGTTCTGCAGGTATCTCGCTATCATTTTTAAAAACTTTCAATTCAGGATATTGTGCCACCTCTTCATTCATTAGCTGAATAGTCTCTTGCGGTTTAAATCGTGTAGTAACAATAAACCCTCTAATTTCAGGATTAACTTTTTTAGCCAGGTCCCAAACGACCACAGAGTCTTTTCCCAGGCTATTGGCTACTACCAAAGCATCTCCGTATTTTTCATAAGCTTCACGGATCAAGGCTTTAGACCTGTCAACCTTCTCTTTAAAATTTAATATTTCAACCAACACTTTTAGATCTTCTTTTGAATTCAACACACTCATACTTCCTCCTTATTAATTGTTTAATAATTATTTTTAAATCTGGTATTCCAGTGTTTTTGTTCTACCAAATTGCACCCTGTTCCATAATCTTTCATGAAGATAATAGAAAAACAGCTTTAACCCATCTATACCTGCCCCCACCATTAAAGCCTCTTTAAGATTCTTACTATATACAAAGACTATTACAGCTGTTGAAATAAAACCAAACAACCTCCATGTAATAGCTTTGAATATCGCGCGCTTCTTATTTTCCAAAATTCACCTTCTTTACTTTGTTGACCATTTTAGTAATGTTTTAATTAAAAAAAATTAAATTTGATACATTGACAATACACCGGCACCGCTGTTTTTCATGATAATATCTTCGAAAGAAACATTATCAACGATTTTAGCCATAGCGCCCTCAACTTCATCCCATAATCCTTTAAAAGCAGATCCCTTTTTCTTTGCCGAATCAGCTATAGGTAAAAGCTCTCCACCAACATATCGCATCACTTGACCCAATTTTATTGTTTCCGGAGCCTTTGCTAAAACATATCCCCCATCTTTTCCTCGAGAACTTGAAACAATACCTTCCCTTTTTAATTGAATGAGAATATGCACTAAGTATTTAATTGGAATGTTCTGTTTCTGCGATATGTGCTGTATTTGCAATGGCGTTTCGTTAGGCCAATGCACTGATAATTCAAACAAGGCTCTACAAGCATAATCACATCTGGCTGAAATCCTCATTTATTCTCCTAATAGCATTCATTACTTATTTTATCAACCTAGTAAAGTATAAATCATTAATTAAGTTTGTCAAGCAAAATATTTTCAATAAATTTTCAACTAACCTTGTTTAACTTTATTAAGAATATAAGAATTTTTTTAGGAAAAACAAGAAAGCATCTTTAGATAAAACTCTCTTCATCCCTTATTTTGCAGCTATTTTGATTTAATTTTACCAATCGATAGGGAAATAATCTTTTAAGAACTTTCCGCACCAATGTTTCCCGGTCAAAATTCCATCGAAGAAAGGGTCGCAGACGCGCGCCGCCCCATCAACAATATCTAAGGGTGGCTGAAAATCATGTTTTTCTTGTTTATACGTGGCTAGCGCGATAGGGTCCTCATCAGTCACCCAACCTGTGTCAACTGCATTCATAAAAATTCCATATTTTGCTAAATCACTGGAGGAGGTATGCGTCAGCATATTAAGCGCCGCCTTTGCCATGTTGGTGTGAGGATGGCGGTCAGCCTTTTTAAAACGCAGGAATTTCCCTTCCATCGCCGAGACATTTACAATATGCTTTTGTCCGGTATTGTCACGCTTCATCATCGTGCTTAAACGGTTGCACAATACGAACGGCGCAATAGCATTGACCAGCTGTATCTCGAACATTTCTGAGGTTGGAACCTCACCTAATCGTAATCTCCAGCTATTTGTTTCTCTTAGATCAACCTGCTGCAGATCGGCATCTAGCTTTCCTTTCGGGAATACTTTTTCAACAGGCAGATTATGGTCGTATGAATATGGTATTTGCGATAATTGCGCCGGTGCGCGCAATCCAATCCCCTGCATTTTGCCGTCCCATGCGATCGGCAAAGATGCCTCAAAGGAAAGGTCCTGTTTTGCATAAGACATCAATTTATTCTTACATTCTTCATAATGGCCAAGAAGCCACTGAGCTTCTTTAGGCAATGCATCTATATCCTTTGTTTCATTCTCCATTAAATGCGAGTAAAACCCGGGAGGGCGGCGCACTGTCTGGGCCGCATTGTTGATCAATAGGTCAAGCCGGTCATAAGTCTGTTCCACAAAATTGCAAAATATCTCAACGCTCGGTGTATGGCGCAGATCCAATCCGTAAATGTGAAGACGATTACGCCACTGATCAAAATCATCCTCTTTTGAAAAACGCAAAGCCGAATCAACAGGAAAACGCGTGGTCGCGATCACTGTTGCTCCCGCACGTAGCATCATCAAAGTCGCCTGATACCCGATCTTCAGGCGCGACCCTGTTATTAAAGCTGTCTTACCTTTTAAAGACGCTGTTTGAAATCTCTTTTTATAATTAAGGTCCGCGCAGGCAGGGCACATTGC
>Ga0209417_1002686_pt1 | contig 26305 bp, 24 predicted proteins | sample RifGroF2_FD_184002 | JGI IMG/M metagenome (GOLD analysis project Ga0209417, IMG submission 184002) | Groundwater microbial communities from Rifle, Colorado, USA - Groundwater F2 (SPAdes) (version 2) | ecosystem: Environmental > Aquatic > Deep subsurface > Groundwater | place: Rifle, Colorado... | reverse complement strand
ATATCCCAGGAATAAAAAAGAAAGAAGTAATCATCATGAAAAATTTACTGATAATAGGCAGCGGCGCGGCAGGTCTTACAGCGGCGGTTTACGCGTCTCGGGCAAATCTCGCTCCCCTACTGATAGCGGGCAAACTCCCCGGCGGACTCCTCACACAAACAAGCGATGTGGAAAATTATCCAGGTTTCCCCGAGGCTATAAACGGCTTTGAACTGATGATGCGCTTTCAACAGCAGGCACAGAGGTTCGGCACTGAGATTTTAAACGAAAGCGTTGCCTCAGTGAATTTCACCAATAAAGGCCCTCACGAAATAACTCTTGGAAGCGGCGAAAAATTTGAAGCAAAAGCCCTGATCATAGCCACAGGCGCATCACCGAGATGGCTCGGACTGGAATCCGAAAAACGCCTCATGACAAAAGGCGTATCGGCGTGCGCCACCTGCGACGGGGCATTCTACAGAAATATGCCCGTTGTAGTAATAGGCGGCGGAGATACGGCAATGGAGGAAGCTCTCTTCCTGACACGTTTCGCCAGTGAAGTTACTCTGATACATCGCAGAGACCAGTTCAGAGCATCCAAAATCATGTCGGAAAGAGTCATGAAAAATCCTAAAGTCAAAGTCATACTGAATTCCGCAGTAGACGAAATACTTGGAGAAAACGAAGTCGAAGGCGTCAGCGTCAAAAATCTCGTCAACGGAGAAAAAAGCGAGCTTAAGTGCAAAGGATATTTCGCGGCGCTGGGACATTCTCCCAATACTGAGATTTTTAAGGGTTCCGTTGATATGAACGAAAACGGATATATCGTGCTCAAAGGCAACAGCAGTTACACCAGTGTCGAAGGCGTTTTCGCCGCAGGCGACTGCGCCGATCATGTTTACCGTCAGGCCGTCACCGCCGCCGGTATGGGCTGCAAGGCAGCTATTGACGCCGAACGCTGGCTTGAAGCAAATAGCTGAAATCCTGATCTGAATTATTATTTTACAGAATAAAATGCCATCTCCATTGCTCTGAGCCCCCCTTATTCTTATGCAACTCGCCATTATTGTCACATTCAACAAATTGGTCAATTTGTATATTTGTATATTTGTATATTTTTTAATTTTTCTTCCTTGAAGGTATTGACATGCAAGGGAAAAAGTATTATAATAATGGTATCCTTGGTATCCTACGGTTAAATTTTGCGAAAGTAAATATATGGTTGAAACCAGATTAAAAATCAGAAAAGATATTACACTTTCCGAGCAATTGGCTGGGATCATCATGGACGAGATCAAAACTGCCAGGCCAGGTTACAAGGTGCTTCCGGAAAGAAAGCTTGCCGGGAAATATTCCGTTTCCAGGAAAACCGTGCGTTCCGCCATAAAAATAATCAGTGAAAAAGGTTTTCTGGACAGAAAAGTCGGCAAAGGCTCCTTTGTTTCCGAAAAAATAAAAAATAATGCGGAAATTCCTTCGATTCTTCTGAATTTCACTGAAGACCACATAACTGTAGTTTCCGTAAAAATGGTCCGTAATATAAACAAGGATAAAGAAATTTTAAAAGTGCGGCATTTTTACGGAAACTACAGTTATGTGAACAGTTTTCTGAAATTAATAGAAAATGCGTCCGGCACCGGGGAAAAATTCGATTTGATATGCGTTGATGAAGGGATAATTCATTATCTGGCAAAAAAAAATTTAATAGTTCCTCTGGATGAGCTTACCGAAAAGTCCAAGGTCATAAAAAAAGAAATGTTCCATCATGAAGTGCGCAGGGCTTTTGAATATAACGGGCGTCTGTATGGCATTCCACAGTTTTATTCTACAATAGTAATATTTTACAACAAAAAACTTTTCGATAAGTATGGAATTGATTATCCTGATGACGGATGGAATTGGAATGATCTTCTCGAAACGGCCCTGTCCCTGACGGTAAAATCTACCGGGACAGGAAAAAACCTGATTTACGGATTTGGTTTCAGTCCCATGCATTTCAACACCATAATGCCATTTATATATCAGGGCGTCCCGAAGGAACAGAAACTTGATGAAAATATTCTCAGGAACGGCAAAATCATCGAGGGACTGAATTTTCTGTATGACCTTATCTACAAGTATAAAGTCTCTCCTCCCCTTTACAATGAAACAATAATTTCCCATGAAAAAATGTTCAAAACCGGAATGCTCGCAATGTTTACTGGGTTTTATTCAAGCTACTGTCATCTCAATGCAGAACCGTTTTCCGGATGGGGAATGGTCAGGCTTCCCTGTGGAAAGCGGGAAGCGGTATCGGTACCGGTACAGGGTTGGGCTGTATCCTCGGAAAGTTCCGTGCGGAAAAGTTTCAGGGCGATTGAGAAAATTTTTGCTTCTTCCAATACCGCAGCTCTGACCGATGAACTTAAAAGAATTCCTTCATGCAAAATCCCCCAGTATAAAATACCGGAAATATTCATTGAAAGTCTTGATAACGCCGTTCCGTCCATGAAAGTATTTTCTGATATGGAATTAAGAAAAACATTCATGGAAGAACTGCTTTTTCTTTTTAACAACTGCAAAACAGCGGAAAATGTGGTTGAGAAGATAAAGTCCTGTTTTGACCGGAAAAATTAACCTTTATTTATCTCTTTTCCGAGATAGGAGAGAAGAATGAAAATGTCAATTTCAAAATACGGAAAGGCCTGTAAGGCTGCAGTGTGTGGAAAAATGGACTTCACAATTGTCGAGCTTCTGGTAGTTGTATCTATAATAATCATTCTCATAAGCATGCTCATGCCGGCGCTGAACAAGACTAGGGAAAAAGCGAGGGAAATAAACTGTTCAAGCAATCTCAAACAGACCGGAAATGCCCTTTCTTTCTATGTAAATGATTTTGGCGATTGCCTTGGGCGCACTTACGAAGTTGAAACAAGCCAGACATGGTCTCATAAAATAATCGAGCTGGATTATCTTAAGAAAATACCCGGCGATAAAATGCTCGGCAACAGCCCGCTTCTATGCCCTAAAGGAGCCAGAAACAGTTATAATTGGCCGAAAAACCAGGCGCTTCCCGATGAATACGCCACGTCATATGCTTTGAATGCCTGTGTAACAGGATATAGTATGAGTTCCGTCTTCTATTATATACGGCTTTCCCGGCTGGTAAGACCTTCGACGAATATTATGCTTGCCGAATCCAGTACCTACTGGTGTTATTTTTATAACTCGACATACCCTAAAATGCAGGAACGCCATTCCGGGCGGATGAATATTCTATTCTGCGATTTTCACGTCGGAAATGCGAGAAGACTTGATACGGGGACCGGAGACGCGGGGATAAGCAATGATTTATTTTCGAAATGGTGGGGCAACCTTGAATATAAAAAATGGTATTGAAATGAAACTTTACAGAAAATACTTTTTATTTTTTGTTATCCTCCTTATGTTTGAGAAACAAGACATAAAAGGAGCTGATGACGATTTCAGAGATATCACGCTGCCGTTCGATTATTCAAACAACTTTTTTACATGCAGAATGGAAAATTCGGGTACAATTTCAAACCTGAAATTTGAGAAAAAGCTTATATTCATGAAAAACCTCATTTCCGCGAGAGGCAAAATAAATTCAAAGGGAACAAGGATATATCAGACTGAAAAAGTTACGGTTTCAAAAATAAAGGAAGATGCCGATACGAAAAATATACTCATCAAAGGTTTTCTTTTTTCCACGGATAAAACGAAAGTGGTGGAATTTGAGGAGAACATCGTTTTTTCTTCCGGCAAAGTGGAGTTCAGATACGAAGTAAAACTTTTAATTGAAATGGAAATGAAACACTGGAACCCTTTCTTTTCTCTTTTGACGGTTCCCGCCGAGGCCTATTACGGATGCCCTCTGGAGATGCTTGATACGAACGGCGGAAAGACCATAAGCGGTGTGGCTGAAGATTACAGAAAAGACCTGAAGTGGCCCGGCAGACTTAAAAGTATGAAGATTGTTTTCAATGATTTCAGTGCGGAATTTGCGACAGAATCCGAGGCGGTCAATATATCCGTGGGAGACGGGAGAGCATGGAAATCAAAAGACCTGGAAATCATAATCAGGCCGGTAATGAGGAAATTTCCGAAGGAAGATGTTCCTTATCCGGCGGGAACTGTTTTTAAGTGGACTTACGATATAGTTTTTGATAAATACTAAATGCAGGGGGAAGAAAGATGAGAGGGAAAATGTCGGTCCTAGGTTTCTGGGTTTCATTGTTCTGGCTTTCAACGGCGGCATTTTGCGGAGAAAGCAATGATGGAAAAGAGTTGATCGGGAAACAATTTTTCAATCAGCTTTATCCCGGTGAAGACCCGAAATTTTTCTGGTCGCCAAGGCTTGAAAAACTTTCTTTTTCCGACGGGACAATGCAGTTATCGACCGGAGACAAGGAAAAAATCAGTGCCGAATTCAAAGTAAGTCTGGAAAATGAGATTGCCCCCGCCCTTAATTTCTCATGTGACTGCAAAACAGAAAGCGGAAAGGCGAAACTGCTGATATATTTCAATAGTTCTTTAGGCAAATGGCTGAGTGAAAATTCCTTTGATCTCCCGCAGGACAACTGGAAAAAAGTCTCTTTTAGAATACCTCTTCCCCCGAATGTGTCCACGGCCAAAATAGCATTTTTCCTGAACGGAAAAAATGCCAGGCTTTCGGTAAAAAACGCATCTGTGAAACTCATTGCCATGGAGAAAACGGGAACCGGAGATAAAATCAAAATCCAGAGTGGAAATTCAACTGAAAAATGTTCCGGTATTTATATCATGAAAAGTGATTCTGCCAATATGGTTTATGATGAAAAAGCCGCCAAAATACTTCGGAAATATATCTATGACTCAACCGGTGAAATTTTGCCTGTGACTGTCCTTGATGAAAGCCCGGCGGGAAAGCTTAAACCGGGAATGATTCTCCTGGGAAAGGCCGCCGCCGAAAGCGGAAAAATTTCTGAGAGCATAATCAAAAACCTGAAAAATGAAGGTTATGCCCTGAACACATCCGGAGGCATAGTCGCCCTTGCCGGAAAAAATCCCTCAGGCGTAATATCAGGAACATACGCTTTGATTGAAAAAATGTTCAATGCGGTATTTATAACTGAAAACGAAATGGAGCCGAACCCGGGGAAATCCGAACAATTGACTTTCAAGGAAATGTCCTTTTCCGCCAGCCCGGTTTTTGAATTGAGGCTTATACATGATGGCGAAGCTCTCGGCTACACTGACTCCGATTATATCGGAGATGCCAGATACATAGGTTCGAAATCGGCGACAACATGCCACACTGCCGAAGGATTGCTGAGTTTCGAGAAATACGGAAAGGAACATCCCGAATATTTTGCGATGGACAAGAACGGCAGAAGGCTTTACAGGGATCCGGATTCCACGCGTTTTAATGTTCATTTCTGCATGTCGAACCCTGACGTCAAAAAGATTATTTCCGAAAGAGTGATGGAGTGGATGAAAGTCAATCCCGAGGCAAAATATTTTTATCTCACTTTCGGCGACGGCGGCGGCAAATACTGTCACTGCAAAGAATGCATTGCGATGGGGAAAACCCCTACCGACAGATATATAAAATTCGTTAATGAGATAGCCGCGAAAACAGCGGTGAAATATCCTGATAAATTATTCCTCACACTGGCTTATGTGGATACCGAAGAAGCCCCTCTTGAAGTCAAGCCTTTGCCTAATGTCAAAATGCTTTACTGCCCTTATCCCATGAACTGGTCAAATCACCTCGAAGCGTTCAGCGAAGAAAACAAAGAGGGAATGAGGACGCTTGACGGCTGGTTGAAGAAATGTCCCGGAAACATGTATATTTTCGATTATCCGAGCTGTTGTGGGGAAGCGCTTAATATATGGCCTGCGTTTTATGCGAATTATGATAAAATCAAATTCTACGCTGAACATGGCATCAAAGGGCTTATATTCTGCGGTCTCAGACCGAAAGGGGGGGGTTCCCTGGATTTAATTCTTTCAATGCAATGTCGCGTTATGTTTTCGGCAAAGTGCTCTGGGACCCGAAGCTTGATGCGGAAAAGGAAATCGACAGTTTCATGAAACTGTATTACGGCCCGGCGGCCCCTTATATGAGGGAGTTTTTCAATCTGATACACAAGGAAGTCAAAGACAGGAAATTCGTTCAGCATACGGAGGACGTAAAGCGCGGTTTCGTTACAAAAGAGCTTGCCTCCAAGGCGTATGATATCTTTTCAAAAGCTGAAAAAGCGGTAAATGCAGAACCCAAATATCTTGACCGCGTTCTACTTGAAAAGGTATTTCTCTTATTTGCCGACCTGAGCGACCGTTGCCGCACAAATGGAAAAATATCGGAGGGCGAACTCCAAGAATATGCATCAAAACTTGCTGAGTTTGCGGGATTGGGAAGAAAATTCGGCATCTCATACTTTGCCAGAAACAGAACCCCTGTAGAATGGTTCTGGGATACTGCCCTCCTTAAACTGGCAGGGAAAACCGCATGGTATAAAGACCCGAAAATAGAAGCGTTGATTAAAACCCCCCTTGAAACCATAGGCGAAACAGTTCCGCGCTGTCAATCAAAAATCAATGGCGGCTGGCAAATCCCCATTGAAGGTGTGGGCGGCGGTGTAAGCCTAGACAGCTATTCGTACAATTGCCCTCTGAAAAAAAATGTGAAATTGCTCAGAAGGCCCAGTTCTGGCTATGGGTATATGATGACCAATCTTTACCTTGATGAAAACCCCAGGGGTGCTGTTAAATTCGAACTGGAAGGAATGGACAATGGCAAGGAAGGCAAATCCCTCATGGAAATAACTGTCAATGGCACGACCGTATTCAAAGGTGAATCGCCTTTTGCCAAAAATGAATGGAAATATGCGTCTCTCAATATTCCTGAAGGCGTTTTGAAAAAAGGAAAAAATCTCATCGAATTCAAAAATATAACGCCCGATGAAGTTTCGGAAGAAGAAAAGAAGCATGTTGAGTTTATAGTCGGAAAAAAGAAAAACTATTATTGGGGATGGTTCATCATCTCCAATATGAAATTTATGCTCGATTAATCCCTTTTTCTCAAAATCAAGAAACTTTCTCTTTCGCATCTTTGCGAAGCCTTTGAATTTACCAATTCACTCAAAAGAAATATTGCATTTCCAGGGAAAATAATGTAATATTTTGCATGAAAAAGATTTTCCGGCAAATAAAATTAAAAATACAACGTTCTTTGTATATAATTTTCTGTTCCGTCACAAAACAAGGATATTGAATGAAAGTATTGCTTGGAATGTTATTGGTTACGTCAGTGATTGTCTCGGCATATTGCGAATCTCCAGATGAAAAACTTATCGCCAGTATAAAAGCAAGCAATCAGAACGCCCTAAAACAGGCACTGGCCGAAGGCGCAAACGTAAACCTCGCAGACGCCAACGGCACAACTGTCCTGATGCTGGCAATAACATTCGGACAAACAGAAAACGTCAAAACACTTCTGGAAAAAGGCGCTGATATCAGTATGGAGGATATCAGAGGAAATAACGCCCTGTTCATCGCCTCAATGAACCACAGAAATGAAATTGTAAAAATGCTCCTCCTGAAAGGCGCCGATATAAACGCAAAAAACAAACAGGGCCAGACCTGTCTTACCGCGGCTTTGAATAAAAGACTTCCCGATACTGCAAAAATTATAATGGAATCGGGAGCGCCTTTTGCCTTCAACTCAGCCCTGCTTAACGCGGCGCTCAGATGCAGAAACGAAGAAATGCTTCTGATGATAAGGAAAAAATCCGTCCACGAACCGAAAGATGAAAAAACTATTGACAAACTGCTTGAAAGGATCAGGGAAAACAACAGGAAGAGAGAAGCCTTGAAAAAGCCTGTTCAGCCGGAAAAGGGATATGCAAAATATTTCTCCAAACCTCTTTTTACAGCTCTTCCCCTTTTTATTATAGCGCTCTCATGTATCTCTATAATTGTAATTAAAAAAATGGTATTGAAAAACAAAAAGAAAACATAGGCCTTTTATGATCGCCCCAAAAATATGTCGTTTCATGTGGTTTACCTTGGTCGAGCTCCTCGTTGTCGTATCTGTTATATGCATTCTCATGGGGCTATTGCTTCCGTCGCTCGCCAAGTCAAAAACCAAAGCGCAAATCACAAAGTGCCAGGACAATCTCAGCCAGATACATAAACTCATGACCTCATATACCGTCAGTTGGAACAGCATGTATCCCCCCGCCGTAAACCAGCGCGACTGGGGCAATGAAGACGGATGGATGAACCTTATAGCGGACGGGCAGGATATCAGAAAATCATATGTCTGTCCTACTGAAAAACCCGGTATTCTGGCTTCATATTCCCTAAACTGCCGGGAACTTTACATAAAAATATATTTACTTACGGGAAAGTATCCGAGCTGGCATGATGCCGATTTCGCCAAAAGCACGACAGGCCCCTCAAAAATACTGCTCGTTTATGAAACAAATTACAACAGCTACCGTTCCGTAGAATATGACAAGGACAATTATTCCCAGGATGATCTTGCTTTTTCAACGGATGAACAACACTGGGCGCCGAACCACGGCAACCGCATGCCCATACTCTATGCTGACGGACATTCAAACGCGCCCGACAAATTCGATACGGGTTCAATGACATATTTCACCGATGCCATGTCAACATGGTATGAACTCTGAAGAATACATTTTTTCAAAATCGGCATTAATGAGCTTTTTCCATTGGCAAATAACAGGATATGTGTTATTTTGAATATTCAGATCAGGGAGGCCATATGGATATAATGAAGATTCTTATTACGTTCTGGCATGACAAAAAGAAACGCAATAAATGCCTGTTTGCCATTCTCCTCATCGTGTGGGCCATAACATTTCTGCAGATGATGAACAAGATATTCTGGAAAAAAGACGAAGGCGCTGTCGCGACTATGATTGTGATGATGTGCCCTAAATGCAGCATCAAGGAAAATGTTCCGGTTGAAACATCAGCCGGTGAGATAAAGTGTAAAAAATGTGGAGCAGACATGGGCTTTGCGTACAAATGCCGCGACTGCAAGTTTGAATACAGTCTGCCGGAGGTTCCCAATGTCAGCCCCAAAGCTACGCCTGATAAACTTATTGAAGCCCAAAGAATGGCAAAATGCCCAAACTGCGGCTCATTCAACACAGAACCGATATCGCAGTAAGAAACTGAAGCGTCAAGGCTTGCCCATGGTATAATGACCCTTTATCTCAGAATCGCTGAGGGCACGCTTATAGACTATAAATTCATCCATTATTACATTGGCGAACCAGCCTGACATGGAATATGACGCATCTGGCTTTTTTCCCTGCCATCCCAGAATTACATTGGTCTCTGCGCTTGATTTTTGCGCTCCCGTACTCCAAGGAGAGGGGTCCGCGTCAACCGGTTTTCCGTTTAGAAAGAAATCAATGACTCCCTGAGTCTGGCGCCGGGGAAGATAGACCTGAACTGACTTATACCCCTGATAAACGTATTTACCTTGCACGGCATCATAGGTATAACAGTTCGCGTTGATTGTGCACAAGGTACTTACAATCGAACCGGAACCGCCTTTGCACCTGAGAGCGATATGTACCCAATCCCCGCTTGTGCCCACCTTGAAAAGTCCAGCAGTCTTGAACGTAACGCATTTTGTGCCTACGTCAACATCCATATTACCGCTGAGACCGTTAGATGTCGTATTGGTACAGTACATATCGAATTCCGTATCAGCCGTACTCATTACAGTAGCAGGGCTTGTGCTGGTATTCATGGCTACATCCTGCCAAAGGGTCTTGGCGAAAAGAAGCCCGCCACTCTGAAACCTCAGCATTTTTACCCAACAGAGCACTGTGAAGTCGGCCTCTTCAGCATCGCTGTTGTCATTTCCAAATGACAGAGCATCCCGCGTCCTTACTTCAACATACGCATCCGAACCATTCAGAAGAATCCCCGATTTCCATTTAGGCCATCTGCCGGGGACCCAATATACATTTGACGCTTCAGTCGGCGTTGCCGCGTTTTTCATGAAATAAGCGTTATATGCCCGTGCGTCATAACGCTTATTATTCACATCCCCCCCTTCGGTCGTCGTCGCAAGATAATCCCCTTGGGGGGCCTTTGTTCCGCTGGGCTTGGTCTTAAAACCTTTCTTCAGGCCTTCCTGCATGTCATAATTCAAAACACAGTCAGGGTCTCTGCTGCATACCTTGTTAAAGGCATACCATCTTGTAAATCTCGCGCGGTCCCTCGCGTCTTTCAACGCGGGCATACTGAGGTTCAGAATTATAAACGTAATCGTGATAACGATAAGTATTTCGATCATGGTAAAGACATTGAAAAACAATAAGCTTTTCTTCAATTTCCCTGCCAACGTATTCGGATCTGAAAATAATTTATTCATAGCACAAACTCCATTTTCAGGTGAATCTACCTTAACTACACTTTCCAAGCATAAACAATACCATCTCTCAATATAAATTGCCAACTTTGCAAATTTTTATTCATAAGAGCATAAAGCTTATTTCCATGTCAGCATATGGGGTTTATTGCCATCCTTGAACATATCGGGATAAAGTTTTTTCGCGCACTCAGGACAGAGACTGTGGGAAAAATCTGCCGTCGCAAGCTTCTGAAGATACTCTTCGATAGGATGCCAGAAACCATTTTCATCCCTTATATCCTTGCAGCTTGAACAGATGGGAAAACGTCCGTCAAATGAATCTGATTTGACAGCCTCTTTCAGGCTTTTAATCAGCTTTTCCTGTTGTTCACCAAGGGTTTTCAGGTCGCTGTTAAGCTTTTCACTTTCCTGATATTTCTTTTCTATTTCAGAAATATCCTTTTCAAGAGAGCTAACTATTTCCTTTGTACTGTTGAGAGAAATCTCCAGCTCACGGTTCTTTTTTTTAACACTCATGAGCATTAAAAATAAAACAGCGCAAAGGAGAAAAAGCACTGCTGAAATTATAATCAATATATTCATGATCTCTGTATTTCCCTGAAAGTATCTTTTTATTACGATACATCCGGGGAACAGAAATAAAAGAGCGGTTTTTCATTTTCCTTCTCAAGGAACGCGAACTTTGCGGAAAGTTTTAAGACTCATTCAGTTTCAGGCGGCTTGTTCCCGTAGCCCCACGGGGAACCCGCTTTCTCGATAAGCGGGGCTGACGGAACTTTGTCGGGCTTCATTTTTCCAGAGAGCCTTATTGAGGCATCCGCGATTTTCCGGCCTGTTGATATTTCTAGATTTGAATATGAGGTGAGGCGGGTTTCATAGCCGCCGCCTTTTGAGCTGAAGGCTTCTTCATCCGGTATGTAGCCTATGATATCGTTTGCCAATTCAACAACAAAGGGAAACGGAACATTCGGACAGGATTTTTTTATATCCAAACCAAGCGAACAGAAATATTCAGACGGGTTAGCCATGAAAACGGCAGGGCCGACCTGTATGGCCTGCACTTCAAATTCTCTCTCAGGCTCGACACTGTTGAGATAGTCCGCGAGAATACGTTCTTTTGCCCATATAAAATCATCAGACATCGGTTGTTCCTCTGAAACATTTCCGAGAAAATCATTTGCGATCCTAAACGCCTCTTCAGTCTTTTTCCTGTTACTTATCCGCCTCTTCACCCTGAGTTTTTCAGTGATTGCTGAAACTGTTTGAAAAGCGCCTTTTTCAGACGAAACCAGCACTTTAACGGCTTCCGCTCCAACCCTTTTTCCAACGATGTCAACCCATTCATCGGGAGTATTATTTTTTCTCAGGCCGATATTGTCCACCTGCGTTATGTCACCGCATGCGCCGTTCAGAAAAACTACTACAGCATCCTGACTGAACGCGCCTCTGATGGTTTTTTCCATCGCCGATATCCAGTCCGCGGAAGCATTCATGCCGGAAAACGCCGTGCCGTGGCAGGTGTAATTCACGATACAGCCGGATAATTTGCCGTCATTTGTCCATGCTCCCAGCACACCGACCTCCGGGTCAATCGGCCCTGCGGGTTCAATAATATCGGGATTTCCCTTGCCGGGATGTGTCCATGACTCGCCATTTTTCATCCTGAACCTGCGATTGAAAACAGCCGCGCCTTCAAACCCCCTGCCTATGGAAAATAAATGTTCTTTTCTGTTGTCAAAGGCTTCCTTAACGGCTTCATGGATACCATTAATAACGATTTTCTCATAAGCAATGTCCACTGAGGGAGAAATTTCCAGGGCCAGCTTTTTTATCAGTTCAGGCGCATTGACAAGTTCATCGGGACGAAAGCCCCAAAGGGAACCGCCCGAATGCGTATGCGAGGCGGCTATCATGATGTTTTCCGGCTTTATGCCGCAGGATTCGGATATCATTTTCCGCACCGCTTTTACGGTATTTCTGCCGATCAGGCAACAGTCAACCCCAACGAAAACGACAAAATTTCTCCCGTCGTCAAAAACTGATGCTCTGGCTTTTATGGTATCCCGTTTTTCTTTGATATACAGCTTTCTGTATGCCCCGGCGCGTTCAGTCCCGACGGGCGGCGTAATGTCTTTTTCCGCGAATCCTGTTTTCATTTATTTTATGACCTCTACTTTAACTGCTTTACCGCTCTTCGCCGATTTGATGGCAGCTTCACCAAAGGCGACAGTGCGCGTACCTTCATAAACATCCGTCAGTACCGGGCGTTTTTCATGGAGACATTTTACAAAGTCATCCAGTTCGGCGGCTACATTGTGGTTGTTTATATTGACGGGCAAAGTTGAAAACGCGCTTCCGGTCTGCTCTATGAATTTTTCCTCAAAAATCTGTATTGAGGGACTTGTGTTGTCACAAATTATCGTGCCGCGAGTGCCTGATATCACCGTGCGCATTGTATAAGAACGCTTAATGCCGACGGACACGAAAACTTTGCCTATGACCTCATTGGGGAATTTGCATATTGCCACGCCGGTGTCGTCAGTGGGCCACTTGTTTTCAGCAAGAAGCTTTCTGTTCATGTAACACGAAACTTCAAGAGGGCTTCCGGCAAACCAGCGCAGGAGGTCCATAGCATGACATCCGCCGCCGATGAAGCCTTCACGTTTGATTTTCGGGTCGTTTCTCCAGTTGTCAAAACCGGGGGCCTTGGCGTAATCATGGGCGTATTCGCTTTCTATAAAAGCCATCTCGCCTATGCGGCCTTCGTCAACAAGTTTCTTTGCCAGCACAAAACCGGGAGCGTAGCGGCATACCTGTCCGGTCATGAAACGCTTTCCGCTCTTCTTAACAGCCGCTATGATTTTTTTGCATTCGGCCACGGTGGGAGCAAGAGGTTTTTCACAAATCGTATGACTTCCCGAAGAAAGGGCCTTTATGCTCTGTTCCGCATGAAAGTGGTCAGGGGAAGCTACGATAATCACATCAAGCCCGGCTTTGTAAATGTCGTCTTCCTTTTTAAGAATTTCACAGCCGGAACTTTCAAAGAATTTTTTGTCTATTTTATCGTTCCTGTCATAATTTTTATCATAGACCATGGTAAGTTCAGTAAGGGGATTTGAAGCCGCGGCCCTCGCCCAGGGGGCCCCCATTTTCAAGGCGATTACTCCAACACGGTATTTAGCCATAAATAAAACTCCTTTTATAATTCTATTGCCTTTTGAATTGCGTTTCAAATAAATTATAGTAAAGAGCGGATATAAAAGCAACAAAAGACGATTGTCATATATTACTGATTTATTGTCTGAAAATCCTGTCTTCTTTTATGAATGATTTGCCGGGAGTTAAAAAAGTTTTCCATAATCTGGACATGACAAACCCGTTTGCCGTGTGCGGCGGCTATGCCAGGGAAGCTTCCGACACATTCGGCGGGGACAGCCATTTTGACCCGCAGATGATAATAGTTCTCTCCGGCGCGCAGGAGGTAATGTATCCGGATTATCAGGACACTTACGAGGCCGGTCAGATATGGTGGACATCCTGCTGGGAACCCCACGCAAGCAGAAGAACCAAAAAATATTTTTCATATATTGCCGTTACAATATCGCTTGAAGCGATAGGCTTTTTCGACCCTTTCCATGAGATAGACTGGCTCCCGCGCCGTTTTTCCTCCCGCCCGCCGAGAGACCTAAACCGCAGGACAGAAAATTAAGAAGAGAAATACTTCTTCTCGGCAGGAAAATGCTCAAACTCCAAAGACAAAAACCATCAGGATACCGTACGGAACAATGGCTGAAAATACATGAAATCATTCTAAAAATGCTCCCGCTGATGAAACCTGAAAACAATAAAAGACGCACCGCCCGCTTATCCTCCATAAGCCAGATACTTCCCGCGATACAGTTGGTAAAAAGCAATCCCTGCAAGATAATAACATTGGATGACGCGGCCTCCGAATGCGGGATAAGCAAAAGCCGTTTCAGCGAAATTTTCACTAAATCCATGAGCATAAGTTTCAGCAGGTTCGCCCAGCGTGTCCGCGTATCCAATGCCGCGCATATGCTGAAAAGCTCCAACACGTCCATCAAGGAAATTGCCGAAAAAAGCGGCTTCCAGGAGCTCAGTCACTTCTATCATGTTTTCGCGAAATATTTTAAATGCACACCCTCCGAATTCAGGGAGAGGGAAAACGGGATATAAACTCTCTGTTTCATCCCGCGGACACGCTTGATTTTCCGGAAAAAGAGCTTACTGTTAGACTGGTTGCAAAAAGTAGAAAAGTAAGAGGGGAGTAATTGAAAGTGAAAAGAATACCGTTTTTTACCAGACTATCCGCGGTGTTATGTTTCTGCGTATCGTTCAGCGTTTCCGGCGGCAAACTGGACGATATTGCGCAAAAGGCACGAACAGTCCAGAATAAAGAAATTATCAAATGCAGCCCGGACGGCAGTATCGAAGGAACTGTGTCTCTCGAAAAAGCCGTTGAAAATCTAAAATCGGGGACAACTCTTCATCTCCTGCCGGGATATTACAATCCCCAGACTTTGATTATGCTTAAACAGGACAACCTGATTATAGAAGGAGACGGTTCCGGCGGCGAATGTCATTTCCAGCTGATAGCTCACGGAAAGAACTGTATTGTACGCAACATATATCTGCGAAGCCTGGAAGGGGGCGATATCACTGTTGTTGATTCAAAAATGAGAGGCATCGCCATAACAAACGGCGGTCAGAAAGTCAATGCCCTCATATTCAATTCATGTGTGATGGGACTGAGTATATACGCGAATAAAAGCGATATCACAATCGCTGAATCCACCATCTTCAATCCACGCGAGCCTACAGAAAAAACAAGCGCGGTACAGACATGGAGATATGGCACCACCATGCATAATGATTCACATTTCCGTCTTGTGAACTTTGGAAATATCGAAATAAAGGGCGATGTCACTTTCGAAAGGTGCATAATCTATTCAGGTTCTCTCATCCTGGGTAACTGCGTTAACGGAAAATCCCTTGAACTCATATTCGACAACAATCTGATTTTCGGAAAAAAAGGCCTGCTTATCCCCCCGGGCGGCAAAGACGCAAAGGAAAAAATTGTCAGCGACTTCAAAGGTCTTAAAGATTTCTTCTCCGTAAAATTAAAAGGCGATAATATTCTGAAACAGCCTCTTTTCGATAAGGCGTCCAATCCGAAAGCTGACTTTCAGCTATATACCCAGAATCTGACACTGGCAAAAGCTTCGCCGGAATACGACAAAGGCCTCGGCGCCAACATGGGCCCCGGCAACATGCCCGTACCAAGAGAAAAATCACAACAGAAATCTTCCGATACAAAAAAGAAATAATCTTATGAAAATCTTATTATACGCGACAGCATTGCTCTTTACGGTTTCCGTTTCAGAAAATCAAGGAAAAATATTCTGACGCTATTGACCACAGAGGACAGCCGCTTTCATCCGATTTTGAATAATTCATTATCAGAAATTCTCAACGCATTCTGCAATTTTTTCATAGTTTTTCATAGCAAGAGATGAAAGCATTCTGCCGTAGGGACATGCCGATGGCATAAGGACAAAGCCCCTGCCCTTTCCGCTTGTGCCTTCACGCAGGGCCGTTAGGATTTTCTTTTCGAAATCGGGAGTGGGTAGATTCTCAATATCACTGGCTTCAAGATTTCCGAAAAGCACAAACTGCTCTCCATATTTTTCCCTGACATAGGCAAGTTCCACATCGCCCTGGCGCGGCGGCTCAATAGGGTCAAGCCCCATGCATCCGGTCTCCGCGATATAATCAAGAATGTTTTTAAGGTTGCCGTGTGAATGCACCCTGGCGTATCCGCCGTATTTGTGGATTATATCGACCATCGGCTTCACGTATTCCGTAACGTATTCCCTGAAAAGAGAAGGCGGAAGATATGGCGGCGAAGCGTATTCAGGGCCGCATATCCTCCAGAGCCTTCCGGGAAGCGCTTTCGCCACAGCTTCAGTTTTCCGGTAGAGATTTACTGAAACTTTCTGAAGTGCTTTATGGAAAACTGATATTTCGGTCATCGCTATGACGGTGTATTCCCCCATATCAAAAAGCGGTGCGACCATACATAGAGGATCGCAGGTGTTTATCATGACTATACCGCTTTCCCCTATGAGCTTTTCAGCTTCGATAACGCCCGAAATATCAGGAACAAGTCCCTGGAACTCCTCTGAAGGAAGCTCAAGCCATGCCTTGAAATCATCGACGTCTTTCAGAAGATGTTCTATCGTCCAGACAGTGTTCACATCTTTGTCGCGCCTTGTTTTTGAGCGCAGAACGCGCGTTCCTGCCGTTACTGTTTTTCCCGTAAAAAGCGAATCGCCTTCATAATGAGTATTCTCTGAAACAGGAAACGGCGGAATGACTTTTCCCTCTCCATGAAACGGGACACCGCGCATAACTATGCGGTCTGTTTTATCGGCGGCGAGTTGAATGAGCGGACGCCATGACGGATGGCTGTAAATATTGAAAGGGTCTTTGTTTCCGGTATCTTCAAGGCCGTTGATTTCATAAAAACAAAATGGCGCTCTGTCAACCGTCTTCCCATTTAAGGTTTTCATCAGGCGTTCTTTTCTTGTCATATCCAATACTCTCCTGTTTTTTCTACAATTATATAACAGTCCAGAGAATTTGTATTTAGCAATATATCGCATTATATTTCGCAATAAGTATCATATTTTAATTTTTATTAAGGTTGAAGATAATTTTTATTTCGCATTAAGTTATACTATGGACATTTTAAATATCAGACATCCGCTGGAAGAGATTTCAGGTTTCTGGAAGTTCGTAAGGACACCCAGGAAAAACATAAAGGCGCGGTCAACGCCGGGGCATCTTCTGCATCTGATTATTTCCGGCAGATATACACTCAAGACCAATAATCGAATATATCATGTAAAGCCCGGGGATATCATTTACTATTATGCCTCCGAGGATGTCGAATGGATGGAAAATACAGAAACCGTGGTGTTTTATTCTGTAGCGTTTGTCTCTTCCATGTTCAAGCCGCTGCCTTATGAAAAAAGAGTAATGAAGGCAAATATTGAAATGAAAAAAGCATTCAATCTTATCTATGAATACTCTCTCTCGCCCGATGAATTCACGCGAACAGCGCAAATGTTCTCCTCTTTATCTGGGATACTTCTCGAAATCGAAAAACAGAGAAAAGAAAATGCTCTGTCTGATTGCCATGAACAATCATCCGGCACATGGGAAATAATAGAAGACAAAATCAGGAGGGAAAAACTTTTCCGGGTACAGCTCAGCGATTTATGCGCCATGGCAGGGAAAAGCAGGGCATCCGTCATAAGGGCATGCAGGAAATCCACGGGAACCACTCCCCTGAAAAGAATACACGAACTCAGGATGAACGAAGCGGAAGGGCTTCTGCGTTTTTCAACACTGAATGTAACGCAGATAGCCGAATACCTGCATTATCCGAGAATGCACGAATTCTCAAGAGAATTCAAAAGACACTTCGCTTTCGCGCCCACCCGCATATTTAAAGATTGACTACCTTATTTTCCCTGCGCGCTTTTTCCGCGGCAAAAACCATGAGATGGCTTTCGAGAGTTTCGTCCGGGCCGGAAATAATCAGTTTGGGATTATTCTCAGCGACAGCTTTTATGAAACTGTCCATTATCCCGTAATCGCCGCCGCCGTGTCCGCCCAGTATGGTCGCGTCTGAAGCATTAGTATCCACAGTTTCGGTCTTCTGTGTGAGAAAGTCAAAGATTTCTATTTTAGAACCGTCTCCGTAAATATCGCCTTTCGTCCCGAATATCCTGGTTTTTCTGCCATGATGCACAAAGGCTGTCATGGTGAAAACAACAGTGCGTCCGCCCTCAAAAAGCATATTCACGACCTGATTGTCAACAACGTCGTTATCACATTCATAAACACACCTCCCATAGGGGCCTTCTCTCAGGGCTTTGAGGACGTTTTCCTTGTTTACAACGGGTGTCAACACATCTGTAGGCCAGCCCAGATTGCCTTTTTCAAGTCTGTCATCGATATAAATTCTTATTGCCGAATAGGGACATGTCCGTTCACATTTACAGTCGAGACATCTTGCGGCGGCGCCGGACGGCTGTTCCTCTTTTCTGAAATGTTTGAGTGAACCGAAAGAGGAAACTGATTTGCATTTCACTCCCATGATATACCTTATCCAGTCAATGTCATGACAGGATTTGGCGAGGAGCATAAAAGAAGATTCCTTTTCATTGCGCCAGTTGCCCCTGACGAAGGAATGCGCCTGATGCCACCAGCCGACTTCCTCAAGATGCTGTATGGATACAATGTCGCCAATCGCGCCGGAGTCCAGAATCTTTTTCAGCGCTGCGGTATATTTAGTGTAACGCATGACATGACAGACGCCGAATATGATCTTGTTTTTGAGAGCGGCGCTGACTATTTTGTTACACCCGTCCGCGGTGGGCGCCATTGGTTTTTCAAGCAGGATGTGATATCCCATGCCTGCGAAATGTACAGAGGGCCCCACGTGCATTGCGTCCTGCGTGGAAATAATCATAGCATCCGCAAACTTCTCTCTTTTTGTTATCTCCTTCCAATCGCTGAAAACATTTTTCCCGGGAATATTATAAGTCTTAGCCATTTCATTGCGATAATGTTCCCGTGGTTCGGCGACGCCGACAACTTCCATTCGTTCGGGATACTGTTCAGCAAATCTAGCATACCCTGAACCGCGCCCGCCCGCGCCGACAATAATCAATTTTACCTTTTTCACACTATTTCCTTATATCAATTGTTGACAGTAAGCCTGCCGTTTACAAATACTTTCGAGACATCAAAATTTTCATTGAGAATTACGATATCCGCATAATATCCGGCTTCGATTTTGGCGACTTTTTCGAGCGCCATCGAATGCGCCTGATTTAAGCTTGTGGTTTTGATAAGCTGGCAGAGCGGAAGCCCTGTAATCTCATAAATGTTTTTCAGTCCCTCATTATATTTGAGAGTGCTTCCGGCAAGATTGCCGCCCTGTTTGAGGCGTGCGGTCCCGTTTTCGACCATCACGTCCAGTCCGCCGAGTTTCATGGGACCGTCAGGCATCCATGACGCGGAAAGCGAATCGGTAATAATCGCAATCTTATCAATCGGCTTAGATTTGAAAGCCAGTCTAATCATATCAGGACTGACGTGTTTTTTATCGCAAATGATTTCAATCAGGATGTTGTTGTCGAGGAGTCCGGAACCAACAAGACCTATCTCACGATGATGAAGGGGTGTCATCTGATTGCAGAAATGCGTAAGGTGTTTCAGTCCGCAACAGGAGGCCTGCCTGAATTGCTCGTAAGTCGCCGCGCTGTGTCCGCATGACGGCACAATACCCATCGAAAGAAGCTTCGTCGTGAACTCATAAGCGCCCTCGGTTTCCACAGCATAGGAAACTATCATAACTTTTGCTATGGCGTCAAGGCGTTTGATTTCCTCAATGTCCGCTTTTCTGGCATAGGCGGGATTCTGAGCGCCCGCGCATTTAGGATTTATGAAAGGGCCTTCCAGGTGAACACCCGGAACTTTCGGGCCTTCAGGGGATTTTTTCTTCATGTAAGCGGCAACGGCTTTCAACGCTTTTGCGAGGCCGTTTTCGGGAATTGTGAGAGTTGTCGGGACAAGCGTTGTTATACCTTCTTTGACTTTAGCGGCGGCAATTGTGGAAATGGCCTTGGGAGTAGCGTCCGTTACATCGCAGCCCGCCGCGCCGTGGGTATGGATATCAATGAAGCCGGGCATAAGTATTTTGCCCTTTGCGTCGATAATCTTATCGGCTTTCGGAAGTTTTTCAGACGCGGTATAAATCCTTTTGATGAAAGCCCCTTCGATTTCAACGGAAGCTTTGGCTATGTCCATATCCGGCGAAATAATACGGCAATTCTTAATCAGTGTTTTCATCTGTAAAATCCTTTATTTTTTCAGACTGGGAAGGCTTGCGGCGGTAACTGCCTGTCCATGACGTTTGCTCTGTTCGTCCGGGGTACGGAATTTTATTGATGCCAGTTCCGGGAATTCCTTTTTGAGAATATCTTCAGCGATAGAAAGTATCAGGTCTCCCCCTGCCCCCGATGTTACGCGCCCGAGTATCAGCAGGTTTCTGATACTGTAAAATTCAGCGTAGTGGGCTACGGAATAGGCGAAGTAAACGCCTATCGTCTCGTATATTTTTTTTGCCCTGGGGTCATTTTCGGACATGAGTTTCTGGACGCCTATAAGCTGTTCAGGGAATGGCGTGCCGGCTGGAAATTCGATTCCGGCCAGAGGCGCGAGCCTCGCGACAGCCTGCTGTGAAAAATACTGTACGCCGCATCCGCCGTCGCCCGACCATTCATCGACAGGCGCGTTATCCCTGTAGTCAACGGGGGCGAAGGCTATTTCATTGAGCCAGTCGGTTATATTTCCCTGCGGCGTCACGTATCCTCCGGCCATGCTTGTGCCCATAGATATGCCCAGCACCGCGTTGTCCTTCATGGAAATAGCTCCGGCAAGAGCGGTGACTTCGCCGTCATTCACAACTGTGAAAGGAACGTTACCCCACTCTTTCTGAAGCTCAAGGAAGATATTTTCCACGTGATTTTTGAAATCATTATCGGCAACGCCGCGGAAGAGAGAAGCTATCCTGACTTTATTATCGACATAAACCCCTGCCGAGCTCCCGCCGATGGCGTCAACTCTGGGAAGTTTTGCGGCGGCGCGTTTCAGGGAATCGTTTATTCCGGCCTTGTGCCAGGAAGGGTCTTTCTGAAAGTAAGGGTCCCATGGGACTTCTTCGGTGAAGACGACTTCACCGTCTTTTACGGCGGCGCATTTGCGGTCTGAGCCACCGAGGTCAAAGCCGATTCTGCAACCGTCAAAATTTCCGCCGAGGCTTACTTTTATCTCGTGTTCCAGTGGAGCTTTATCGAGAGGACATGAAACAACCTGCATGTCTTTCGCGTAAATCCGTGCCATCATCTTCGCGTCAAAAGACCTTGTTCCGGAAAGAGAATATATCTTTGAAATATCTTTTGCCAGCGCATCGCTTCCGGCAATTGTAACTTTGCAGCCGCCGCGCATCCACAGGAGAAATTTGATGATGCGCTCGACATATTTCACATTGAGCCCGGCGTGTTCCGCGTCATGGGGAAATACTGATGCGGCGTATGTTGACACCGTGCCGCCGCTGCGTTCAAGAGCAATTACAATTTTTTCAGATTTTCCGGATTTTTTCAGTTCTTCCCTGTAAGCTCTGTTCCATAACACAGCCGGCACAAAATCCGGATCAAGAACAGGCTTTACGCCCGACTCAAGATTAAGTTTCTGCGACATAACACAATTCCTTCTATTATAATGAAAGATTTTATATTAAATAATTCCTAAAGCCCGGAGGCATTACGAAAAAACAAAACGCCCAGAGTTATTATTGTTATTCCTTTTATTTTTTCAACACTACTTTTTAAAAAATTGTGCTATATTACATGTGGAATATTTATCTTTGCCTGCTATTTTTCCCTTGAAGAATACAGCCATAAAAATGAACTGTTCCCTAAAAAGCAATGAAAGGATTTTCGGTATGAAGAAAATGAAAGCCCTTGTCAAGAAGAAATCAGAAGAGGGCCTCTGGCTGGAAACAGTCCCCGTGCCTGAGCCGGGAATAAATGACGTACTCATCAAAATACATAAAACCTCCATCTGCGGAACTGACGTGCATATATACAACTGGGACGCATGGGCACAGAAAACCATACCCGTACCAATGGTAGTCGGGCATGAATTTGTAGGCTCAATAGAAAAAGCCGGCTCAAATGTGCATGATTTCAAGAAAGGCGATCTGGTCAGCGGCGAAGGGCATCTCGTATGCGGACGCTGCCGCAACTGCCTCGCCGGAAGACGCCATCTCTGCAACAAGACAAGCGGCGTAGGGGTCAACAGACAGGGAGCGTTCGCCGAATACCTCTGCATTCCCGTTACAAACGCATGGTACTGCGACAGGAATATTTCCGAAGACGTGCTTTCGTGTTTCGATCCTCTGGGAAACGCAGTTCATACGGCGCTTTCCTTTGACCTCCTCGGCGAAGATGTGCTTATAACAGGCGCGGGGCCTATCGGCATAATGGCGGCCGCTGTGGCCAGGCACGCCGGAGCGCGTTTTGTGGTAATAACCGACGTGAACCCATATCGCCTCAAACTCGCAAAAAAACTGGGCGCTACAATGGCCGTTGACGTTTCAAAAAACAGCTTAAAGAATGTAATGAAAGAACTCGGCATGCACGAAGGTTTTGACGTGGGACTGGAAATGTCCGGCAGCGGAATAGCCCTCAATTCAATGCTGGAGAACATGTGCCACGGCGGAAAAATAGCAATGCTCGGTATTCAGAAACCGGATACCGCCATAAACTGGGACCTCGTGGTTTTCAACGGCCTTACCATAAAGGGAATTTACGGCAGGGAAATGTACGAGACATGGTACAAGATGACCGCGATGATACAGTCCGGCCTTGACATTTCCCCCGTAATAACGCACCGTATGTCGTACAAAGATTATGAGGACGGTTTTGAGGCGATGAAATCGGGAAAATCAGGCAAGGTCGTATTAGACTGGCTGAAATAAGAGAAGGAGAAATATTCCATGACAGACGATATGAGACTGCATTTGCAGAATACTTTGAAACAGATAGAAGCGGACGGACTGCTTAAAAAAGAAAGAATCATGGAAGGCCCTCAGAAGGCGCTGATTAAAGTCGCCGGAGGCAGGGAAACCCTCAACATGTGCGCCAATAACTATCTGGGACTTGCCGACAACCCCGAAATAATACAGGCCGCCAAAGACGCTCTCGACAAATGGGGCTACGGCCTTTCTTCCGTCAGATTTATATGCGGCACACAGAAAATTCACAAGGAACTTGAAAATAAAATTTCTTCCTTCCTCGGAACGGAAGACACCATACTTTACAGTTCATGCTTCGATGCCAACGGAGGACTTTTTGAAACGCTTCTCACCGAAGAAGACGCCGTCATCAGTGATGAACTCAATCACGCCAGCATCATTGACGGCATACGCCTCTGCAAGGCAAAACGCTTCCGCTACAAAAACAGCGACATGGCAGACTTGGAGGCAAAACTCAAAGAAAGCGAAAGCTCCCGCTTCAGGCTCATAGCGACAGACGGGGTCTTTTCCATGGACGGATTCATAGCCAATCTCAAGGACATCTGCGACCTTGCCGATAAGTACAAGGCACTCGTGATGGTTGACGATTCTCACGCCGTCGGCTTTCTCGGCAAAACAGGAAAAGGTTCTCACGAGCATTGCGGCGTCATAGGCAGGATTGACGTAATAACAGGCACCCTCGGAAAAGCCCTCGGCGGAGCAAGCGGCGGCTACACCAGCGGCAGAAAAGAAATTATAGATTTGCTGAGACAGCGTTCAAGGCCGTACCTCTTTTCCAACACCCTCGCGCCTTCGATAACATGCGCTTCATTGAAAGCCCTTGAGATCATCAGCAGATCAACGGAACTGCGCGACAGGCTTGAACAAAATACCGCTTATTTCAGGGAAAAGATATCAAAGCTCTTCACCGTCAAACCCGGCACTCATCCCATTGTCCCTATTATGCTGGGAGACGCGGTACTGGCACAGAAAATGGCTGCCTCCATGTTTGAAAAAGGCGTCTATGTTACCGGTTTTTTCTACCCTGTAGTTCCTAAGGGCGCGGCTCGCATAAGGACACAGATTTCAGCAGCGCACACAATCGAAAACCTTGATTTTGCGCTGAATGCTTTCGCCCAAGTCAAAAAAGAACTCGGCATTCACTGATATTATAAATTCGGGAGAGAAAACCATGGAATTCGAAGAAGAAATACTTCAAGCTGTTGATATCTTGTACGGCACAGAACCCGGTCCAATAATACCAGAAAAGATATCAGATAAAGTTTGCGAAAAATTAAAAATTGACCCGGACGACATGCTGCCGGAAATAATAAATGACGCTCTTTCCGAAGCTTCCAATTACGTGAAAGTATATGAGGAGGATGAAACAAAAGATTATTTTTTCTCGCGCCGGGGCCTTTTTCAAAAAGCGCAGTTCTGCGTGAGGCTTACAGACTTTGAAATAACGAACGGAATACTTGTGCTCGGACATCGTTTTCTGCCCTTTTTCAAGCCTCTGGAAAAATTGAAGCTTACAGCCAAAGGAACTAAAAAAAGCTTCAAGCGAAAACTCGCTGAATATCCCATTGAGAACATTCGTATCTACTACAGCCTCTTTGGTCCCAAAGGCATGCTTGATGTCATTTCATCGGAGGATGACGACAATGCCATGAGTTTTATGGACGCCATGCTTTCGGAAGATAGTACGGGCGCTCCCTCAAGCATGAAAATTACGGTATATGACATGAAGGATTTTTTCAGAAAGGAACAGCTGAAAGCAAAAGACCTATTGCTCCTGACAGTTAAAGATTATGAAAAGAAAGTCTGCGAAGTCGAAGCATTAAGGGCAGAGGAACTCCAGCCAAGGGCGTGGGAACGGGCTGAATGGATTAAACTCCTCTCAGACGCGTTGAAAAAAAGTATTGACAGCGTTAACGCTTCCGGATATATGGAGACTATGGACCTGTTTCTCGCCCGAGCTCTGTTTTTCGGAGGGGCGAAGATGCTTGAAAATCCACCTGCCCCAATTGTAAGCATTCTTGACGGCGACAGCGAATTTGAATTGAAGATGTCAGAGGGCGGATATTCCCTGATATGGAAAAAAAACGAGCCTATGGAGCTTGAAGATGACATTTATGATATGATGGAGGACGAAGATTTTGAAGATGAGGATTTCGATGAAATGCCTCCGGACGAATGGAGGGAAAGCAAACTTGACACATATTGCGGGGAAATGGGGTTTTCATGGACACGTGATGAGATTGAAGCCTACATGCGGGATGAACTATTTGCAGCCGGAGGCAAAGCTTCAGGACTGGATAAAGTAATATCGCGCTGTTTTGATGAACGAATTGACAAGTATTATCCACAGCTGAAAAAACCTTTCCACATCGAACTCGAAAAGCTTTGGAAAAAGGTTTCCGGGTCCTATAACATATTTGAAGACAATCCCCAGTGCAAGGTACGCCAAAAGGCACTCGAAGTACTGGACCAGCATTGCCTCTGGATAAGAAACCTTGATAAAATAGGGATTGGCAAAAGCGAAAAATTACAAGATGCCCTTGAGGAACTCATGACTGTTGTAGGCCCCGTTTACGATCTCGCGACACAACTGAACAAGCCTATGGAATTCAAATCGGGACAGGTCGAAACATTCAGCAAAATGATGGAAATGGTAAAGGTAGCGCACAAACTAAAGACCGGGGAACTGGAAAAAGAATTGCGTTGACCCTTGCTTAATCCTCGCCGCGCCTGCCGCCTAAAACCCCGGCGCGGTAAAGGTAATAAAGCAATATAAGAAGTGCGTTTACAGCCGCCGCGACATACGTCAGACGTGTTCGTCCATGCCGAGTAACCACCGTAGCTTCGACGCCTATGCCGTGCTCATGACACCTTTTTATGCGGTTTCTGATGCGCGCGGAACTATGTTGTTTTACATCGTAAGTTGCAAAGGTTATTATTTAACGGTTTCTAAGTAGCTTACAAATTTCACCTAATTGATTTTTCTCAGCCCAATATAATAAAGTTTCTTTCTTATTATTATGAATATTTACATTTGCACCATGTTCTATTAGATATTGGGCTGTGATATTGGAATTATACTTAATTGCAAGCATTAAAGGTGTATCTCCACTAATATCTTTTTTTTCTAAATCAGCACCAAATGATATCAATAATTCAGCTATTTCCAAAAAGTTATATTTACAAGCAAAATGAAGAGGCGTAGCGTTAAATAAATT
>Ga0209417_1002685_pt1 | contig 26307 bp, 26 predicted proteins | sample RifGroF2_FD_184002 | JGI IMG/M metagenome (GOLD analysis project Ga0209417, IMG submission 184002) | Groundwater microbial communities from Rifle, Colorado, USA - Groundwater F2 (SPAdes) (version 2) | ecosystem: Environmental > Aquatic > Deep subsurface > Groundwater | place: Rifle, Colorado... | reverse complement strand
GAAGAATTTTCTATAAAGAAAAAGGGCGGTTCAACCGCCCTTTTTTTATTTGGTAAGTACCATTTTCTTTGTCATCTTTAAGCCGTCAGCTTCAAGTGTATAGTAATAAACTCCGGAATTATACTTGCTTCCGTCAAAGTCAACATTGTGTATTCCTGCGTTCATAGGGCCTTTCGCAAGTTCGGCAACTTTCTGCCCGTTTATGTTATAAACAGTAAGACTGATGTCACCTGCTTTAGCAAGAGCAAAACTGATCTGCGTAACAGGATTGAACGGGTTCGGATAGTTCTGTTCAAGAGTGACCGTTTGCGGTGTTGAACTTTCTTCTATTCCGGTTGTCTCTTTAATGCTTATATAAACTGTTTTTTCAGGAGTCGTTCCCTTACTGAAAGTTATAGAATATTTAATTTCTTCCAGACCTGATGTGTCAGGCGCCGGAGTGTAAGTAAAATTACCGGCAGAAGGATCGGTTATATCAAAACTGCCGAGTGAAGGCGCTTGAGTAACGCTGTAAACAGCTGATGCGCTCGGGCTTCCGAGAAGCTTAGATTCAAGAACAGTATTCCAGTCCATGAAAAAGTGAAGAGGAGCTTCCGATTCTTTCCAGTAGCTGAGGTCGTTGTTAATGAAAGTACCGTCGTGAAGACCCGCGGCATCTTCCGAAGTTGCATAGAAGCCTTCATTTAAAGGCCAGTAGGAAAGAAGTCCCGGCATTGCAACTTCAGGGGTTTTTCCCATTATCTCTCTTATCTGTTCAAGTGATATCGCATCATTCCATAGAACAGCTTCGTCTATCTGTCCGTCCATGTACAAGCCGTAAGCGTTCCCGAGCATTATATTCCGTTCGGTGTCGTTAGCTATATCAGATAGAGCTGTGTAAGTGGTTTTCGAATTGTCAAGTTCGCCGTTGATGTAAAGGAACAGGTCTTTGCCGTCATATACTGCATCAATATGATACCATTTATCAGCCTGCAGCGCAGAAAGACTGTAAATCCTTCTTGTAATACCATCCTGGGTTTTAACTGAGAATTTAATAATATTGTTATTCTGTACCATCAGGTACCACCCGGAGCTTGAAGAAATCGCTTTGGATGCTATACCGTGCTCTCTATTTACTGAATTCAGTTTTACCCATGAAGAAAACGATATTTTCTGCATAGAGTTCACTTCGGTTGAGTTTCCGGCGTCCAGATAAGCTGCCGAATTGAAATCGTATGATTTTCCGAATCCGGCGGTCAGGCTGCTCTGTCCGAACTGAATATAAAAATCGTTAAAATTGTTGTCGTTCCTGGTCGAAGATGTCAGAACGATATGTGAAATTCCGTCTTCTAGTTTGTTAAGTGTCAGAACTCCGCCGACAATACTGTATTGAAGTCCATTAATGCTGCTTGAAGGATCAATTGCGTAACTGATAGCGTCACTAGAAACGCTTGTAAAATGATCGCCAAGAGTTATCTGATAGGAAGCCTCCTCAGTCTGAATGTCCTCGATCGGGTTAGTCAGGATAAGATCGATCGTTTTTGGGATTATATCCCTTACAACAGCCTGATAATCGTTGAAAGTCATCCCGCTCGGGTTGAGATTGTCGATAGAGTAGTATCCGTTGGCCGATCCGCCCCATCCCCAGTTAAAATGGTAATAATCTGCATCCTGGTAGCCGTCGCAGACAAAAGCATGACCGCCAGCAGGACCCTGGCCTGAATAGTAAACAGGCTGGCTTTTGTTAATCTGATCCTGAAGCATTGTTCTCCATGTAGTGGCGTTATATGCAGAACGGTATTCGTGTTTTACTGCAGTGTTGTACTTAAAATATGTTTTAAGAGCATATGGAACATCTTCCGAATAAGCTCCAGATCCGTCTGCACCGTACATCATTTCGACACTGACGCCTGCATGGTATGATATCTGAGCTACTTCATGTTTTTCAGAAACGGATGAAGAACTTGAAAGCGCGTCAGGCATAAGATCCCAGTTGTATCTTGACAAATAATAATCTACAGCAAGATTCTGATCCAGAGTACTGTAGGATGAAGAACTTTTACCGGTTGCAGGGTATTTATGGTAGTACATGATCTGAGACATAGCTGTTGCAACGCATCCCACAACGGAAAGACTTCCTCCGTCGAGAGGGCAATACATATTGTATATCGGACTCTGGTTCCATGTAGAAGTTAATAGTGGTTCGACCGCCTTGCCTTCGAATTTAGAAATTTTGTTTTCAAGGATGGATTTCCATTCGCCGGCCGTTTCGCTGTTGTCGAGATTTTTGGTTCTGATCTCTTCGATAGCAGTTTTATATAATCCGAGCCAGAAGTTGATGTTGGATTTTTCTGCTCCGTCTCCGAATTCTCCGGTAAAAGAATATCCGAGTACAGGATTAGAAGCATCATCAGCGGCAATTAGAGCAAATCCGCCGTCCTTAAAATTAAAAATGTGGACAGCATCGGAGTAATTTACATATTCCGAGACAGAAATATAGTTTTTTGTTTCGGATCTGCCGTTGAGCCAGTTCTTTGCGGCTGTTTCTGCTTCCGATCTTCCCACTGGAGTTGAAAACAGCGTTAATGTTACTGTAAGCAGCGCGGCAAGTATAATTCTGGTAAACATTTAATCTCCCTTGTTTATTAATAGCCAAGTAACGCAATTAATGATATTATATCAATGAAAAAAGTCATAAATTATTTTTTCATCCATGAATTTACATCTGAAGTCAGCCTGTATCTTGGGAACAGAGTGCCTAAAAACACCCTGTTGTCGTCGGGGATTCTGAAAAACGAGTAATTCCGTTCTTTGTCATCATTTCCTATTATATAGCTTATCCTCGAATTGTCCTGTTTTCTTACAGTCAATATCACTCCTGTGCTGTCAACTCCGAATTTTGAGAATTTTTCAGGTTTCTCGGAAATAATATTTTTAAGCGTAAGATCGGAAACGAACTGAAGTAAAGTTCTGACAACAGCAGGATCGGGTTCAAAACTCCCCGGTTCCCTGATCTGCCATTTATCTAAACCTTTGGCGAGAAGTATTTTATTTCCGTTCTGTTCATAAATGATCTCAATTACCATAAGAGAATCAGCCTTTAAAATATTTGCGTCGAATTCGCCGGTTGTTCTAACAGGTTTTTTCAAAAGCATTATAACAGCAGCGGTAAGGAGGACGATGGTCATTATGTAAATAAGATTTTTTTTCATGGCATTATCCGTCTATTTTTTTAAACTGAAGTCATTTCTGTTTCTGTTTTTTCTCCATCTCAAAATCCCTATCGCTGCTATCAATACCGGGATCAATGCAATGTTGAGCCATTTAATGATGGTCTTATCACCGTCCTCAACCTTATCAAGAGGTCTCTGGGTTATTTCCTTTGATCTTATCGAGATCAGGGCTTCGTCGGCAGTCAGCCAGTCAACCAGATTAAGGAACAGGCTTATATTCTCCTGAGAACCAAATTTATTCTCCTGAAAAAAATCCGCATCACCTGAAACCGCTATCCTTGTCACAAGGCTCTTTTCTGCAGAATTGAAATAAGACTGGAACGAACCTTTTAAAAGTGCTATTACAGGCAGTTTTTCTGATCCGAAAGTATAATCTTCGATGTCTCTGTCTGCCATAATATTATATTTGCCTGACTGAACGAATGTTTCAGCCGATGTTCTTGCAAGAACTTTTAGTTCGGTATTCTTTCCGTTAGAGAAAGCGGTATCGAGCGAACTGGCAAAATACAGATCTACAGCTTCGATCTTTTGTGTGACGGGCGAAGATCTGTCCAGGTCTGTAATATGCGGAAGAAAAGGGTACTTAACCGGATTTGCAATAGTAAAGAAACCCTTCTGCTGCCTGACAGTGATAATTCCGGCCTGCTTGTCTCCGATAAGATCGTTGTTAACTTTGATACCGTATGTCATCATGAGCGAATCAAGGTTTGTGTTAATATCTGTCGCGTTCTGCATCTGAAGGTTTATAGAAGTTTTATCGACAAAAAAAGCAGCTTTACCTCCCGACATGATAAACTTGTCTATAGAAGAAAGCGCTTCCTGAGTAAAGTTCTCTTTGGGTCCGATGATAAGTAGAGAATTAATCCTGTCCGTTTTGAGAGAATTTGAGTCGGCTGTAACCTGATCGACAACATACTGAGACGAAAGAACCTGCAATACCGTCCTGATCTCTTCAGGCTGTGCGCAACCGAATCCCGAGAGTATCCCGATCGAAGGAAGTTTGTCTGTCGCGAGCTTTTTGATCCTGCTCGTGATCTCATATTCGATCGCCGGAATATCGCCCTGCTGAATAAAGGGGATTATCTCCTTTTTATCCTCGTAAAGGATCACCATTCCCATAAAGATCCTTTTTACCTTAAATTCGTCTTTTTCAAGCATCTGAACCTGTGCGGAAGGCAGCTGGTAATCCATTATCTGCTTGGAAAATTCCTCGCTGGTCTGGTCTATGAATTCATATTCCAGGTTTCCGTTTGAATATGTTTTGTATTCGTCGAGGTTATCCTTTATCTGACGGGGTATGGATTTCATTTCCGGAGGAAGCTCACTGGAAAAGAAACATTTTACGATAACTTTATCATCAAGACCCGCAACTATCTTCTTGCTGGCATCGGAAAGAGAGTATATCCCTCCGTCAGTAAGATCCAGTCTGAAAAAATAAAAAACCGAAATTATATTTACAAGAACAACTATGCCGAGTATATAAACCAGGCTTATGTCCAAATCTTTGAATTTATTCTTCATTTCACTTTCCTTTGAATATTATTTTTTTCTGCTTTCGAGGGTTTTTGATGCCGCCGTCAGGAAAATAATTATGATGGAGAAAAAGTATATCAGATCTTTCGAGTCGATCACACCTTTTAACATATTTTCGTAATGAGTTGAAGATGCGAGATATTCGAACACCGACTGAAAGGGAAGAAAGATCAGGAGGTTATTCAAAATCACCAGAAGGAACAGCACAAAAAAGCTGATAATGAACGCAACGATCTGGTTATCTGTTATTGAAGAGGTATAAATTCCTATCGATGTGAATGCGGCTCCCATAAGAAAGAGCCCCGCATATCCGCAGAACAAAACACCCCAATCGGGTTTTCCCAATAGTCCAACTGTCAAAATATTTGGAAAAGTAAGTGATACAGCAAGAAGAAGAATGAACAGAGATCCAAGGAATTTACCGAAAATTATATCTGAATCCTTAAGCGGCAGAGTTGTTAAAAGCTCAATAGTGCCGCTCTTTTTTTCTTCAGCCACCATTTTCATTGTCAGGGCAGGAACAAAGAACAGCAGCAGGAAAGGTATTATCCCGAAATTGGATCTCAATTCTGCCTGGCCTCCATCTATGAACAGAGTGTTTGTAAAAAACCATCCGGTCAGAGAAAGAAATAGTATAATAATTATGTATGCCGCCGGCGAAGCAAAGTATGATTTCATCTCTTTTCCGGCTATAACAAATATGTTATTCATATAAATGTCTCCTTATAGCGTTAATTCTCTGAACACTTTTTCAAGTGAATTTTTTTCGATCCGCATTTCAAGGATCTTTGCGTTACGGCTGACACATTCGTCGAATATCTTGTCCCTGACCTCCGTGTCTTTATCCGCTTTGATTGAATATGAAAATACATTATCAACTTCAGTCAGTCTTTCGACTTCGGAAATGCTGTAAATAGATTTAAGCTCATTAAGAATATCTTTAGGAGACCTTACTGTAAGCAGAAGTTCTCTAAACTTTGTTGTACCTTCGCTCATCGAATTCGGAGCTCCGTCGCCGACTATCTCTCCTTTATTTATGATTATCGCCCTGTCGCAAACAGCTTGAACCTCCTGAAGTATGTGGCTGGAGAATAGCATTGTTTTCTGCTTCCCCAACTGTTTGATCAGATCCCTGACTTCGAGGATCTGGTTAGGATCGAGACCCGAAGTAGGTTCGTCAAGTATAAGAATTTCAGGGTCGTGGATCAGAGCCTGGGCAAGACCCACTCTCTGTCTGTAACCTTTTGAAAGGGCGTCGATCCGCTTGTAGGCTACAGATCTGATGTCGCACTGATCGGACACTGTCTGGATCCTGTCCATAATTGTTTCTTTAGGGATGTTCCTTACCGCCGCGATAAATTTCAGATAATCGATCACGGTCAGGTCAGAATAAAGCGGTGCATTCTCCGGCAGATATCCTATCATCTCCCTGATCCGGAGACTTTTTGAGTAGATGTCGTAGTTGTCAACTACAACATTGCCTTTGCTGGGGTACATGTAGCATGTGATGATCTTCAGAAGAGTTGTTTTTCCGGCACCGTTAGGACCGAGGATACCGGTAATTTCCCCTTTGTTGATCACAGCGCTGAAGTCTTTTAAGGCAGTGACCTGCCCGTAGTTTTTCGAGACATTCGTGATAGTAATCATAGTCCTTCCCAATTTAGTTTAATCTTCAAACTTTTCAGAACCCAAATGTAAACTTTATTCGGGTTTTTGAAAAGACAAAATTTTGCAATTTTACTGAACTTTTAACAAATTGTTCTGTTAAATCAATTCGATTGACAAAAGCAATAAAATTATATATCATTCGCGCAATAATTCCAGAGGACAAGAAAAGGATGAAAGAAGAACAACCAGGCAGCAAATACAAAAAAGCGGTAAAATCTTTAGCGGTATTAGTCATAACGCTATATTTAATAATGTCATTTGTCGTATCGGCTTACAGGATACCTACAGGTTCAATGGAGAGAACTTTAAGAGTGGGTGATATGCTTTTGGTAAACAAATTTATATACGGATTCAGATCACCTGACTGGTTCGGGATACCTTTCACCGAGAAAGGATTCGATATCCCGTATCTCAAAACCCCGCTTTTTAAACCGATCAAGCAGGGTGATGTTGTAGTCTTCAAGCATTTCGACGAACAGATGAACCAATGGCTGTATTATGTAAAGAGATGTGTTGCCCTACCAGGCCAGACTGTTGAGGTCATAGATAAAGAGTTATTTGTTGACGGGAAAAAGTTCAGCGAATTTTACGATACTGTTGAAGTAGATTCAGGAACGGAAGACCTGAGAGCGAAAGCCAGATTTACTGATATGAATATTTATCCGAAAGGCGCACTTTATCCCGGTATATCCGCAAGTCTCGGAAACCGAGACAATTTCGGGCCGCTGACAGTTCCCGAAGGATCATATTTCATGATGGGAGACAACAGGGATAACAGCTACGACAGCAGGTTTTGGGGCTTTGTGACCGAGGACTTTATTGTCGGAAAACCGATAATGGTATATTTCTCATTTGATTCTGAATACCCGATCACGAAATTCTGGAAAGCCATAAGATGGGACAGAATAGGATATTTCATTCAATAAAAAAGCGGGGAAAATAATGGAAGAGCGTAAAGAACTGGGGTTCGAGGCTTTCGACAATCTGTCCTATGCAGTCATGACTATAGACAGCGACTTCAATATTTTAACAGCAAATAAAGCGGCATGCAAGCTTGTCGGCTGCAAAGACGCAATAGGCAGGAAATGCTATGCTCTAACACATAATTCCGCTAAGCCGTGCTGGGAAAACGGGGAGTTATGTCCGGTAAGAGAATCGTTTTTAAATAAAAAACCTTCGCTGGTCGTACATAAACATATACATGACGGTACAGAAGTTTTTGAGGAGATCACAGCCACTCCGGTTTTCAATAAAGAAGGAGATCTGGCTTTTGTAATAGAAGAACTTAGAGACATTTCAAAACTGCTTAAGCTTGAAACAGTAATAAACAGCCTCAGAAATGAAATTCAAACGCTGCAGGGCATTATTCCGATATGCTCTTCATGCAAAAAAGTAAGGGATGACGAGGGATTCTGGTCACAGGTGGAGAACTACATAAGCACAAGGTCGGAAGCAAAATTCTCACACTCGTTATGCCCGGACTGCCTGAAAGAGCTTTACCCCGAAGTGGCAAAGAGGCTTGAAGAAAAAAAAGATAACTCCGGTGTTAAGTAACTAAATTTTTATAAAACCGATACGAAAACATACTCAAAAATATATTAAAAATATCTTGCGGAACTTTATCTCGTGAATTATATTTGGTTTCGCGTGTGGGAACGATTAATTTTCAGGCACAACCCGAGGTTAATTATGATATTCACACGGGTCTTTTTTTGTTAAAATAGCAGAAAAGACAAATGAAAGTGACGATAACAAATTAAAATAGAAAAGAACAGGAGACATAATGAAAACGATAAGCGCTAAGCACACCGATATTGACAGAAAATGGCATATCCTTGATGCTGAAGGCAAAACTCTGGGAAGAGTTGCTACCGAAATAGCTTATAAGCTGATGGGTAAGCACAAGCCTCTTTACACCCCCAATATCGATCTTGGGGATTTTGTGATCGTAGTTAATGCGGAAAAGATCGTCTTAACGGGCAACAAAGAGACGTCAAAGACGTATTTCAGCTACTCCGGATATCCGGGCGGAGACAAGTTCACCAGCGTAGAAGATATGAGAGAAAGACACCCTGAAAGGATAATTTCTTTTGCGGTAAGCGGAATGCTTCCGAAGAACAAAATGCGCGACAGAAGACTTACCAGACTTAAAGTATATGCAGGTCCGGACCACCCGCACACAGCTCAACAGCCTGAAACATTAAATTTTAAATAAGAGGAAATTAAATAAATGAAAGCTAATACACACGGATATTTTACAGCGGTCGGAAGAAGAAAGACTGCCACAGCAAGGGTAAGGATGAAAGCAGGATCAGGGCTTATCACGGTAAACAGTTCCGAAAGTTTACAGTATTTCAAAAAGAAAATACTTCAGATGGATCTTGAACAGCCGCTCGATATTACCGGAAACACAGGTAAATTCGACATTTTTGTAAATGTAAGAGGCGGAGGTCTTTCCGGTCAGGCCGGAGCCGTAAGACTAGGTATATCCAGAGCGCTTGTTACAATGGACGAAAACCTTAAAAGATCTTTAAGAGCCGCAGGAATGCTTACAAGAGATTCAAGACAGAAAGAAAGAAAAAAATACGGACTCGCAAAAGCAAGAAAAAGATACCAGTTCTCTAAGAGGTAGTATCTTAAATATAATAAAAAGTATTCTGCGATCTTTTATCGGGGTGCGCCTGAACCCGGGTGTGTCGGTAAAAGAGATGAACAGGATACGGATAATCCGGGCATAAAGCACGGATGCGCATAAAAATGCGTATAAAACCCCAAAAGGAGAAAAAATGCCGAGAGTAACAACACAACAGCTTCTTCTGGCAGGATCGCACTTCGGTCACCTGTCAAAAAGATGGAATCCCAAAATGAGGCCTTACATCTTCACAAAGAAAAAAGGTATTCATCTGATCGACCTAAACAAAACCGTAGAGAAGATCGATGAAGCATGCGACGCCGCGATGAAGATCATAGCTAAAAGAGGTAAAATTCTTTTCGTAGGTACTAAACCCCAGGCAAAGGATCTGCTGAAAGAAGAAGCAGTAAGATGCCAGATGAACTACGTAACCGAAAGATGGCTGGGCGGATTTCTGACCAACTTTCAGACTATAAGAAATTCCATTAGAACCTTAGAAGAACTCGAGAGAAAAGCAACAGACGGAACCTATCAGAAGATCAATAAAAAAGAAAAGATCATGATAGAAAAAGAAAAAGCTAAGCTTAACAAGGTTCTGGAAGGCGTGAGAACTATGAAAGTGGTTCCCAATGCTATCTTTGTTGTGGACACTATAAAAGAAGTAATCGCGATAAAAGAAGCCAAAAAATTAAAGATCCCGGTTTTTGCGATATGCGATACCAACTCCGATACAGATGATATAGACTATGTCATCCCGGCGAACGATGATGCTTTTAAGTCTATCGGGCTTATTACAAAAGTTTTCAGCGATGCGATTCTTGAAGCCAGTCAGGTAGCTAATATCAAAAGCGCGGACGAAGGCAGAGCTCCAATAGAAAACAGCGATGACGCTGATAAAAAAAGAGCTCCGAAAAGACCGTTGAGAAAACCGGTCAGGAACGAGGATGGAAAAGAAGAACAGCCTTCAGAGAATTAAAAAAAAAGCGGGAGACAGAATATGGCAGAAATTACAGCAAAAATGGTAGCGGACTTAAGAAAATCAACCGGATCCCCGATGATGGACTGCAAAAAAGCTTTATCCGAATCCAATGGTGATTTTGAGGAAGCGGTTAAGATATTAAGAGAAAAAGGAATGGCCAAAGCCGCAAAAAGGATCGGGAACGAGACTAATCACGGCAGGATATTCTGCAGAGTATCAGATGATAATAAAACAGCATCGATGCTGAAACTGACATGCGAAACTGAACCTGTAAGAAATACGCAGGAATTTTTAAATTTCGGCGAAAAAATGTCTGCTATAGCATTCGGCGGAGATTTTTCAAAATTTGAAAGCGAAGAGATCAACGCGGAACTGACCGAAATAAGAGCAAAATTAGGTGAAAACATCACTATAGTAGAATATGAAAGAATGCAGGGCGATGTCGTTTCCCACTACATCCATTCAAACCTGAAAGTCGGAGTTCTGATCAAACTTAGTCTTGGTGACAAATCAAAATCTTCAAATTCTGAAATAATAGAGCTTGCGAAGAATCTGACCCTTCAGATAGCTTCTTTAGCTCCAAAATCGGTTTCTTCAGATGACCTGGACCCCGAATTCATTAAGGGAGAACTTGAGATAATTAAAGCACAGCTGAAGGAAGACCCTAAAAACGCGAATAAACCTGATAATATTCTTGAAAAAATAGTTGAAGGAAGGAAAGGTAAGATCTTTGCCGAATCCTGCCTGCTGGAGCAGGAATATGTTAAAGAAAAAATGTTCGTAAAAGAGCTTATATCTTCGGTTGAAAAATCAGCCGGGACAACAATAAAAGTTGAAAAATTTGTCCGTTTCCAGATCGGGGCTCAGCAGTAAAATTCTAAAAGGCTTTGTTAATTCAAAGCCTTTTTTTTTAATTAAAATCGGGGCGGGATGATGAAAAAAGCCAAATACAAAAGGATACTTCTGAAGTTATCGGGCGAAGCACTCGTAGGAAACCAGGGCTACGGTATAGATCCTGAGATCGTGAAAAATACTGCAGCTGAAGTCAAGGAGATATACAAGCTCGGAGTTCAGATCGGAATAGTGATCGGGGGCGGCAATATTTTCAGAGGTCTTTCAGCGCACGCAAAAAACATGGACAGAGTTCAGGCTGATCAGATGGGTATGCTTGCAACTATAATAAACTCGATAGCTATCCAGAATGCTCTTGAGCTTGAAGGAATTGAAACTGTAATTCAGAGTTCAATTCCGATGGATTCTATAGCGGAACCGATAGTGATCAGAAGAGCAATGAGGCATTTTGAAAAGGGAAGGATCGTCATTTTCGGAGGAGGCACCGGGAATCCGTATTTTACTACAGATACTGCCGCGGTCTTGAGGGCGCGCGAGATAAATGCCGAAATAATAATAAAGGCTACAAAAGTTGACGGAGTGTATGATTCTGATCCGGTAAAAAACCCGAAAGCAAAGAAAATCGATAAGATATCATATATAGATGTATTGAATAAAAACCTTAGAGTGCTCGATACCACCGCAATAAGTTTCAGCATGGAAAACAAACTCAGGATCGGAGTAGTAAACCTTCTTAAGAGCGGACATTTAAAAAGGTTCGTAATGGGAGAAAAAATAGGTTCGATAGTAGAATAAAAACAGTTCGCATATCACTTCTAAAGCCGTCAGCCGACGGCTTTTTTTTATTTTTTGGAAATTAAAAAAATTCTCTTGACAAAAGATGATTAATGTTATAATTTTAGAATGTGTGTATGAAAATGTATAAAAGTGGAGAAAATGAGCATATTCTCAGGTAAATACAAGTATTCACTGGACGAAAAAGGCCGTATAAACTTCTTAAAGATCCTTAAAAGATTCGGTATCGATAAGGAAAATAAAGAAGAGGTTTTCTACCTGATGAAAGATTATGTAAAGATCACAGGTTCCGACAAGCAATATCCTATATTTTATTTATACACTGAAACAGAATGGTCTGAATTTTCAAAACTTCTGGAGAATGAATTCGACGATGACGAACTTTCTGCGTTCACAACTCAATATTGCGATGAAACTACGATGGATAACATGCAGAGGGTATCATTCCCAAAAGAATTTTTGAAATATATAAAAGCTTCAAAGAACCTCTTCATTCAGGGACTGGGCAACAAACTTCAGGTATGGTCACAGGAAAATTTCGACGAGTATTCTAAAAGTCTTACAAAAGCCGTAACATCTAAAGACTATCACGGTTTATACAGCAAACTCAGAAAAAAATAGAAGATCATTAAAATAAAAAGAATTACTCCTCCGCTACTTCGGTAGCGGTTTGCATTTAAGGGATTTATATATAATGAAAGCAGTCAATTATCACATACCGGTACTATTAAAAGAGACAATAGACATGCTTGTGATCAACAAACACGGTGTATATCTTGACTGTACTTTGGGCGGCGGCGGTCATGCCAGAAAAATACTCGAATCTATTGAACCGGACGGTTATGTTTTAGGAATAGACAGGGACAAACAGGCAATAGATTATGCATCCAATGAATTGAGTTCTTTTAAAAATTTTAAAGGCGAGAATATTAATTTCGCAAGAATTAACGAACTTGAGCAGATAGTATTCGGCATGCAGTTCGATGGCATACTTCTTGACCTTGGTGTCTCCTCAAAGCAGATAGATGATCCTGAAAGAGGATTTATGTATTCAGAAGACGGCGAACTGGATATGAGAATGGACCATGCGCAGGGAATATCAGCTTGCGACATAATAAATTCATACGGCCCGGCCGAGCTGGTTGATATATTTTTTAAATACGGCGAGGAGAGAAATTCAAGAAAGATAGCCGAAAAAATAGTTCAGTACAGGGATAAAAAAAAGATCAGAACTACAGGTGAGCTGGCAGATATTATCGGTTCAGTATGTTCTAAAAATTTCAGAATAAAAACTCTGTCAAGGATCTTCCAGGCACTGAGGATCGAAGTCAACAAAGAGCTTGATGAGCTTCAAACCGTTCTTGATTTCAGTATGAATATATTGAAACCGAACGGCAGAGTAGCGGTAATTTCGTATCATTCGCTTGAGGACAGGATAGTTAAGCAGTTCATAAATGAATATTCGACCGGATGTAACTGCCCGAAAGAGTTTCCTAAATGCGTATGCGACAAAAAACCCATAATAAGAAGCATTACAAAAAAACCTATCTGTGCTTCAGAAGAGGAAATCAAAGCCAACTCAAGATCAAGAAGCGCAAAGCTTAGAATTTTTGAAAAAATTTAAAAGGAGGACATTATGGCGTCCGAATTATATGCAAGGGGAAATGGTACAAAAACTCTAAATAACAGATTCAGAATTTTTAAGAAACTGTTAAAATTTCTGCCTATGGTTTTCCTGTTCGCAGGATATGTAATACTTCAGGCTCAGGTAAAAACCGTTTACAGGAATAATGACGAGCTTGTTACTCAGAAAAACATGCTGGCGGAAGAGCTTGAAAGATTGACTTCGGATTACGATAAAATGCTTTCCTACAGTGAGATCAAGGAATTCGCGCATAATGAGCTTTCGATGACCCATTCGGTCAAGAACCTGAGAACTTTCGCGATTATAGATAAAGATGATATATTCAACACTGGGGAACTCTCAAAGCTTCCTTCGCTGTTCGAAACGAATTTTGATCTGGCTTCTCTGGAACCGGAAGAATCATCAATCCCTACACAAGAGTAAATTCATGATTAAAAAGCGGCCCTCAAATATAAAATCTGAAAAGGTTTTGGAGAGTAAGAACAGATCGAGGGTGCTTTTCATAATTATACTCAGTCTAATTGTTTATATGGTTATTATTGCGAAACTGTATCAGGTTTCGGTGACGAACCATGATTATTATGTAAAAAAATACAAAGAACAATCGAGAAAAAAGATAACGATATTTTCTCCAAAAGGATACATCTACGACCGAAAATACCATAAACTAGCGGAAAACATAGGTTTTAACATGGCCTTCGGGATCAACACGAAATTCGTAAAAAATAAAAATGATCTTTCAGAGAGAATATCCGCGATTACCGGTGATGATAAGGGAAAGTATCTGAAAGAGCTCAAAAAGAAGAACGGGTTCGTGTGGGTCGCAGACGATTTAACCGAGAAAGAGAGACTTCAGGTTCTTAACATCCTGAATGAGGACGAAAGCTCAGCCGCATCGTTCAAAGTAACACCAAACAGAATTTATCCGCAGGGAAAAACCGCTGGTCAAATTTTAGGTTATATCGATATTGACGGAAAAGGATTAAGCGGAATAGAAAAAGAATATGAAAACCATCTTTCGGGAAAAGACGGATGGGAATATATTTTTAAAGACGGGAAACAAAAAAAATCGTTCGGTACAGAAACTAACAGGAGGGAACCCGTCCCGGGAAACAGTGTCGTGCTGACTATTGATGATAACTATCAGGCGATAGTCGAAGACGAGCTTGCCAAAGCTGTTGTTGAATGGAAAGGGCAGAAAGGGGTGGCTATTGTGATGGAGCCTGGATCAGGTGAAATACTTGCGATGGCAAGCTTTCCGGATTTCGATCCTAATAAACCCGGAGATTATGATCCTTTTGCAAGAAAAAACAAAGCTATTACGGATTTTTATGAACCAGGATCTACATTCAAAAGCCTGTCGGCTGCGATACTTTTCGAAGAAGGCCTTTTAAATGAAAACGATATGTTCATGTGCAGCAATAATGGGTACAAGATAGGAAGGTTCACAATAAAAGATTCCCATAAAAATGAAGTGGAACTGATGAGCTTTAAAGATGTGTTGGCAAATTCCAGCAATATCGGTACTCTTCAGGCTTTATCAAGACTGGACAAGAATACTTATTATAAATATCTGAGAGACTTCGGTTTCGGCAATAAAACAGAACTTGGTCTTACCGGAGAGGTCAAAGGGCAGTTGACAAAGGTAAAATCATGGTCGCAGACGACAATGCCTACAATGAGTTTCGGGCAGGGAATAAGCGTAACCCCGCTTCAGCTTGTGACGGCTTACTGCGCAATAGCCAACGGCGGTAACCTTGTTAAACCTATGATAGTAAAGGGAATTATTGATCAGGAGAATAGGATAATCGAAAAATTTGAACCGCAGACCGTAAGAAAAGTGATTAGCGCTGAAGCAGCCTCAAGGGTCAGAGAACTCCTCAGGTATGTAGTTGTGAACGGAACAGGTTCAAATGCCGACATACCGGGTTTGAAGATAGGCGGAAAAACGGGAACTTCACAAAAAGTGACCGACGGTAAGTATTCAAAAAACTCATATGACGCAAGCTTTATCGGAATGGTGCCGTACGATGATCCGAAACTTGTCTGTTATGTGATGATAGATTCGCCTAAAGGAAATATTTATGGCGGAACCGTCTGCGCACCGGCTTTCAAAAATATCGTTCAGCGTATTTATGACGACAACAGGTCAAAATCCTATTCGGATAACGCTAAGGGCATAAAAATGTTAGAGGTGCCAAATTTAACAGGAATAAAAACAGGCGAAGCGGAAAAGATACTTAAACAAAAAGGTATATTATTCAAAATAGAAAACGAGGAAGAGACGATAGCTTTTCAGTCAAAAGCGCCTTTCAGCCTGATAAAAGAAAAAGAGCTTCTCGTATTGTCAGGTACGGCAAAAAAAAGTGTGACATCTCAAAAACTCGAACTTACTCCTTCCGCAGTTAATTTATCGGCAAGAGAAGCTGTAAAACTACTTCACTCACTTGATATTGAAACGGTCATTATAGGTAAAGGAAGCGTCTATAAGCAATCGGATATAATAAAAGATCAGATAAGCGGAACAGACAGATGTAGTCTCTACTGCAAACTGCCTGAGCTGGAAAAACCTCAAATACTGGCGGAAAAAAAATAGCATGAAACTTAGCGGGATTCTAAATAAGATCAAATACTCAGATCTGAAAAATTTTCAAGAAAGAGATATCTCTCATGTGATATCTGATTCTAGAGAAAAATTTAAAGATTCTGTTTTTATCGCCGTAAAAGGACTAACAAGCGACGGTGCGGATTTTGCGTCGGATGCGGTAAATGCGGGAGCTGTAGCCGTGATCTACGAAACTGAGATAAAGAAAATGCTCCCGGGAATTACGTATATAAAGGTTGATAATTCCAGGATAATTCAATCGGCGGTCGCTGGAGCTGTATATTCAGAACCGGCTGCAAAGTTGAATATAACCGGAATTACCGGGACGAACGGAAAAACATCCACTGCTTATATTTACAGACATATTCTTCAGCAGAACAAAATAAGATGCTGTCTCTTGGGCACTACCGAATATGATCTCGGAAAAAGAAATTTCATTCCCTCACGAACAACTCCTGACGCAGTATTTCTTCAGCGATATTTTAAAGAGATCGCTGATTCTGGGATAAAGCACGCAGTTATGGAAGTATCTTCTCATGCTTTAAGCTTGAACAGGGTAGAGGATATAATGTTCGACAGGACGGTTTTTACAAATCTTACGCAGGACCATCTCGATTTTCACAAGACGATGGACGATTATGCAGAAGCAAAATCAACACTTTTCTCCAGCCATCTGAAGAAGGACGGGCTTTCGGTCATTAATATTGATGATCCGTATTCGGATATTTTTATAAAATCTGCCGGCTATAAAGTAAAAACATTTTCCGAATCGCGAAAAGATGCTGATCTGCTTATTAAAAAAGTTTCTTATTATAATGAAGGCATGGAAATAGCGTACAGCTGCGGAAACAAAGAATTTATTGTGAAGACCAACTTGAACGGAAGGTTTCAGGCATTCAATTCCGCGGCCGCGATCCTTTGCGCGCTCGATCTGGGACTGAATACAGAAGATATAGTTGAAGCCTTCAAAACACCGGTGTATATTCCCGGCAGAATGGAAAAAGTATATGATAATGAATTCCAGATCATAATTGATTATGCTCATACCCCCGATGCGCTTGAAAGAGCTATAAAAACTATAAGAGAGTTCAAAACAGGAAAACTGATAACAGTTTTCGGATGCGGAGGTAACAGAGACCGTGAAAAGCGTCCGGTCATGGGCAGGATATCCTGTGAAAATTCAGACCTGACAATAGTGACAAGCGATAATCCGAGGGATGAAGATCCTGACAGCATAATTAATGAAATTACTGCAGGGATAATCTCAGGTTCATTCGAGATCGAAAGCGACAGAATAACCGCAATCAAAAGAAGTATTGAGCTTGCAGGAAAGGGAGATATAATACTTATTGCGGGTAAGGGGCATGAAAAACATCAGGAAATTAAAGGCGTAAAATATCCTTACTCCGATGCGGATGTAATAAAAAACATAACGGGGCGGGCAAATGGTTAAATTGTCAGAACTTCTAAATGCGCCCGGAATAGAAAAATTCGAGAATATTGATAAGGATATTTTTGTAACCGGAGGCAAGACAGATTCAAGGATGATCATACCCGGCGACTTATATTTTGCCCTTAGGGGACAAAACTCGGACGGACACGATTTTATTTTTCAGACATATGAAAAGCGGATGTGCGCGGCTGTTGTCGGTTCCGGATATGTCAATAGTAATAATTTCCCTGTTATTTATAGCGAAAATGTTGAGAAAACGTTGGGTGGAATGTCAAAGATATGGAGAAGTAAGCACAAAGCGAAAGTAATTGGAATAACCGGAACCAACGGAAAAACAACTACAAAAGAAATACTGGCAGGAATACTTTCAGAAAAATTCAAAATAGTTTCGACTTTCAAAAATTACAATAATCAGATAGGAGTTCCGCTTACTCTTTTCTCTATCAATGATGAAACTGAGATAGCTATAGTGGAGCTCGGAACGAACCATTTCGGAGAGATAGAATACCTTTCTGAAATTTCAGATCCCGATATGGGTATGATCACAAATATTGGAGAGGGTCATCTCGAATTTTTCCAAGACAAAAAAGGGGTTTTTAGCGAAAAAAAGAAACTTTTCGAGTATCTGAATATAAAGGGCGGAAAAATATTCGTAAATATTGACGATGAGTATTTAAAATACTGGAACGAAGGTAAAATTACTACATTAGGATTTTCAGGTATTCCGGATATAAAATTCGAGGATATAAAGATAAACGAGTCCGGTTTTCCGGAGTTTAAATTTAAAGGATCAGCTACTATTTTTAATGTTCCCGGCAGGCTGAATCTAAAAAATGCTCTAGCAGCAGCTTCGATAGCATATGAACTCGGGATCACACCGGAAGAAATATCCGCTGCGCTCGGTTTATATACTCCGGCAGATAAAAGGTATGAATTTGTTAAATGCGGCAATTCGCAGGTTATACTTGACTGCTATAACGCAAATCCCACATCAATGGAAAATTTTCTTATAGATGTTTCTTCAATAGGTCATGACTTTACCGTAATTTTGGGCGATATGCTCGAACTCGGCACGACATCACAAGATTCGCACTTGCGGATAATCAGGCTTGCTGAAAGTCTGGGATTTTCAGAGGTGCTGCTTTACGGCAATGAAATGAGATCAGCTTTCGGCAGGGGGAAACACAGCAGTTCGGTATTGCATTATGACAGCTTTGACAAGCTGAAGGCGAAGTTTATGGAGGTCTCTGAAAAAGGAACAAGGGTGGCCGTGAAAGGCTCACGGGGAATGAAACTTGAAAAATTAATGGAAGAATAGATCATGTTCGCGAAATCAACAATTGATGACGGCACAAAATACGATTTCTTTCTGCTTACAACGGTTTTGATACTGCTTGTATTCGGGTCAATAATGGTTATTAGCGCCGGATCATTTATCGCAGCGGAAAAATTCAATAATGAGAATTATTTTATCACAAGCCAGGTTAAGAATGCGCTGATCGCGCTTGCCGCGCTCATAACAGGAATGCTGCTGAATTACAAAGTTTATAACAACAAATATTTTATGTATATAGGTATGGCTGTTACAGTTCTTTCACTCGTTTACCTGCTTGTTTCAAATCACGGTGACAGCATTAAAGGCGCGAAAAGATGGATATTCGGTTTTCAGCCTTCAGAAATAGCAAAGAACATGGTAGTATTCTATTTTGCTTACAGTCTTAATAAATACAGGTCTGAACTTGAGAAATTTCTTAAAGGCTATGTATTTCATCTCGGAATTCTGTGCGCTATCGTAGGTCTCGTCTTTCTGCAGCCGGCATTTTCAACATCTATGATGATATTCGCGATCGGATACGCAATGTTCTATATCGGCGGAATGAAAATGAAGCATCTTTTCTCATCGCTGATACTATTGATCCCTGCAATAATAATAATTGCTATAATGCAGCCCTATAGAATGGACAGGATCAAAACTTTTTTCGATCCGGGCGTGGATACATCAGGAAAAGGATGGCAGGTCGAACAGTCACTTCTCGGCTTCGGGAACGGCGGTATAGCAGGAGTCGGTCTGGGAGAATCAAGGCAGAAGGAATTCTACCTTCCTGAACCACACAACGATTTTATATTCTCTATAATCGGGGATGAACTGGGGCTTATCGGAACTGTTCTTCTCATTGCGGTTTACATTATGATAATGCTCAGAGGGTTCAGGATCGCATCAAAAGCTCCTGATTATTACGGTTTTATACTTGCATCTGGCATTACGCTCACTATTCTGATATACTCGTTATTCAATATGTGTATCACTTTAGGCCTAGTGCCGCCTACCGGACTTCCTCTTCCTCTTGTAAGTTACGGCGGCACATCTCTCATAATGACAATGTACAGCATCGGAGTGCTCTTGAATATCTCATATAAAAGTAAACATACGGATACGAAAGTTGATCAGTCTTAAAGCAAATATGAAGATCCACTTTATCGGCATAGGCGGGGCAGGCATGCTTCCGCTTGCTATACATTCAAAGCTGAAAGGATTTAAAGTCTCGGGCTCAGATCTGAGCTCAGAAAATTTTCATATACTGAGAAATGAAGGAATATACCCTGAAAAAGGACACGGACATGTGGGATTAGATGCCGATCTGGTTGTTTACAGTTCGGCGGTTAAGGAGGACAATACTGAATTTATTTCTGCTAAAATGAATAATATTCCCTTAATAAAACGAGCAGAATTCCTAGGGCTTATAACAAAAGAAAGCCATGCAGTTCTGGTAAGCGGTTCGCACGGGAAAAGTACAACAAGCACCATGCTTGCCGATATGCTGAACACTTATCCGGAAATAAACGCAACTGCGCTCATAGGAGCAGAGACCGTCAGCATGAATTCAAACTATTATAAAGGGAAAGGTGATCATATAATTTTGGAAGCCGACGAATATGACAGAAGTTTTCTAAAAATGTTTCCCCGGGATCTGATAATTCTGAACATTGACGACGATCACATGGATATTTACGGCGATATCAGCGGTTTGAAAAACTGTTTTAGAGAACTCATCTCAAAACTCAATGAAAGATCAATCCTGGTGTATAACGGCGATGATGAAGCCACTATTCAGACAGCCGAATCATATCAAGGCAAAAAAGTCAGCTTCGGAATTACAAACAAATGTGATTACAGCGCTGCAAATATAAAATTTATAAATTTTCATACAGAGTTCGATCTGATAAAAAACGGGCAGATCATAGCAACATTAAACTATTTTTACTCAGGGAAGCTCAATGTTTATAATATGCTCGCTTCGGCAGCCCTCCTTTCAGGATACGGAATAGAAGGTAAAAAAATAGCGGAGCTTGCTTTAAATTTTAAAGGGGTCAAAAGAAGGCAGGAGATAATTTACTCGGACGATAATTATATTCTTATCGATGATTACGGACACCATCCTTCAGAAGTAAAGAATTCTCTTGAGAACCTGCGTCTGAATCATAGAGGAAGGATGATCGTGCTGTTCCAGCCTCACCTTTATTCAAGAACAAAATATCACTCAAAAGCTTTTGCCGGCAGTTTTCACGATGCGGATATTGTTTTAATATCTCATATCTATCCGGCAAGAGAAAAATTCGATCCGTCAGTTTCGAGCAAGAACATTTATCTTGATATGAACGAAATAGAGAGGAAAAAAACCACGGTTTTCGACAATTTTGAAGATCTATATCTTGTGCTTGAAAGAGAAGTCAGACCGGGCGATCTGGTTGTAAGCATGGGTGCAGGCGAAATAAACAAAATTCTTTACAGGTTAAAAAAAGAACTGGTCAAGAATGAAAACAATTGAAGAAATAAAAAAAGCTGTCATGGCGGTCAAACTTGATGAACCGATGAGCAGCCACACTTATTACAAGATAGGCGGACCGGCACGCATATATGCGGCACCTGCGAGCATTCTTGAACTTACATCCCTTATCAGCATCTGCGAAAGAGCCGAGATCGAATATTTTATACTCGGGAACGGCTCAAATATTCTTGTCTCGGATGAAGGGTTTGACGGATGCGTGATAGATATGTCGGCAAATATGAAGAATATAAGCGTTTCCGGCGAATTCATAACTGCGGATGCGGGCTGTACCATGAACAAGGTGGCGAAAGCAGCGCTTAAGAACTCACTTTCAGGATTCGAGGAACTGACAGGGGTGCCCGGGACGGTGGGCGGTGCTTTAATTATGAATGCGGGATGCTACGGTAAAGAAATATCAGAATTTATATATGAGGCAAATATTTTCAAAGACGGTTCAGTCGTGCGTATCGGTCGGGATCAGATGACTTTCGGATACAGAGATTCAAGCCTTAGAGGAATGACAGTTTTATCAGCTGTGCTTAGGCTTGATAAAGGAGTAAAATCTGAAATCGAAGAAAAAATGAATGACATAATGAATAAAAGAAAACTGAGTCAGCCTATTCATCTGCCGTCGTGCGGATCGGTTTTCAAAAGACCTAAAGACAATTATGCGGGAAAACTTATTGAGGACTGCGGACTTAAAGGAAGATCGGCGGGCGGAGCGATGGTGTCGAACATGCACGCAGGATTTATCGTAAATACAGGTAATGCAACGGCCGGCGATGTGTTAGAGCTGATAAAAATAATAAAGAATGAAGTTTACAACAGGTTTAACATTATGCTTGAGGAAGAAGTTATATTCGTAGGATTTAAAAGGGAAGGTTTAATATGAATTTTTTGAAAAATATCTATGTTAAAGCAAAGATCGTGTTTATGTGGACGCTCGCTGTCTCATTTTGCATTTCTCTTATAGCCGGTATCATTTTTGCGGTAATAAATTATAATAAAACAAATATATTCGATCTTAAAAAAGTAATCGTCAGGAACGAAAATCTGCTGGAGGCTTCGCAGGTTATCGGGATATCGAAGATCAAAAAAGGTATCAGGATCATGGATATAGACAGAAGTTCTGCGGTAAAAAAGCTGAATGATTCTCCGTATATCGAATCCTCCATGATCACGCTTGTTTATCCGGCCACTATCATAATAGATATAAAAGAAACCGAACCTATCGCTTTCGTAAAAAATGAAGCAGAGCTATTTTATGTTGACCGCGAAGGCAAAATCTTGTGTAAGGTAAAACCCAGAAGCGGATATGATCTTCCCATCATAAATTCCGGCGTTTCTGCCGAGATTGTAGAGTTTCTGAATATTTCCCTCGAAAAAAGTCCTCTCATGTACCATCAGATCTCTGAAGCGGAATACACCGAAAAAGGTATAGAGCTTTATCTGAACAAATCGAGTACAAGGATAATAATCGGAAAAGAGGATTTCCGTAAAAAAATAGTTGTTCTGGAAAATTTTTTAAAAGAGGAATATAACAGTATTCCGTTCGGTAAAGTCGATTATATAGATCTGAGGTTCGACGATCAGGTCGTTTTGAGAGAATTGAAGCTTGCGGATAAACAATACGGAGAGATGTAATGTACATACTGGGAATTGATCTCGGAAGTAAATATATCAAAGCTGCGTTATGCGTTAAAGACGCAGAAACGGATGATATTACAGTGCTCAAATTATTAAAACTGCCGCATAAAGCATCAAAACAGGGTACGGTTACCGATGTTGTGAAAGCCAAGGAAGCGTTCGGAACGATTTTGGACAAGCTTAAACTTGAGTTTTCAGAACAGATCGAGTACTATGTTCTGTCGATATCGGGAGATAATGTAAATTCGTACTCGGGAACGTCCACAATACCGTTATGGAAGCAGGAGAACGAGGATAGAAGGGTAAAGATAACTAAAAGCCATGTGAACGATGTTTTAAAAGCCGCAAAGATGACCGCATACAATAAGGACGATAAGGTCGAGCTTCATTCAATACCGCAGGAATATCAGATAGACGATCAGCCTGCCACGCAGAATCCTATTGATATGTACGGTGTCAAGCTCAGAAGCAGCGTTTATGTTATTCAGACGGATAAATCGAATATGGAAAACCTTACAAGTATTCCCGAAAGCTATTCGATAGATGACCACAGGGTGGTTTTCGCGCCTCTCGCTACAGCCGAAGCTGTGCTTGATGAGGAAGATAAAGAGGCGGGCGCGATCGTGATCTCGCTAGGGGATCAGACAACCGAACTGGTGGTTTATCTGAACGGGATATTAAGAATGGCAAAAGTAATACCTTTTGGTTCGGGTAATATAACAAAGGATCTGAAAATATTATTAAAAACCGATTATGCTACGGCAAACGCAATAAAAAAAGAAAATGCCAACGCTTTTTCAAAGGATGCGAGCCCGGAAAAGTTAATCGAGGTTCCGAACTCTTCCGCACAAAAAAACGAATATACAGAAGAGCATATTTCAAAGATCACGGAAGCAAGGCTGAAAGAGATCTATGATTTTGTAACGAGAGAGATATATAAGGGTTCGTACCAGAGGCAGATTCATTCACCGGTGATCATCACTGGCCCGGGAAGCAGGCTGAACGGAGCCGATAAACTGTTCTCTGAGATCAACAATTCAAGGACAGTAAAGGGAAAAGTAACGGGTGTCAAAGGCAAGACGGAAGATTTTACCGAAGACTATTTTACGGCTATCGGGCTTGTAAAATACGCAATCAGGAACGATATATTCGGTGAAGACGAAGACTTGGGGAAAAAGAAAAAAATATGGGACAGATTGAAAAAATTCGTTTCCGACCTGACTTAATATAAAATATAAATGGAGGATATAATGTCAACTATGGTTTTTGAATTCGACAATGAGATCAAAGGAAGTGCGAAGATCAAAGTACTCGGCGTAGGCGGCGGAGGCTGTAATGCCGTTGACAGCATGATAGACATGGGACTTAAGGGTGTCGAATTCATAGCTTTGAATACCGACGCTCAGGCCCTTCAGCTTTCCAAAGCAAATACGAAAATACAGATTGGAACAGCGACCACAAAAGGCCTTGGAGCGGGTGCAAATCCAGATATAGGCCGTCAGGCTATGGAAGAGGACAGGGAAAAGATGGTTAACATTCTGTCTGACGCGGATATGGTTTTCATAGCTGCGGGAATGGGCGGAGGAACAGGTACGGGAGCTGCGGGAGTTTTGTCCGATATAACTGCTGAACTTGGGATCCTTACTGTCGCTATCGTTACAAAACCGTTCAAATTCGAGGGTTTAAAAAGGTACGCGAATGCGGAAAAAGGTATCCAGAAATTAAAAGAGAATGTCGATGCCTTGATCATAGTGCACAACCAGAGGCTGGCACAGTCAACGACAGATCCGACAACATCGATAAAAAAAGCATTCCTTCAGGTGGATGAAGTTCTTTATAAGGCTGTCAGAGGGATAGCGGACCTTATTACTGTAAGAGGTCTGATTAATCTAGATTTCGCCGATATTAAAACTATAATGAAAGGCATGGGAGATGCAATGATGGGCGTCGGGGAAGCCGAAGGCGAACATGCCTGCATAGAAGCTGCTCAGACTGCAATTCAGAGCGCTCTACTTGAAAATATTGATATTAAAGGAGCTAAAGGAATTCTTGTTAACATATGCGCAAACGAAGAGCTGTCGCTTTTCGAGGTGGATCAGGCAATGGAGCTTATCTATGATGCAGCCGGCACTACTGATGTGAATGTTATTTTCGGAGTGGTTACGGATAATGATATGAGAGATAAGGTGAGAGTGACTGTCATAGCTACAGGATTCGATTCGGGCATGAGAAAGGATAAGAGGACCGAATACGAAAAAATGGGTTCTGTCAAGGATGTTAAAGCTACAGATCCTGAAAAGGAACTTGTAGCCGTTATGAAGAACGGAAAATTCCAGCACGACGATTATGAAGTGCCGGCATTTTTAAGAATGAATAAGGATTAGAATGTTAAATCTTAATGAGAGCGAGATAATTAAAAGATTTATTGATCATTTTCAATCGAAAGCGGATTCGATTTACGGCCTGAATCTTTCGGTTAAGAATTTGAAGATCGATAAACCTCAGCCCACGCCCGAATTCAAAGAATTCAAGAACGGTATCAATTCGTCAAGGACGGAAGTTAATTTTGAACTTGCAGGCTGGAAAAGCTATGCCGAGGACGGTATTAAGAGTTTCATGCAGTCGCTTCTCGAAGATGACGATGCATTTGTCCCGATCATCGGACTTGATGTTTATGAGGTTCAAAATAAAGGTAAGACGTCTGTAAATATGTTCTTTTCAATGGTCTATACGGGATACGAGATCACTACGGACGAGAAAGTTGCTTCAGACATAAAAAAAGGCTCGATCAGTAAAGAAGATATTATCGGTGAGATCGAAATAAGGCTGTCTGAAATTTACACTCTTCTGAAAAAACTGAGGAGCTGAAATGTACGAAATAATTGTTAAACATCATTTTTCTTCTGCGCACAAGCTGATCAATTACGACGGCGAGTGCAAAAATCTTCACGGGCACAACTGGAAGGTAAAAGTATTCGCCCGTGCCGAGGAACTTAATAATATCGGTATTTCGCTGGACTTTAAAGAGTTTAAGAAAATAGCGAGGGATGAAATTGATAAATTTGATCATGTTTTTCTTAACGAACATCCGACTTTTAACGGCATCAATCCCACGGCTGAGAACATTGCACGGATACTCTTTCAGGACATCTCAGAGAAAGTCAACGACGGCAATCTGAAGATCCACATGATCGAGGTCTGGGAGTCGGATAACAACGGGGTTCGGTACTTTCAATAGGGTGATCTTTTATAATATCACTCGCCATATGTCTTTCGAAAAAATACTAGCATTAATTACATAATGATCTGGAGTGAACGCGAACCGGCAGAGGATTTATATTTTTTCTTAAAGACATACGGCTCGTTCTGAATTTATGCCAAGCTTTTAAAAGATAAATAAATCATTTGCTATGAAATCACTTTGTTCGTATAATTATAAAAAAAACAGGTTTACAAATG
>Ga0209417_1002684_pt1 | contig 26347 bp, 38 predicted proteins | sample RifGroF2_FD_184002 | JGI IMG/M metagenome (GOLD analysis project Ga0209417, IMG submission 184002) | Groundwater microbial communities from Rifle, Colorado, USA - Groundwater F2 (SPAdes) (version 2) | ecosystem: Environmental > Aquatic > Deep subsurface > Groundwater | place: Rifle, Colorado... | reverse complement strand
CGCGCCTATAGGGAGAGGATGGGAATATGACAAAGGAAGAATTCGCACAGAAGATCAAAGAGATAGAGGCATTCAACGCCGAGCTGGACTTGCTGAATGAGCACCTTGGGGCTTTGTGCCCTGGGGGAATAGGCTCCTTCGGGGGCAAGTTCATGGATGATTATATTCGTCTATTATCTCAAGTAGTTGGCGACGAAGGGGAATGGACTGCATACTATGTCTGGGATTGTGAATTCGGGAAGAAGCCTTTATCAGCAGGCTACGAAGGGAAACTGTCACAAATTGACAGTATCGATAAGCTGTGGGGTTTGATTCAAGAAAGCAGGAAAAGGGCGTAATCTTAGCGAAGGTCTATTGACAATGAAACATGATTATGGTATGCTCTACAGGAGGAACAAATGATATCGATGATCAAGGATGCAAGGATAGATAAGGGTCTCACTCAGCGGCAAGCAGCAAAACTTATCGGAATAACGCCCGAATACTATTCAAATCTGGAATGCTCACGATACGTCCCCTCGATAAGTAGCGTCGGGGACAGGATTGCAGAGGTGCTTGGGCTGGACAAGGACGATCTGGCGCTTGAATTCTTCAAACTAGGAAGAGAGAAGAAACGAAAGAAGGAGTGAGGGATGGCTACGATTACTCTGGCTGACCGTTGGATTCAAGTAGACGCGGAAGACGTCCAGAAAATACTGGAAGCTGGTCCGTGGAGGACGATACAGAACAACGGCCTCTTGGTGTTTGAACAAGCAAAATCCTCAATCTCTCTTGCCCAGTTTATTAAATCTCCGCTCGAAGGCGAGAAAGTATTTTTCATAAGCAAAGACAGGCTTAATTTCAAAAAGGAAAACCTGAGAGTGCACTCACCTTCTTGCTTTGTTCTACTGTCAGAGAAGGAAGGGGTTTCTAATATAAAACTGAGGGCTGACGTAGTTATTACGGTCTCCACAGAAGACGTGAGTAGAATAAAAGAAAGGGGACAATGGAAGCCGAAAACGCACAAAGGACTTCTTTGTCTGGAAAATGATGGGCAAGCTCTTCATAAGTTCATCACGGAAACTTCCCCGGAAATTACCGTAGAGTTCAAAAATAAAAATAGGCTCGATTTCAGGAGAGAGAACCTATCGGTGGTAACTCCTATGAGTCTTGTAAATCTTGGTCATATAAAAGGAGACCCTGAAGGTAGCATAAGGGTGGACATCAGAGGAGATGAAGTCCTTATTGACGCTTCTGATTTCGACTTGGCTCAAAGCATCTCTCCTTGGTTTATAAACAAAGGAGAAAAGAAACAAGTAGAAAAATACGACGACCGGTATGTAGTGTACACGGCAGTCGTTAGAGACGGTGCGAGGCGTAGATTCGTTACTTTGTCTAGATGGCTTCTTGGAGAACCAGAAGGCTTGGTCATTGACCACATAAATAGAAATAGAAAGGACAACAGACGGGCGAATCTGAGAGCGGTCACACAGGCTGTTAACGTACGGAATTCAAGGTTATGCGAAAAGAACACGTCGGGATTCAAGGGAATTTATAAGCAAAAGTCGAAAGGTAAAGAGTTTTGGGCAGCTTACATAACGGTCAACAAGAGAAGATACCAAAGTAAACATTGCCTCACTTTGGAGGACGCGGTGAAGGAGAAGATTAAATTGGAAAACAGATTGCTCCCCGGGGTACTCATGGGTGAGACGGGCAGAGAAGGAATGAACTCGAATGAGTAGAAGGTGGCTCGCCGTAGACATCGAGGTCTCTGAAAACCAAGAGAAGTTCAAGCGCCTTGGGAACGGAGTGTACCGAGGAGACTCCTACGTCCTAGGAGTATCTTTTGCCGACGATCTCGGTATGAACAAGTATCTTACCCTTGGCCACGAAGATACTCCAATAGTTGAGAGAAGAAGGAACATTGACGTCGTAAAGGATTTATTGCTTGACCCCTGCGACAAGATAACCGCATCGGGGATGTACGACTACGATTACCTTGTTAACAAGCACGGATTCGAAGTCAAAGGAAGCATGTATGACGTGCAGCACGCCGAGAGCCTGATAGGGGAACATTTCGGTGCGTACTCTCTTGACGCCATAGCCGGGAGATATTTGAACAGGAAAAAGAAGAAAGATATCCTTCAGGAGTTCTGTGACTCGCATGGCCTGAAAGGAGACCCACGCGCTCATTTGGCAAAGATGCCATTTTCTCTCGTTGAGGAATACGCCAAAGAAGATACGGCATTGCTGGTACCAATAATTGAACTCCAGATAAAAGAGTTGGAGGCCCAAGGCCTTACCGAACTTTACGCCATGGAGCGCAAGCTATTCCCCATTCTCACGAGGATGAAAAAGACCGGAATTCGTATTGATGAGAAGAAGAGGCAAGAAGTGGAGGTGATCCACAGGGACAATCTTGGAAGACTTGAGAAGGAGTGGTACTCAAAGTATCCCGGAGTCAACTACGGATCTTCCAAGCAACTCGCAATCATTTTTGACCGGGAAGAAATTCCTTTTGAAGTATCGAATGCGGGGAAGAAACTTCTTCTTGAAAAACTAGAGAGAAGTGTCGATCCGAAAAGACTGGATGGCGTTAACGAGAAACCTTTGTTTGAAGAACTCCGCATGTCGAAAGAAGAACAGAGGAAATACTATCTTCAATATCCGTCGATAGACGCTTTGGTTCTTGACATGGCGAAAGAAGCACACCCGACAGCTACCTCGGTATGGTCCATGAAGAAAATAGCCAAAACTCTCGGGACGTATATAAACGGGTACTTCCAAGAGCAGGTGACTGAAGGAAGAATTCATCCTTCCTTCTACCCGTATATGAACGATGAATCGGGAACGCTTTCTGGAAGATTCAGTAGTAGCAATCCCAACGCCCAAAACATCGGAGTGGCAAAAGGAGGATTTGATCCGCTTTGCAGAAACATAATGATTCCCGAGGACGGACAATCGTGGTTCAAGATAGACTTCAGCCAAATGGAGTATCGGCTGATCGCCTCGTACTCGGTAGGCCCAGGATCGGCCAACATAAAGGCGCAATACAATAAAGATCCGAAAACAGACTATCATGAGATGATTCAGAAGATGGTTGGAGTGGACCGCAAAACGGCCAAAACGCTCAATTTTGCCTTAGCATACAATATGAGTTACAAGTCAATGGCGAAGAAGTATATGTGGGATTTGAAACACGCAAAGGAGTTGTACGACCAATATATGCATCTTGCTCCGTTCTTGAAAGCGACAAATAGGCTTGTCGAGGACGTAGTGACAAAGAGAGGCTATATTTACTCTGTACTGGGACGAAGGAGCAGATACTCAGACAAAATGAGGGCCGAAAAAAAATCCTATGTTTTCCTTAACCGGCTCTGCCAGTCAGGTTGTGCTGACTTCATGAAGAAGTCCATGACGGATGCTAACGAAGCAGGAGTATTCTCCTATCTTACGCCTACTATAACTGTACACGATGAATTGGACGGATCATTTCATCTTGACAAAGCGGGAGTAGAGGCGTTCAAAGAGCTGAAGCATATAATGGAAAACTGTATAAAGATAAACGTCCCGGTAATAGCTTCTGCGGAGTACGGGAAGAACTGGGCGGAAGTAAACGAAGCCGACTTTGACGAAATGCTAAAAGGAGCGCAAACGTAATGTCCCTACAGAAACTTCTTGAAGATCAAATCGAATGGTCCATGAAAACATTTGGCCCGGCTTACCGCACGGAGGGAATCCTCCGCCATATCGAAAAAGAACTGCAAGAGATACGCGAGAACCCCGATGATTTGTCCGAGTATATCGATGTGATCATTCTGGCAATGGACGCGTTCTGGAGAAGAGGCGGGATGCCGGATGAACTGGAAGAGGCAATAGCGAGGAAGCAGGAGATCAACAGAGGACGGACGTATAACGTTGCGGCGGAGGATGAACCAAGCGAGCATGTGAGGGAGGAAGAGGAAAGCCACAGCTGTTATGACTGCAGGTACAATGACTCAGGGGACAGGGAATGTATTGGTTGCCTGAGCCTGCCATATAAGCCGACCCCTACCCATTGGGAAAAGGAGTAACAGATGACAGCACGAGAACGATTTGAAAAACGCTGGGGAAACGAGCAAGAAACCAATCCCCAGCCTCCTGAAAACAAGGAACGGGAATACATGGTCTACTTGTGCGGGTGGGAGGATGGCATACGGAAGCATATTGAAGAGAACGCGGTGCTTTCCGCTCCTTCTGAGGGTGTCTCGTGTTACGATTGCGGTACCCCCCGTCGGAGGCGGAAGTAATGCCCAAGCCCGAAAACGTCTTCCGAGCCTCCTGCTCCAAAGAATACCGTCTCATGGGAGCCAAAACCACATCTTTTGAGTCTCCTTCCACAGGGCTCGGGATTCCTGATTCCTACGTGGCCCACCAAGGAATTTACGCGCTCCCCCTCCTTGCATGGATCGAGTACAAGGTAGACCCCAAAGCGGACTGGCCCTGCGACCGCAAGATCACGTTCCGCCCCGGCCAGCACGCTTGGCTGAAGGACAACTGGAAGAAAGGAGGGCCTTCGTTTGTTTGCGTCAAATATTCAAACGGAATACTTTTGACGCATATCGAGGATGTTGACGTAAATACGAAGAGGCCTGAGAAGGGCTCTGGCTTGTTCATGAAGAGGTTCGACGCGGGACTTGCGTTGAAGTGGATGCATACGTTTGTAAAAGGAGCATAGCATGTTGGTAGCTGAATGGTCGGCTGGCGGTGACAGGGAATTGCGGGTAAAAAGGATAGGAGACGTGAATATATTCTACGTCTCCTCTTGTTGTGGCGCATGGGCAGAAAATATCTGCGCCGCCCAGTTAATATTTAACCCGAGCAAGACGTACAGAATCGAGCTGAAAGAGGATGCTTTTGAGTTGCATGAGGATACCCCTGCGACAGGAGGAACCCATGGGTCTTGATACTTCGATAAATGAAATAACATGGTTCACGTGCCCTGCATGTACGGAGACTTACGACGCAGACTGTCTTGAAGGCGGAAGTACTTGTCTTGTTTGTGGCATAGCTAAACCAAATCCCTGCCCGAGATGCGGAGATTCCGACATACAAATAGTTCCTTGGGATCGCTTGGAAGAGCAGCATACTGAGTACAGATGCGAGTGCGGGGGAGGGCATAAGTGGGATGAGTGGCTGGATTCCAAAGAAGAGGCGGTAAAGGCTTGGAATGAAAGGGCGTCTTCTGCTTGGATACTATTTGAGGACAAGGAACCCGAAGACGGCGATTTCATTGTAGCCATACGGAGTCTCCCTACATACGAAGACCCATGAGAGTTTGAAGCTGACTTGGGATGTACCGCTGTCGGAATCTGGCATAATGGGGAAGTGTGGGAAGGAGGAAACGACCTCAACGGATTCACTCATTGGATGCCTTTGCCGAAAGTAAAGGAAAGGAAGTAGCCCAGGCTTCGCAAAAAGAAAGAAAAGATGTGGTTCGGATGCAAGCCATGTCTGCACGAGCCTTCTATAAATGAAGCCGAATCTTTTGGAAATTGGAGGGTGTACAACTGTGGAACATGCCCGAAATGTGGAATGGAGATGAGGATAAACTTCGAAGTTCCACCGCAGGAGATTTTGTGAGAGGGGAGCAGCCCAAATGAGAGACCTGAAAGAAATACAGAGAGAAGCAGAGCAAGAGTGCTTGGACAACAATTGCCAATCATGGCCCGTCATCTGTTTGATTGCCATGGAAAAGGCACTGAAAGAATTTCGGGACGATCTTGTGGATGAACTTGAGCGTAAGTTCTAAACTGTGAATAAGGAAGGCGCAATGGAATTCTTCCGACAACTGACGATAGACGGGGACACAAGTTTGTCCGAACTCCTGCACCAAGCCTACAGCAGGGGTTGGTGCGACGGGTACAAAGAGAAAGGCGTGGAGTTTGACTGGATCGATGAGGGCTTTGAGGCTTTTGTTGCGGAACGATTTCAGAAGGAGGTTAAAAACCATGAACCTGAAACTTGAGATGAAGCGAGTTTCCGACGGCATGATTGCAACAGATGTCTGGAAAGACTGGGAATGGAATACTTATTGGTGGGCGGAGGGAAACGCTTCTTGTGACTGCAACCGGGAACTATTCTTTTATCGGGCACTTGAGTTGGCAGAACCGGAGGAAACTCGATGTTCTGACGGAAGGTATCTTGTGAGGTGTTCAGACAGCGACGCACAAAAGATGCTGTACGCGGAGTTTTAAGGAGAAAGAAGCATGAAGAGAAAACTTCCGTACATGTTATTTTTCGATATTGCGTGGGATGCGGCAACCGAAACACACAAACAATGGTCTGAAATAGCGGAAAAGTATGGGTTTACTGTTGACGAACCTTCCGTTGAGGATATAGGAGTAATCGAAAACATACGTCCCGTTTCACGGGATAGAAAGGAGACCTGAATGGAAGTTGATCTCGCTGAACTCAAACATTGTGTAGGCTACATGCGCGGCATAAACAAAGAAGATTTCTCGTCTATCAAATGGACGCTGAATGGCGTGGAGCAACTACCTCAGACAGAGGACCTTCAGGAGGTGCAAGGAAACTTTGAGTTCTTGGGTCTGTGCAACACAGACTATGGCAAAATGTTGCTCGGGATATTCTAAAGGAGTACTCAGTGAAGTGTTTTTACAAGAAGATCGCAGGTAACAAGAACTTGGAAAGCAAGGAATTCGTTCCTTTCCCTCTCGAAGTGATACCCAACAAAATGGGCATCAATCTTTGCTCCGTCGATTCGGTTGCTTGGCAAGAAATGGAGGATGGGCAACTGGTGAATCTGACTATCAGTTTCCTTCCTAAGTAAACCGGAGGCCCTCTAGTGGAGGGCCTCCGTGGGATAGAAAGGAGACCTGAATGGAAATATCTTTATTCGTGGTGCGTGTTACTCTTTTAGTTGTGCAGATAGCTTTCGCGGTCGTCAGCGTCGTGGAATCTACTGCACTCACTTCTGCGGGAAATAGCCTCCTAGGGTATAGACCTATCCTATACCCTACAGGGATTTTCTTACCTGTCCGGCCCCGCGCCCCCGGAAGCCCTGCGATCCAGCTCCTTCTCGACAATGCCCGCCGCCTTCTGGAGATGCGGAATCCCGTTTCTCCCGTCCTCCAGTTCCGCCAGCCACAACTCGAATAGCGCATCGCCCTGGTACTTTGGAGAGGCCTCGGACACCCTTACAGCCTTCGCCGTGATCTTGTCGAGGGCTTCCTTCTCTTCCCTGTGGGCTATCTCGATCCGGATATATTGAAGGGCCTTGCGAAGATCAAGGAAAGGGTCCGCGTGCTTCTCTTCGTTGCGGAAGAGATACTTGTAGGCATTGCCCACCGAATAGCCCATGTGCTTGTTGACATCAAGACACTCGACCCCGGACGGGTGTACGTTGTAATGCTTGGGTTTGTTGACCTGATCGTACCCTACCGAATCCCTTCCCTCATTCATCGCTCTTCCCTCCCTTATTCTCCGTCAAATATCGATACCTCGCATTCAAGGTGTCCTTTGAGCATCCGATTTCCTTTGTCAAAATGTAGCGCGGCGTCACGTTGTACGCAAGCAGTATTTTCTGGTCCATGAGAGGAGTGAAGTGGAAGCAGCGCGTGCCCACCCTCTTCTTCGGCAAGGACGCAAGCCAAGCCTGCAGCTCTTCCGAGGCTTCTTCTACTACAATGTCATCGACCATTCGAGAATTCCTCCCCACTGCATATTTCCTTGTATTCTCTTCGTTTTACGACTTTCAGGGGCATGAGAATGGGATGGTACTCCCAATCCGTAGCGCTCCGAACAACCAGCTTCCCGATTCCCATGTCGTAGTACATTCCCCGACAGGTCCTCCCGAACACCGAATCCGGATACTCCATACAAGGAGCCGAGATTGCCGTCCGCTTCCCGATTGTCATCCTGCAGGAGTAGTGGACATGCCCCCGGATCACGATATCAGCGGGCTCCTGCTCCGAGAGCGTGGCATCCACAAGATCCCTGATACTCTCACGGAACAAAGGAGTTCCCTGCCCGTAGGCGGTATCGCTTCGTCCGAGGGCGTGACGCAGATGGATTTTTAGGCCGAGGATAGAAACAAGCTGCTCGTTTTCGATGGATGCCCCGAGAGCTTTTGCCAGCGGATCTTCGTAATTGTAGGTGCCGGAACTGTGGAAGGGGGTGCCTCTGACAAAGTACATATTTTGTTTTTCTATTCCGGGGGCGGCGTATATTTCCTCTTGGGAAGCGGCTTGCTCTAAAGTGTCGGGGATCACGGTATCCATGGTCCCTTTCTTCCCCTCGCCATCTGTTGCGTCTCCGGTGAACAATCCAACATCCCAAGGCCCGAATTCCGTAATTGCTTCAAGCCACCATCCGTAGGCCAAAGATTGCATCACCTTCAGTTGCTCGGACCAGTACGGGGGCGGCAATAAACCGCCCGCAGCACCTCCGTGGGTGTCTCCCATGATCAGTACGTTGACTGCCATTAGTTGTACTCCTCTATAGGGACTGCATCAAAAGATAACTGCCACGATGCTGATCGCGGAGAGAACGACAATTACAACGGCTTCCGCGCCCGCGACAAACTGCCAGAATTCAATGTCCCTCTTCAGCTTCTTGATAGAGATTTCTAATTTCCGAAAGTTCGATGCCAAGGTCATGTATGATCTCTCCGTTTCTTCCAGTTTCTCCAAGAGATTCCGTGATTGCTCCATCGAGAGCTTCCCGGATTCTGTCGCTTTCCGCAAGTCCTCTTTCAAGAGACTCAATTCTGCCTCTATCCTTTGCTTCTCTTTCACTGCTTCGTCGTAGCTGTTCTTCAATTGAAGCAATTCTTCCCTCTGCGAGTTCAAGCTCTCTTTGTTTTGCACCAAGAGTTTCAAGGAGTCCTGAAGCCATGACTCTTGCTTCTTGTTCGAGTCGTCCAAGCTCTGCAAGAGCGCGTTTACTTTCGCCCATCTCAGAAGTAATTGCTCTGAGGTTTCTGTCTGATTGGACATATCTGTAGCTGAAGATTCCTGCTGCGGCCACGAGAAGGACAAGGAAAATATTTGCAACAAAACGAAGAAGAGCGCGTTTTTCCACATTGTTGCTCCTTGTGCTAATTTCGCGGGATCTTGTCACTGAACGCGGAGACTCCGAGGAGGGTGCCCCCAAATCCTAGGTAGGCCCAAAGGACCGTAGGGTCCGGATTCGGCTGTACTCCATAGAAGAAACCTATGAGGATGGAGGCGACCCCAAGCAGACGCTTCTCGTCGCCGTCATTGTTCTTGTCGGTGAAGAAATCCCAAATGAGCTTGGCAAGTCCTTCAAAGAATTCAGTTATCTTCTTCATGTCAGTCCTCCCCAAAGAATTCCGCGTCGTCCATTTCATCGCTGAGTTCCATCATTTCCCACCAAGGCATATCGTGGCCCGGAAGCTCTACACACTTGCCTGTCGCAAGATCGTCAATAATGGATTCGAAGTGGTCGGGCATGGAGTTGGCAGGATCAAAGATCGCATATCTTCCTGACATAATCAGCCTCCCGTGAGCTACCGCGCTATTCAAAAACACCACCACTCATAAGCAACTGGATCTCACTCATCCTTGACCACAAGAGTTATCTTTCTTTTGGTGGCAAGTTCCTGCTCAACAAGCTGGGCAAGGGCAAGAGCGTCTTTTTCCGACCTCAATCTTCCGCACCCTTGCGTGGTCTTTGACGCAGGAGCTGCATGGAATCCGTACGCAGTATCCTTCGCAATTCCTGCGGTCTCCGCTTCATATCCCCCTACTTTGTCAAGGCTCCAGATTCTCACCATCTGATATGCGTTGGTCTGGATGAAGGCAGGGCCAAGATAGCCGTACTCGGGGTCACTTTTATCTCTGTATTTCACTCCGGTTACATCAAACTCGCCCACAGGAAACGGGCGTGGCATATACGGATAGGCTCCGGGGATCGTGCGCACTACCTCTCGGGGATCATGAAGCCTTCGCCTACCATTCAGTTCATTCCTGACATCCGAGGTACAATGGAAAACAAGGAACTGCGGAATTCCGTTGTAGACGGTTCCCATGTCCACCAGCAACTCTTCTGTTTTTCTCAGGAATACCCACTTCATCTTTGCTCCTTTGTTCCTCAGATAGTCTGATATCAGGGTCTTTACTGAAAGAAAAGGCTGTGGCCTCACTCAAGGTACTCCCTGTACTTCGCATGATTGGCTGCGGAGGGAAGAGACAGAGGCCCTATCTTCGCCGTCCTTCCTTCGGTGACATATCCAAACACTGCCGGAGGTACTTTCGTCACAATATCTCCTTGCACAGCAATATTATATACCTGCAGGAAACGTTTGTCAATTTCTCTGTTCAGTCTGAAGGGATTCCATACAACACGCGGACTGCCGAAAGTAACCGTATTCGGGCGAAGACCCCTGAAGTGAAGGTCCTCATGGGCAAGGGTCGCAAGAGCGCCTCCATGGGAGTATCCTGCGATTATTGATGGAGTAGCCCCCGCGAGGGCCGACATGATCTCATTTTGCACGGATTTCCAAAGGAGGAGGAAGCCTTCATGGGCGTACCAAGAAGCTCCTTTGTACGCACGTACTGCCTTCGGGCAGAAAAGGAAATTGTGTTTCCAGTCAGAAGGGCTGGCGGAACATTGGAAATAGAGGGCGTTATCGGAATCCAGACGCCACTGGACATCGCGGGGGGATGTCCTCCATGGCCCATGGGTGCATTTGTTGTAGAGATCGAGGTATGTTGCCTCCCATGTGGACGTTGTGGTTTTTGTGCTCACGGCGCGGCCTTCGGAAACAGATTCCCGACCAAAGCGAAAACCCCGCCTCCGATGGCTGCGGCAAAGGCGAAAACAACGGCGTCCCACATCTTTGACGGCCTGCTTTCTATGGTTCCGATGCGCTCCGATAATACACGGAATGCCTCTTTCATCTCGTCCGTGTAGGTCTTCAGCATCTCCTTGATCTCGGCAAGAACCCTGTCGATGTTCTTGTCCCTCTCTTCGCGTGCGGAAAGGTCGTTCTCTATGGCGCTGACTTGCCCTTCAAGGCAGGAAACCGAAGTCTGAAGGGCTTGAATGGCGGGGGGAAGATGCACAAGAACCAGTTCAAGTTCCCGTATCTTCTTGTCGAGGCTTTCCGCGAGTCTTTCGAGGGACTCGAAACGCATCAGCTCTGTTGCATCCATTCTTGGGCCTGCCTTTCAGGGAGGGTGTTGCTAGGGGAGAGTATAGCACAGGAAGGGAGGGGATGTCCACTCCTGTGCTACTTGGTAGGGGGATCAGCCGGTCAGGGTCCGGGAGTAGGGGATGGAGAGAGCGAAGGCGAAGCGGTAGAGGCGGAGGTCTGCATTAGTGCTATCCACAAAAGCTACATCTGTACCGTTCACTGCGGCTAGTGCTGGCTGGCCTGCACCTATGTTAGGTGTTCCTGCGGAAGAGATATACGCCCATACCGTGCCGTTCCAACGATATATCCTGAGATCATCGTTGCTGTTATCTACAAAAGCGATGTCGGTTCCATTTAATGCTGTGAGAGACCCGATAACGGCAGAAGGAATATTGAGTTCACTTCCTGCGACATATGCCCATATCGTACCGTTCCAACGATACATACGAAGGTCTTGATTACCGCTGTCAAAGAAAGCTACGTCTGTAGCATTCATGGCTGCCAGCGCGGGCTCTCCTACTCCCGGAATATTGAGTTCACTTCCTGCGACATATGCCCATATCGTACCGTTCCAACGATACATACGAAGGTCTTCATTAAACCCATCTATGAACGCTACGTCTGTAGCATTCATAGCGGCGAGAGCAGGGAAGCTTGCGTCCGGAATATGGAGTTCACTTCCTGCGACATATGACCATATCGTACCGTTCCAACGATACATACGAAGGTCATCATTAAAATAGTCTATGAAGGCCACATCTGTCCCATTCATTGCGGCGAGAGCAGGTTTTGCTCCGTCCGGAATATTGAGTTCACTTCCTGCGACATATGCCCATATCGTACCGTTCCAACGATACATACGAAGGTCTCTGTTAGTACTATCGTAGAAAGCTACGTCTGTAGCATTCATGGCCGCTAGTGCTACGTAAGTTCCTACTCCCGCAATATTCAGATCAGTACCTACCTGCTGACCTCCGCCCCACTGCACCCCGCCCCCCTGGGAGCCTTCAAACTCCATGCCAGCGACCTTGCAGGAGCCGCTGGCCGAGATATAAAACCCAGACTTAGTCCCATCAATAGTCGAGCCGCTTTCGTCATACCTGTCTCCTCCCCTTATGCTTCCGCCCGTCAGTATCTTCACGTATTTCGCAAAGAGCCTGTAGATCATTGCTTCTATGTACGTTGTCCCTTCCGTAATCACAATAGGGGTAGCCAGACAATTGAGCCTGAAGATATCTTCAAGAGCCGCAGAGCGCATCTCCCCGGTGACTCCCGTCTGCGTCCAAGCACTTCCGCTCCACAGGAAAGTTGCAAGAGTCGAGACTCCGGCATTGTAGTAGTTAAGCATCCAGTCATTGACGTTCGGAGTTATTGTGGTGGTGGCTGTTACCGTTCCATTCACGGTTATCACGCCCCCGACAAAGGTGGAGGCGGACACTTCATAGCCTGCGAAGTTCGCGGTTCCTGTAGCCGCGAGACGGCCTATTCCCCTATAACGCGGAGCATTGGACGCTACTATTGTTGTTGCAGTCCCCCCTATCGACACCCCGTCAACGATCCACGTCGTCGTATACTTGTACCACTGAGAAGTGGTGGTCATATACACCGTATCCCCGTAAATCTCTCCGGTAAGAGCGTTAAGCTCCGTGGAATTTGCAACGTCTCCGTACTGCTTGGCTTTTATCCGCACGGAGTTTTCAAGAGTTACGGAAGGCGCGGCAACCGTGCAACGATAGATCAGAAGAGGCCCGGTGGAATCGTCAAGAAATTCATCACCAATGACGGCGTTGTTTGTTGCGTTCGCCACCGCAAGGGAAGCCCATACCGCAGTCTTGTCCACCGCAATGGACCCCGCCCCCTCCCCCTGCGTCAGCGCCATATCCACAGCCTGCGCTCCGGGGCTCTGCTGTGCGTAGTTCCTCTCTATCGTATTGACCACGGCCCTCACCACAGGAGCAGGAACCAAGGAAGCATTCTTCGTGATCCTCGAATTGTGAGCGCCTATTCCGGCCTCCGCAGTATAGACCGCTGCGTTGTACTCCACGAGCGTCAGCTTTGCGGAAAAATCGTCGTTCAACTCGGTGGCAACAACCAGAGCTTCCGTGGACTCAAGAGCCGTTTCCCCGAAGAAAACAAGTTGTCCCGACTCTACTGCGGAGGTAAGGACACCCACAGGAGTCACGGTATTGGAAAGCGAGGTTCCGGGGTTGCTTATGGTCGCATACTCACTTCCGGTCGCAGTCCTTATTCTGACACAGTAACTCTCCCCTGTCGTATACTGAAACAGTTCATCCGCAATGAAGGAGCTTACGTTCCCGCCGCTCCCGTACGTTACGCTCTTGATCCTTCCCTGCCCCAAGCCCCACATCGGAACGTCGTGGGACACGCGGACAAGATCCCCGCGTGTGACGACAAGGGATTCAAAATCCTGATTCACTGTGAAGGTTTCAGGGCGGAGTCTTCGGCACGCGAGAAGGTAACGACCGAACTTCTTGACGGTAGCTGAATCCGTGATCCCGAGGTCTTTCACGGAAAGCGATTCGAATTCGGATGCAAGAGTATAGGCCCCGTCCGCAGTCCTGTCGGTTCCGGCGTAATCTTTTAATATCCCATCGCCATCGGTATCCCACTTGTAGCCGTCGTCAAGGACTACCATCTCATCTTCAGCCCAGTTCTCCGCCGCGTTGATGAACTTGATCTTGTACGCATGGGGCATCTTCTCGAAGCTCTTGGAGCCGGAGAAGCCCCACGAATTCCGTGGGGAGATGTGCTGGACAATAGTGGTCTGCGCTTTGTCTGTGACAGAGGAATACAGCCCGTCCTTCAGCGTTAATGAAGAGCGGCAGGATGCGAGGATCTCCGTGAGCATCTGCCGCAGGGTTGTGTCCTGCGTGTACACCCGGTTGAACTGGAAAGCGTTCGTCACACAATAGGCGTACAGAACCCCGAGTTCGGCAAGGTCGATCTTGGTTGTGTCAGTAATAGGTCTCGGATTTATGGGGCCGGTCAAAGCGTGGAGGAAGGCGGCAGCGGGGTTCGTACTCAGAGTCTCGTCGGCATCGACAGACCAGTCCGTTATCGCGGAACCCGCGCCGTCATAGGTCCGGTACACCTGCTCGACAACGCAATTGAGTTTCTCGATTGATCCGGACAGGGACTCGGAGGCCCGGGCCTTGACCGCAAGGAAGCACACTCCTTTCATGTCGTCGTCGGATAAGCCTATGGTATCCTGGCCCGTGATGGAGCGGAGAGCGGACCAGACCACGGCATCGGTTCGGTCGCTGTTCTGCGCATCGAAGGTTTCCCTCTGTACGCGGACTTCGTACTGCCCGGAAGTCAAGCCCGTCTTGGTTCCGGTGTACCGGATTGTATGGGGTATCTGCTTGGTGAACACTCCTGCGGTGGAACCTGAGAACGCTGTTCCTGGCAACCAAGGAACGGTGTTTTTCAGGCGGTAGTACCACTTTACGGTTGTGGTACAGTTTTGTCTGGCGCCCTCGTTCCAGCCGATGAGTCCGGAAGGGAACTCAATTTCCACTGCAATGGAGGTCGTCTTTTTTGAGGTCTCTATTACAGGGGAGGAAGACGACCAGTATTGCGCGAGTCCTGTGGCTGCTTCCGTCACGAGAGTACCTGCGCCCGAGACCTTGAAGGAGAGTCCATTGGGGGCAACATAGGACACAGGGAAGGTCCACGCGGGAGTGTTTAGGGGGCTTGAATAGGTGACGAAATCTCCTACCTGCAAGGCACCGTACTTTACGTCGTCGTCGTAGGAAAGGAAGCTACCGGAGTTCCGGGTGATTGTGCGCGTGGAGGAGTCCACAGCGAAGGTGAGGCTACTGGCTCCTTGGTAGGCGGTTATGTTGGCGGTCTCCGCTGTGACTTTGCCTGAAGCCGTGGAGGACATAAGACGGCTTCCGCTGAACCAGCCAATACCGAAAGATCCATTAAAAGCGGCATTGGTAAAGCCGCTTATATTCACCGCTCCTGCGCCATATTCCAATCCCGACCAAAAACCTGCATTACCTGTAAATTGCAGACGACGACCTATGGAACCATCCATCTCATCATCCGCCGTCACAGACCCTGTAAAAATCTTGGCCCCTACGGTCGATCCTTGCTCCGCTCTCCACCTTTCGAGAGGAAGATTGAGATTCTGTTCCTTGATAACCTTCCCGACTCCGAGGAGGTCGAGGTATGTTTTCGCGGAAGCCGACCCCTGATGGATAGAGACTTCGACCGTACCCACCGTTCCTGTGGTAACATCGATCTGGGAGGCTGCGTCTATGGTATTGCGTCTGTCTCCTGCGTTGGATGCAACAACAGAGTCCCCAAATTTGATGTCGGAGACCTTCACGCTTCCGTCGGATCTCGTCTTGTCCGCATAGCCGAGGGCGAAGAGCATGTGGACGTATTTATCTTCCCCATCCGTACCGGATATTGAGGTATGGGGAGTTGTCCAATAGGAGGGAGTGAGAAGATGCTTTCCGAAAACAATAGGAACGGGTCCGTCCTGTTCGGCGGAGTTGGAGGCTCCGGATACGTCCTTGCGGCGATCCGTGCTACGGTCTCCGGTATCCGTGGCTGTTTCCGCCCATGCGGACATAACCATGCTGCTTCCTATGGACATCATGGCATAGCCTACGACGGCTCCGAAGCCGGTCCAACCCAAGGCCCCTACACCTATTGCACCGATCCCTGCAATGAGCGCGCCACCTCCTATAAGGAGCGCATCCCAAAAGCTTTCATCTTTTGTGCCCGAGGAGTTCGGGCTTATTCCCGCAGGCACGACACGGACAAGAAGGGTATCCTCTTCCCCCAAGATCGTACTGTCAAACGATTCTTCGGGCAACCTGTTGTCATTCAGGACAACAAACAAAGAGCTGGTTTTCTTCAGTCCTTCTATTGAATCCAGAGCCCGCCTTACAGAGAACCCCTCCGCGACTTCGAGAATCTTCCGCTCCGACATCAGGGGGTGAAGAAAGGCAACTACTCTGGGCATATTGGCTCCTGTGCTATGCTATTCGGTACTACACTACTCGGTAAAAACCTCTGACCCTGGATGCAATCCTCATATCAGACAATCTGGAAAGACGCGAGGAATCCTTCCCTAATAGATCAGAGTGTAGCACGTGATTGGGGGCGACGTAAAGACCGACGTGACAAGGAAATCCCCGGAAGGTCATAAGCACGATATCGCCTTCTGCAGGAACATCGACTTTGACGGGATGAAGGGAAACAATAGCGGAGGATACAACTTCGGCCAGCCACTCTTTTTCCAGCTCTCCGTAAGCTGTTGTGAAGGAGGGGAGTTTCTTGCCATATTCGTTTTCAAGCACTATCCTGACGAGGCCCCAGCAATCACAGCCTTCGAGCGTCCTGCCATGAGGAACAAAAGGTATTCCTGTATATTGTGATACGTTCAGCACAGCCTACGCTCCCCTCCGCCTCTAGCCAAACAACCCCGGAGCATTCTGCGCGGTGGCCCTTACCGGCCCCATCTGGTTATCTAATCTGTCCTCGTATATAAGATCCCCCGACACGGAATTCACGTCATACGTGACGGCTTTCAAAGAGTACTCCCAAGGAACCATCTCCTCGAAATCCCCCACTCCGTCATTGGGGAAGAACATGGCACGGGCGCGTATTGTCGGGGAGTTTACGAGGATTCGTATGGCCGAAATAACGAGCTGATCGACGGCGGATATGGTTATCCTTGCATTTGTTATGCTATCGTCAGTTTCTCCCGGATACTGGATGGAGAAGGGGAAGGGAAGATACACATGACCGCTATAAGTGATGGATTCGGTGTTGTTGCAAAAGTAGATTGTGTCCGCTCCGACCAGAGTTGCGAACGCAGCCTCTGCCGAGTATATTTCAAGAAGGGTGGGAGTCTGCGCGAACGTCTGCGCCGCCTGCATCGCCAGCTTGGCTGCTGCGGAAATCGTGGCTCGGCTCAAGGCAATACCTCCAGGGAAAGAGAAGCAACGAGTTCAAATCCGAGCAACTGAAGGTCCGGGGGCTCCAAGAATCTCACGGACAGGGAACCCCCTGTCAAAGGATCGGTGTAATCGAAGGGAATTGCCCCTCCGGCCAAATCCGTGTAGTAGAACGTATCCAAGTATGCCTTCTGTGCGCGGGAAAGCCTTAAACTATGAGTTACAGCAGTCGGAACGGCAGAGTATCTCCTTCGCTCTACAGTGGGCTCACCCTCCTTGGACCTGAGAACTCCGTCTGCGCTCTGCTCGGAGAAGTTGTCCTGAAGGGGAAGGGCAGGCAATGTTGAAGGCCAAGCAGCCATTTAGACAGCCCTCCTTTTGAAATTTCCGGCGCTAGGTGGTGACTTCGCCCCATACTGTACGCTCAACTTGTCGCCCGCACAACAATACTTGCAATGAACTCCTGCCCATTCGGCGTATACCTCGGAGCCCCTACAAACTTGACTGAGGAGGTAGCCTCAGTATAAGGGTTCGGCCATGTAAAAGCAACCGTTCCGTGCAAGGTATCGTACCTCCAGAACTCGTCCAACAATACTTTCATCGCTTTGTCCACAGCATACGCACAAGTATAGCTCGCGGGAGACCACGTATGCCTGACCCGAATCTTGTCGTACCCCGTGTCCATCTTCGACCGCAATACCCTGGGAGGGATGGCCTCGGATGCGGAGATCGGGAATTGCGGGAGCACAACATAGGCAGACGGACTAAGGTAGATTCCCATAAAATCGGCAGGCATAAGCACTGCGGAGTAGCGCCGGAACTCATCGATGACGCCGTTGCTGTTGGAACTGACACTCAAGGTCCCCGAAGGAGCCAAAGTGGCGGAAGGCGCGAGGGTTGCGGAGGGAGCAAGACCAGCCAAAGCATAGGTAAATCCGGCGGGGCCGTTTCCGAGGACTCCTGTGGGATAGGTGGTTTGATCAAGAAATACAGCAGAACTCAATACGGGTAGGCCGTTGGCATAAACAGAGAGATTGGCTCCCGATCTCGTATAGCCTAAAGAGTACCAAGTAGCGTCAGCCATTACCGTCTGAGGGGAGGGGGCCGTGAAGGCTCCGTTTATTATGGCCCCGAGGTATCTGGTCGTCGGGTGGATTGCGAGGGGGCAATCGTGCCGGAGCAACGGAGAAGTGAGGATTCTGTAGCTTCCTGCTACTTGCGTTCCTTTGTAGGAGAAGACTATGGATTCAGGCATTGTGATACTCCACTCACGATATCCTCTTCACGAGTACGGTAAGGTTTGCGCTCGCGGTTCCTGTTGCGGCGGCTCCGGCTGCGGTGGTCCCGAGCTTGACGGAGTTGATCGTGGCACCGTAGGTAAGGATCGTCCAGAAGTAGGTTCCGGAGCCTGCGGGCATTGTCAGAGTGCCTCCGCTTGCCACGTCTATCGCCGTCTGGTATCCTACGGAGCCTGCTGTGACAATGGATGTCGGGTCCGTGCTTGCGAGGAATCCTGTACTGCTGTAGACGGCGCGCGCATTCGGAACCGCCGTCGCCGCGTCGATAATGGCGCTGGGCTTGAAGGCTCCGGGATTCTGGTACAGGGACCACACTTCCTCCGCACTCAGGGCGCGGTTGTAGATGCGGGGGTCGGCGATGGTTCCGCCAAACCACTGTAGCGCGGTAAGTGTTTGCTGGGCTCCTATGTATAACGCATACCCCGTTGTAGGTTTAACCACGCCAGCCAGTGTTCCTGTTGCAAAAGATATTCCATTCAGCCACACGGCATACGCACCGGATGTCCAATTTATTGAGAACAAAAAATCAGCGGTGTCGTCTTCCTCATTGCTGAATACATTTGTAACGGTTTCCGTTTGATTGGCGGACCCGTTATACCAACCGACGGCTAACGAGTTGGAGTTTGCGACTCTATATAAGAGCAATCTTCCGCTAAGGGTGATGCCATAACCACACAACATTTGGATATTCGAAGCGTCCTGTAAGCAATTGATAATTAAGGCGCGGAACGTATATATTGAAGGCATAGCAAAAATAGAAGTAGCCGTATAGTCATTTAGTTTATCAAAACTCAGCCCCCTCTCCGCAGGAGTATCGACCGGAGTCGCGCCGTACACCGTGCCATGGTTCCCTGAGCCCGAGGCATCAAGGGCAAGGGAGGAGTAGGTGCCGTCGCCGATGTAGATGAACGAAACGTATACCGGATTCGTGTTGTTCCCCGTTGAGTTGAAAAGTACCTCAATGTCGGTGAAATTCGCGCCTGTGGTAATGTCGGTGATTCCGCTCGTCTGCCCCGCGATGGATTTGGTTACGTGCGTCCCGGCTCCCGAGGTCCCTATCTCCAAGGTCGTCAGGTCCGTCTGTGCACACGCCCATTTAATGCGCACGGTTTTTGACGACACTGCGAGGGCTTTGTTCGCCCGGACAAACGTTGTCGGAGCAGCTCCTGCTGTAAGCACCAATTTATTGGATGCGGCAGTCACGACTGTATCCGTGCCCATCGTGGCCCACCCATCAACGGTGGAGAACTTGATGGTCAAATACGTCGGACTCGCCCCGTCCGGCCACTCCGGCAGGCCCCCGAGGGCAGGGGCGCAGATGAGGCCGTCAAGCAAGGATTTCTGCTCATTCAATCTGTCAACCGTATCAACCATTGCATTCAGGTTAGGCGCATCCACCGCTACAGGAGAATAAGAATCGTTTACGAATAATCCGGGCTTTGTTCCGACCCAAGGTGTTGCCATACCGTATCTCTCCTACAATAAAATGCGCGACGCCGCGTTCGTAAAATCTCCGCCCTGCCCACTCACCCCTGTTACCAGAGTCACGGAAGTCACGGTGCCATCGTCATCATACCCCGAATCATCCCTTCCCGCAACAACGTTGAAGGAGAAATATTGTACCAGATTTGGTACGGAGACTTCGGCTCCCGATATCAGGCGCGCGGCAAGGTCATACGGCCAGTCCATACAATACGCTCCTTATCTTCCGCGCGGGGCTACAAACTATAGGTGTTCTCACGAGCGTCGTACTCCCCCGAATCCCGGAACCCCGCGTGTTTTCAACTGCGTATCCAGTTCCCCGTTGGCAATCATCGAACGGACAGTATCCCGCAGGACAACACGAATCTGCTTTCCCCCGGAGGAATTCGTCGTCTCTTCCGTAGTGGCGGAGACTCCGTTTACCCGGGTGGATTGGTCAATGACAACAATGGAAGTGGAGCCGCCTACTGCGGAGACTCCGAGTTTCCCGCTGGCAGTCCTTGTCACGGGCATGATGGCTTCAGGACCCTTCTCCCCCATGACTCCGAAGCCTCCCGCGTGGTTGAACAGCGTGGGGGAGGATACAATGCCTCCGGATGCGAACGCGGATATCAGGCCGCTTGAACCGTAGATGTTTCCGAGGGAATTGGCAATCACACCACTTCCGGACGTGGCCGCTTTTTCCCCCCGATCAGCATTTGCAGAGGCAATGCCCGAGACTACAGAGGTTCCTGCGGCCATGGCTATGAGGCCCCAGCCTCGGGCGTCCTTGCTGTCATTGATGAGGATGTTCAAACCAGCCGCCAAGAACATCTGCGGAAGCTGCTTCAACAGGGATAGGCCGATATTGCCAATGGCTGCAGCAAAGTCGTCGGCTCCCGCCGCTCCGTTGACAAAGAGTTCGCCCATGGCGAAGAGGGCGTCAAGGCCTGCGTTGGCGGTGAGATCCCCTAATGCACCTTTAAGGTTCTCCACTGCCTGATACATCTCTGCAAGTCTTTGTGCCTCTTCTTCCGCCCACCATGATTCCCCTTCGGGAAGGGCGGGGATAAGTTCCCATGGATTTCTTCCGGGAGGAACTATATTAGGATTAGGGTTTACTGCTTTCGGAATTCCAAGCATCGGAGCATTCAGATTCTCCGCAGCCGCTACTGCGGCTTTCTCCCACCAAGAACGCACAGAATCATCGGCTCCTGAGCTAAGAATCAAGTCTTCTATGGAGTCTATGAAGGTTCTGTACATCTCGAACATTTTGTCGTCGTAAGCAGAGTCAAGTTCCAGATTGGCGAATTCCCCAGCTATTGCTTGCTGGTACTTGAGAAGGAGTTCATTGAAGAGTTCCCCGGGAGTCTTGGGAGGCTTGGTTCCTTTCGTAGCATCCGCAATATCCGTGTAGTAATTCAACAAATCAAACTGCGGCTTCAGCCGGGGGTCCTGAACTCCAGTGAATCCCTCCCCCTTTCCAACTATGCCTTTCTTAGGAACGATAGCCCCGGCAAAAGAAGCCGCCGCTCTTGCTGTCTCCTCATCAATGAGTTTTGTTATAGCCTCAACCATGGCTTTGGCTACTTCCTTATCGTCCCTAAGACCTTCCAACAATCTCTGCTTCGGATCTTTGAGTTCTTTCTCCCGTGCTCTGATTGCTGCCATAGCTTCATCTGCCATCAGCGCGGGAGTGGCGGCTCCAAGACCAAGAAGTCGCTGTCTTTCTGCTATTGCGGCAAGGCTGTCTGCGGTCTTCTGGTTTTGTTGCACGGCTTCAAGCAACTGTTGGTTGGCGTTGATTGTGTCGGAAGCCATCCTTGATGCGTATATTTGGGATGAACCTGTAGCTGCTTGGCTATTCAAAATAGCCGTTGATTGTGCGGCTGCGCCACCTCTGAGAGCAGAGTCAATATCAATTCCTTTAAGCCCCAAACCTTCTCGCAAATTTGTGCGGAATTTTTCAAACTGCATAGCGTCGTTCAGATCATTAAGTGCTTTTTTGGTGAACTCTATAGCGGGCTTGTAGAATTCCAGAACCCCGGAACCTGTGGTTGCAAGAAGCTGGGACCAAGATTCCTTGAGCTGGTTGGTTTTGCTTATGGCAGAGTTCATACCCTCTTCCCAAGCATTTCCTAAAAGACTTCCCTGCTCCGTAAGTTTGGTGAGAGCTTCGTCAAGAACCGCAGCGGTTATCTTTCCCTCTTTTCCCGCTTCCCGCAAGCGGGACACCGGAATGTCGAGTACCTTGGCTATAGCTCCTGCAAGAGGTACTCCTGTGTTATATATCTGGCGAAGATCGTCTCCGAAAGTTCTTCCCTGCTGTGTAACTTGCCCGTACACGAGGCCGAGACGTTGCATAGCGTCAGAATCGCCTCGCGTGGCTATAGTCATCTTTTGCATAAGAGGAATCAGCTCGTTGGTTGCTACGCCAAAGCCCCGCATACGGACTATGGTGTCTTTGGCGGCGTCTCCGGAGATCCCGGATTCACGGGACAACTTCAAGAGTTGGCTGTATGCCAAGGTACCAGACTCTACAGAGCCGGTAAGAGCAACAAGGGCTATCTGGGTTTTTTCCGCCGAACCTGCAGCGGTAAGCAAAGCCTCAGGAACAGCTTTGACCAGATTCAACAATGTCTGCATACCACGGACCATGAGGTAAGCCCCAGTGCCCAGCCGAAGCATCCCCCCTAAAAGACCATCCATGCCCGTTCTTGCGTTGAGAAGGCTGGAAAACAAATCAGTCCAATCTTTCTTGGAATTCTTCGTTGTTTGCGCTACTTTTTCATGAGAATCAGAGAGCTTGTTATTCCCTAATACAAGTCTATCCGTCTTTGCAATCAAGTTGGCCAGCTCAGCCGCAGCCCAAGCGGCAGCATTCTTCGCTTTCTCTGTGGCTATTACTCCCCGAGCCTCTGCTTCCGTTCTTCGAGCGGTAGCAAGAGCCACTTTCTCAAGTGCAAGTTGATTACGGAAAAGATTTTGGTTGAATCCTGCGGCATACCCTTCCGCTTTAGCCATGGCGGCAGAAAGTCTTTCCAAAGACTTTATGGACCCGTCGGAAGCTCTTGCCATGGCTTCAAGGGTCTTGACAGCGACAGAGGCTTCCCCAGTTTTTGCATTTATTTCTATAAGGAGGGAAGCATCCGCCATTTTGTTCTCCTCCCCTCTAACCTACCGCCCTACGGCACTAAATCACTACTTCTCCTTCATGATCTCCCCGATCACCGAAGAAGCCGCCTGATCCATGGACAGTATAGCAGAAATCTCCACGGGCGTCAATTTGTATCCTGCCACGGTCTCATAGGCCGCGATATCCTGAAACGATACGCCCTCGGACCCCCGCAACCTGATGAATATGGTGAACAGATACTCGAAGCCCTCGGGAACGGGAACATCCTGCGCGAGCTGGTCATCCACCGACCCGCTATCAACTCCGGAAGGGAGTTGCCTGCGGACAGAAGTAAGTGTGCTCCGCAGGGTGTTTCCGTCCTTCCTCGGGTAATCGAGGGTGAACTTGCCCCGAACCGCTTCTGTCAGCTCTTCGGTTCGGGCGCAATAAAATTGCTGCGGTACTTGTAATACTCAAGAACTTGCTCGCGGATCATTGGTACTTTGGTGTACAGCATCGTGGCGTTGGCTTTGTCGAACTTCAGCTCATCCTTGCCCCAAGAAATGTTCTTCCAGTCCTTCGTGAGCCTGATGGCACGGGCAACGTCACGCTCCACACGTTCGGTGGCCTCTTTGTCAACAGGGAGGGGGGCTTCGGGCTTCTTGGCCGCAGCGGCGCGGGAGGCAAACATATCCCCGAGCTTCCGGCTGTTCTCGCGCTCGGCTTCGATATCAATGGCTGCGGCTTCTTTGCTGTCGGGTCCGAGGACCTTGATCATCGCGTCCAGGGGGTTTTCCAGATGATCTTTTACAGTCATCCACGTGCCTTCGGCGCTTGACTCTTCGGTGTTGAAAGACTTGAAATCCATGACACTTCCTTTCTTATAAGGGGAGGAAATAGGGGCCTTCCATACGGAGGCCCCGGGGAGTTACTTACTACGCGGAAGGATCGAGCCTCGAAACTCGCATGTTCACGGTAACGGCTCCGTTGGTGTTGGCGGTGGCCAGTTCAATTGCAGACCACGTGACCTCTTGGATAACCTTCTTTGGGTCCTTGGTCTCCGTGAGTCCCATAATCTTGACATTTGGTATGTCAATTGAATAGCCCTTCCCGTCCCCGGATGTGAGGGCCGTACCATAATCCGGGTCCATCAGGCGCACAGTCAACCCCACCATCGTCTCCGCACGGAACTTGGTCCAGTACGTCGAGTCGGTGAGGAAGATGCTCATGGTTCCACTTACAACAGAATTGCCCTTTCCGAGGCCGTACGGGTACATGGCTCCGACCGGAAGCAGGGCTTCTATGTCGTTGGTCCCGTTTATCGTAAGTGCCGTCACAACAGCCACCGCTACGTTGTCCTGCATCAAGTAGGCAAGAATGTCGTTGGAGGTCAGGACAGCGTTGGTGGCGGCGGGTGTCCACACAGTAGAAGCGGCTATCGTGGAGTACACAGAAGTGTCGGTAGCAGCAGCTGCCCGGGTCGCTCCCTGTCCGAGTACGCGGCCCAAGAACTCGAAGGTTCCGGTCACGATGGCATCGGGGTTGATGGTCAACGAGAACGAATTTGCGATACATCCAACAGCCATCTTGACGAGGGCAAGGGAGCCACCGGTATCGGTGAGAGCCTCTTCAAACGCAAGAGACTTCACCGTTGTTCCGGGAGAGATGTATGCCATGATTCGGAGGACAACTGCAGTGCCCTGCGCGGCTCCGGCAACCATGGTCGCATAGTTCGGGGTTACGAGGGTGATAGCAAGGGAGTTGATGGCGCTGCAACGATAGTACCCGTTGTTGGGCGCTTGTGCCCCACTGTAGCCGGATACACGAATCCACATTCCCACCGCAATATTCGTAGCCGCAGTCCCTGCGGTGAACACAGTCGTGGCTGCGGGGGTTCCCACCGTCACGGTCTGCGCAGCGATGGCTGTCGCCGCCGCTGTCCATTGCGCTGCACACATCCACGAACAAAGGAAGTCGTCGAACTGTTGCACATTTGCGGCGGCTCCTCCGGAATAGGAGAGTTCAAAAGGAATAGACACAGCAGGAGAATGAGCCCCAAGACGAACGGAAGTCAGAGCACGCCGCGTGTTCAGCTCCGCTGTGGTAAGGGCGGTCCTTCCTTCACCTATGGAAGCTCCTACCTGCTTACGCACTACGGTATAGGTCGTTCCAGGAGACGTGGGAACTGCCCACGAAGACTCCGGGCTATAGGACATCTGTACTCCAACACCTTCAACTATAGCCATGGTATTTCTCCTCTAAGCCTACTTATTCGCTGTAAATACGTAGGCGGGAAGCCTACCCCTAGGAATAACCGGGTCAAATGAAAGTATACTAGAAGTTTCAAGTAATAGCAAGAGTCGAGTCCTCCTTAGCTTTGTACTTCCAGTGTAGCTTCTTGTATGTAAGGCATCTTTTCTTAAGGCACTGAAGAAGCCCATAAGTATTTCCTGAAGCGGGACCATACTTCTCCGCTGCAGCTACCAAAGAATCAAATACCTCCCCTGTCTCAACGCAAAGCACAGGTTTTCCATTGCTTTTTCTAAATCTTTCACGAAAAAGTTTAAGTTGCTCCTCTGACATAGGATGTTCTTTATAGTAGTCTTTCCGCACCAAAGACATTTTTTGCCTCGATTCTTCGCTGTGCCTACGAAGTCTACGCAGAGCTTTTTGCTCTTCTGTCGGTGTAAAGAGACGCATTTTCTCCATACAAAACTCAGAGGGCCTTGTTCCTTTCTTTGCTTCCCTCATCTTGGCTCTGGTTTCCAAAGGCAGTTTTCTTCCTTTTAGCGCCTTGCTCAACTTCGCTCTGCACTCAGGAGTTCTCGGAACACCTCTTTTTCTTTCTGCTATAGCCTCTCCGAACTCTTTCGGCATCTTTCGTCCTTTCACCGCACCAAAAGAATCTGTTTTCAAGTTATACCCAAACATGGGATGCAGAGAGTTTGTTGCCCACATCCATTGATCCTCTTTATCACAAAGATCCTGCTCATTATCTGCGTAGTCTACAACAAACCAAGAAAAAGCATCCGCACCGTGTTTTCTAATTGAGTTGTAAAATCTATTCGTAGATTCCCGCTTACTAACAGATAGATGGGCAGACTTCCGCTGTGCTAACTTTCGCACGGTTTTTCCAATGTAGTACTTTTGCGTAACAGTATTGATCGCCGCATAAATAATCCCATACGGCCTGACAATTTCCTCGATACTCATGCGTACACATCCGCCCAGAATTCCGCGCTTACGATAAGCCCGTACCAAGAGTCAGAAATTTTTGGAAAATGACGAATTCCCGGAGTCATCATGTGTACGTACTGTGTAGGCGCGGCCGTCGGATACCCAATCGAAGTCCCGCGCTTGAATGCCGCCGCTATGGTGTTGGCCGCAACGAAAC
>Ga0209417_1002683_pt1 | contig 26350 bp, 26 predicted proteins | sample RifGroF2_FD_184002 | JGI IMG/M metagenome (GOLD analysis project Ga0209417, IMG submission 184002) | Groundwater microbial communities from Rifle, Colorado, USA - Groundwater F2 (SPAdes) (version 2) | ecosystem: Environmental > Aquatic > Deep subsurface > Groundwater | place: Rifle, Colorado... | reverse complement strand
CCCGGGTGTTATGCGCGCAATATAGGGAAGGTCTATTTGGCTTGGATCAATTGCAGACTGTTTGCAAAGTGCTTCTAATAAGCTGATACGATCGTTAAATGTTGGTTCTGGAAGAGTAATGATTTGTGAAAATCTTCCATGACGCAGAAGCGCGCCATCTAGTAGATCGGGGCGATTGGTTGCACCGATAACAAATACCATTTTTTGAGGATCGGCATTCTGATTGAGTGCATCAAGCGCTTTGAGCATGTCTTGCAGGATGAACGTATTTTTTTCGATTTGCAAGCCACCCCCTAGCAGGTGCATCTCATCGATCCAGAGGACGCATGGCGCATTATCTCGGGCTTCCGCAATAATACCATTGAGGGCTTCGGCATTATCTTGCATCTGTTTCATTAGATCAAGCGTACTTATTGAAATAAAGGAGGTGCGGCCGGCGGATTTGTTAAATAATCCTGCGGCGGCGCGGGCGGTAAAGCTTTTTCCATAACCCGGTGGTGCAATTAAGAGGATTGCTTGGCAGTTTCTCAGTCCAGTGAAGGCAAATTGAGCGGGGTTTTTAAGAAATTCGGCTATGCGGTAAAATGGCCAGAGCAATGGGCGAATGTAATCAAAACAGGCGTCATCAAGTGAGATATCAGCTACATATTCATGGTCGGTGTATTTGTTTAATAGCTCTTGGCCCCGCAACTTGTTGTCGACCTTTCTAAAAATTTTTTTAAAGCTTTCAAGAATACCCAGAGTGAGCACAACTTCGAGTGCTTTGCCGGCTGTTTGTAGCATTGGCGCTGCGCCGTCAAATTTTTTTATGATTTGCGACATTTTGCGGTGGGTTTTTTTGAGCGTTTGGTTTTGTATCTGTTCTTCCTCGAGCAGTAAAAAAAAGAACGTGCCCAGAGTAATTCCTGTTCCTGAAACTGCTGCAATTACTGGTATTTTGTATTCACTTAATTTTTGTGATGCATTTCGATATGCAATGTTTAGGCGTGATAATCCATTGTGCTTAACTATTGTTTCGATCGAAGCAATAGCTTGTTGATTAATTATTGCGAGGGTTTCTAGTTGTGAAAAAGTTAGCGTTTTTTGTTCGTCTAAATCGATATGAAGAAAAGGCCGTTCGGAAAAAGATGTCTGTGCAGCGTGGCTTACAATGCGTACCAACAGAGAGAACCTTGAGAATAATAAAGAGAGTTGCTCGAGCGAAAGCGTTTGTAGTCGGGTTATTGCTTGTATGAGGGCTTGGTTTTGTTTGCGCGCGTCTTGAAGCCATTCAAGCGTTGTGCTTCGTTCACTTGCTTTGACCAGATTAGTCTGTGAAACAATGCCTGCTAGAGATTCTATTAATAGGTTCAGCTTACCTGTAGTTATTGAAAAATCACCGTAAAGCTCAGCTAACTGTTGCGTTTCTTGAGTGTACGATTTTTCTACTGCGGACAATGTCGATGTGTTTTGTTTTTTTTGTATAGTTACAGGCTCGTTGCCTTGTGCTATCGAGACTGTGCAAATTGCTAGTAAAGATAGGTACGAAAATTTCATTTTCTGCAACCCCCAAAGAGACTGATTTTTTTTGGTATTTTCTTAGATATCACGTGCTTTTATTTTTCTAGTATAGAAAAGATACATAGTTTTTTTAAAAATAGCAATCGGGCTTTTAGTTGTTCTTAGCGCGTGGGTGGAGTAAAATAGCATCTCTGGATGTTGTTATAAATTTAAGGAGTTCTTATGAATACCGGTGGACATAGATATACTCGTCGTGGCGTCTCGATATGGCGCCGAATATTATGGATGGTTTTTGGGCTTGCTGTTCTTGTGGGCATATCTTGGGGTGTTCGCGTCGTATTTAGGCATTTCTTTTCGACTTCTGATAATGCTTCTTTCTTGCTTACTAATGTAGTTAACAAGAAAGGCGTTGTGCCAGTTTTGGTCGTTGGTTCTGGACCTGCTGGGCTGGCCGCTGCACTTTATGCCGCACGCGGCGGTATGCATACGGTTGTCGTTGAAGGTGGACTGCCGGGTGGGCAATTGATGGGGACGTCCTGGGTCGAAAATTGGCCGGGAATGAAGAAGATGCTTGGGCCGGATCTTATGCGTAATGCGCGTGAACAGGCTCAAGAGTTCGGTGTTTTATTTGTGCAGGACTCGGTAGCTTCTGTTTCAATTGATCAATGGCCATATGTAGTAACGCTTGCCAACGGAACTGTATTACATGCGTTATCGTTGGTTGTTGCGACGGGATCTGATCCAAGGCGTCTTGGGATTTCGGGCGAGACCGAGTATTGGGGCAAGGGCGTCTCAGTATGTGCGACATGCGATGCACCGTTTTTCAAGGGTGCAGATATTGCAGTTATTGGTGGCGGTGATTCGGCGCTTGAAGAAGCGATCCAGCTTTCTTCTTATGCTGACCATGTTTATTTAGTTGTTCGTGGCGATAAGATGCGTGCATCACAAGCTATGCAGGAGCGTATTAAGGCGTATCCGCAAATCGAAGTACTTTTAAACACAAAGCCTAAGGAGATAGTTGGTAATAGCGCGCAAGTTACGGGATTAGTTGTCGAGACTAATGGCGTAGTTAAACAGCTTACTCTACAGGGTGTTTTCTTGGCTATTGGCCACCATCCAAATAGCGGTTTTATTAAACCTGTTGTCACCTGCGATGCAGAAGGTAATATTGTTTTAGCCGGAAATACGCAACGAACTTCTGTACCGGGAATTTTTGCAGCTGGTGATGTTGCTGACAAGCGCTATCGCCAGGCAGGTGTTGCTGCCGGTGCAGGGATACGCGCAGGATTGGATGCATTGGAGTTTTTGACCAGTATTGGCGTTCAGCGTTCATTTGTTGAAAAAATAGAGCAGCGTTTTTTTGTTCCTGAAGGGGGAGCGCAGCGAAAAGTCTTAGTTGAAATTGCTTCAGTTAAAGAGTTTGATCAGTTATTACAACAAAAGCGCTTTGTTTGTGTGGACTTCTTCAGTGACATGTGTCCTGCATGTGTCCAGTTGTTGCCAGTTCTAGAATTGGCTGCGTTTGCTCGTTCTAATGTAGCATTTGTTAAAGTTAATGCTTTTAAGCAGGGCGAGCTAAAATCTCGGTTTAATATTACCAAGGTTCCTACTGTTGTTCTTTTTGTCGATGGCCGTGTTGTAAGCCGCATAGGGGGCGCAGCATCCTATCAGAGACTCTTAGAATTTGTTGATGAGCATACAAAATAAGTAAAGATTGCGGCGGAATGCTTAATGGGTTCCGCCGCTTTGTTTTTATTGAACAGGATTTTTTTTTGTAGGATTCCAATTTTTTAAGAATTCACGAAAAAACAGTTTTTTAGCGTTCAATGACTTGTTTTTCTTTAATGCTCGACTGGTTTTTTCAACCGATACATTAATGGTTTTTGCGTCATATGTGCTTTGATCTATAGAACCAATGGCTTTGCTGAGAAGTTTTGGCGCTGTTTTGCGTTGTTCATTTCGTGGCTCCTGGGTCAGGAGATCAGCAAGGAGTTCTTCAATGCGCTCAAAAAAAATTGTCATATTTTCGAGCATATATGTAGGATTTGTAGAACCGTCTTCTTGAAGCTTGTTGATTTTTTCGCGTAGGCCATCTTCGAGTGCTGTTTGTAGCAACTCTTTTAATAATACTTCTTCATGCGTTATTAACCATTCGAGAGTGGTTAATAATTCTACTGAGATTACCGCTTGAGCTGCTTCAAAGATGTTATTCTGATCCATTTGATTCCTTCTTTGTTTCAGCATAATTTTGTAGGCATTTGCGTGAAGATGTCCCTTTTTTTAGGCTTGAAAGGCATTGCATACTTTCCACAATCTCGCTATTGGCTGCATCTTTTTCTAATTCAAGTTCTTTTTGCATTCGTTTAAAGAGGCTATTGATCTCTTTTTGGAGCTTATCAATTTTGCGTTGCTGCTTGAGAATCATTTCTACACCTGCAAGGTTGATGCCCAATTTGTGGGTGAGATAAATAATTTCCTCGAGTCTTTGAATGTCTGTTTCTGAAAAAAGGCGTGTGTTGCCTTCTGACCTGCGTGGGCAGATAAGGCCCTCGCGTTCATAGAGGCGTATTGTCTGTTGGTGTACAGAAAACATCTCAGCAACTGCTGAAATTGAAAAATGTCCTTTTTTCTTCTTCATACGCATAACCCCGAAATATTCGGTGTCTCCTTTGGTTGAATTTACGTTGAATCCTTTAGCAGTATACTTGGTTGTGAATCTAAACTCAAAGATTGTCAGGAGACTCGTTATATGTTTTGTCTTTCCAAGAAGAAGTTTTGGATTGAAGCGGTGGCGTTTTTTGTTTTGGCTGAAGGGTGCGTGCTTTCGGCGCGCAGCTTGGTCCAGATACGCTCGATTGAAGAGCGGCAAGAAACTATTGCGGATAAAGTTTTTTTGCAACGGAGGAAGAATCTTGAAGGTGTAGTTTCTCGGTTTTGGTTTGTTGATGGTCAGCCGGTTGATCAGGCAGCTTTTGAGGAACAACTTTCTTTGGCTGCGGCACAAGATGCTGTAAATGATTTACGCCAAGAAGAAGCGCGTTTTATTGAACGGCATGAGTTTGCTCGGGTATCTCGAAAAGCATTGTACAAAAAACTTGCTGCGACGATACAAGAAGAGATTCTTGCTTATTTGACACGAGTAACCATTATTGATTTATCTTCATTTTTTGAATTTTCCTCCTGTACTTTTGATTCGCAAATGGAGTTTGAGGCGGCATACCGTTGGGTAAGGCAGGATGTAAATGTAGAGCTGGATGCGTCTGAAAATGACGAAGCATTGTATGATGTCATGTTGCGCTACGAGCAGCTACAAAAAAAGATTGAGTTGTTTTATCAGGCAGCTATTAAGAGGGCTATAGATGAATGTAGTGATACGAGAGTTTTAAAAGAATTATTAACTCTCGTATCTTAATCTTCCTGGCTCAAAGCCTTATACATTGAACTTAACAAGGACAATGTCCCCGTCTTGTACAATGTAAGCCTGTCCTTCGGTGCGTATTTTACCAAGATCCTTGAGGGTATTGGTGTTGCCAAGGGGAAAGAGATCGGCGGTATTGTAGACATCGGCACAAATAAAGCCACGTTCTAGGTCAGAATGAATCTCGCCAGCTGCCTGTCGTATGGTGATTCCCTTAGAAACTGGCCATGCATGTATTTCTTGGGGACCGCAAGTAAAAAACGTTATAAGCCCCAGTGTCTCGTAGGTCTTTTCGATAATTTTTTCAAGCCCGGTGTGAGTAATACCCAGCTCTGCTTTGAGCGTGGTGCGTTCTTCATCGCTTAATTGGGCAAGTTCATATTCGAATTTTGCACATATTGGGATAACTCGTGCTATGCCAAATTTAGCAACCAATGATTTGTAGTGTGGATTGTTTGCGTAAGTATCACCGCTAATTTCTTCTTCGCCAATATTGGCGATAATTAGACTTTTTTTGGCACAAAGAAGTGGTACCGTTTCGATGGCTGATTTACTTATGAGTTCAGCGGCTTGTTCAATTTGCTGCTGATCAATGGCGCTCTTTACTTGCTCGAGCAGGGTTTTCTCTTCAGTAAGGGCTTTTGTTTGTTGGGGGTTGGATTTGTTTGACTTGCTCAACTGTTCAATCTTTTGCAAGCGCTTATCTATAGACTCGAGATCTTTGAGGCCGAGTTCGACCATAATGGTTTCATAATCGGCTATGGGGTCTACTTTATCTTCGGTGTGCGTTATGTTTTGGTCTTCAAATGCGCGCAGTACATGCAATATAACGTTTACTTCGCGAATGTGTGCAAGAAATTGATTGCCAAGTCCAGCACCTTCTGCAGCGCCCCGGACGAGTCCCGCGATGTCTACAAATTGGGTATACGCAGGCATTGTCTTTTTTGAGCCGAATATTTTTTGAAGCTTTTCGATGCGGGGATCAATGACGAGCGTGCAGGCTTTATGTGGATCAATAGTGCAAAATGGATAGTTTTCTGCAGGTATCGAGGATCTGGTTAATGCGTTAAATAGGGTTGATTTTCCGACATTGGGAAGACCGACAAGGCCGGCGGCGATACTCATTAAAAGGCTCCTTGCGATTGTTGTTAGTAAATTAGGTTTTATCAACTAAAGCGGGGCAGATCACCTACCCCGCTTTATAATGTCTGGTTTCAAAACAATATGCGAATTATTTTTCTTCGGCGTCGGTATCGATAGGGCCGTCTTGTTTTGAAGTGGTATCAGATGAGCCTTTTTCTTGGTAAATGGCTTCAGCTAGCTTGTGCGAAGCTTGCATTAGCGCGGTGAATTCAGCTTCTAGTCTCGCTTCATCATCAGCGGCGTCCTTTAGCGTGGTTTTTGCTTTTGCAACGGCATCTTTTAGCGTCGTCAATTCGCTTTCGCTTATTTTGGCGCCGTGTTCGCTAATATTTTTTTCAATTTCTGTAATAGCGCCATCGAGCTTATTTCGCTTTTCGATCAAATCACGCTTCTTTTTGTCTTCGGCTTCGTGTTCTTTTGCATCTTGGACCATGCGCTCGATTTCTTCTTTGCTTAGCCCGCTACCGCCGCCGGAAATGGTTATCTTTTGCTCTTTGCCGGTTCCTTTATCTTTAGCAGATACGTGTACAATGCCGTTAGCATCGATGTCAAAAGTTACTTCGACTTGAGGAATGCCTCGTGGGGAGGCAGGAATGCCTTCGAGTCTGAATTGACCAAGAAGTTTGTTGTCGTTTGCCATTTCACGCTCACCTTGGACGACCTTGATATCAACGGCAGTTTGATTATCTTCTGCAGTGCTAAAGACCTGAGACTTACGGGTAGGAATAGTGGTGTTTCGTTCTATGAGACGTGTTGTTACGCCGCCAAGTGTTTCGATACCCAAAGAGAGCGGAGTAACGTCAAGGAGAAGGACGTCGGTAGTTTCTCCCGTTAAGATAGAACCCTGAATTGCAGCGCCTACTGCAACGACCTCATCCGGATTTACTGACTTGTTAGGTTCTTTGCCAAAATATTCTTTGACCAATTCTTGTACCTTAGGAATGCGCGTAGAACCGCCAACAAGGAGCACTTCATCAATCTGATTTGTTGAAAGTTTTGCGTCAGCAACTGCGCGCTTGCATGGCTCTAGTAGGCGTTTGAAAATGTTAGCGCAAAGGCTTTCGAGTTTACTGCGTGAAATTTTGGTAACCAAGTGCTTAGGCCCTGTTGCATCTGCAGTAATATAGGGCAGGTTTATTTCGGTTTCTTGTGTACTTGAAAGTTCTACTTTTGCCTTTTCAGCAGCTTCTTTTAACCGTTGGAGCGCCATTTTGTCATTGCGCAGATCAATCCCTTGTTCTTGCTTGAATAAATTAATTAAGTAATCAATGATCGTTTGATCAACGTCATCGCCACCAAGATTGGTATCGCCATTGGTCGAACGTACTTCAATCACTCCATCGTGAATCTCGAGGATAGAGATGTCAAATGTTCCACCGCCAAAGTCAAATACGGCAACAATGCCATTTTTCTTTTTGTCTACGCCATAGGCGAGTGCTGCAGCAGTAGGTTCGTTGATAATGCGTTTTACCTCGAGGCCGGCAATCTTTCCTGCGTCCTTAGTCGCTTGGCGTTGCGCATCATTAAAGTATGCAGGAACGGTAATAACAGCTTCGGTAACCCGTTGACCAAGATAATCTTCAGCAGCTTGTTTAAGTGAAGAAAGGATTGCAGCAGAAATTTCTTGCGGTGAGTATTCTTTCCCTTGCGCGACAATTGCTACTGATCCGTTACTTTGTTTGGTTATTTGGTAGGAATATCGACTGACTTCGTTAGCAATGTCCGAAAAATTTTGCCCTATGAATCTTTTAGCCGAATAAATAGTGTTTTCAGGGTTTGTGATAGCCTGTCTTTTTGCTACTACGCCGACAAGCCGCTCGCCATCTTTGGTAAATGCTACTACAGAAGGTGTTGTGTTTTGCCCCTCTTTGTTTCTGATAACACTCGCCTTTCCGCCTTCAACTATAGCAACAACTGAGTTGGTAGTTCCAAGATCGATGCCTATAATTTTTCCCATCTTAATTCTCCCAGGTTTTTGTTTTTCTCTTCAGAATTGTCTATAAGATATAGGTTTTTGTTGCAAGATGTCAATCGGAAGGCTTAAAAAATTTGAGTATCACTCGCTAAAGATTTCTTTTTTGTTTTGACCTTCTTTTTTTCTTTTATACCCTGGCTAGGCCTTTTCTCAACTATTCTCTTCCTTCTGATAACGCTTATCAACCTTTCTTTGCCTCTCCGCCATATTTACACCGCATTTTACATGTTTTGTTTTGCTTTGGCGGAATATGCTTTGGCACGTGTGAGCCTTGGCTTCGGGGGAGCCATGCGGTGTAAATATGGCGTTTCAAGTGTTTTGTACGGTATCTTCTTCATAGCAATTGTTCAAGTTTTGTATGCGGAGTGGTTATGAGGCAGTATCTTTTCTTTACCTTGTTTATTTTGTTGTTTTGGTTTGGACGCAGTTTTTGCTTTTGTGATGTTCGATTTGCAACTTCGGACACGTATATTTTTTTTGAATATCATACTCGGGTGTTGAGTAGGTGCGGTGAACCCCTTAATGGGATACGTTTCCCCTTCTCTCTTTCGAGTGATCCGATCAGGCAGTTAGCACAAAAGCTTGCAGATTCGGGAAACTCTAGTTGTTTGCGGGAGTTTTGGCATGCTAATAGTGTTACGATTTTGCAAGGAGAATGTGCTCGCGAATATGCACTTGTTTTGTTTGCGGTTTATCAAAAAATTTTGTGGAAGCTTAGTCAACAGCCTGAAACAAGAATCGCGCTTATTGGACTTTTTTCTTTGTACATGAAACTAAGAGCAATTCCACTTATCGAGTTATTTGCTGCGCTTGATCGTTGTTTGGTAATCTACAAGGAAATTTTGGAAGATTATTCCTTTCCCTTTCATGATGTTTCTCACATGCGAAGCTGGTTGCGCGAGCATTGGTTTTTACCCGTAATATTTATGCTCAGTGGTCTATGGGCTTTGAGAGAGTGGAAAGCGCGAAAGACGCGGAGCACCGCGCCAGCTGCATCTGCCTCTATACAGTCTCGAACTTCTATCTTTATTGAACATCAGGTTGGACGCCGCGAGGGGTAAACAAGTTCTGTCATTTTTTTAAAAAAATGCTAGGATGCGAAAAAGGGTGAGGCTGTGCTAATGCAGAGCAGGTTTGCTTTGTAAAAGGAGAGGTTGCGATGTTCCACTGTAATGAAAAGGTTGTATATCCAGGGCATGGTGTAGCATTCATAAATCAGATCATCGAGAAAAACATTGGTGGAACAAACATAAAATTCTATGAATTAGTGTTTTTAAACAAGGAAGTTACAGTTCTTGTCCCAATGAGCAATGCAGAAGCTATCGGAATTCGCAGTTTATGTTCTTTTGATGAGGTTTCCCAGGTTTTTGATACGCTTGCTCAAAAGCCTATAAAAAAGGCGGGGTATGCAGGGCACTTATTAAGTTGGAACAAAAGAAGCAAAAATTATCAAGCTAAGCTGAGAACAGGAAGCTTACTACAACTTACCGAAATCTATAAGGAATTATTAACAACAGAAAAGGAAAAGCCATTGTCTTTTGGGGAGCGGCACTTACTTGCTCAAACTGAATGTCTACTAGTTGAAGAAATTGCCCTTGTGCATGACATTGACCGTGATGAGGTTGTCAGCAAGTTACGTGCAGCAAGTGCCTAAATTGCGTGGCGAAAAATTTTTGTATTAACTTTCGCCATATCATATGAAAAAATTTTTAATAAGTGTCATTGGACCGACGGGCAGTGGCAAGACAGGTTTTGCCTTAGAATTAGCAAAACATTTTCCCATAGAGATTGTAAATGCTGACATTGGCCAAATGTACAGGCCATTTACCATTGGTGTTGCTCAGCCTACCGATCAAGAGAAGCGTATTTGTTCGCATCATCTTTTTCAATTTATTCTAGAACCGGCAGATTTTTGCGTTGCAGAATATCGTCAACGAGTTGGCAAGCTGATAGAAGAAATATGGTTGCGCGGCGCTATTCCCGTGATCGTTGGCGGCTCTACATTTTATCAACAGGCACTTTTTTTTGAACAAGCGGTCGGTATCTCCTCGCAACTCCGCTGCCGGTCTGATAATACTTTTTCTGACGCTTTTTCTAATCATACCGCACTATGGGAGCAGCTCCATCTTTTTGACCCAGTGCGTGCAGCCGCTATCCATCCAAATGATTCTTATCGATTGCGTCGAGCCCTTGAGATTTGGCATGCGACAGGTAAAAAACCCTCGAGTTTCGCCCCGAAATTTTCCCCTTTGGCTTCCCAAGGTATAGCCATTTTTCTACGATTACCAAGAGAAGTATTATATGAACGTATTAATCAGCGGACCCATGAAATGCTACAGCTGGGGTGGCTAGAAGAGGTAGCAGATTTGCCGGAGGATTGGCGGCATTTTGCTCAACGCAAAGGGTTAATTGGTTACTATGAATTGGAGCAAATGCTGGCCGATAAGCAACCAATCAAAACAACCATTTCTGCAATTCAGCAGCAAACCCGTAATTATGCAAAAAGACAAGAGACGTTTTTTAGAAAATTAAATCGGGAGCTTGCTCGCTATAAATGGCCCGAAGCATGTATTTGTGACTTGACTTTGTCTAACCTTAATTTATATATAAAACAGATAAAATCGATGTATGAATCTTAAAGTGAGGTTGTGTGTATGGTAGTTTAACCACTAGTTCGGCATATTCTTTGCCGTATTGATTTCGTGGTTTGGTTTTCTTTTTTTAAATCGTAAATACAGGATTATATGAGTAAAAAAAATGAGCCATTTTTTCAGCTAAGTGAGCGCGAAGTTATGATTGGCATACTTCTTGTTTTTGCCAGCTGTTTTTGCCTCTTTTTTGCAGGGTATGTGTGGGGAAGATATTCTACTTACCAACAAAGTGCACGGGACTTCTCCATGGAGTTAAGGCGTTCTCTTCATGCGTATACTAGCGGCTCATTTGATGTCTCAGGGGATGATCCTTTAATTGAAGATTTTGATTCTGACAACAACGGAGAAGGTGGAGAAGGTGAACGGTTTGTGGCCGAAGATTCCGAAAGCTTGAGCAAAGAGCAATAAAGATAAACAAAGGATAAAATCTTTTTCATTGGCGTTTTTGATGAGGAAGATGCAATAAGACATTTTTAAAGGCGGAGAAGGTATGGAATCAGCAATGAGGCGGCGTTTAGGGCAGCGGATGTGGAAGGCGATATTGTGGCTACTTCTTTTTTCGCTTGCGGGCACATCGTTTATTGGCATCTTGTATCAGGTTTTTGGTTCAGGTAAAAATCAGTATGTTTTAGAGGTTAATGGAATCAAGATTACGCGTGCAGATTTGGCCTATCAGACGCAATCTCTTCAGGAAAAAATCCACATCATCCGAACGCAGACGGGTGAGTATGCCGATTTTATTCTGCAACAAAATGGGTTGCTTGGTCAGCCGCAAGCTATCGCTTTAGATCGTTTAGTTGCGCGCGCTGTTGCGCTATATGGTGCTCAAAAATCAGGCATTAGATATATTTCACCAAGTTATGCAGCAGAAAAGCTTGATGATCCAAACTTTGTTTTTACTCGGCTAAGTGATATTCTTCCGGCATACCTTCTTCAAGGATACGGTCGGCTGAACCGGCAATCCCTTGATGAATTTTTTAGGCGTTCTCCAGAATTGGCAGCTCGATTTGATGCTCTATACATGGCTACTTTACAGGAAGATCTTTTTAACCAAATCCTTGAAGGTGTGGCCTATATTCCTACAGTTTGCAAATTATGGAATAAGAAATTAGCAGAAAGTATGCGTACGTATGGGGTGTACGCTCTTTCAAAGTCAGCTTTCACCAAAGAAGCCGCAGCTGAAGAGCATGAGGATGTTTTAAAAGAGTTTTTCAAGCAAGAAAACTTACATCGTCGGTATTGGAGCGAAGAAGGACGGGCTGGCACTGCATGGCGCTTTGCTCCGCAAAAATATGGGGTAATTGTTTCTGATGTTGCCATGCGGAGATATTTTGCAGATCGCGCAAAAACAGGGTTTAAAGATAAGAAATTTGAATCTGTAAAAGATGAAATATATACGCATCTTCTTAAAGACCAGTTTAAAAAACTTTTTTCTATAGAAGCTAAGGCTTATATAGGCGCCAATACCGCTGCGGGCTTTGCCGCTTTTGCTGAAAAAAAACACGGCGCTATGTCAAAGATTGCACCCATCAACAAATCGGCCGCTGATTCACTGGCAGCTCGAGCGCTTTTTTCTATTGTTAGAGAAGGTGGACGCTCTTTCTTTATTGATGAGGATGGTAGCGGCGTTATTGTCGAGTTAAACGAACTTAATCCTAGCAAAGAGCATCCTTTTGAAGACGTAGTAGCTATGGTTCGTTCGAATTGGGTAGATACTCAAGCGGCGAATAAGCTTGCCGCCGCTGCAGAAGATATTCTAAAAAATCTTCAGAATCAAGAAGAACTCAAAAAGCTTCTTCAGAAATATCATGCGAAAACGGGTTCAACCTTTACGGCGAGCGCCCTAGATCAAGAGCGTTGGGAAAAGATAGAAAAGGAGAAGATGCCAGTTGCGCAAATGAAGCGTATGGGACACCCTGGGTATGGCGTAATTTCTCAGATAGATCAGGATCGCTTGCAAATTGTATTTTTGAGTGAAATTAACACGGAAATCACAGAAAACAGCGCGAGCCAAATTGCCGCAGATATAAGCAAGGAGAATGCACAAGAACTGCGTGTAATGAAGATGGTGGTGTCAAAAGATGTGCTGGCCGTTTTAAAAGATTCTGCTAAAATTAAACAGTATAAGGAAGAAAAAACAACTGATATTTCATCATACTTTGCAGAGTGATTTTCCGTGGCAGAAGAAAGAAAAACAATAAATAAAAACTCATCCGTCGAGCGTCGTCAAGCGCTCGACGCAGTTTTTGCACACATCGACAAGCAATATGGCAAAGGTTCGATCATGTTGCTGGGACAAGCTCCCCTTATAACAGTTGATACAATTTCAACCGGTAGCTTGCTTATCGACGAAGCAATTGGTGTTGGTGGTTTGCCGCGTGGTAGAATTGTAGAAGTTTATGGGCCTGAAGCATCTGGTAAAACGACTATTGCGCTTCAAGTTATAGCCCAAGCCCAAAAGAATGGCGGTATCTGCGCGTTTGTAGACGCCGAACATGCGCTTGACCCACAATATGCTGCTGCGCTTGGTATCAACATACAAGACCTGGTTATTTCTCAGCCGGATTACGGCGAACAGGCGCTTGATATTGTTGAAATGCTTGTGCGTTCAGGAGCGCTAGATGTTGTTGTAATTGACTCCGTAGCAGCGCTTGTTCCTAAGACAGAGCTTGAAGGCGATATGGGGGACCAACATATTGGTTTGCAGGCTCGTTTAATGTCACAAGCCCTTCGTAAACTAACTCCTGTCGTGCACAAGTCAAAAACTGTACTCATTTTTATCAATCAAGTGCGACAAAACATCTCAGCCATGGCATTTGCGCCAAAAGAAACAACAACCGGTGGAAAGGCGCTTAAATTCTACGCTTCACTGCGACTTGATGTTCGCCGTGTCGAGGGAATTAAGAGCAAGGATGGCGGTAGTGATGTGGGGAATCGTGTTCAAATAAAAATTGCAAAAAACAAGGTCGCTCCCCCTTTCAAGGTTGTCCGTGTCGATTTAATTTTCGGTAAAGGCGTAGCTGCTGAATATGATTTGTTAGATATGGCCCTTTTAAAAGGGATTATTAAAAAGTCCGGCTCCTGGTTTTCTTTTGATGGGGAAAAGATTGGGCAGGGACGTGATGCTGTAGCAGAACAGCTAAAAAATAATAAAGATTTGTTTGAGACCCTCAAGGAGCGTGTTATGGCAACAAAAGAGTTGCCACATACAGAAGAGCTCAAATCGCTTGAGGAAAACGCTGAAGAGGAAAGCGCAGAATGATTGGAAAAGAAAAACGTGATTTGCCTTTGGCCAATGAGCGTATTCGGTTTGATAAGATGCAGTTAATTGATCAAGATGGTGAAAATCGCGGTGTAATTAGTCGCAGCGAAGCACTTTCAATAGCGCGTAGCGCACAACTTGATCTTGTTCTTATCGCTGAACGCGGCGGCGCAGGCTTTCCTGTCGTTAAGGTTATGGATCTTGGCAAGATGCTCTATGAAAAAAAGAAGCAGGTTAACGAAGCAAAAAAGAAGCAGCATGTTATTCAGGTAAAAGAACTCAAGATGCGGCCTAAAATAGCAGATCATGACTTTCTTACTAAGATGAAGCGCGCTGTTGAGTTTCTTCAAGAAGGTAAACATGTTAAAGTTACCCTGGTTTTCCGTGGTCGAGAAGCAACGATGAAGGATGAAGTTGGACGAGAATTTTTCCAGCGAATAATGGACGTTATTTCTTCAGCTGATTACAATGGAAGAACAGTAGCACAAGAGAGTGATTCACACGCCGGTTCCTTATGGTCCCGTGTATTTGTATTGCGTAAGTAGTTTCAAGAGAGTTTTTATGGCATATAAATTAAAAACACATTCAGGCGCACGTAAACGATTTAAAAAGTTAAAGTCTGGTCGTATCAAGCGAGCGCAAGCTTTTCGTCGTCATCTTTTGACGGATAAGGCAGCAAAACGCAAGCGCGATTTGCGTAAAACGGCTTTTATCAGCAGTGCTGATGCAGGGCACTTAAAGGGATTGATTTAAAATCTTATAATATAGACTCGATAAGGAAGAACAATGACACGAGTAAAACGCGGTGTAATGACTAAAAAGCGTCATAAAAAAATTTTAAAACGAGCTGAAGGTTATTGGGGGCAGCGAAAAAATGTGCTCCAGCGTGCGCGCGAGACTGTTTATCGTGCACTTGCCTATGCAACTAAGGGACGCAAGCTTTTAAAGCGCGACATGCGCGCTCTTTTTATCGCTCGTATTTCGGCAGCAGCTAAAGCTCACGATACCTCGTATAGCCGTTTAATGCATGGACTTAAGGTAAACAGTATTTCCTTGAATCGAAAGATGCTCAGTCAGTTGGCATGTTTTGATTCAGTGGCATTTTCTGAAGTAGTGCGCGTTGCCAAACTTGCTTGACATATAAGGAGGCTTCTGACTAAGATCAGCTGAAAGGTTTGGAGGCGATCAAAAGGGGAGCTTCACTAATGGAAGTATTGCGAATTCTTGAGGAAAAGATTGCACAGTTAATTCAAAAAAAACGTGAAGATGCCGAGCAAATTTCTCAATTAAAGGCTCAGGTAAGTTTACTAGAAGATGAACAAGAGCGTTTCCTTCAGGAAAAACAAAAACTTGAGGAAACGCTCTTGTTGCGTAGTAATAAAGATGCTGAGCTGGATGAAGAGCGGGAAATTGCGCGCATGGCAGTTGATGAATTGATTCAGAATATCGACTCTGTCTTAGAGCAAGAGCTTGCCCAATGATTGAAAATGCAGCGCAAGCACGCGTTACAGTTTTTGGAGAGAGCTTTACATTGTTGAGCGATGAACAAATTGAGCTTGTAGAGAAAGCTGCACAGCGTGTTGATGAATTAATGAATCAATTTGCTCATGGTGTGCGCATTCCAGACGCAAAGCGTTTAGCAATGCTTGCGGCTATACAATTAGCACATGATTTGCAGAAACGTGAATTGGCACACCAGGACTTTACTTCTTCTGTTCAGGCTCTGGTCGCAACAGTTGCTAACGAGATAAGCTGCTAATATTGCGCTTATCATCAAGAATACGCAAGGCCTTCCATTTTGTGATTTAAACAGACGAAATGGAAAACAATGATGGTAGAGTTATTAAGTTTATTGATAGGCGTGGCCGGTCTTGGACTGTTGATCTACGCCTATTTTTTGCGCTCCAAGGCGCAACAGTTATTATATAAGGCCGAAGTCGATCGCGTTGCGGTAGAAAAAGAAATTACTGCAGAACGCCGAGAGGCAATGTTTCGGCTTAAAGATGAATTGCAAAAACGCCGCCAAGACTTTAAAAACGAGCTTAAACGTGAACAGCTAGAAATTGAAAAAGCTCAAAATAGACTGACTGCGCAACGCGAAGCGCTTAAGGAAAAAGAAGAATGGATCTCTTCAGCGCGTGCCTCAGTTCAGGAGAGCGAAAAAGAATACGTTCGGCTCATTGAGCAAGCAAAACACCTACAAGAGCAGTTGCGCGAGCAAAATATGGAATTATCCAAAAAGCTCGAAACCGTTGCTATGATGAGCCAAGAAGAGGCTAAAGAAGCTCTTTTCCAGGCGCTTGAAAAAGAAGTGCGCGCTTCACATGAGCGTTGGCTTCAAAAAATGGAAGAAGAGGTTCGCTCCACAGCCAAAGAACGAGCTTCCCGTATTCTTATTGATACCATGCAAAGATACACTTCCGATTGTGTCGCGGGGTCCACCTCTTGTGTAATTCAACTCCCTAACGATGATATGAAGGGGCGCATTATTGGCAAAGAGGGGCGAAACATTAAGGTTCTCGAGCTTTCGACTGGTGTTGATATTATTATTGACGATACTCCTGAGATTATTACGCTTTCTTCGTTTAACCCTGTACGCCGCGAAGTTGCGCGCCGGAGCATCGAAAAGCTTTTGGTCGATGGTCGAATTAATCCATCTCGTATCGAAGAGACTGTTTCTCAAGTAGAGCGCGAGGTTCAAGAAATTATTGCTGAAAAAGGTAAGGATGCCCTTAACAAGGTCAATGTTCATAACGTTGCGCCTGAGCTGATACAATTGTTAGGCGAATTACATTTCCGGACAAGCTTTTCTCAGGATGTTTTGGTTCACAGTATTGAAGTTGCTTCTATGGCGCGCATGCTTGCCGAAGAGTTGGGATTGCCGCGGCCAGATTTGGCAGCGCGTGCTGGCCTCTTCCATGACATTGGCAAGGTTGTTTCATCAGAACACGAAGGTCCTCATGCTCAGGTTGGTGCAGAGATTGCTCAGCGTTGTGGCGAGGATCCAATCGTAGTTAATGCAATTGCAGCCCACCATGAAGAAGTTCCTTTCAAAACGCCGTATGATATCCTTGTTATGATTGCCGACACCATCTCTGCATCACGTCCTGGCGCCCGTCGCGAAACATTGGCTGCATATCTTAAACGTTTAGAGCGGCTTGAGGGCATTGCCAATGAATTTATTGGTGTTAAACGCGCCTACGCGCTTCAAGCTGGTCGCGAGATACGTATTATTGTCGAAGAAGAGCGGCTAGGGGATTCGGAATCAACTCAATTAGCTTATGAAGTCGCACGACGTGTGGAAAGTGAAGTTAAAAACTTTCCAGGCCCAATTAAGGTTAATGTTATTCGTGAAAAGCGGACATCTCTGATGACTTCCGGAAGTAAAGAGGCGCGCTCATGAAAACCGTACGTATAATGTGTATCGGTGACTTAATCGGTAAAACTGGGATTAACCTATTTAATAAGCACATTGCAACGTTAAAAAAGCAATATGCTGCAGATCTTATCGTTGTAAATGGGGAAAATTCCGCGCCTAATGGGCGCGGAATTACTTCTGCAATTGCCGAAGACTTGTTTGAGCATGGTGCCAATGTTATCACTGGTGGCAATCATAGTTTTGATCAAAAAGAGGTATACGAATACCTTGCAGATCTTGAAAAACCAATTATTCGTCCTGCAAATTATCCCAGCGGTTGTCCTGGTAAAGGCTTTTTTATCGTTCGTTTGGCTTCGGGGAAAAAATTAGGCGTAGTTAATCTTCAAGGCCGTGTGTATTCACGTCAATTACTCGAATGCCCCTTTAAAATACTTGAAACTATGCTGACCTTTTTAAAGAGTCAAACCAATCTTATCATCGTAGATTTTCATGCTGAGGCTACCTCAGAAAAAGCGGGCTTCGCTTACTCGTTTGACGGCAAAGTAAGTGCTATCTTTGGCACGCACACTCATGTTCAAACTTCGGATGAGCGTATCTTGCCTGGTGGAACCGCATTCATTACCGATATTGGTATGGCAGGCTCTCTAAATTCGATGATTGGCATGAAGAAAGAACCTATCATCCACAACTTACGGACTCAACTGCCGGTAAAATTTGAGGTTGATAGCCAAGCTCCTTTTGTCTTGAGCGGGATACTGATTGAACTTGATCAAGAGTCTGGCCAGACCGTCTCGATTGAGCGTGTTTTTCGTGTTTATCAAGAATAATAGTTAGGATAGTACCTGCATGGCGTTTTTTTTATATATCCTTGTACTGTATACGTTTTGTGCAAGTGGTTTTACCCTTGCAAAAGGGGCGCTAGTCGCGACAACACCATTCTTTTTTGTGGCGGTACGTCTTTTGATAGCAGGCGGGGGAATGCTGACATGGTTTTTTCTGCGTGGCCATACGGCACCCATCTTAACCCGGCGCAGTTTGTTCTACTTGGCACAATTGTCAGTATTGGCAACGTATCTTGCCTTTATGTGTGATCTTTGGTCACTGCAATTTTTTACCAGTGCAGAGTCTGCATTTATTTTTAACTTTACTCCATTTATTACGGCTATCTTTTCGCGCGTTTGGTTTAAAGAAAGATTAACTGCTCGAAAATTACTCGGTATGGGGCTCGGCTTCTCGGCGGCGCTCTTACTGATAGGGTCAATGCCACGCTTTAGTGGCCAGCTGGTTTTTTCTTTGCCCTTTTTCGCCCTGTGTGTCGCCGTCATTTTGGGTGCATATGGATGGATTGCAATGCGCGTGCTTATGCAAGAGGAGCGCCTTCCGATTAGCTTCGTCAACGGCACAAGCATGTTAATTGCAGGATTCTTGGCACTTGTTAGTTCATATACCGCTGAGATAGCCTTTTGGCAGCCGCTTCCTATTTTTCAACCGCAGCTCTTTGTAATGGTGACCGTAAGCGCTGTTGTCTTAGTCAATATTTGTTTTACCAACCTCTATTCATATCTCCTGCGTCGATATACCGCAACGTTGCTTTCATGTGCTGGGCTCATTTGCCCCTTTATTGTGAGCTTCTTTGGTAGATTGTTTCTTGGTGAATCACTGCAGATTGGCTTTTTCGTAGCGCTGATTGTTTTTAGCCTAGGTCTGCTACTGTTTTATTCGGAAGAGTTGCGGCAAGGGTATTATAAGTTATATTAAAAATGGCATTACAAAACAGCTGTTTTTGTGCTATTTGCCAAATTTGCTAGACTATTTTCCATCCCTAAAAGTAAATTTCTAAAATAAAACAAGAATTTTCCATGAAATATAACAAGGCAGCTATTTTGCGTTCTGTCTTTATTTCTCACTATTTTCTATCCGATACAATGCGCTCATTAAGATGCATACGTCAAACAATTCAAGCAAGAGCTTAAAGAATACAATTTGACACTCGAAAGCTTTGATAAATTTTTCCCACAACAACCTGCAGGCAAAAAAGCTTTTAATTTTAGCGGGGGGCTTTCTGAGGAGCACATTAAAAACAGAATAATCGGAGGGATGACTGCACACTCTTTAGTGAATCCACCGGAAATAGAGCTCGATTTTTCGGACCAACTTTCCGTGGGACGAAACTGTAAAGGACAAATATCCACCAACGCTCTTGCGCGTCGCATTGTTAGACTTAGAAAAAAACGGTGGCCGAGGATTTGATATTTTAAAAGGCGCTGCAACCAGGGTGCTTATTGGACTTCCTGTCGTCAGCCTTGTATACCCTGTCTATAAATACTTAAGCATGTCAACAAATTAGTAATTGTTGACATGCAAGTTTTGATCCAAGGATCAAAACTTGCAATTTCCGATAACTGTCTAGCCTTCAAAAAAACGCTTTGCGAGCAAAACAGTTATGTTTTTGATATACACGATTAAGTGAAAGGTTTTCTTGGAAAACCGCTTTGTTCTTGTATGTGTTTTTTTCAGTACCTTAGAAAATAAATTCAAGGTCAGTGATTTGAGCGTTTTTTTGCTTTTCAAATAATTGGTTTTGCTGACCGAAAAGCCAGCTTTTTTCATTACCGCAAAACTGCCTGATTTTTTCTTGCAATGAATCGGGCAGAAGAGGCCAAAGGGAATTTAAATTCAGCGCTAGCAAAGCTTCTAATTGTTTTAACTTCTGTTCCCTTTGCAGTTTTTTTAAGTTCTCGTCTGCATTGTCGATGTACGCTAGCAAAAGAACCTTGCTAAAGGTTTTGTTCTTAAAGGCCATTAAGCAAATCTCTTGCCTTAACTTTTCCGTTGGTGCGTTTTTTATAATTCGCCAAAAATATTTGCATAAACGTTTTTTACCTTTTTCTGCGGTATAACCAGATTCTAATACCAGCAATTCTACAAAACTTTTCTCAATATATTGTCCTTGCTCCTTAGACAGCCTCCCCAGATCAGCCCAAACCTTCCCTTGAAAAGCACTATTGGTTGCATAATATAAAGAAAAAAAACAGAGGATGTACCAATAATCTCGATTTTGCGAAGGAACTTTCTTTAAAATATTCCTTTCAAAATCGAATAATTGCTCTATAGTTTTATATTTTGCTGCGTGCTTAAAGAGATCCATATCTTGAAGATGCCAACTAGTTGCTCGTTTTAGAAGCCATGCACCCACATGTTCTTTCTTGGCTATTTCTAAAAGTTTAAGTTGATCTTCAGAAGTTTTAAGCGAAATAAAAAGCTTTTTAAATTCACCAAAAAGATTGAAAGTAGTATGGTCTTTTATATTATCAAAGCTCTTTAGACATCCTGGCTGAAAGAAAAGACGCTTCCGGAAATATGTTTCTTTAATACTGGGTTCTGAAAAGCAAAAAAATTCGACTACTTGATCATTTGAAAGTGAATCGTAAAGTGGAGGTTTCTTTATCAGGTCCTACCTTAAACCAGCAGGAAAAATATTTTGCTTGCTTAGTCAGCTATTAAGTGGTTCATGAGCCAGAAGGATCCAGTGTAAAGCCCTTGTTGATGTAGTATTACTTAGCCTTGGGCTTTCGTTTTTACCTCCTGGAAGCATATGCAAAACATATTGATGCTTTAATGAAAAAAAATTTCAGCTTCCATTCACCAATAGGCCTAACAAAAGCGCAATAAAAGAACTTTTTGGATGCATCGATGGTGTAATTTATATCGGACTAAGCGCTAATGATTGTGGATTGCTCACATATTTTAAAGAATGTAGCCCAAATGAAACAATTATTGCAATTGACCTTGGAAGCCCCCGATATTTAGGAAATGATGATTATTTTTTAAAGGGCAATTGCCAAGTAGTCTTACCCAAGCTCGCAACTTTAATGGATCTCAAATAAGAGAATCACTACTTTTGCACATCCTCTACCTCAATAAACACATTGTACACCCCAAGAGCCTTGTCCACGCTTTGTTTCCAAATAACGGTGTATTTTATTCCTGCATCATACTCAAAGGTTTTCGTATCTGGCTGAGTAAGAGGAAACACTATGCCCCCACGGCGAAACAATGTAACCGTCGCAAATTCCTTATTTGTACACATAAACATAAAAGGCAAAGTATCGACAAAAATTGTCCGATCAGAACCGAACAACGGAAATCTTTCAAAAGCTTTTACCCTTTGTCCAGGCATTACCTCTTGCTCAGATGAAGTTTGCCATTCATCACTAGCCCGATTTAAATAGGAGGACGAAACAACAATTGTTCGGTTAGTTTGATTAGAAACAAAGAACTCTGAAGCTAACTGCGTCTTTAGTCTTTCTAGATTGGCCGATAATTCTTGTCGTTTTATTTGAGAAAAGAAGTCAAACCCATCATGTAACTCTTTTTCAATAGCATGGATCTTTTGTATAACTTCATCTTGAGTTTCATATTTTTCTTCTGCTCCCTCGGCACTGGTCCACCAAGGAAACAAGGAAAATGCCAACCCAATCATCGCGAGAACAAAAAATCCGATTGCAACCGATGGTATGACCTCTTTCATAGTTAGCCTTTCTCAAGATTTATTGAATTTCAAACTCAATGTCATGAAGAAGCGAGTTAATCCACCAGCTTATTTTGATAGGTGGTAACGTATCTTGACGAACTTGCCCGCGCGGACCGCTAATCGCAACTTTTTTCTTGCTATCACCGCCAAGCCCCAAAAATCCGCTTGCATGAACAGCATGCCACTCATCAGGCCCTTCAAAACGCTGGCTTACGCCAACACTGAGTTGATTTCCTTCAAAGCGCACAAATAGGTAAATAGGACGACCAAATGCGCGGGAATTCTTAGTTGGCTGAACCATAAATACTTTATTTGAATTCTCATCGACGCCAAAAAAACCGCGGCGATTAATAAAATCGAGACTCTCGCGTTGACCCGGACCCAATTCTTTTTGTATTGTGCCATACGCCATATCAGCACCCTCTGCAATCTTCATTGGCGGCAACACGTACAAAATATCAGGGGTTCCGTTTTTTAAAATTATTTCGGTCTTCCAGGGACCGGCGTGTACACTTGATAAAACAAGTCCAAGCGCCAGAGCAAGGTATAGATGCATTTTCATGACAAACTCTCCTTTTTTAGAAAAATTAAATTTTTTTTAAATATTATATTCACTTCATCTGCTCGCACCCTTGCAAACATTTTTCGCGCTGCCAGCTTTTTTGAATCTGTTTGCAACCCTTTTTACACAGATCCTTCTTCCACGCACCTGCCTGTAAGCCGCTTACCAGAGCGAGAAGGCTCAAACCGTACATACAATTTTTAATGTTCATCCTCTACTCCTTTTACGCTGGTAACAGCTCAAAATAAAAATCATGCAAGAAGTACTTAGAGCTATTCAGCCACCAGTCAATTTTTATCTTCAGACCTGGCGCAATGCGGTAAGTCGCAGCACCATTATGGCCGCCAACATACGCACGCACATTTTCAGGGATACTTGGTGAGGTAACGTTAACCCAGAGCAGGTCACCATCAAAGCCGGTATGCAACGTGCATAACTCTTTTCCCTGCGAATCGTACACAACAAAAGCGCTTTGATCTTTAATAAAGACAATGCGTAATTGAGCGCCGGCAAATGCTTCTTCGCGAGGGCTCAACTCAATAAGATCGCCTGCTTGTGTCTTTACAATTACAGCATTAGAAAGATCATTTTTAATGAAGACCGCCGCCGCTCCCGTGGTGAGTTTAGGAACTTCTTTTGCACGGCGCAAGCCTTCTTGCAATGCACGATTGATTAACAATTGCGAACGATCCCAAAGCTTCTTTAGTTCTTCTGGACCCCGTTCGGCCCCTTCTTCAACCAATATACCCGCTTGTTTTAATTGATCTCCGACAAATTGAATTGTGCGTCCCGTAGCTTTGACTACTGTTTTGCCGCCTTTACTTATTGTTTGGCCAACAAATTCAGCACCACTTCCAACAGCGCTCAATCCACTCTGTAATGCGTTAGCAACAGCGCTTACAAATGCATCAGATGCCGCAATCGCAGCATCAGTTACCGGACGTGTTGTTTCTACAATAAACTCGGCGCCACCTTTGGCACCTTCATAGACAATGCGTGCTCCTCCAGCAACAACCTCTCCGACTTTTTGTGCACCCTCCTTGGCCACAGACGCCACCGCTCCTGCACCTGATGCAACGGTTCTGCCCGCTGTCTCGGCTCCTTGCACCACCGCATCAACAACAGGTTTAGTGGTTTGGTAGATAACTTCTGCCCCTTTGGCAGCAGCATCACCAACGGCTTGAGCACCAGTAACTACTGTCTTACCCACAGTTTCTGCCCCTTGAGATACAACATCGCCAACCTTTTGCGCACCGCGCGCAGCGGCATCTCGAGCGGCTTCTACACCTGTTGAAACACCCTTGGCAACATCTTCAGCTCCTTTACGGGTCGTTTCCCAACCAGATGAAATATCCTGCGAAACAGCTTCGCTGCCCTTAACCACCGTCTCATGCGCGAGTTCGGCACCTTTTTTAATCTGTTCACCCAAAAAACCAAGCGTGGCTCCCGCATGCATCAACCCCCAAGAGAGCATTACGATGCCAAGGACGCCTATAATATGCTTGTTCATAGAAATTCTCCTTTTTTTAGTTATTTACCATTTCAAAATAGCAAATAATCTACAAGGTTTTCAAGAATTCTCTTTCCAAAGAATAAAGCTTATTGAGGAAACTACAGGCTACCGTACTCGCTTAAAAGCCTTTTTTGTGTTCGATCGTTTCACCTGCTTCTGTTGTTATTTTTTTCGGGGGCCTTTTTGATTTTCTCTGCACCTTGGGTTATTGTCTTGCTGGCTTGTTCCACATAGCCGCTTGAACTGTTTTTGCATCTTCATCAGCCTTATTTTGCAAAAATTTAACGCAATCGGCACCTTGCACATAGCTACTTAATAGAAGCATTACACAGACTTACCGTCAAAGGGAGCCTATTCGTTGTCTTTCTATAATTAGAATCAACATGGTATATTCAAAGGAAAAAAGGAGCAGTATGGCAACGATTATACCGACCGAAAGCCTTCATCTTACTGAATCTTCATGGCTGAAAACGTTTTACGAAAAGATCGAACAATTTCTAGCTCAGCAAGATGTTGCGCCATCATCACGCATAACCTATCGTAGTTCACTCCGTCAATTTTTTCATTGGCTTAATGTGCAAGACCAAAAGAGCAACCCAACGCGCGAAACCATCATCCTCTACAAAGCATGGCTCGACAGCAAAAACCTTCGTACTTTTACTAAAGCGGGATACCTTGTTGCAGTGCGACGTTTTTTCGAGTGGACTGAAAGTACTAAGCAGTACCCCAATATTGCCAAGGGCGTTAAGAGCGCACGCCGCCCAACAAAATCTCACCAAAAAGATGCGCTTACCATCCTGCAAATCCAGCGTTGTTTAGAAAGCATCCCGCGCACAACGCTTGAAGACTATCGTGATTTTGCCCTTATTAATCTTTTGATTCGAACTGGCGCTCGTTTAATCGAAATACGCCGCGCCTCGCTTGAAGACCTGGAAACACAAGAACAAGGCGCAACAATCCTATGGATACGCGGCAAGGGGCGTGAAGGAAAAGATGATTTTGTCGTATTAACACAAGAAGCGCTCAAGCCATTAGGTGAATATCTCCAAAAACGTGCCCCTAAAACGATGAGCGAGCCGCTATTTGCTTCGGTCAGTGATCGAAATTTTGGTCGACGACTCACCGTATGTTCTCTTTCGCGTCTTATTAAAAAGCGCTTTCGCTCTGCTGGCATCGAAAGCCGTCGTCTAACAGCGCATAGCCTTAGGCACACGTTTGGCGTTATGGCAATAAAAGCAGGCGCTTCTCTTTATGAAGTACAACTTGCGATGCGTCACGTCTCTCCAGCAACTACTGAAGTTTATTTAGGCGATATTGAGCGCGAAAAACGTATGGAAGCAGGGCCAGAAAATCTCATTAGTAGACTTCTAGCAACGTCCCTTGGTACTCTTTGACAAACAAAGCAACCTGGTCGCTGCCCTTCGGCACGGCGCATACATAAAGAGGCTGGCTTATGACGGCATGGTATAAAAAACCCATTGCACAAATTATTCAAGAACTGAAAACAAATAGCACCCAAGGGCTTTCCAATCAAGAAGCAACAGCGCGGATTCAAGCCTTTGGCCACAATACCATGCAAACAAAAGAGCGAACTTCCTTTATTTGGCTCTTTATACTCCAATTTAAAAACATCTTTTTAGCAATTTTACTTTGTGCAGGAATCGTAAAAATAGCTATTAATGAATACACTGACGCAACGCTCGTTTTTGGCATTACATTAGTAAGCGCGCTGATTGGAACCATACAAGAGTTTCGCGCACAAAAAATGGCTCATGCGATAAAAAAATTGCTCCCCAAAAGCACCTTAGTTTTGCGCGAGGGACGCCAAATCTCGATTCCCAGTGATGACTTAGTACCTGGTGATATCGTTATCCTATTGGATGGGAGCCTTGTTCCTGCAGATGGCATTTTAATCTCTAATTATGGATTGCAAGTAAATGAATCACTGTTGACTGGAGAGTCTTTGCCGGTCGTTAAAGAATTTATCGTCAACGGACTAGCGGAAGACCTTCCCTCTTTTGACCGAAAAAACATGGTATATAGCGGCTCACTGATAGCGGCGGGAACAGCACACATGGTTGTCGTTACAACCGGCATGGATACCCTGGTTGGCAAGCTCGCAAAAAGCATTCAAGAGACACGACAAAAGCCTTCACACCTACAAAATGATCTCAATCGCCTTTCTCAAAAGCTTCTAGCAATACTGATTGGCTCGCTCCTCTGTCTTGTAATAATAGGCATTATACAAGGTTATCCAATCAAAGAACTCATCTTTGCTCTTCTCTCGCTCCTGGTCTCAGTAGTTCCTGAGGGACTCCCTTTGGTGTTTGCTATTATGCTAGCACGAGCGGCCTATGAACTTGCGCTTAGGCACAAAGTGCTCATCAAAAATCCTCGGTCCGCAGAAGTGCTC
>Ga0209417_1002680_pt1 | contig 26380 bp, 24 predicted proteins | sample RifGroF2_FD_184002 | JGI IMG/M metagenome (GOLD analysis project Ga0209417, IMG submission 184002) | Groundwater microbial communities from Rifle, Colorado, USA - Groundwater F2 (SPAdes) (version 2) | ecosystem: Environmental > Aquatic > Deep subsurface > Groundwater | place: Rifle, Colorado... | reverse complement strand
TGCGGGACATCCGGCCTTGATAAAGGCCGGATATGCCCGACCCATATCTGAAAAATAAACTCAAGTCAATAGCCATGAAAAGAAATATTCTGATAATCAGTATCTTGATTTGTACCGCTAGCGGACTGCTGGCACAAAACGAACAGGATGCCCTGAGGTATTCATACCTTCAGACGGGCGGTACGACCCGTTCAATGAGCATGGGGGGTGCCTTCGGCGCAGTCGGTGGTGACTTCGCTTCGATGGCCATCAACCCTGCAGGCCTTGGCATCTACCGAAAAGGGGAATTTGCCTTCACACCTGATTTTACCTCCTATTCAAGCCAGGCTTCCTACCTGGGATCCTCCATGAGCGATAACGGGTATAAAATGGGGTTCAGCCATTTTGGATTCGTAATTCCCCTCACTTTTCCAGACGAAAGTTCAGGAATCCGGGGAGTGAGTTTCGCCGTAGGCTATAACAAGCTTAAAGACTACGGACAGAACATCACGATGAAAGGAGTTAATACTTCAAATTCACTCGTCGATGAGTTCGTCTATACTGCAAATCAAGGCGGCGAATGGGATCCTTTTGCCGACGGACTGGCCTGGGAGACTTACCTGATTGATTTTGACTCGGCTGCGGGAGTCTATTTTTCGGATTTCGACGGTTCAAGTTACGGTCAGACTCAAAAACGCTCCGTTACCACCCGGGGTTCACTGGGAGAATTCGATTTCAGCCTGGGCGCCAATCTCTCAGATAAACTTTTCCTGGGAGCGACCATGGGGGTTCAGAAAGCCAGTTATATGGAAACCTGGGTGCATTCCGAAACAGATCCCACCGACGTGATAAATTTCTTTAACGGGTTTAAGTATTCAAACACCCTGACCACCAGTGGAACCGGGGTGAACTTTAAACTTGGGATTCTTGCAAAACCTGTAGAATTCATAAGAGTCGGGGCATCCATTCAAACTCCTACCGTACTCAGGTTCAGCGATGATTTCCGCGCCAGTATGGAAACTGATCTCAATGATGGCCAGCCTGTTCATGAGTGGGATGCCAGCGGGGATTACAATTACGAGGTCACCACACCCCTCCGGGCCACCGGTAGCCTTGCTTTCGTCTACAAGCAGTTCGGCCTGATTTCCTTTGATTATGAATTCGTCGACTATACCGCCGCCCGCCTTGCAAGTACTGACTATGATTTCTTTGATGAAAACGAAGCCATCAATGAGCGTTTCAGATCAACCTCCAACATCCGGCTGGGTGGGGAATTCCATCTGGGTAAATATTACCTGAGGGGCGGCTACGCCTTATATGGCAATCCCTACGCAGATGGGGAACCCAATGCCGGAAAAGGGCTGTCTGTAGTCTCAGGAGGTGTTGGGTACCGCGACAACAGCATGACAATTGATTTCGGCCTGTCGCGCTCCGGCTGGCAGCAGGAATACTTCCTCTATGGGGAAAACTCGGCAAATATTGAAAACCTTATGACCCGATTTTCAACCACGATCGGTTTCAGGTTCTGAAAGAGTTGAATATCCAGTCCAGGATACTCAGGTCAGGAACGAATCCAAACCGATCTGAAAATACCTGGTGATAGGGCACCGGAGTCTCTCCGGTGCTTTCTTTTTTCTTCGGATGTATCCGGTATCTGAAATCCATCTCCCCATAATGGCCAGGCTCAAAGAACCGGTCTGTCAAACAAACCTGGATTTGATTCTTAAGAAGGCCCAGAAGGGTTTCGGTTATTTTCAGGTTGTAGTCAAAGAGGAACTCTTCCTTACGAGACCAGAACCCAGATAAATCATCAATCAGGAATTCATAAAAGGGAGAATGCCGGTAAGCGGATTCAATGGATTTGTAGTGAAGTTTTTGCCAATCCTGATGGTAATCAATCCTGATATCACGGATCGGTTGATTTTGGCTCCGTCCTTTCAATACCGGTATGGAAAGCTCCATAACCCCATTCGCTGCCAGAATCCGGCACCTATTCCGCCATGACTGCTTCTCATAGTTTTCGCATGCCTCCAGATGAAGAATCCCGGCACCCGGAATAACCCGATAGTAACTGATCGGACCAAAATAGGCCGTGGTTAGCCATACCTCTTTCATCCGGCCGTTTATTTCACTCCATGCAGAATCCGGCCCGGCTGAATGCGGCGGATATAGTCATACTTGCTCTGGCCCGACCAGAGAACTTGTTTTCCGGTACCTATTATATGGTCAAAGGGAATGAACCCGATCTTCCGGCTATCCCCGGGATTATCACGGTTGTCATCCATCACAAAACAATAGTCCTTTTTAAAGGTGTATTCGTTAGCCGGCTGTCCGTCTATCTGAATTCCTTTGAAGTCAACGATCAGGCTATGACCCTCATGGGTCTCAATGATATCCCGGTATAAATCAACTGTCTTCAGTTCGAGAACAACAGTGGCTCCTTTTTTTGGCACCACAAGCGGCCCATACTGATCACGGTTCCAGAGAAAAAAGAACGATGGGGGATAATAGTCCTGTTTAGAATCCCCTACAAATTGCTTGGTCGACCGAACATTGCTTACATCCGCAAGTTTTTCAATTTCAATACTGGCTTCATGGGATAAATCGAAATCATATATTCCGATTTCCGCTATTAACCGGGGTTGTTCAAGGGTAAACTTCTTAAGAAAAGCAGTTTCAACAGGCTTACCCTTCGTAACTACCCGGTATTCCTGCCTGCCTTCCTTGGGTGGATCTACCTTTAATCGATTAATATAGAGTTGCTTGTCCCAAATAAGAACAGTGTCACCCGGTAACCCGACAAGCCGGCTGGCGCCAAGCCGTTTACGATCCACGGGTACGTCCGATCCCGCCGGATTGTTGAAGAAAACAATATCCTGCCGTTGAAACTTCCTTACCCCTGGCAGCCTGAAGTACGGAATCCTCAGAACATCGGCATAGGGGGCACCCGCACCGGGCAAACCTATTATCGTATTGGGAAACCGAAGTCCGGTCTTTATTTTATTGACCAAAACCCGGTCACCGGGGAGCAGGGTGGATGCCATCCTGAAATCCGGTACCCGGTATACCTGAAACATCAGGACACGGCACAAAAACAGGATAACAAGAATTAAAAGGATCCACCGGATTGGTTTTCGGTATTTTTTCATTAGCGGATGTTGACAACTACTTGATTTTCATAAACATGCGATTCCACCTGATATTGGCCGGAAACTTTTTGTCCTTGTTAAAGGAAATATAAACGAATTTGGGCTGGCCAACAATATGATCTTCAGGCACGAAACCCCAGAACCTTGAGTCAGCCGAATTATGGCGGTTGTCTCCCATCATCCAGTAGTAATCCATCTTGAAGGTATAGGTAGTGACTGTCTTGCCATTAATCAGGATCTGGCCGTTCTGAACTTTCAGATCATTCCCTTCATACACATCAATCACCCTCTCATACAAGGGCAGATTCGCCAGGTTCAGGGGTATGGTGACTCCCTTCTTAGGAATCCAGATTGGACCGTAATTGTCGCGGTTCCATTTTAAGTCACCGGTAAATGGAAAGGTTATACTATCCCATTCTCCTTGAGGGAATTCGATTTGCTTAACAAGTTTTACATTAGGGAGTTTTCGGATTTCTGCCAGACTTTGGGTATGGAGAGGTAAAATATATTGTCCGTTTGAGAACTGAATATCAGCTAAGGAAATATTCAGCATCTCTAGTTTCTTGTGATTGATGGGTGTTCCGTCGGTAACAATATGATAAAGGAATTGCAAATATTGTATTGAATCTTGAGGCATACCGTTGACATATACCCAGTTATGTCTCACCTCAACAGAATCACCCGGCAATCCAATACAACGTTTGATAAAATTTTCCCTTTTATCGGCGGGTCTGACTACAATCTTTCCGAATACGTCAGGATTGCTCCAGACCGCTTCGCGCCCGTTCCGCTTGACCAGGGAATAGTAGCTTTCGTTACTTTGATATTTGGTGCAGACGGTGTCTCCTTCCGGATAATTAAACACGATCGGATCATTATGCTTTATGGTTCGGGTTCCTTTCATCCTGCGGTAAGGATTCTGAATCCATGTCAGGAAAGAGTTTTTGTCTTTGGTCAAGGGCAGGGTGTGCTGAACCAGTGGAAAGGATAGGGGAGTCTGCGGGACCCGGGGACCATAACTAACCTTACTCACAAAAAGATAATCACCCACCAGCAATGATTTCTCCATGGAAGAGGTTGGAATATTAAAGTTTTGAAAGAAAAAGAGATTGATAAAAGTCACCGCCACCAGCGCAAAAATCAGGGCATCAATCCATTCGACCAACGATGAGTTTTTTTGTCCTCTTTTCTTCCAAAAGGTCCAGTTGACATACCTTGAAATATAAACGTCAAACAGAACAGCTAACCCGATCAGCCAAACAAAATTGCCCAGCCAGATGACCCAAAGCAAATAAAGCAGGGAGGCTATTCCGAACTTGATATACTGTCTTTTTGAAATGTTTGTAAAATCAGGCTTTTTCATATTGGGATTGTAAATATTCGGTTCCATTTTATCTTCAGTGATTGGTCGGGCGCTTTCATGGCGGAGAACCAAATCAGGATAGGTTTTCCAATGATATGATCTTCAGGAAGAAATCCCCAGTGACGGGAATCCCTTGAATGGTGACGGTTGTCGCCTAACACGAAATAATAGTTCTGCTTGAACACGTAAGATGTTGTCACCTCGTTGTTTATCAAAATTCGCTCACCTTCAACTTCCAGGTGATTCTTCTCGTACACTTCGATTATCCTTCTGTAAAAGGGAAGGTTTACCGGCGATAGTTTAATAATATCTCCTTTCCCGGGAACAATTACCGGACCAAAATTATCTCTGTTCCATGGAAAAGTGGACAAATGAGGGAAAATATTAAAATCTCCCTTATCCGGATCGATCTGAAAAGGTGACATGGCCTTTACTTCTGGTCTTTGGCGGAACTCAATGAGTTGATCGGGTCGTAAGGGTATCAGGTAACCAAGTCCCGGGAATATCTGGATTTCAGATTGAGCCAGGTCAAGCCTTTTGAGAAGTTGCTCAGGAAGTTGGCGGTTGCTAACTTCTATCAGGTAGTCGAGGCTGATTCGTGCCTTTAAAGGGTCCCGGTAGGACTGGTTTTTAACTTTGGCCAGGAGTATGGACACCGTATCGCCGGGAAGTCCTATACACCGGCTGACTTCAGGTTCCCTTCTGTCGAGCGGGCGGTACCGGAGAAAAGTTTTAGAAATCGAGTCGCCTTCGTTTTCTTTCTTCCTTCTAAGTGCGTAATAGCTGGTGAGCTCAGCCCCGCAAATTGAGGAGTCACCTTCCGGGAAATTGTAAGCAACCAGATCCCCTCTTTGGAGACTTGAAAAGCCGTCCAGTCTTCGGCAGGGAAGGGTTACGCTTCTGATGTAAGACGGCTTGCAACGGCTTAAGGGAAGGTAATGGTGGGACAGCGGGAAGTTCAGGGGAGTTATAGGAAGTCTGGGGCCGAAATGTATTTTGGAAATAAGGATGTTATCACCTGTCTGCATGGCCGGGCGCATTCCAGGCGATAAAACTGTAATGCTGTCGACAACTAAAAGCCTGAGAAAGGTTACGGTAAAAAGGACCCAGACAAGAAGGTTTATCCAGCCGGGAATTTTTTTCATTTTTTCAGGTATCCAGAAGAACCAATTAACCTTTCTGGAAATCAGCATATCGAAAAGGATGAAAACAGCCACAAGAATTAGTGGCTGGCCTAAAGTAAGTGCCAGGAGGCCGGTTAAAATGATGAGTGAAACAAACCAAAACCAGCGCATAGCCAATCTCCCTATTTAAGACCTAATAGATCTGACATGGTAAAAATGCCTGACCTGCCTGCGATGAATTCAGCAGCAACCACGGCTCCGGAGGCCAATCCCTTTCGGTTCAAGGCTTCATGCTTCAGGGAGATGATATCCTCTTTGGAAACATACCGGACTTCATGACTACCCGGAACCTCTCCTTCCCTGATGCTGGTAACCGTAATCTGACCGGGCTGCGGTATCAGGTCTGGAGTCCATTCCCTGATATGTGGATTCATGGCGAGAATGTCATTGACAATGCTCAGGGCAGTACCGCTCGGTGAATCCTTTTTGCGCGTATGGTGGATCTCCTCAAGCCTGGGCAGGTACCCGGAGTGAGCAGACATAAGGCCGGCAAGTTTTCTGTTTATTTCCATGAAAATATTTGCTCCCAGGCTAAAATTGGTCGCATAGAAAAAAGCTCCGTTTTGTTTCCGGCAATAGTGGCAGGCTTCTTCTAAATGGTCAAGCCAACCTGTTGACCCAGAGACTACGGGAACATTTGAACCCAGAACAGCCAGAATATTATTCAGTGCCGATTCCGGTCCGGTAAACTCGATGATGACCTCCGCCGTTTGGAGGACTTTGGGAACCATGTCATGTTTGTTCACTTCATCGATGGCGAAAACGATTGTGTGACCCCTGTCAACTGCAATGGATTCTACTGCTTTACCCATCTGTCCGTAGCCGATCAATCCAATTCTCATGGGTTTTGTGCTCCTGGTTTTCTTGTAGTTACTGCCGTTAAAGATATAAAAAAAGGGAAGTTCTTACTGGAACTTCCCCTTATATGGGATTCTGATTATCAGTTATTTCGCTGATTTAACCTTTTTTGCGATTGCAGCAAATGCTTTTGGTTCATTCATTGCAAGATCGGCAAGGACTTTACGGTTGATATCAATTCCGCTCTTATGTATGTTACCCATAAATTCGGAATATGACAGGCCATGCTCGCGGCATGCTGCGTTAATCCTTACAATCCAGAGTGACCGGAAATGACGTTTTTTTGCCCTCCTGTCACGGTACGCATAACCAAGTCCTTTTTCATAGATGTTCTTGGCTACTGTCCAAACATTTCCACCCGGGCCAAAATTGCCCCTGGTTTGGGAGAGAATCTTTTTTCTGCGTCTTCTTGACGCAACTGCATTAACACTTCTTGGCATAATTTTCTTTTTTTGAAAGCAGGCGGTCCTTTATAGACTCTTAAAGCACTGCATTCTGGTTAAACACTTAATTAAACCTGTTGGGGAGTTTACTTCATTGCAAGCATCTGCTTGACATTCTTCATGTCGGTACTGTCCACGGTTCCAAAGTAACCGAGGTTGCGTTTCCGCTTAGTCGACTTCTTGGTGAGAATGTGGCTTTTGTAAGCGTGCTTCCGTTTGATTTTCCCTGTACCGGTTAGCGTAAAACGTTTTTTCGCGCCGGCTTTCGTCTTCATTTTAGGCATCTTTGTTCTCCTTATATAGCTATTTTTTCTTTTTTGAAGAAAGAATTATGGTCATTCGCTTTCCTTCTAACGTTGGCTGCTGGTCAAGTTTTCCATCTTCCTCAAGCTCCTGCGCAAACCGGTGAAGCAGTTCTTCACCCTGCTCCTTGAATAGTATCGATCGTCCCTTGAAAAAGACGTACGCTTTTACTTTTGCGCCTTCATTGAGGAATTTCTGAGCATGCTTTACCTTAAAGTTAAAGTCGTGATCGTCGGTCTGCGGTCCGAAACGGATCTCTTTAACAATAATCTTGGTCTGCTTGGCCTTAAGCTCCTTTTGCTTCTTTTTTTGCTGGTAAAGAAATTTGCTGTAATCGATTACTTTACAAACCGGCGGGTCAGCGGCGGGTGAAATCTCGACCAGGTCGAGCTCAAGTTGTTCTGCGATCTTCAGGGCTTCCTGCAAGGAAACGATACCCGGATTCTCAACATTTTCCCCGACAACCCGAACCATGCGGGCCCGGATCTCCTGATTGATCCTGAATTTCTCCCGAAGTTCATCCCTTTTACGGGGAATGTACCTGGAATTGGTCTGATTAATAATGCAATCCTCCTGATTAGTTAGTATTTAATCCTCGATCCGCTTCAGAACCTCTTCTGTTTCTTTGCGAATCATTGTAGCAAAATCTTCGGGCTTCATACTGCCCATGTCCCCCTGTCCCTGCTTCCTGACCGATATCGTGCCCTCCATCTCTTCTTTTTCACCTACGATAAGCAGATAGGGAATCCTTCTTAACTCATTATCCCTGATCTTTTTACCGATCTTTTCATTCCGGTCATCAATCAGGGTGCGAATATCGCAATTATTTAGTGATTTCAAAACACTTTCAGCGTAATTCTGGTACTTTTCACTGATCGGCAAAACGATAGCCTGATCGGGTGCCAGCCAAAGCGGAAATTTTCCGGCGGTGTGTTCTATTAAAACAGCTACAAAACGTTCCATGGATCCAAATGGGGCACGGTGAATCATCACCGGCCTGTGACGCTGGTTATCCTGCCCGATATACTCAAGCTCAAATCGCTCTGGCAGGTTGTAATCCACCTGGATGGTTCCCAGTTGCCATTTTCTGCCGATGGCATCCTTCACCATAAAATCCAGCTTCGGGCCATAAAAGGCCGCTTCGCCTATAACAATCTGTCCTTCCAGACCTTTTTCATTGGTAATCTCGATAATGGCCTTTTCAGCTTTTTCCCAGTTTTCATCGGACCCGATATATTTATCCGGAGTATTGGGATCCCGTAACGATATTTGGGTGATAAACTCCTTAAAATCAAGTGTTTTGAATATGTATAAAACAATATCTATTACTTTGGCGAACTCTTCCTTAATCTGATCCGGGCGACAGAAAATGTGTGCATCATCCTGTGTAAATCCCCGAACGCGGGTCAGTCCATGTAATTCACCGCTCTGCTCGTAGCGATAAACCGTTCCAAATTCGGCAAGCCTCACCGGAAGATCCTTATAGGACCTTGGCTTTGAGCGGTAAATCTCGCAATGATGCGGACAATTCATGGGTTTCAGCAGAAACTCTTCTCCTTCAACCGGCGTGTGAATAGGCTGAAATGAATCTTTACCGTATTTGGCGTAATGCCCGGAAGTCACATATAATTCTTTGGATCCGATATGTGGGGTGATTACGGGATCATACCCATAATCCTTCTGCACCTTTTTCAGGAAATTCTCAAGGCGTTCGCGCAGCATGGCTCCTCTGGGCAGCCAAAGGGGGAGTCCCTGGCCAACTCGCTGGCTGAATGTAAACAGCTCGAGCTCCTTGCCAAGTTTCCGGTGATCCCTTTTCTTAGCTTCTTCCAGAAGAATCAGGTATTCATCAAGTAGGCTCTTCTTAGGGAAGGTGATCCCGTAAATCCGGGTCAGCTGCTTGCGCTTTTCATCACCGCGCCAGTATGCTCCTGCCAGGCTTAAAACCTTTATTGCCTTAATCGGCGAGGTGTCAGGAAGGTGAGGTCCCCTGCACAAATCAGTAAATGACCCGTGCTTGTATAGGGTTATCGTTCCATCAGCAAGGTCACTGATCAATTCGGTCTTGTACTCATCACCCTTCGTCTGAAATAATTCCAGGGCTCCTGACTTGGATATGTCCTCCCTGTTAAACGGAGATTTCATTGAAGCCAGCTCATACATTTTCTTTTCTATGTCGAGCAGGTCATTTTCTGACAGTGACTTATCCCCGAGATCCACATCGTAATAAAAACCGGACTCAATGGCCGGTCCAATTCCGAATTTTACTCCGGGATACAGGTTCTGCAAAGCCTCGGCCATCAGGTGAGCGCTTGAATGCCAGAAAGCGTGCTTGCCTTCCGTGTCATCCCATTTGTGCAGTCTTATGGCTGCATCGGCAGTAATCGGCCGTGTAAGATCCCATATTTCTCCATTTACTGAGATGGCTAACACATCCTTAGCCAGTTGCGGACTGATGCTTTGGGCGATTTCCAGTCCGGTAATTCCGGCAGAAAATTCCTTGATTCGCTGGTCGGGAAATGTAATTTGTATCATTTTGAAAATCTAAGGTGCAAATATAAAAAACCTCCCTTTAAAAGCTGTCAGCTTTTAAAGGGAGGAGAAGAGTGCCCAGAACAGGAATCGAACCTGCACATCCTTGCGAATACTAGTCCCTGAAACTAGCGCGTCTACCAATTTCGCCATCTGGGCGTCTTCAAAAAACACCTTGTGCCCAGGACAAGAATCGAACTTGCACAACCTACCGGTTACATGGCCCTCAACCATGCGCGTCTACCATTTCCGCCACCTGGGCTAAGGGTGTGCAAATGTAAAACATTATTTTTTATTTCCAAATCCCCAGTAATGCCTGAATTTCATCAAACCTCCTGGAACTCCCTGCCAGTTCATAGTCTACCGCTAAACGCTCCAGACAGATCCGTATGAAAGTAGAATTTCTCGAGGGCATATAAAAAACCGGCTCAATCGGTATGGATTTCCTCATCAGATAATCCGTTATGTCTTTCTGCGAATGTACGGTGCCGAGGTTTGACGGGTTTATATAAAATAGTGCGTCGTACAGGGCCGGGTTCAGCCCGGTGACAGACTGGTCGTGTAGGCCAAGGTAGGCGAGAATCGGATAGTCAGGCATTTGAGTCACAAATACCGGAAGGTCTAACTCCTGGCAGATCAGCGCGTAAAAAAGTGTGATCGAGATCTCGTTCCCTTTACCGGTATCAAGAATCCGCTTGATAAAATTATTTCCGGGTGATTCCGGGTGCTCTTCATTCAGCCTGATTCCGTATTTCTCAAAAAGAATGGTGTTGATAATCCTGATCTTTTCCAAAGCAGTGAGCTTTTCATTGATTTCCAGCCAGATTTCATCCCGGATAGACTTCATCCCGCCGCGCATCTCGTCAATCATCAGATCCGGGAACTGATACCGGTTCAGGAGCCAGGTCCCGGTTATAAGATCCTGCTTCGGATCGGAGACCCAATTCGCGATCTCCTTTTTAAGTTCAATAAAATGAATCGATCGGACCAGTTCCTCAATCCTCTCATGGGATATACGATTTCCGGCATGCTTCAAAAGAGCATCCAGGTAGGGAAGCATCGAAGGGCCTATTTCACGGATCTTTCTACTCACCGACTGATAAACCAGCTCGTCAGGGTCGTCAAGCAACCGGATCAACGAATCTTCAGGACCTCTCTCCATCTTAGCACGGATTAGGTTTGTGTATCTAAAACATATCTGATCAGTTCTTCCATATGCCGGGTGTAATCACCAAGATACTTCTGCCGTGCCCGGTTGGCAATGATCAGACAGATGGTAAGCGCATCATGCCCCAGAATTTCCGATAATCCGTACAGGGCAGAAGATTCCATTTCGAAATTGGTGATCCTGTAAGTCTCATCTTTATAATGCGTTAGTCGGTCATTTAACTCCGGATAGGCCAGTTCGGAACGTAGGTTCCTGCCTTGAGGTCCATAGAAGCCATGGGCGGCAACCGTTATGCCCCAAAGACAACCCGAGTTGAACTGACGAAGAAAGCTCCCTGCAACAGGTGCGGCATAAACGACTGGAAATCCTTGTATGGAAGATAAATAGCTGTTTATATCTGTTTCAAATTTCTCCCGGGGCTCGTTGGATGGCCTCCTATAATAATTCATAAGCCCATCCAAACCCACTGACCATGCTGATGCAACCCTTGAACCTACCGGAATATCGGGCTGCAGGGATCCGGAAGTGCCTATTCTGATCAGTGTAAGGCGGCGCTTATCATCCTTGTTCACCCGGGCCTGCATATCAATGTTTGCCAGTGCATCCAGTTCATTAACCACAATGTCCATATTGTCTGTACCTATTCCGGTGCTGAGAACCAGGATCTCTTTCCCATGATAAAACCCCGTGACAGAGGTAAACTCCCGGTTGGTAGCGACCTGCCTGCATTCTGTAAGCATCGATCCCGCCAGGGCGACCCTTCCGGGATCGCCAACCAGCAGAACGGTGTCGGGAATCTGTTCAGGATGCAGGTGTAAATGGAAGATCGAACCGTCAGGATTCAGGATCAGCTCAGAAGCGCCGTACGTACTCATGCTCTTTAAAAATAAGATTAAAAATAGCTATTGGAAAGCCAACTGGTGTTACCGGCCAACGGTTTTTTCTACTTTTGCGGGGCAAAATACAATTAACCAATGATTCAAAGAATTCAAACAATATGGTTACTCCTGAGCCTTGCTTCATGGGGCTTGCTGTTTTTTAGCCCGATAATCGGGTTTGCCAGCCCTGACAGCGGAGCCTGGATGCTGTACGCAGAAGCAATAAAAACAGCAACCGGTAAGGAAACAGTAATGCAAACAATTCCCCTCCTGGTGCTGTTTGGCGTTGTACAAACCCTGGTCCTGATTTCTTTATTCCTGTATAAAAGGCGCGTTCTCCAGCTCAGAATAACCCTTTACACCATGATCCTGCAGCTTTTCTCCTATGCACTGATCGGACTCTATGTTTACCAGGGATCCAGAATGCTGAATGCAGGGGCGGGGTTGCTGTTTATGTCAATCATCCCGGCGGTTTCCTTTGTTTTTAGCTTTTTGGCCTTCAGGGCTATCCGGAGAGATATCCTGCTCCTTAAAATGGTCGACCGCTTGCGTTAGCCAATATCTCTAGTTAAATCTTGAATTTACGATATTGTTATAGATTGATCCAAACGTGTAGGAGAATCCAACCTTCAGGGAATAATCGTAATTAGTGGCCATTTGTTTCTGCCGCAGCAGAACCTCCTCCGGTGTGGCCCCCTCTTTCTGAAGCGAGAGCTGATCATGAATAAAAGCAGCATCACCGGAAATACTCAATGATAAACCTTTAAAAACCCTGAAGTATAAGCCTGCCCATAAACGGATGCTGTTTTTCGACCAATCATGCAGATAATTGGAGTATTGCCCCGATATGTTTATGTTACCCCATGGTTGCCTAAAGTCTGCCGAAGCCAGCAACTGATGGCTAAATAGCCCTTCTTCAAGTTTATTGTATATGGTGGTATCCTGATAGAAATTATATCCATACCCGATCCGGTATTGAAACCTGACCTGCTTGCGGTTGGAGAGACTGTAAGGGAAGATGTTATACTCAATAGCCGGTGCCAGGGATGTGGCAAAACGGATATTCCCATATGTGCTCGAAGAGATTCCCGCCCTGCCGCCCAGTGACCAGTGGTCGTTCAGGCTGTTTACGAGCAGGTGGCGGATTGAATAGTTGGTTCGTCTGGATATGTACTCTTCCTCATCATAACGGTATTTTCTGAGACTGCCATCATAGCTCCCCGCAAAATATATTTTCCACTCAGGTGTCACTTTTTCTGCCTCGATATCATTTTCCATCTCCAGACTGGAATAACTTTCCTGTTCTTCGAGTTCCCCAGTTGAGCGGATATCAAAAACCCAGCTGTTCCACTTGTCTGTAACCAGTTTATCCTCCTTAACACCGGCGCCTTCGCCGTCGAACCTGAAATTCATGTATTCCGCAAGCGGCGTTTTTGCAACATATTTCATGAGTCCGATAGCCATCATCCGGGTGTATCCGGAGCGTACCATATCAGACGTAGCATCCGGAGTGGATACATAACTAACCTCATCGTCGATTCCTAAAAACTCTTCCTGTCCGATCAGATTGATTTTATACTCGATCCCTCCGGATCCCGTAGACTGGCGGGTAACCAGAATATGCACCTGTGCTTCTTTCCAATCCCTTACATAATTAACGAACGGCATTTCCCGACGAATGTAATCCACGTCACACCGCGAACAATCGAGAAATACCCGGATTGCATGATTGCGGAGATTCGGATCTTCGGATTGGGCAACAAGAGAGGCGGAGGCAAAAAAGAGTATCAGAATAGTAACTAACCGGGATAGGTTCAGAGGTCTCATTTCAGGCATTTGCCCACGAAATTACTCGAATCGTGTTGCCGGGGATAGAGGCAGTTAGTTAAAAAAAGTTAATCAGATGATTTCCAGATGGTCCTGATCGGTTATTTTCTCACAATACCGGCATTTCAAGGCGGCAGGTCCCTTTCGGACAACCTCAAAAGAAGTTACCATCTGTTCATGGTTGGTGATGCACTTCGGATTCATGCACTTCACAATGGCAGTGACTTCATCCGGAATCGACACGACCTTTTTCTCAACCACCTCATAATCGCGGATGATATTCAGCTTGGCATCGGGTGCAACGAGGGAAATTTTGTTAAGCTCTGCATCCTTGAAATAGATGTCCGCCACCTTGATGATTGCCTTTTTACCCAACTTCTTGGATTCAAGATTGAACCCAAACGTTACTTGTTGCTGTATATTGTTCAGTCCAAGTATATTAATTACACTGAACAAATTCTGAGACGGGATATGGTCAATGACCGTACCATTCTTTATTGCATTGACTTTAAGCTCTTTTTTTGCTTCCATGGTCGTTGACTTTTTACTTAACACCCAATATTTTGGAAATTATAGCCATGCGTGTGAAAACGCCATTCAGTGCCTGTTCAAAATAGTAAGCTTTTGGATTGGCATCTACGTCGTAATTGATTTCATTGACCCTTGGGAGCGGGTGCAACACTTTGACATTGGGTTTAGTATTCCCGAGCATTGCATTCCGGAGAATGTAGACGTTTTTAACTTTTTCATATTCAAGTGGATCGGAAAATCTTTCCCGTTGAACCCGTGTCATATAGATGATATCGGCATCATCCATATTGTCTCCGATATCCTTGTATTCATGGTACTCGATCCCGTTCTTGTCCAGGAGTAGTTTGTATTCGTCAGGCATTTTCAGCTCCTCGGGTGCGATAAACACAAATACCGGATTAAAATGGATCATGGCTATCAGCAGGGAATGAACAGTTCTTCCGTATTTCAGGTCTCCAACCATGCATATCCTGAGATTGTCGAGACGCCCCTGCGTCTTCCGGATAGAGTACATGTCAAGAAGAGTCTGGGTAGGGTGCTGGTGGGCCCCGTCGCCTGCATTGATTATCGGAACCGGAGAGACCTCACTGGCGTACTTTGCGCTTCCTTCCAACGGGTGACGCATGACAATCAGGTCGCTGTAATTGGAAACTGTCAGAATAGTATCTTTCAGGGTTTCACCTTTTGAAACGCTGGAAGAGGAAGAATCAGAAAAACCGATCACACTGCCGCCCAGCCTGTTGACTGCTGATTCGAAACTCAGTCGGGTCCGGGTTGAAGGCTCGAAAAACAGTGTCGCAACCACACTGCCATGAAGCAGGTCCTGTCTGGGATTTTTCTCAAACTCCCCGGCAAGGTCAAGGATTTGAAGCATCTCATCCTTGTTGTAATCCGTTATGGATACTAAACTTCTGTTTTTCATAGGTTCCGGTTTTTCTCGATCATATTTCCTAAAATTAGAACAACGGAAGCGACTCCATTCAATCTCTTAACAAAAATTATTTACTATTTATTCACAACTCAACAGGTTTTGCTTCAACGGATTCGATCCTGCCGAGCTGGGTGGTGACCCTCTCCGCAAGTCCTGACCGTATCCTGATGATCACCGCGCAGCTCTCTGCGAAATCCTGCTGGATAATTTCCGATTTATGGTCTCTGGCGATTTTGAGGACCTCGTTCAGGAGCGGGTACGGAAAGGTAACTTTAATTGCGGATAAATAGTATTTTTCTATAACTGTACCTTCTTCGATTGCTTCGCGGGCAGCCGTTCGATAGGCTTGAATCAGTCCGCCTACGCCAAGAAGCGTTCCGCCGAAATATCGGACTACAACAATCAGGATATTATTCAGGTGCATTGATTGTATCTGGCCGAGTATAGGCTTACCCGCAGAATTGGTGGGTTCGCCATCATCATTAACCCGGTAGTTCTGTTCACCGGGACCAATTCTCCATGCATAGCAGTGGTGCCGGGCATCGTGGTATTCTTTTCGCAAAGTGGCCAGGATTTCCTTAACCTGATCGAGGTTGTCAACCGGGTAGGCCAGTGCAATAAACTTACTGCCGCGGTCTTTACAGAGGCCTTTTGATGGTTCTTTAAGTGTCCGGTAAATATCATCGATAGGCATGGTCAAAAGTATTCAGAAAATGCTAATTTCCGCCATTATCAAAGAAATGCCAAAATGAAACGCCTCCTACTTTTCATCCTGCTTTCACCGTGCAGTTGGGTCTTTTCTCAGGATATACCTTTTACAGGAACCTGGGAAATCTTAAAAGGGAAAAGCACTACTATCGACCTGTTTGCCACACTTGAGATTGACCTTCGTCTTACCGGGAAGGAAATCTGCCTTACGCGAAGATGGGGCAGGGGAGCCCAGTCTTATACCGATAGCCTGCCTGTACGAATGAATGGATCCGGTGAATCTGTCATTATTGAGAGCCGGCTTTTCCCGACAAACGTATTTATGGGGATATCCGCGCAAACCGGGGGGCGAAAAAGACTCAGCTCGAAATATGACAAGGCGGATTATATCCTGACCCTGAATGAGAAAATTCCGGTGCTTGTTTCACAGGGAAAATCCGAAGTGGAGAACATTCATCTGCTTAAATATGATCCTGCCCGTGATATTCTGGAATATGAGATCAGCAGGTCCAGCCGGACTGCCGGCGATCCGATCCGGTTTGTGTTTAAGCGGAAGGGAGCACGGCAGGCATGGTTCATGAACCTTGGGAATAACTGGGAAATTGACGGTGCCTTAAACTGGCAGGCAGCGTTGATCAGCTTGCAGGGCTTGGTAAACAAGGACATCCCGCAGCTTTACTTTAATTACCCGGATGGCTGGGATTACCGCTTTACAGGGGATATAAAGAACTATCTGGGCCAATCGCATTTCTATACGTTTACGGAGATTGCCAGGCCGGAGGACGCCTTAAGGATCTTTAAAGATAAAATCTCCGGTTATGTAGTTTGGGATAGAAAGGTCAGAACCTCCCTGATCGTTGCATTTACAATTGCCGGTATTGAAAAATCCATTGTTGTGGATGAAAGCATGATTCCCTACATGGAAACCTTGGGGGTGAGAAAGAGATACGATCTGAGGAACAAATTTGTCGGGATGACGGATGCCTCGATTTACCAATGGTCATATGACAATTTCTGGCAGGCCTGTTCCAAGGATAAAATTGTCTGGATGGGCGGAGAATCGGGAAAGATCATGAAGCCTGGGGTTGCCGACTGGGGAATCCAGCAGCAAGCTTTTTTTACGGATTTGTCTACCCGGCCAACGGATTTAGTTGAATATGCTCTTGCCGACAGGATACTCTCGGAAATGAATAACATGGGGATGGTTTTCGGATGGCATTCTTATGCTAAAGATTTGGAACGACAGCATGTTACCCTTTGTTCAAAACACGGATTAAGGGTTGAGGGATTGCATACGCTACCAAATCTCAGCTTTATGTCGAAGGTTACTGTGACACCTCATTTTGCCTTTAAAAACCATCATAATGTTGTTGGTAAAAGCAAGCCTGTTGCCGGCAATAAAGTTTACATATCATGCATTCAGACAGATTGTCTGGGACTTGGAGCCTGGAACCGGCCGGGCAGGGGAGATATCCCGTATGCCTGGGAGGTGACCATGAACTGGTCCTGGCTGGCACCTGCCATGCTTGAGTATTTCTATACTCAGTCTACTCCGAATGATTATTTCATCGGTTCCCTGGGTGGCCCGGGGTATGTCTATCCCAAAGCCGTCCCTGCGGAAAAGCGAGCCTGGCTGATCAATGAAGCGTACCGGCTGATGAAGCAGCTGGACCTGAATATCTTTGAGATCATGGATTATTCTGAAGGCAGTACGATTGAGGGGAATTCGGAGCTGACTGAAGAGGTTGTTGCCCAATATATTAGTTTGATGCCGGATATCATTGGCCTGGTCAATGGGTATTCTCCATCATTCAGTTTCGGGAAAAAGAAGGGGGTGCCGTTACTCAGCTACGATTATTATCTCTCACCCGAAAAGCTGGAAGGTGAGGCGGTGGCTGACCTTCGGGAATTGGCTTCGCTGAATACTGACCGGCCCTATTTTCTGTTGATGCATATCCGCCAATACAGTGATATTTCCAGGGTCAAGTCTATCTTGGACACGCTAGGGCCTGAATTTGAGGTTATTCCGCTGGATGTGATGATGAAAATGGCGGCTGACAAACCGACCTTTAAGGAGCGGTATCTGGAGGTTCCTAAACAGAAATAGAATCTGAATGTTTATTTCGCCTGCCAGTTAAGGTGTTGTTATTCAGCGTTCCTTACCCGGATTGCGTACCATTTTCCTAAAAAATTACCGTCGAGGAATGCGCTGCCGGTAATGTAATCGTAGGCTTCATTGATATTTCCCTTAAAACTGTATTTGCCTCCACCATTTCGTCCACCTGCCTGTATAGTAGATTCGACCACCACTGCACTACCGGTGATAGAACTCGTGGCTAAAAGAACAGTTGCCGTAGAATTTTGGGTCAGAAGCATGGTCCCCTTAATGGTTCCGTCGGGCTTCTGAACCAGTGTCATAATGCCGTTTGTGGTGTTAAAAGAGGTAAATGTGCTGGACCACCTTCCGGTAACGGAAGGTAGTATCGCGATGTCCCGGGTGGCGGTATTCTTCCCTCCGTCACCTGTTGCCGTTAGTGTTACGGTATAAGTCCCGCTGGACCTGTAAATATGGACAGGGTTTTCAGCCGTAGAAACCGAATCATCACCGAAAGTCCAGCTGAAGTTAGTGGCATCGGTGGTCTGGTTGGTGAAATAAACCGTATCACTTGCCAGGGCACTTTCAGGTTCCACTGTGAAAGCCGCTACAGGTTTAGGACCCTTGTTGCAGGAGGTGAAAAGCAGTATGCTGGAAAACAGCACTATAGAGATAACTGAGTTTTTCATTTGCTGGTTGTTCTGTAATTGCGGACGAAGATAGGCTTTATACCAGTCTTCCCGGACGCAGTCGGGAGGGGTTTAACATTTCTTAAGAAATGGCAAAAAAAAAGCCAGGAGGTCATCCGTTGCAGCTTTGTGATCCAGCTGGGGCTCGAACCCAGGACCCCATCCTTAAAAGGGATGTGCTCTACCAACTGAGCTACTGAATCGACCGTTCAAAAAACGTGCGGCAAAGATAGAATTTCAATCCAAAACCACCAAATAAATTTTTAAGAATTCTGGCATAAAATAGAAAGGCCCTCGTTGGGAGAGGGCCTTTCAGAAACCTAAACCTAAAACTAAACCTATGAAAAAGTACCTCAGGCAGTTGGGCTGCCCGGTAAAAACCTTGTCCCCCAAGGTTTATTACTTATATTAAACAAACAAACTGTATACCATATTGTTTATCGATATAATTAAAAAGCACCCATTAACAGTAAATTAACAATTATTCTGTTTTGGCATGGCTGACCTTGATGGTGATTTCTTCTTTCTTCTTATCGAAGCCAATCACAAGAGTGTCGCCCTCACCGGCTTTTGACTCAATTATCTGCTCTGCAAGAGGATCCTCAAGATACTTTTGGATCGATCTTTTTAACGGCCGGGCACCGAACTTAAGATCATATCCCTTCTCTGCCAAATAGTCTTTTGCCGGCTGAACCATTTTAACCAGGAAGCCCAAACGCTTCATCCGGTCAAACAATCCCTGCAGTTCAATGTCGATGATCTTGTTGAGGTCTTCCTTAGTCAGGTTGTTGAATATCACCACATCATCGATCCGGTTCAGAAACTCAGGTGCAAAGGCCTTGTTCAGGGCTTTCTGGATCACTTCTTTCTGGTAATCCCCGCTGTTTTCTTCCGGAGTCCTGATGTTAAATCCCATGCTCTGACCGAAATCCTTCAATTGGCGGGTTCCGATGTTGGAGGTCATGATAACAATGGAATTCTTGAAATCGACCCGCCTGCCCAGGCTGTCGGTTAACTGTCCGTCATCCAGCACCTGCAGCAGGATGTTGAAAATATCGGGATGAGCCTTTTCAATTTCATCCAGCAGCACAACGGAATACGGTCTTCTGCGGATCTTTTCGGTTAGCTGGCCGCCCTCTTCATAGCCCACATATCCGGGAGGGGCTCCAACCAGCCTGGAAACCGAGAATTTTTCCATGTATTCGCTCATATCAACGCGAATCAGGGCATCATTGGAGTCAAACAAAGTGTTGGCCAAAACCTTGGCCAGCTGAGTTTTACCTACACCTGTCGGGCCAAGAAAAATAAAGCTTCCGATCGGTTTGTTAGGATCTTTAAGCCCTGCACGGTTACGCTGGATCGCCTTCACAATCTTGTGAATGGCATCATCCTGACCAATTACTTTCTGCCTGAGTTCATGCTCCATGTTCATCAGCCGGGCGCCTTCGGCCTGTGCGATCCGCTGCACAGGGACTCCTGTCATCATGGCTACCACTTCCTCAACATTGGGTTCGTCAACGGTCTGGCGATTTTCCATGAGCTGCTTTTCCCATAAGTCTTTTTCTTTCTCAAGATCAACCAGCAGTTGCTTTTCGCGGTCACGGTGCCGTGCGGCTTTTTCGAAGTCCTGACTCTTGACGGCCTCTATCTTGGTTTTGCGGGTTTCCTCAATTTCGGTCTCCAGCCGCAAAATCCGGTCAGGTACCGATATGTTCGAAATATGGACCCGGGATCCGGATTCATCCAGGGCATCGATCGCCTTGTCGGGCAGATGCCGGTCGCTTATGTACCGCTGTGTCAGATAAACACATGCTTTCAGCGCTGTATCTGTATATAATACATGATGATGCTCTTCATATCTTTCTTTGATATTGTGCAGAATCTGCAGAGTCTCCTCAGGGGAGGTCGCCTCTACCAAAACTTTTTGGAACCGGCGTTCCAGTGCACCGTCTTTTTCGATATGCTGTCTGTATTCATCAAGGGTGGTGGCTCCGATACACTGTATCTCGCCGCGAGCCAGTGCCGGTTTCAGCATGTTGGCAGCATCCAGTGATCCCGTAGCACCGCCGGCTCCGACAATGGTGTGAATTTCATCGATGAAGAGAATGACGTTGCTCGTTTTGGCCAGCTCATTCAGGATAGCTTTCATCCTTTCCTCAAATTGACCCCGATATTTGGTTCCGGCTACAATGGACGCCATGTCAAGGGCGACAACCCGCTTGCCAAACAGGACCCGCGAAACCTTCCGTTCAATGATCCTGAGTGCAAGTCCCTCAGCAATAGCCGATTTACCAACCCCTGGTTCGCCGATCAAAACCGGATTGTTTTTCTTTCTCCGGCTGAGTATCTGAGCGATCCTCTGTATTTCGATCTCACGTCCGATGATCGGATCGAGACGCCCTTCTTCAGCGGCCCGGGTAATATCGATGCCAAAATTGTCAAGAACAGGAGTGTCCGATGTGGGTTTGGCAGCTCGCCCTGAACTCTTTGCCGGGTCAGACGGAGAGTCCGTTTCTTCGTCTTCATCATGATAATCTGCTTTCGATATCGGCGGATCATTCTTGATGGGCTGCTTGACCAGGCTGTAATTAACATTCATGTCTTCCAGGATCTGAGTAACCATGCAGGTTTCATCCTTGAGAATAGCGAGCAGCAGGTGAAGGGTACTGACTTTAAGAGGCTGACTTTCACGGGCCTCGAAGTAGGCAAGCTTGAGGATCCGCTCTGCAGGCTTCAATAATGGGATATCCTTGAGGGTGGATAAACGGTCAGGATTTTTTACACGTATTCTGCTTTCAATCTGCCGTTTAACCTCGGGCAGGTCAACGCCAAGATTTACCAGGGCATCAATGGCCTCACTTTCACCTTCACGGAGGATTCCGAGAAAGAAATGCTCGGGTCCAATATAATCGTTACCCAGCCTTATCGCCTCTTCCTGACTGAACAACAAAACGTCCTGTATCTGTTTTGGAAAATTTGATTCCATGTTTCTTACATTTATTTTGGGTTTTTCCTGACAATCTTTGCCTGACATTCTGACAAAACAGATCTATCAAGTCATCTGCTTATCTTCCTTCTGCGTTCGTTATCAGGGTTTTCCCAGCTTCATTAAAGTTATAATTTTTCCCACCCTCTGAGAATACAAATAGCGAGCCAATTATTAACAATAACACTGTTTGAAATATATGGTTTACATCATAACCCGGTGTGGAAAAAAGTGGTATTTTTGTCGATCTTTATGAATTAGGTTTTTATCATCTATCTTTCTTATTTATAATATTTTATGTTAGAAGGCGAAAGGATTGTCCGCATCAATATCGATGAAGAGATGAAATCATCCTATATCGATTATTCGATGTCGGTTATTGTAGCAAGGGCGTTGCCGGATGTAAGGGACGGCCTGAAACCTGTCCATCGCAGGGTGCTTTTTGGAATGAATGAACTCGGGGTAGGTGCAAACCGCCCGTATAAGAAATCTGCACGAATCGTCGGGGAAGTTCTTGGTAAGTACCATCCGCATGGCGACAGCAGTGTATACATGGCCATGGTCCGGATGGCACAGAACTGGTCCATGCGCTATCCGCTGATTGAAGGGCAGGGTAACTTTGGCTCGATAGACGGCGACAGCCCGGCTGCCATGAGGTACACAGAAGCCCGCCTCCAAAAGCTTGCAGAAGAAACAATGTCGGATATCGACAAGGGTACCGTTGATTTCCAATTAAACTTTGACGATTCACTCGAGGAACCTACCGTTCTTCCAACCCGCATACCCAACCTTCTTGTTAACGGCTCTTCAGGCATTGCAGTCGGTATGGCTACCAATATGCCACCGCACAACCTGACGGAATCTGTAAATGCCATCATCGCTGTTATTGAGAATCCGGAGATTACCATCGAAGGATTGCTGAAATATATAAAGGCTCCCGACTTTCCGACAGGCGGGATTATCTACGGTTACCAGGGTGTTAAAGAAGCCTTTGAAACAGGCCGCGGACGAATTGTAGTAAGGGGGAAAGCCACCATTGAAACCCTGCCAAATGGCCGGGAAAGGATCATTATTACTGAGATTCCTTATATGGTCAACAAGGCTGAAATGATTATCAAGACAGCCGACCTGATCAACGACAAGAAGATTGAGGGAATTTCCAACGTCAACGACGAATCAGACCGCACGGGTATGCGAATCGTCTATGACCTTAAAAAGGATGCCATTGCCAACGTGGTTCTCAACAACCTTTATAAATATACCCCGTTACAAACAGCTTTCTCCGTCAACAATATTGCTTTGGTTCACGGACGGCCCCGGATGCTTAACCTTCGCGACATGATCGATAACTTTATCGCTCACCGCCTCGATGTGGTTACACGGCGTACCCGCTATGATCTGGAACAGGCTGAAAAGAAAGCGCATGTCCTTGAAGGACTTCTTATCGCCCTTGACCATCTTGATGCGGTTATTACACTGATCCGTAATTCCAAAACACCGGATGAGGCTAAATCGGGTTTGATGGAGAACTTCGGCCTAAGTGAGATCCAATCTAAGGCAATTCTTGAACTGCGCCTGCAGCGGCTTACCGGCCTCGAACGGGATAAGATCCGCCAGGAATATGATGAGCTCATGGCATTAATCACCTGGTTAAAGCAATTGCTTGAAGATCAGGGATTAAGAATGAATGTTATCAAGGATGAACTGATTGAGGTCCGTGAAAAGTTTGGCGATGAGCGCCGCACGGAGATCGTCTATGCCTCGGAAGATTTCAACCCTGAAGATTTTTATGCCGATGATGACATGGTGATTACCATCAGTCATATGGGTTACATCAAGCGCACGCCGCTTACCGAGTTCAGGACACAAACCCGGGGTGGGGTAGGCTCAAAGGGAAGCACTACCCGTGATGAGGATTTTATTGAACATCTGTATGTTGCATCCATGCACAATACAATTATCCTCTTTACCGAATCCGGACGTTGCTTCTGGCTGAAGGTTTATGAAATTCCGGAAGGAACGAGGATTTCCAAAGGAAGGGCAATCCAGAACCTCCTGAATATCGAGCAGGAAGATAAAGTGAAAGCCTACCTGCGGGTTAAGGACCTGAATGATGAAGAATTCATAAACAATAACTACATCATTCTTTGCACCAAAAAGGGTGTCATCAAAAAAACCCTGCTTGAAGCTTATTCGAGGCCTCGTCAGAATGGTGTCAACGCCATCACGGTCAAGGAAGGCGATCAGCTGCTTGAGGCCAGAATGACAAGTGGAGGCCATGAAATTCTTATGGCAGTCCGATCCGGTAAAGCAATCCGCTTCCATGAAAGCACCGTTCGTGCAGTGGGCAGAACCGCCTCGGGCGTCAGAGGTATCAGCTTGTCAGGAAAAAACGACGAGGTGGTTGGCATGATTTGCATAGAACAACAAAACGAAGACATTCTTGTGGTTTCTGAAAATGGTTACGGAAAACGGTCAAGCATTCAGGATTACCGGATTACCAACCGCGGTGGCAAAGGGGTGAAGACCATTAACGTTACGGATAAAACCGGTAACCTGATCGGAATAATGAGTGTAACGGATGATGATGATCTCATGATCATTAACCGTTCAGGTATCACTATTCGAATGGTTGTCAGTCAGTTAAGAATTCAGGGTCGGGCAACTCAGGGAGTACGTCTGATTAACCTGCGGGAAAATGACAGCATTGCTTCGGTTGCAAAAGTGGATAACGAGGGGGCTGGGGAGGCCGGGCCGGATTTTTTAGATATGGAAGGCGATGATAATGAACAAAATGGACAAATTGACACAGAATAGGCTTGGATAATTTGCAACCGTGGTATTAAAATTGATAAACTGTTTTCGTGAGCACCTGAATAATAATAATTTTGAAAAAAACTGATTAATTACTCCTGACATGAAAAAGCTTATTTTCTCACTTGCTTTAATCCTGGGCGTTGGTTCTGCTTTCGCACAGAGCAACAAGGTCGTTACAGCCTGGAACTTGATGAAGACGGAATACAACGAACTGGATAAGGCAAAAGTTGCAATCGATGAGGCCTCAGTTCACCCAAAAACCTCGATGGACCCGAAAACCTGGTATTACCGGGGTTTGGTTTACTATAAGCTGTATCAGTCAAAAGATGAGCGGTTTAAGAACCTTGATCCAGATCCTTTGAAACAGGCATATCTATCTTTTGCAAAAGCCAAGGAATTTGATGTTACCAACCGTTGGAAAGATGATCTTCTCTTTAATCTGACCCGGGTTGCATCGGATTATTTCAATCGCGGCGGTATCGAATTCGAACAAAAGAAATTTGCCCAGTCAGTTGAATCCTTTGAGAATGTTATTACAATTGGAAAACTTCCTTTTATTAATCTGCTGGATACCGGCGCTGTATATAACGCAGCCTTGGCAGCCGATGAGGCAGGGATGAAAGATAAAGCCCTTGATTATTACAAGAAATCCGCAGAATACAATTACGGTGGCCCGGAAGTCTATCATTATATTGCCATCATTCAAATGGCTAAAGGCGACACTGCCGCCGGAATGGCATCCTATGAAGAGGGGATTAAGAAATATCCTAACACTTCAGCACAGCTGTATATTGCTGTTATTAACGTATTTCTGGGTAAGAAGGACCTGAATAGTGCGTTTACTTATGTTGAGAAAGCCATTGAGAAAGATCCTACTAATGTGAGCCTTTGGCAGGTGTATGGCAGTGCCTTGCAGGACAGGGACAGGGACAATGAGGCTATCGATGCATATAAAAAGATGATTGAGCTGGAACCCAATAATTTCCTCGGATATTACCAGGTGGGGTCGGTGTATTTTAACCAGGGCGTTGGTGCTAACGATGTAGCCAATGCGATTCCTCTGAGCGATGAAGCCGGTTATAAGGCTGCCGTGAAGGTTGCAGATGATTACTTTGGCCAGGCTCTGCCATTTTTCGAGAAAGCTTATGAGATAAAGAAAGACGACAGTGATCTGCTTACCGGTTTAAAATCCCTGTATTACAGGTTTAAGAACAACGAAAAGGTTCAGGAGATCCAGAAACAGATAGATTCACTGAAATAGCACAATGGGTAAGGGACTGGATAAAGGTCCCTTATACATTAAACATACAATTTAACATAATATTAATTATAGGACAAATAAGCCAATCGCGAAAATGTGAATGGATTCCTCATCGAACCGATAAATTACCCGGTCATATTGAGATAGTCGCCTGGACCAGAAACCGCTCAGCTCATATTTCAGTTGTTCGGGTTTTCCCAGACCCTCAGCCGGATTGCCGCGCTGCATTTCCTGAAGGATCTGGCATAGGTTCCGATGTAAAACTTTGTCTTTTTTCCGGAGATCCTCATACACGCTCCAGGTGTTTCCTTCAAAGACGATTGATCGCATCGAGCTCTTCTTTGGTTGGTTTATAGCCGCTACCCTGACGATAGGTTTCAAGAGACTCGGCAACCTGCCTCATCAACGGCTTATTCCGAAGGACGTATAGGGTTTCCTGGTCGCGATCCCAATCCTCGGCGCTAACCACGATGAAATCCTTGCCAGCTCTGCGTGTAACCCTGATAGCCCCATGCTCGCTGATGGCTTTGTCAACGAAATCCTTGAGGTTTGCCCTGAATTTATTTACAGTCAGTTCATTCATGGCGATCCATTTTTTTTCAAATGTACGGTATTCCGGTACAAGATAATCGAACGTTGACGATTTATTTGACAATCACCAGTACCGGATTGTCTAAA
>Ga0209417_1002679_pt1 | contig 26396 bp, 16 predicted proteins | sample RifGroF2_FD_184002 | JGI IMG/M metagenome (GOLD analysis project Ga0209417, IMG submission 184002) | Groundwater microbial communities from Rifle, Colorado, USA - Groundwater F2 (SPAdes) (version 2) | ecosystem: Environmental > Aquatic > Deep subsurface > Groundwater | place: Rifle, Colorado... | reverse complement strand
AAAATAATGCTTCTGACAAAAAAACATAAGCTAATTGAAAAATTGTTTTCAGAAGATTACTGGGAAAATTTAGACTAATTTTGAATTGGGTGTCGCAATGACGAAGTCAGGAGAATGAATTAAAACAGAGTTTCTTTTTGTTTCTTTTTATTTACAATATTTTTTTCCACAAAAACAGTTTTTTCTGTGTATGGATTATAGTTTGAATAATAAAGTACAGATGAAAGAGTCATTGGTGTAGGTGTAAAATCTTGCACTTGTTCAGGATATATTCTTAATCTTTGTAGTTTTTTGCTACATGTTTTCATATCTTCTAATTTGCAGTCAGGTAAACTTGAAACAATATATGGGACTATTTCTTGTCTCAAATTATATTTTTTGTTTATATTATCAAAAATGGTTTTAAACTCTATAAATTTTTCAAAATCAGGTTTCCTTATCAAATCTAAAATATGTCTTTCAGTGTGTTCTGGTGCAACTTTTAGTCTCCCTGATACATGATCCAATATTAACAATTCCGTATATTTGTCTAATTGGTTTTTTCTGATAATTTCTTTGTCATCAGAAAGGAGCATATCATATCTAACGCCACTACCTATAAATGCTTTTTTTATTCCCTTTATAGAATTAATTTTTTTATACAAATTAATCAATTTTGAATGGTCAATATTTAAGTTCTTGCAAATACCAGGAAAGATACAAGAACTGCGCTTACATTCCTTGCATTTGGATTTATCAATTCCTCCCATGCCATACATATTAGCAGAAGGTCCTCCAATGTCTGACAAATATCCCTTAAAATTAATATGTTTCGTTACAATTTCTATTTCTTTTAAAATAGATTGCTCACTTCGATTTGTTATTTGCTTACCCTGATGCATTGAAATTGTACAAAAACTACAACCTCCAAAACAGCCTCTATGAATGTTTATAGAATTTTTTATCATTTCAAAAGCAGGAATATTTCCTCTTTTTATGTATTTTGGATGAGGCAAACGTTTATAAGGAAGTGAATAGTATGTGTCAATTTCTTTTTCTGTAATATTATGAAATGGGGCATTAACAACTATATTTGCGTTTCCAATCTTTTGAATTATCACTCTATCACTTTGACAATTAGACTCTTCTTCAATCTGCCTGAACATTTTGGCAAATACTTTTTTATCTTTCAAACAAGATTCATGAGATGGGATTACCAAATTGTTATCGGACTCGGCAAATACAATCTTATTGTTTGTTATGTATGCTGTTTGCTTAATATCCGTTATATTACTAAATGATTCCCCTGCTTTTAATCTGCCAATTAGCTCCAATAATGGTTTTTCTCCCATACCATATATAAGCAAATCAGCTTTACTTTCTGCCAATATAGAAGGTTTCAGTTTATCCGACCAATAATCATAATGTGTAAAACGTCGCATAGAAGCTTCAATCCCTCCTAAAACAATAGGAACATCTGGATATAAAGTTTTTAATATATTTGTGTAAACGTAACTTGCATAATCTGGTCTAAAACCAGATTGGCCTCCAGGTGTATAAGCATCATTACTTCTCAAACGCTTTGCGGCTGTGTAATGGTTTACCATAGAGTCCATATTGCCTGACGAAACACCAAAGAACAAACGAGGTTTCCCCAATTTTTTAAAATCTCTTAGATCATCTTGCCAATTGGGTTGAGGCAGTATAGCTACTCTTAATGACTTACTTTCTATAAGTCTTGCAATTAAAGCATTACTAAATGCAGGATGATCCACATAAGCATCACCACTAACAATTATTACATCAACTTCATCCCAACCCTTTTTTTTAAGTTCTTCTTTTGTTATTGGTATCCAATCAATATTTTCCAACATTTATCAATTCTTATTTAATTACCTTATATTTGCTTACATTATAAGAAACCACAAATGTAGGAATAATTAATTACTATATGATAATTTGTTTAAACACTACTCTTTTTATTATTCACTATGTAGTAGCGGTTATGTTTTGTCTTTATTTTTGCTTGGCTTGATTATTGTGAAATGAGATCTAATTAATAACTTAAAAATCAAAAAAAATGAAAGCATTAAAAATATTTATTATAACTTTATTGGTTATATCTTTTGGCAATGGTTTGTATGCCCAAAAACAAAATAATTCTAAAAATGTAACAACAATAAAAACGGAAAAGATAAAAGTATATGGCAACTGTGGTTCATGTAAAACTAGAATAGAAAAAGCTGCTAAGATGAAAGGTGTAAGCAAGGCCGATTGGGATATTAAAACAAACATGCTTACTTTGGTATATGACACATTAATGGTGAAAAAAGAAGATGTAGAAAAAAAGATAGCTTCAGTAGGTCATGATACCGAAAAATTCAAAGCAGATAGCAAAAAGTATGAAGCTCTTCCTGAATGTTGCAAGTATAGAAAATAAGCATAAGCAAATTATGAATTGAGAATTATTGTTGTTCTTTTGGAGAGGATTTATTAAAAGAAAAATATTTTAAGAATTTTGACAAAGGATTAAAGTTATGGAACCATTAGTAAAAAAGAGTTTTCCTGTAATAGGTATGAGTTGTGCTTCTTGTGCTCTTAATGTAGAGAATATAATTAAAAGCCAGAAGGGGGTAAGTAATGTTTCTGTAAATTTTGCATCGTCATCAGTTTTTGTGGAATACAATCCTTTAATAATAGATGGAACTGCATTAAAAAAGGTTAGTCAGTCAATCGGGTATGATATAATAATAGATGAAAAGGAAACGGAACAAATAGCAGAGATTGTCCGCAATGAATTTGTAATACTGAAACATAATACTATTTGGGCATTAGTATTGACATTACCCGTTGTTGTAATATCAATGTTTATAATGGATATGCCTTATGCAAATTGGATAATGTTATGTTTTACCACTCCCGTTGTGTTTTGGTTTGGCAGAGTATTTTTTATAAATGCTATACGACAGTTAAAATATAGGAAAGTAAACATGGATACTCTAGTGGCATTAAGTACAAGCATAGCATATCTTTTTAGCCTGTTAAACACTATATTTCCTAATTTGATAAATCATGGGGAATTGCATCAGTATGTTTACTTTGAAGCCTCTGCGGTTATTATTGTTTTTATATTATTCGGGAGATTGCTAGAGGAAAAGGCAAAGTCGAATACTTCGTCAGCCATAAAAAAACTAATGGGATTGCAACCAGCAACAGTTACTATGATTAATAGTGATGGATTGGAAACCGTATTGCCTATTTCGGAGATACAAGTAAATAACAAACTTAGAGTAAAACCAGGAGAGCGAGTTCCAGTTGATGGCGAAATTATAGAAGGTTCTTCATTTGTTGATGAAAGTTCTATAACAGGCGAGCCATTAGCAGTTGAAAAAGTACTAGGGGACAAAGTTTTTGCAGGTACGATGAATCAAAAAGGAAGCTTTATAATAAATGCACAAAAAGTGGGCAGTGAAACAATGTTGGCTCGAATCATCCAAATGGTAAAGGAAGCACAAGGGAGTAAGCCTCCAGTCCAAAAATTAGTTGATAAGATTGCATCTGTTTTTGTTCCTGTTGTTATAGTTGTGTCATTAATAAGTTTCACACTATGGATGTTACTAGGAGGTGATGATGCTTTTCCAAAAGCTCTTTTGGCAATGGTGTCGGTATTGATAATCGCATGTCCATGTGCACTAGGTTTAGCAACTCCGACAGCAATAATGGTTGGTATTGGGAAAGGAGCCGAGCAAGGTATTTTAATTAAAGATGCGGATGGACTTGAGCAAGCACAGAAAATTGACACAATAATACTTGACAAAACAGGTACTATAACGGAAGGTAAGCCGTCTGTCACTGATTGGATATGGTATTCAGATGATCGAAAGATATTAAAGCAAATATTATTGAGCATTGAATCGCAATCAGAGCACCCTTTGGCTGAAGCAATTGTTAATGATTTAATGAAAGAAACACTGCAAATTACATCAATTGACAAATTCGAAAGTGTTACAGGCAGAGGCGTTATAGCTATAGTTGAAGGCAAAAGATATATTATTGGGAATGAGAAATTGTTTGTTGAATTAGGAATTCCTTTAAGCAATGAATATATTGAAGTTGCAAAAGGTATGCAAAAGGAGGCAAAAACTGTATTGTTTTTTTGCCAAGATGCGAATATCTATGCTATAATAGCAATTGCTGATAAAATTAAGCCATCATCAGTAGATGCAATAGAAAGGTTAAAACAAAAAGGAATAGAAATACATATTCTTACAGGGGACAATGAGCAAACAGCAAAATCTGTGGCAAATCAAACAGGAGTAAATATTTATAAAGCAGGCTTGCTGCCTAATGAAAAAGCAGATTATGTAAAAGATTTGCAAAAGCAAGGGAAAAGAGTAGGGATGGTTGGAGATGGAATAAATGATTCTCAAGCAATGGCCCAAGCAAATGTGAGTTTTGCAATGGGTAATGGGTCAGACATAGCTATGGATGTGGCAAAAATAACAATTTCATCTTCTAATCTCGAAGCAATACCATCGGCAATAGTCCTTTCCAAACAGACAATCCAAACAATAAAACAAAACCTATTTTGGGCATTTATATACAACATTATAGGGATTCCTATTGCCGCAGGCATTCTTTACCCATTTACAGGCTTTATACTTAATCCAATGATTGCAGGAGCTGCAATGGCATTAAGTAGTGTAAGTGTAGTAAGTAATAGTTTAAGATTAAAGTTTAAAACATTAAAAAATTAGATATGAAAACATTGAAATTTAAAACTAGTGTTAGTTGTGGAGGATGTGTTGCAACAATAACTCCACACTTAAATAAAATAAGTGAAATTACAAAGTGGAGTGTTGACACAACATCCCCTTTGAAAATACTAACTGTTGAAACCACAGGAATTAATCCTGATGTTATAATTGAAACACTAAAATCGGTTGGATATAAAGCAGAACTTATTTCTTCCGAATAACAATGAGAAAGGCTCTACTTATATTTGTCCTTATTTATTCAACATCTTTCCAAATTAAAGCACATGAGACGTGGGTGCATGAGCTTATTATAAAAACAGCTTTCTTAAAACTACAATCAATGTATCAATTATCAGGAGGCGATACGCTTGACTTGATGGAAATGAAAAATATGATATTCAATGTTAATAATGAAAATATTAATTACGAAAATAATTTTAACAACAAAGATATATGGACTGCGCCATATTCAATAATAGCAGGAGCATATACAGAAGACTATTACGATCCAATATATGATTATAGCTTATTGAAATATGGAGGAGCTGAACCTGTATTGTCTCATTTTTGGAATGCAGATATGGGTAATGAGTATAAATCTTCTTTTCAGTATTACCCATTTGGTGTTTATGATAATTCATACCTAAAAGCATTGAAATATACATTAGGAGCAGATTATAACATGATAGATAATACAGAAAACTTAACTAATGGAAGTTATTTAGCATACAAAGCCTCAATCCCTAATATTATTGAATTTTATAAAACAGGTGATGCTAATATCAAAGGTTATTATATATTGCAAAATGATAATTACAAATTTGTAAGCAAACAGCAAAGTAATGTTTATGATATTCAGAAAAGAAAGCAGATAGCTTATAATGTTCTTGGACGCCTGCTGCATTTGCTTGGTGATTTGAGTATTCCTGCCCATGTGCATATACAGGAGCATCCTTGCGTGTTTGGAATAAGTGATTATTATGAACTATGGGTTGCAGGAACAGATTGCGACAGAAATCAACCAACAAATTATCCTGCAATCAAATACGCAAATAAATATCAAAATAAGTTAGGCGATAATTTGTTAAGCATAATTGATTTTGTTAATAATAATGACAATAACACAGAAATTATACATCATTTGTTTTATGTTATGGCTCAGTTATCTGACATGTTTTATTCTGGAGGAAATGGTATTATTTCACCAAATATTAAAGGTAATTATGAAAAAATAAATAGTTACGATGCATATCTTGACAGTATTTATTTAAATGTTAAAATCCCGAACCCTAAATCAATTAATCAAGAATATGCCGAACTTATAGCAGACAACACATTCGAATATTGTATAAATGCAAGCGCTTCTCTCCTATATTGGTTTGGAAAGGAAACAAACCAATTGAATACTCAAATTAATACAAACATTACTAATGCGCATGTGAAAACAGAGCCTAAATTTATAATAAATTATGAAACACCATACCTTACTGTTGATGGATTAAAAAACAATAATGGAAGTAATCTTTTTTTTAAACTAAATGATGTTTACGGTAGAACTTTATTCTATGATAAAATAAACAGCACCTCAAATCGCATCTATATTCCTAATTTGAAAACAGGAATATATATCTATTCAATTTATAATAATTCAGCACTTCTAACTTCAAAATGTAAAATATTTTAATCAATATCCAACAATGCTTTCCCTGATTCTTTCAGCAAACTTATAGCCCATTTTATAATTATAATGGAACTTAAAATTGCAGCAATAGTGTCAATATACGGAATATTCCATACTAGGGCAATTATTAGTCCAAAGATTGCCGAAAGACTGGTCAACGCATCTGCAATAACATGCACATAAGCAGCCTTAATGTTAATGTCTGCATGATCATTATCATGGTGCAATAAAAAAGCACTTGCAATATTTACAACTAAGCCTATAACTGCTACCAATATTGCTTCATTATAAACAATTATTTCAGGATTAAATAATCTTTCAGTTGCTTCAATCATAATAACAAAAGCAAAAAACAGAAGCATTAATCCACTACTATATCCAGAAAGAGATAGAATCTTGCTTGAATTTTTATTAAGATTATCATTTTGGGCAATTTTCCTAACTGCAACATAAGCTAACCAACTTAATCCTATAGCCAACACATGTGACCCCATATGAATTCCATCTGCCAATAATGCCATAGATTTCGTTGTTAGTCCAAAAACTATTTCGACAACCATTGTTATAGCTGTTATTATTACCACCCATAAGGTTTTATCCTCATTATGATTTTTTTTATTATGTTTCATTTAAAAAAAATGGTTTTACACAGTTTACATAAATTTTATTTATCATTAAATATGCCACAAAAATTTATTATAACATTCAACCCAATTACTATTTTTGTAATAATCTAATATTTAATATATTAGATTAAAATATTTAACTTGCTAATTTTCATTGCGTTATATTCTATTACTTTACCTTAAAGTCACCCTAAACCTACTTTGTTTACCAAAACACTGACAATGAGTATAATATTTAAATATAGGAAAACATAACGTGGAGGGGCTGACCCAAGAGGTCAATTTTCGACCCGACAAAATAGTCAAAGAGTTGATTAATATTGATATAACCCCATTAGTCATGGACTAAAAATTGACAAAAAATATCTTTTTAGTCAGTCCCTAAGACATACAATTTTTTCCTTAATTCTAATTTTTTGTAAACCTATTTTAGGACAAAACAACTTTTATAGTACCTTTTATGTACCTTTATAGTACCTTTCATGTACTTTTCATGTACAGTAATAGAATTTTCGCACTGATAATCAATTATTTATATAACTAACTAAAAATCAATTTTATACAATCCTTTAGAGTACGTTTAAAGTACGTTTACTGTACCCTAACAGTACCTATAATGTACCCTAAAAGCACTCAAATAACTAAGTATTTGATTATCAATACTAATGTTTATTAAAAAAATATTAACATTCTCATTCATTGTATGATTTTTTTCATATTTTTGTAAAATAACTACAACGAAAAATTTGCTACATAAAAGAATAATTAGATTAGGGTGAATTGGCGAAGGGAGAATCTGGGAATTATAACAAAGGAGTGTTGCAAAAAATGTTTTGTTAAAAAATGGATAAATTTCAAAATAAATATCGCATACCATCAAACCGAAAACCTAATTGGGATTATTCGGCAAATGGCATTTATTTTCTAACCATTGTAACTCAAAATAGAGAATGTAATTTAGGGAAAATTGTAGAGACGCACGAAAACGTAGAGACGCACGGCCGTGCGTCTCTACAATTATACGATTTTGGGAATATCGTTGAATCGGAATGGTATAAATCGTTTGAAATTCGCAATGAATTGTTTTTGGATGAATTTATAATAATGCCAAACCATATACACGCCATTGTTGTATTGGATAATCAATCACCGTTTATGGAATCACAACCAAATATTTTAAATTCAACAATTAAACGTAATCCTGCGATTCGTTTACCAAAATCAATTTCGTCATTTATTGCATGTTTTAAATCTGCTGTAAATAAAAAAATTGATAATTATATTGATGAGAATAAAATAACGATGCCCAAATACAACCGTAACAACCATTTTTTTCAACCCAATTACCACGATCATATTATCAGAAACGATTGGGAATACCAACGTATTAAAAACTATATAGTAAATAACCTCCAAAATTGGAATACCGATAAATTTAACAACAACAATGCCTAAACAAAGAGAAGCATGTTCGCAGAAAGAGAACCATTGAGAGACGAAATATTGGAATTAATAGAAGGAGAAAAACCAAGTGTATTGCAACGTAAAACGGTAGGTGAAAGAATTTTGAAAAAAATATTGAACTTTGTAGATACATTTATTAACGAAATGACAAGGAATTGAAAAAATTTTTATAAAAAATTAAATCAATCTAAAAAACTTATTTATATTTGTAATGATTTAGAAAATTAGTAATGGATTTTCATAAATCAAAATGGGAAAGTGAAACTATATATTTGCTGATTTGTAATATGCTTTTTATGCAATTGAAAACCAACAACCATAAATAAACAATTAAGCTATATAATATATTTAAGGTATAGCTTTATTTTTGGTGAGGTTATAAACAAGTTGGTGGTTAAATGTAAAAAAGACAAAACAAAAGTATTCTAACAATATTTATATGACTAAACTCAAACAAGTAGTTGAAAAAGAAATTTTCTTTTCAGAAAAAACAGGAAAAACATTTATCATTGGTGGTTTTTTTTTTATAATAATAGTTATAATTATATTTCTTATTTTTGGAAATTGGTCATTTTCGACAATACTTGATGAAGAGAAAGTCGCCCAATTTGGAGATTTCATTGGAGGAATAATTGGTAGCTTATTTTCTTTGGCTGGGGTAATTTTATTCTATGTCGCTTTAAAGGAACAAAGAAAAGACATTAACATAAATCAAGAAAATTTAAAAATACAAAATACGGCATTGCATCAACAAGTGGAAGAATTTAAAGCTCAGAAAACGGAATTAATTGAGACTAGAAAAGTATACGAAGAACAAACACTTTTATTTAGGGAGCAAACAAGTCTTTACAAGCAACAAACTAAAGATTTAAAAGAACAAACATACACGGCAAAATTACAGCAATTTGATAGTAGTTTTTTTTCATATTTAAACGTGTTTATTGAATTAAAAAATACACTTAATATAAAAAAAACAAATTATTTTGGGGACATTTATAAATCTATTTCTGAAGTAAATATTGAAGAACAAACGTTAGTAGCATCAATAGAATTAATTCAAGCTAAATATGTGGAGGTATTTCATAATAATAAAAGCGAACTTTCACATTATTTTAAAACTCTGTATAGAATTATTATGTTAATAGATTCAAGCTCTCTTGATGAAGATAAAAAACAACAATATTTTAAGTTGTTACGTTCTCAATTATCTGATGACGAGTTATTAATACTTTATTACAATTATCACACCCAATTAGGTGTTAAAGTTAGACCTTATGTTGTTAAGTATGATATCTTAAAGCATATAAGTATTTTAGATAAAATTGAAATTGGTTCAGATTTAAACGTTGATGTAAAATATGAGTTTGAGGATTTTCTTTCGGAAATAGGAGCATATATTATAAAGGGATTTAATAAATTCTCAAGTATTGAAGTAGCTGATGATGTAGATTTTTCAACTAATTCAAAAATTTTAGGAATTGAAGTATGGATTGAATTAAAAATAATAAGCGAATTCCAATTTATCTTAAAATTTATCAAAAATGATCTGGAAGATCATGAAACCTTAACGAAAGAAAGAATTAAAAAACTAATATCAAGGCAAATATACTCTGTACTTTTTCTTAATAAATTTAAATTGCCAGAAGAAGATCAAATTATTATCTCAACCATAGATTGTCCTCCAAATCTTGAATTTAATTTTAAAATAAAAAACATACAAAATATTTAACATGGCGAATTTGATAGAACAAAATTTTATTGATATTTTTAAGAATGGCTTAAAAATAACAGCTAGAACATTATCAATAAAAACCTTTTTAAGTGATAGAAATTTAAGAAGAATAGATTACAAACCATATTATCAAAGAAATTATGTTTGGGATAATGTAAAGCAAACATTTTTTATAGAAAGTGTAATTCTCGGTACTGAAATTCCACCGTTAATATTATTTAAATCAGGAACTAGTATTGAAGTAATTGATGGTAGACAACGATTTGAAACATTAAAGAGATTTATTGAAAATGATATTGTGCTAACTCAAAAAGGGTTAATGTCTTTACCTGCTTTATCAAAACAAACATTTAACAAATTAAAGGATGAAATTAAAAACGTTTTTTGGAATTCTAACATTCGTGTGTTTGAATTTGAAATTATTATAAGTGTAAATTCAAATATAGAGGATAAAATTAAAAAAGAAATATTTAGAAGATATAATACTGGAATAACACCACTAACGTCTGTTGAAATTGATAGTGCAAAATATGACAATGATAAACTGTCTGATATTTTCGAAAACAAGTTGAAAGACGACCATAAGTATCGTGAAGGTTTTAAAAAATGTTTTTTTCCAAACGAATTGGAGACTCCAGACTTATTAGAAAAAATGGTAGATTTCAAAAGGAGATCGTTTATATTGTCTAAATTCCCAATATCAAAGTATGCAACAGGTTCAGAAAGGAGTGAAATAATAAGCATACTTTATGAAACAGTTGTTAATAGTATTGAGAATTTAGATAGTGAATCCCAAAAATTTATAAACCAAATTAAAAAAGTAATTGAAATTCATGATAGATTTAATAAATCAGAGTTTAAACCTAAGTACAAGTTGTTATATGAAACAATTTTGTGGGCATTAAGAATAATTGATGCAGAGTCATTTGTTATTGATATTGAGAGAGAATATGAGACAATTCTCTCTCATTATAGAAAAAATGCTGATTTGTATTCTGATGAAAACTCATTTTTCTATAAGACTATAATTGACAGATTTACAGATACTGCTTATATATTTAGAAATCTAACAGGGCTGAATTTTGATATTTATCTACGGAGTAATGATTTTAAAAATGAGATAAAAACATTAAAACAAACAGATAGTGATGTTGAAGATGTAATAAAAAAACTTGAAAGTCTTAGAATAAACAAACCTTCTCCAATATCAAAACCAGTTGAAGAAATTCTTTCAGATGTAATTACAAATAAATATTTGATTCGTCCATCATATCAAAGACAAGAAAAAATCTCAATTGTCAAAGCATCTTCCATAATAGAAAGTATTCTATTAGGAATTTATTTGCCACCTATTTTTATTTATAAAAGAAAGTCTGGAGTAAAAGAAGTTGTTGATGGGCAACAGAGGTTATTATCTGTTATTGCTTTTTTAGGAAAGCAGTATAGAAATGAAAACGATGAATTAACGTTCTCCATTAACAATAGTTATAAACTTAAAGGACTAAAAATACTTACCAATTTAAATGGCAGTAATTATTCTTCATTGTCCAATATTGACAAAGATAAAATTTTAGATTTTGTAGTTGATGAAATAATAATTGAAGAGAATCTTAATGAGGGTTTTGAACCTACTGATTTATTTATTCGTTTAAATCAAAAACCTTATCCAATTAATAATAACTCCTTTGAGATGTGGAATTCAACAGTAGACAAAGAAATAATTGATAAAATAAAGAATGTAACAAATAAATATATCGCATGGTTTTTTAGCAAAGATACTACTGAAACCAAAGATAGAGCAGATAGAATGGAAAATGAAGAATTAATAACCATATTGTCGTATTTAATTCATCAAATTGACAAAGATAATACATACGAAAAAGTTTTGGGTTTATTTCCAAGGAGAGACAGAATAACATGTAGATTAAAGAATAAAACTGCAATTACTGATTTTCTGATAAAATTAGATGAGAGTATTACAGAAAAGGAATTATTTGTTAAAAGTATTGATAGGACGGAAACATTGATTATTAAATTAAAAGAAATATTTAATAATAGCCCAACTAAAGAAGAAATTAATTCATTTTTTAATGTTAAGAAAAATAAAACATTCAGAAGGTCTTATCAAGATTTTTATATCACTTGGTTGATATTGAATGCGTTTAAAACAGATATGAACGAAGTTGCAATTCTAAAGATTAAGGGAGATATTCATGAAATGTTAATGTTATTAAGAAATGGCAATAATCAAATAGTTGATGATAAATATTTTAATAATTTCATTAATTTGTTGAACTCAAAAGTTGTAATTGATAAATGTTAAATAAATCACAAGTAAAAGGCTATCTTGTACCAACAAACAAGCAAAACAATATCTATTAATCTGTTTTATGGAAATTGTTGTTGCAAAATATACAGAATTAAATAAATACATACATGTCAATAAATAAATTTATTGCAGAGTGTAAAAAGGTTACGGATACAAGAATGTTTAATAAAATAACTAGATTAAAGAAATAAAAATAAGAACCAAACACAATGGTGCGATTTTAAAATTTACCCAATCTCTCTCTTTGTCGCACTAAAATGGATAACTCTGGGAAGAGATTGAGCAAGTAAACAATACGTTTTCCCATAGTTATTTAGGAGACACATAAAAGTTTTTAATAAGCCACTACACTATTTATTAAGTATCCAAAACTAAAAAAAACTTAATAATTAGAACATTTTTTTACACGAATATATTTTTCGACATTTCGATAAATTGTTGCACTGTTAGCTGCTCTGCGCGCAGTTTTAATATATCTTTATCTATATTTGAGATATCACCTTTTGGGAGAGGCTTTAATGCGTTACTAAGCATTTTTCTTCTTTGATTGAATGCAGTTTTTACTAATATTTTTAGCAATTTTCTTTGTTCTGCATCCATAAAAAAACTATTACGAGTTAATCTAATTACGGCGGATTCAACTTTAGGAGGGGGATTAAATACCGTTGGAGGTACAGCAAATAAATATTCGACGTCATAAAAAGCCTGAATAAGCACGCTAAGAATGCCATAGTTTTTATTACCTTCTTTTGAGCAAATTCTTACTGCTACCTCTTTTTGAAACATACCAACTAATTGATTACACAACTCTATATTTTCAAAAACCTTAAATAAAATTTGAGATGATATATTATAAGGAAAATTTCCTATTATGGCTAAAGGAAATGAATTAAAAGTGTTAAGGTCTAGCTTAAGAAAGTCGCCCGATATAATTTTATTATTTAATGCAGGATAATGTTCTGATAAATAACGAATTGATTCTTCATCAATTTCTATTACAAAATAATTATCATAAATGTTTAACAAGTGCTTTGTAAGCACACCCGTACCAGGTCCTATTTCCAACACACAATTGCTAATATCATTTAATGAGTTTGCTATACTTTGTGCTATATTTTCATCCGTAAGGAAATGTTGTCCTAATGCTTTCTTTGGTCGAACGTAATTATTATCGTACATTAATTTTTAATTTATTATATCTCCTCTAAGTGTTCTGAATTTTTTCCTTGCTTCAACAACAAATAAGCTTCCTGGATATTTTGTAATTATTTCTTGATATAATTCCATAGCTAAAGTTTTATTATTAAATTCAGTTTCATTTAACAATGCCCTAGCATAAAGGGCATCATCAGCATATATATCTGAAGGAAACATTTCGCAAACGTACTTGTACAAACTATCAGCTTTATTATAATTCTTTTTTGATTCATATATGGTTGCTTGTTTAAAAATAGTTTCATCAACTATGCTATGCCATGGGTAAAGCTTAACAATCGAATCAAACGTTTCTAAAGCAAGATCTGTTTTATTTTTAAATAATAGGAAGTCAGCTCTTGCATACATTGATATTTCTGTCATAGAACTATCTTCACCTATATTGTCAGTTATAATTATAGATAAATCCATTGCATCATTTGAAATTAACTTTGATGTTGATGCTTTCAAAACATTGAGCTCATTTTGTGCCCATCTGAATTCTCCAATATAAAAGAAAACCTTAGCTTTTTTGAATTTAGCTAAATGCCCTATAGGATCATTTTTAAAATCACTTGCTACTTGCGAATATAAAAGAACAGCATCCCATAACTCTTCTGCAACTAAGTATATGTCAGCAAGTTCAACTTTGCACTCAGCACCTTTAAGCTGATTAACACTTCCCATATTTATTGTAGCATCAAGTTCGTTAATAGCCAAATCAATACTATCAAGGTAGAATGCTAAAATATGTGCATAATCTTTTATCAATGTAATTGTAGAAGCATTTTTGCCAAATTCATGAAAAAAATCTTCATAATTTTTCTTCAATTCAATTGCTTTTGTAATATCCTTATCTTTTGTTGTGATTTGCAAATATTGTATATTTACTAATTCATATTTAGCATTAAAGTAATAAGGATTGTCGCTCCCTTTATCTATTATGTAATGATAACATTTTTCGGCAGTTGCATAATCCTTATTTGCAACACATACAGAAGCTAAGTTAAATAATCTATTTCCATTTTCCTTTAATCTTCTATCCAATGTTTTCGACTGATTAAATGCTGGTTCAAACTCCCTTTCTTGAATAGATAGCCATATTAGCATTTCTGAAAAGACATATTCATTTGGATTACTCTGTATTTTAGCTATAAGCAAATCAAACAATGCATTTTTTATAATTTTATTGTCATCATTTTCTAATGCATTTTGTAAATAATTTTGCACATCATTAATATACAGATTGCTTATTTCAATAAGGCCTATATATTCATTAAGCATCTCTTTTATCTTGCCCATTTCCTGATAAACGGCTGCTATTTGCAAATTAAAAGTATTATCATTTGGGAACATTCTCTCCCCTATTCTTAATGTCCTTAAAGCATATTCATACTGCTTAATTTTTATAAATGAATTAGCTATTTCCGTGATATTACTCTTGTTATTTTTAATGTTTTTTAAAATATTATCAAATTGCTGATTACCTGATTTTTGATTGCCTGATAATATATAACTATTTCCAAGTTCTACTTCATAAACAGAAGTTGCAGGAAATAACTGAATCATTTTCTTTATAATTTTGCTTGCTTCTTTAAAGTCTTTTGTCTCATATAAACTATTAACATAATTATTAAATATTGTTTTTGCTACATTTTTATCGTTAATAAGCTTGTCATATATAATATTTGACTTATCATATTCTTTATTTTTATAATATTGATTAGCCAATTCTATACTTTCTTCATTCGTTTGGGCAAAAGATCCTAATGATAAAAAAGCTATATAAATAAAAAATATTAATTGTCGCATAAGTTGGCTGATATTATAAGGCTCAAAAGTACATAAAATAAATTATTTTTATTCAAAAGTATCCTAAATAAATAATGCTTCCCTAAATTGTTTGCATATAATTTATTGTTTTTTAGTTAAATAAAACGATAACATTATAATCAATACCAGATTATAGAATAGTTTACAAATAAAGATATTGTGTCTATTTGTAACCACCCTGTAAAAGTTATATGATATTGAAAATATAATATTTAACAAACGAGTTTAGTTGTAAATTATTTGAATATCTTGCCTTGCACTAAAAAAATTTTATTGATTATTGATAAGATTTAATATTTTTGCAAAAAATAATATTATTATTTATGAATAAATTAGCAGTAATAGCATTCGGAGGAAACGCCCTTATAAAAGGTGATCAAGCTGGAACTTTTGATGAACAAGAAAAAAATGTTTATGAAACTTGTTCAAACTTGGTTTACCTAATAGAAAAAGGTTATGACATTGTAATTGGACATGGTAATGGTCCACAAGTAGGCAATGTATTGCTTCAACATGAAGCAGGATTAAATAATTACAAAGTACCTAAAATGCCTCTTGACTTCTGTGTTGCAGAAACACAAGGATCAATAGGTTACATTATAGAACAACAACTTAAAAACGTACTTTTAAAACACAATATCAATAAAAATATAGTTACTATTGTTACTCAAGTTTTTGTTGATAAAAATGATCCTGCTTTTAGTAATCCCCAAAAACCTGTAGGTCCATTTTATTCAAAAGAAGAAGCTCAAAAACTTATAGATGAAAATGGATGGGTATTTAATGAAGACCCTAGAAAAAGAGGTTGGAGAAGAGTAGTTGCTTCCCCAACTCCTATAGAAATAAATAATTCACAAATAGTTAAACAATTGGCAAGTGAGGGAAATATTGTAATAACTGTTGGAGGTGGCGGAATTCCTGTGTTCTATAATGACAAAAAAGAAATAGTTGGTATAGATGCTGTTATAGATAAAGACCTTGCTTCAGCAATGCTTGCAGCAAGAATTAATGCAGATGAGTTTTATATCCTTACAGATGTACCAAAAGTTTGTATTAATTTTCATAAGCCAGACGAAATAAAACTAGACAAAATAACTATAGAAGAAGCAAACAGATACATACAAGAAGGTCATTTTGCGGAAGGTAGTATGGCTCCTAAAGTTAGAGCTGCTATAAACTTTATTGTTAATGGTGGACACGAAACGATAATTACAGAAGCAAAAGAATTACAAATCCCTAATTGTGGAACGAAAATAGTAAAATAATTTAATAACCCTAATATTTATACAACATGGCTTTTAATTTAAGAAATCGTCATTTTTTGAAGTTGCTAGACTTCACCCCTGCAGAAATTAAGTTTTTACTTGATTTATCTTTAGATTTGAAAAAAGCTAAATATGCAGGTACAGAACAACAAAAACTTAAAGGGAAAAATATAGCTCTTATATTTGAAAAAGCTTCAACTCGTACTCGTTGCGCTTTTGAAGTGGCAGCTTATGATCAAGGGGCTCATGTAACTTATTTAGGACCATCAGGTTCTCAAATAGGACAAAAAGAATCAATGAAAGATACAGCACGAGTTTTAGGACGCATGTATGATGGTATTGAATATAGAGGATTCGGACAAGCAATAGTTGAAGAATTAGCAATGTATGCAGGAGTTCCTGTTTGGAATGGCTTAACTAATGAGTATCATCCAACTCAAATATTAGCAGATTTTTTAACTATGAAAGAACACAGTAATAAACCATATAATGAAATGAAAATATGCTATCTTGGAGATGCCAGATATAATATGGGAAATTCATTATTAGTTGGTGCTGCAAAAATGGGGATGGATTTTCGTACAGCAGCTCCTAAATCTTTACAACAAAGTGCAGCATTAGTTAAAGAATGTAAAGAAATTGCAAAATCTACTGGAGCAAAAATAACTATTACTGACGATGTTAAAAAAGCAGTAAAAGATGCAGATTTTATTTACACTGACGTATGGGTATCTATGGGAGAACCTGATTCAGTTTGGGCTGAAAGAATAAAATTATTAAAACCATACCAAGTAAATAAAGAATTAATGAAATTAACTGGCAATCCTGATGTTAAGTTCTTACATTGCCTTCCAGCTTTCCATAACAGAGAAACAACTATAGGAGAAGATGTATTTAAAAAATTCAAACTTGATGGATTAGAAGTAACTGAAGATGTTTTCGAATCACCTGCTTCAATTGTTTGGGACGAAGCTGAAAACAGAATGCACACCATTAAGGCAGTTATGGTAGCTACTTTAGGAGCTTAAAATCTATTACACACAAAACAAAAAGACCTCACAGTTTATTTAAACTGTGAGGTCTTTTGTTTTTAGAGCATATTCATCCAATTTGTTTTAATTTATTGTCAACTATATCAAGTAAAGCAATAATATTATCAGAATAAGCTTTCATCATTTTGTATAATTTGCAAGCTTCTTCCATATTATTTTCATTTTTTACTCTTACTATGTCTGCAACAACATTGTGCATTTTAATATGTAATTTTTCGAGTTTTTTTAGTTCTTCAATATTTTTATATTCATTCATTGCAAAATTATCAAGCCACTTTCCCAAGTCACAATCATGATGCGAAACAACTTGTTTTTCTTCCATATCTTTTAAACCTATTAAAAAAGCTTTCAGCCTAATTTTCCACATAAGATGTTTATGTTTTGCTAAATAAAAATCAATATTCATACTATTTATTGTTATTACAATTGTTAACGTATTTTTCCGCAAGCATCTTCTCTGCACCTTCAAGATGTTCTGTCCACAGATTCATCATACTTGTTATTTCATCCTCATAAGTATTTGTTATTCTGATTTGTTCTTTTAATTCATTTTCTTTAAGTTTTTTAAACTCTTCTTGTTCTTTCTCTATTGCTTCATTCATTGCAGCTATTTCTTCTATGTTTTGTCGAAGTTCTTCATCTTGTGCTTTCAGTTTTTGTTTATCGTAATATCAATTACCCCTGTTAAAGCTTTTATAATATTCCCATCCATATCTTTAATTGGATTATAAGTTTCAAGTAACCATATTTTTTTTCCATTAGGAAAAATATAGTTCATTTCACATTTATGAGTTATACCATCACTTATTTTGTCCCATATTTCATTATAATCTTTATCGTTAATTATATTCTTATTTACAAAATCATAGTGTTTTTTACCTATAACATCTTTTTCTTTCATTTCTGTAATGTCAAGGAAAAACTTATTGACAGATAATATACAACCGTGCAGATCGTATTCAATGGTTCCTATTGTAGAATTTACGGCATTAAGAACAATCTCTAATTCTGCTCCTTTACGAGACATTTCGTCTTGTGTAGCAGCAAGTTCTTCCATATTTTGTCGCATTTCTTCTTCTTGTGCTTTCATTGCCTCCGTTTGTAGTTGAGATATTTCTAGAAGTTCTTTTGTACGAATGTTTACTTTTGCTGTAGAAATTGTAGAAGCAATACTTTCTGAAAGTTTTTGCACAAATTCAATTTCATATGAGCAAAATTCCTCAAATGAAGCTAATTCTATTATTCCAAAAATTTCTTCGTTTATTTTTAATGGCATAATCAATATACTTCTTGGATTTGCACCTCCTAAACCTGACGTGATATTTATATAGTTATTAGGAACTTCAGTTAAATAAATATAATCCCCCTCTTGCCATGCTTGACCAACAATTCCTTCCCCTTTACTTATTCTCTTTGATAAATATTTCTTTTTTTCAAAAGCATAACAAGCTACTAGTTCTAAATAAAAATCATTATTGTTATTATCATTAATAATAAACATGCAGCCTTGATTAGCTTTTAAATATTTAACAAGGTTTGAAATAATGCTATTACTTAATTCTTTAAAATCATTATTGTTAAGTCGTAAAATATCTCCAAATTTAGCAAAACCTTCAGTTGCCCATTTTCTTGATTTGTCGTTTTCGGCAATACTTTTTAATCTATCTCTCATATTTAACAAAGCTATGCCTAAATTATCGTTTGCTATATCTATATCTTCACTAATTTTAACATTATATTTTGCATCAAAATTACCCTGTCCTATTTGAACTACAAACTGAGCAGACTCCCTAAGGTTGTTTACTAAAGTATTTATAGCCATTCCTATTCTTCCCAACTCATCTTTTATATTATTATAAGTGATTTTTACTGAAAGATTACCTTCTGCTATTTTATTTGCAATATCAGAGATATTCCCAATTGGAATAACAATGTATTTTCGCATTAAAACAAAATTCAAAGCAATAACTATTATTATCATTGATAATAATATACTAAAAAGGATGTTTCTTAATTTTATTTTATCTGACTTTATCTTAGCATCATTTTCTGCATATAGTTCTGTTAATTTATTAGTAGTTTTTAAAATATCTCCTTTTATAAAATCATTTATGCCTCTTTGCAAAGCATTTTCTACAATAGGATTTATTATTTGTTCTATACTCGACTCCAGTGCATTTGAATTTATGGTAATATAAGAGGGAGTTGTTACAAATAAATGGTTATCAATAAGTATTTTTACATTTTCATGGTAATCAGAAAAAAGAATTTCTAATTCACGAATATTAATTAAAATATTTTTTTCTATAGTTGGTTTTAACAAATAATCGGTACCTTCTATAATTCCTCCATCTTTTAGTGTTTTTATTATTGATTCAAATAAATCAATAGTTTTAATTAATTCTTCTTTTGCTTCATTCCTAATATTTTCATTTTTGTTAGTCATTAAAAATGTTAATGCTGCTATTTTCTGACTTGACATTTGCATTCGTCCTGCTACATCCGTTTTATATGAAGAATCTAAATCGTCATTCATACTACTCCAAAATAAATATCCAAAACTTATAAGTACGAAAAGCAATATCCAAAAAAAACTCATTATAAGTTTATTCCTTATTGATAAGTTTTTATAAAAATTATTTAGATTAAAATTTGGGCTCATTTTTATGTTTATAATTATGTTATTTTTACTTTATTCCATTTATCAAAAATGCTTATTGTTATTACCAACAATTCAACAAGATTAATGTTATTTAAGCTATCGAATTGGTAGCAAAAATAATAATAGTTTTTTAAATACAAGCATTAGTGTACGTAAATAAATTATTTACATTAAGAAAAATGACTATAATTCTTTAATTATAAAGGAAATTAACAAAAAGATATTGTTATCACCCTCCTTTTACAAAATGTTAACTTAATTAAATAATTATGCAATTTTTTATGAAACACTCTCAATAGAAACTTATTTTGAAAATTTTATTACTAAATTAAATAGTAATTATTTGTGAATATAAGCTTCTCTAATTTACGAATATATTATTCCATAATAATGGACCGTTTTGTGTAATATATAATTAAAATTCATGAGAAATGACTTGATTATAGAATAATTTATTTATTACACCGATTTTTTTTATAAAAATTGAATATTTATTAAAAAAAATTCGTATATTTGATGTTTTTATTTTACTTTTTGGCACTGAATATGAGACAACTTATACTATATATACGATTGCTACTTACATATAACATTAAGGAGCTAATCTTTTTATTTATTTTTATTTTTAGCATAAATTTTTCTAAAGCCCAACTTATTGTTGAGGCAGGCAGGGATCAAGTAGTTTGTTCCGGAGATAGTGTTATTATTGGAGGCACCCCTACTGCAACAGGAGGAACTGGCACGTATACTTATTCCTGGTACCCATCAACAGGACTTACTAATACCTCTGCTTCAAACCCTTATGCTAAACCAATAATAGATACAAAATACACTGTTAAAGTAACTAGTGGAGGACTTACAGCTACAGACAATGTAATGGTTTATGTTGCCACTCAAAATGGTGCTATTTCTGGGCTTGCTTCAAAATATTGTTTTAGTAATCCTGCTGTCACTTTAACAGGGAATCCTATTGGAGGAACATTTTCGGGCCCCGGTATATTAACTGTATTAGGTGTTACAACTTTTACACCTTCTGTTGCAGGCATTGGCTCAAAAACAATCACTTATGATTATGTTGAAAATCCATGGATAATAATAACTTCTTTTCAAGATGATTTTTCCACAGATAAAGGTTGGACTGGTTATGATGTAGGAGCATTAGATTCTGGTGGATGGGAAAGAAAAGCAATAAACCCTAACATTGCTATTGCTTGTGTCGGGTCTGCTCAACCTCCAGATGATGCGACATTAACATCAAACGATAGCATTGTTCTGGGAACTTTTATTAATAGCTGTTATAATCTTAATATTCCTCAAACATATTATATAACATCCCCTGTAATTAATTGTTCTAATCTTACAAATGTTACAATTCAATTTGCACAAAGTTCATCTTTTAGTACTTTTTTAGACACATTCTCTGTAGAAGTACTGGGAACAGATAATTTATGGCATAAAATGTCAAAAGTGGCTGTCAATAACTTTGGCTGGTCTTTTCCTAGTTTTAACAATGTTACTTATGCCGATAATAATTCTAATTTTCGTGTTCGTTTTGGGATAGGACCAACAAATGCAACCAATAAATATAAAGGTTGGCGTATTGATGATTTTAAAGTTTCAGGAACTTTTACTGCCACTTGCAATAACCAGTCTACAGCTTCCACTTATGTTTGGGCTGATGTTAATCCCGATGCAGGAGCTAATAAGACTATTTGCGTGAATGATAGTGTGCAACTTACTGCAAAAAATTTAGCAGGAGGAACATCCACATATTCTTGGGCACCTTCGTCAACTCTTAGCAATAAAGATACTATTAGTCCTTGGGCAAAACCAACTATAACAACAACTTATCGCGTAACTATAACCAACGCTGGGGGCTGTAGTGCTTTTGACTCTGTTATAGTAACTGTAAACCCTTTGCCTAATATTAGTATTGCGCCTTCAAATGCTACAATATGTGAAGGGAATAGCATAACTCTTACCGCATCTGGAGCTGGCTTTAAAGGTACTTATACATGGAATAATGGTTTAGATACAGGAGCAATACAAACAGTTTCTCCTACAATAAATACCACCTATCGTGTTACTGGAAAAGACACAAAAGGATGTGCAAATGTGGCTTCCTCAAGAATAACAGTTAATGCCTTGCCTATTATTACTGCGACTGTTGACAAAGATACTATTTGCAAAAATGATACAGTTCAACTTACAGCTTCTGGAGGAGCTTCTGTAAAATATACTTGGAGTAATGGTGCTTCTGGAGCTATTGTAAAGAATGTTATACCTACCTCAACTGTTACTTATATCGTTACTGCCAGAGACACAATAACATCATGCACAACAACTGCATCTGTAAAGGTGTTTGTTAATCCTTTGCCTAATATTACGATTACAGCAACAAAAGATGAAATATGTATCAATACTGACTCTTCAAGACTTACAGCTTCTGGAGCAACTTCATATATATGGAGTAATTCTCTTGGATCTGGAGCATCAAAATATGTAAAACCAATAATAAACACTACATATACAGTAACAGGAACCGACGCAAATGCTTGCAAAAACACTGCTTCATACATTATAAAAGTAAATCCATTGCCTACAGTTGGAATAAGTGTTACAAAAACAGCTATATGCAAAAATGACACATTACATCTTACAGGAACTGGAGCTAATACTTATGCTTGGAATAATCCTTCTAGTTTTGTAAACCCTAAAATAGTAAATCCTACTACTACAACAGCGTATACTGTTACAGGTACTGATGTAAAAGGTTGTACAAACACTTCAAGCATTACTATAACTGTAAATGCTTTGCCTAATGTAACTGCTTCTGCAAGCCCTAACCCAATATGTAAAGGAGATTCAACAACACTTACAGGAGGAGGCGCCGTCTCTTATATTTGGGACATTATTCTTGGTACAGGAAGCAAAGTTGCCCCAACTATTACAACAACGTATAAAGTAACTGGAACAAATATTAACGGATGCACAAACACAGCAACCATTACAGTTACCGTAAACCCTATACCCATTGCAAATGCGGGAGCAGATGCTACTATATGCAAAGGAGACTCTACAATTCTTAATGCTTCTGGAGGAACATCTTATTCCTGGTCTCCAACAAATGGATTAAATTTCGCTAATATTGCAAACCCTAAAGCAAGCCCTTCTATAACTACCACATATATCGTAAAAGTTACTTCTTTTGGTTGTACCGCCACAGATAATGTAGTAGTTACCGTAAATAATTTGCCAGTAGTAATTATATCTTCAGATAAAAATAATGTATGCCCAGCAACAGCAGTAAAACTTACTGCATCAGCAGCTAAAACTTATGTTTGGGGACATACAGTCGATACTTCATCTATTCAAAATGTAAACCCTAACAGCACATCAACTTATAAAGTTACAGGAACGGATGCTAATACTTGTTCAAATACAGCAAGTATAATAATTTCAGTATATCCAGCTGCAACAACAACTGTTACAGCAAATCGAACTGCAATATGCAAAGGAGATACAACTAGGCTTAAAGCTTCTGGAGGGATTACATATGCATGGATCCCACGTAATTCTTTAAATGATACAACTGTTAGCAACCCTATTGCGTCCCCGACAACAACAACAAATTATTTAGTAACTGTTACCAATTCTAATGGTTGTACTGTTACTGGTAATGTATCTGTTGCAGTTAACACTCCACCTGTTGGAAGTGCTGGAGCAGATGTTACTATATGTCAAGGAAATAGTACAACTTTTAATGCTTTTGGAGGTACTTCTTATTCTTGGTCACCATCAACAGGATTAAGTGCTACAAATATTTCCAATCCTACTGCAAACCCAGCAACAAATACAACTTATATAGTCAAAATTACTAATGGTTTCGGTTGTTCGGCTACTGACGATGTAGTAGTTACTGTAAATAATTTGCCATCAGTAATTATATCATCTGACAAAAATAATGTGTGTCCAGCAACAACTGTAAAACTTACAGCATCAGGAGCTAAGACTTATATTTGGGGACATACAGCCGATATTTCATCTATTCAAAATGTAAACCCTAACAGCACATCAACTTATAAAGTTACAGGAACGGATGTTAATACTTGTTCAAATACGGCAAGTATAATAATTTCAGTATATCCAGCTGCAACAACAACTGTTACAGCAAATCGAACTGCAATATGCAAAGGAGATACAACTAGGCTTAAAGCCACCAATGGAGGAACATATATTTGGCTACCTAATGATGGGACTTTAAACAATATTAATATTGCAACACCTATTGCGTCCCCGACAACAACAACGAATTATTTAGTAACTGTTACTAATTCTAATGGTTGTACTGTTACTGGGAATGTATCTGTTACAGTTAATACTCCTCCTGTTGGAGGTGCTGGCGCTGATGTTACTATATGTCAAGGGAATAGTACAACACTTAGTGCTTTTGGAGGAACATCTTATTCTTGGTCGCCAGCAACAGCATTAAGTGCTATAAATATTTACGATCCTATAGCAAATCCAGCAACAAACACGACATATATAGTTACAATTACTAATGGGTTTGGTTGTTCTGCTACTGATGATGTTGTAGTTACTGTTAATCCATTACCTGTAATTACTATTACAGGGGGAGGCTCCATATGTCCAGAAGGAAACACCAACATTAATGCCACATACGCTGGGGCAACAAACTATATTTGGTCGCCATCAACAGGATTAAGTAATGCAAATATAGCAAACCCAATTGCGACACCTACAGTTTCTACTAATTATTCAGTTACTGTAACCGATGCTAATGGATGCAAAGGGTCAAAAAGCGTTGTAGTAAATCTATATCCAGTTGCAACAACTATCGTTACGGCTAATCGTTATTCTGTATGTGGAGATACAACAATGCTCAAAGCTACAAATGGAGTGACATACACATGGTTTCCTAATGATGGAACTTTAAACAATATTAATAGTGCAACACCTATTGCTTCTCCTACAATAACAACAAATTATTTTGTTACTGTTACTAATTCTAATGGTTGTACTGTTACTGGTTCCGTTAATATTATAGTAAGCGCTCCTCCTACTGTTGAAGCAGGTTCAGATGTTAGTATATGCACTGGAGCAAGCATACAATTTAATGCAACAAGTAATGGAACTACTTTCTCTTGGACACCTACTGCAACAATAGTTAGTGGTGTAAACACACTAACACCAACTGTAACTCCTCCTTCAACAACAAAATATATAATTTACGCTACTTCAGGAGCTTGCATTTCTAAGGATAGCCTTGTTGTATACGTTAATCCTTTAATTATTAATGCAAGTGATGATCAAACTATATGCAAAGGAAATAGTATAACTCTAAATGTTTATGGAGCAGATAATTATATATGGACAGGAGGATATACCAATAGTAGTATAACAGTCACACCTTTAACAACTACCACTTATAACATAACTGGAACCAAGGGAACTTGTATTGCTACAGAACAAATTATAGTAACTGTCAATAGTTTAAATTTATCAATATCAGGATTAGATGCTGAATATTGTCAAAATGCACCTTCTGTTGTTGTAAAAGGACAACATAGTGGAGGAGTATTTTATGGACCAGGAATAATCAATGATAGTATATTTTCTCCAGAACTTGCTGGCGTTGGAACCCATACCATAACATATGTTAATAGCGACACATTCACTGTTGTTAGTAATTTTTTCTTTGATGATTTTAGTACTAAAACAAAAGGTTGGTCAGGTTATGGAGAAGGAGGCTGGGATATTGCACCTGTTTCTACAGGAAGTATTTGCGATGGAACATATCA
>Ga0209417_1002678_pt1 | contig 26403 bp, 20 predicted proteins | sample RifGroF2_FD_184002 | JGI IMG/M metagenome (GOLD analysis project Ga0209417, IMG submission 184002) | Groundwater microbial communities from Rifle, Colorado, USA - Groundwater F2 (SPAdes) (version 2) | ecosystem: Environmental > Aquatic > Deep subsurface > Groundwater | place: Rifle, Colorado... | reverse complement strand
GAACCATCTGTCGGGGCAAAGATCTTCGCAAATATGGTTGCAAAAGAGAGGCTTCTCACTGTCTGGTTCCGCAGCACAGTGAGCACAATTGCCGGCAACGGCACAGGCAACAACTCCGGCCCTTTTCCCGGCAACCCGGGCGGGCATTGGACATTAGGCGTGGAGAGAGATGGGCAAACAGTAAATATATCTGCAAAGGTTTTAATTGATGCCACCGAACTTGGAGATATAGCCAAAAAGGTTGGAGTAGCTTACAATATCGGGATGGACTCAAGGGCGGTAACGGGAGAGGTGATTGCACCCCTACAGGAGAATCATATTATTCAAGACCTCACCTATGTGATGGTTCTCAAGGAGTATGACAGGGATATGACCATTACAAAGCCACTCAATTACAACCCTACACTATTCTACTGCTCTACAATAAGCAAGAGGTGCAAAAATCCAAAGGAGAAGCAGCGTCTGTGGAGCCCGCAGATGATGATTACCTACGGCAAGTTGCCAAATAACAAGTATATGATTAACTGGCCTATAGAGGGCAACGACTACTATACCAATATCCTTGAGTTGACCAGCGAGCAGAGGGCCATTGAACTTGAGAAGGCTAAACAACACTCTCTCTCGTTTCTCTATTATATGCAGACAGAGCTTGGTTTTAATAAACTGGCTCTTGCAGATGATGAATTTCCAACGGCAGACAGGTTTCCATTTATACCATACCACAGGGAGTCGCGCAGAATAGATGGTGTTGTAAGATTTACAATCAACCATATATCAGACCCCTATACTCAGAAAGATAAGTTATATCGCACGGCGATTGGTGTAGGTGACTATCCTGTAGACCATCACCACACACGGTACGAAGGTTGGGAAGCCCTCCCAGACCTGCATTTTTATCCTGTACCATCTTACGGACTCCCTTTAGGAACATTGATTCCAAAGGAGCAGCAGGGGTTGATTGTTGCCGAGAAATCTATCTCAGTCACAAATCTTGTAAACGGTACAACCCGTCTTCAGCCTGTAGTCTTACAGATTGGTGAGGCTGCCGGAGTAATGGCAGCGCTGGCATCTGCAAAAGGGGGCAAAATTGTAGAGGTGCCGGTTAGAGATGTTCAAACAGAGATTCTTAAGGGTAGGGGATATCTTCTTCCATTTCTGGATCTTCCTGTAGATCATCCCCATTTTAAAACTCTCCAGAGGGTTGGTGTTACGGGAATTATCAAAGGTGTCGGGCTAAACAAGGGGTGGGAGAATCAAACCTGGTTCTATGCAGACTCTCTAATCAAAAATAGCGAACTCGCTGCCGGGCTCAAAGAGTTTTATGGTGAGGCCTTGGGTACAGATCTTAAGGATGGTGCTAAAAAGAGTCATAACGAATTCACAATTATCTCATCTAAATTTGGAGATGATAACTTTGTTACTCTGGAGTCAATTTCACAATTTATCTCCCTCATAGACAAGAGCGCCAGCCCAGACCAAACCAAAGAGTTGCAAGATTACATAAAACATCTTAAGGGTAAAAGAGCTCTAACCCGTCTTGATTGTGCAGTGTTGATTGATAAAATTTTAAATCCATTTGAGAATTTTGGCATAAATTTTAGAGGAGAAATAATAAGCCCCGCCCAAACCAAATTGTAATACAATATTTTAGATAAAATTTAATCCAAATCAAAAATAAATCATAAACCAATATTTTAGATAAAATATAATCCAAATCAAAATCCAAGCCACAATTCAGGTAACTGATTTGCATTATCAAAGATAAATTAAGTTTAATTAAAAGTTATTCAAATGGTTACAAAACAATCTGCAGCAGCCCTCTCTCTCTTGTTTTTTCTCTCTTTTAATGTGAATATAAGTGGCCAAGAGGTTGTATCCCAGGCTCAAACAAACGCAAACATAGAGGCGCAAAACCAATTGATGCAGGCGCACACTCAAGCACATACACAGGCTCATAATCAGGCACTTCAAACTCATAATGCTGCACACGCTCAGGCTCAGAAAGACCATATGTGGATAATGGAGTCAACGAATGAGTTTCATAATCGTGCACATATGCAGTCTGTTGAGCAGATGAAGCGCAAAAGATTGAAGGCACAGTCTCAAGTTCAAAATGGGGGGGCAATGGCTCTTTTAAGTTTTAAAAAAGAGATTCCCGGAGACCATTCAAATATCAGATATACCGGCAGGATAGTAAAAAATGAGGATGGCTCTGTAAGTTTTGACTGGAGCGGCTCCTATATGGAACTCAAATTCACAGGCAGCTTTCTGGCTATAAAGGTCTCCGACACCCGTAAGAACTATTACAACCTTTTTGTGAACGGAGTTGAACAAGGGGTAGTAGAAACATTCGGGAAGGATTCGGTCATTGTGCTTGCCAGCGGTCTAAAGGGCAAGAACAATGTAGTTCGTTTGCAAAAAAGGAGCGAGGGAGAACAGGGAAAGAGCACAATCCACACACTGTATCTCTCTAAAACCGGGAAGATTCTGGAGTACAATCCGGGAAGAACAAGACATATCGAGTTTATTGGAAACTCATTAACTGTAGGGTTTGGTACAGAGGGAAAATCTAAGGATGAGAAATTTCTTGCCTCGACAGAGAACTGTAACCTGGCCTTCGGAGCCATAATCTCCAGATACTTTAACGCCGACTACACCCTTATCGCCCACTCCGGATGGGGAGCCGCAAGAAATTATGGAGATACTTCAAGAGTTTCCCGCATATCTATGAAAGACAAGATGCTCCAGACTTTCGATATGGAACCCGGGCAGATGTGGAACTTCACCTCCTACAAGCCGGATATAGTAGTCATCAACTTGGGCTCAAACGATTTTTCGACCAAACCACATCCTCTCAAAGAGGAGTTTCTGGGAGCCTACTCAATAATAATTGACAGATTAAGAGAGAAGTACGGAGATGTTCCAATTCTCTGCGTTGCCCCTAATCGCGGACCCGCATTTGAATATCTGCAAGAGTTCGTACGGGCGAGAGCAGATAAAAAGCTCCACTTTACCGCCTATCTGCAGGGGGTCTACAACTCCGATTCAGATCTCGGTTCTGTGGGTCACCCCAACTACAGCGGCCAACAAAAACTGGCTATGGTGCTCATTCCCTATATCTCAACAGCAACCGGCTGGGCACTATCACCACTGCCGGTAAGATAACAGATCCCTAGGAGCTCGCCCGCGAAGCGGTAAACACACCTGCGCAGCAGACCACATTTTCATCTGTTAGAGTTTTGTGTAAGTGCTTATTAATTAATAAGTTGATTTTAGTACTTTACAAAATTCCCAAGATACTGATTTTTAAACATCTATAAATCAGTCTGTTTCACAAAACACTGCTAGTTAAACACTGCCAAAGTTCTTCAAAAACTCCGAAAGATTCATTTTTTTACTGATCTTCTCTAGCTTGAGGCATCTTGCAAGGGAATCTGGGATTTTGACTTTAATGCCCGTTGCGCTCTCAACAGTTTCGGCAAATTTTGCGGGGTGGGCAGTCTCCAATATAATGGAATTGAAATTGTTAGCAATGTCTCCTAAGTCGGTTATAGTGTTGATGTTGCGTGAGTCGGCTGGCAGGTTCAAATCGCTGTGCTGGTGCAAATTGCCTGGCTGGTGCGAATCGCTATGCTGGTTCAAATCGCTTTGCCGGCAAGCTAGAAACTCCTGGAGGGCGAGGTAGCCGACGGCGCCGTGGGGGTCCATCAGGTAGTTGTGTTGGGTGTAGATTTTGCGGATTGCTTCAAGGGTTTGAGAGTCGGAGTAGGAGTGGCTGAAGATCACTTTCCCGGCGGCGTCCGCATTGCCAAACAGGGCTTGGATACGGGCGAAGTTGCTTGGGTTGCCTACATCCATTGCGTTTGAGAGGGTGGGTATGGATGGTTTTGGTTCGAACTTGCCTGTTTGCAGATATTTGGGAAAGATATCGTTGGAGTTTACGGCGGCAACAAAGCGGTGGACAGGAAGTCCCATCTGCATTGCAAAGAGTCCGGCGGTGAGGTTTCCAAAGTTGCCGCTCGGCACCGAGAATACAAGAGGCCGTTCACCGGCCGGGTGAGATGGCCCGCCGGAAAGGTGAGATGCACTGCCGGAGAGGTTAGATGGCCCGCCGGTCGGGTGAAATGGTCTGCCGGAAAGTTGAGATGGCTCGCCGGCCGGGCTGGGTTCAAGGGTTGCCAGACGGGCGGCGGCATAGAAGTAGTAGAATGATTGGGGGAGCAGCCGGGCGATGTTGATGGAGTTTGCAGATGAGAGGTTGATACGCTTGCGGAGGGCGGTATCTGCAAAGGCCTCTTTTACCATTCGCTGGCAGTCATCAAAGGTGCCGTTGACCTCTAGGGCGGTGACATTTCCTCCGAGGGTTGTGAGTTGTTGCTCCTGAATTTTGCTCACTTTTCCGGATGGGTAGAGAATCACGACATCTACGCCCGGTACATTGTGAAAGCCATTTGCAACAGCACTGCCGGTATCGCCGGAGGTGGCAACCAGCACCACAGTTTTCTCAACTCCATAGTGGGAGATCATCCCGGCCAGAAATCGCGCTCCGAAATCCTTGAAGGCAAGGGTAGGGCCGTGGAAAAGCTCAAGGACATAGGTATTGTTACCCATATCTATTAGCGGAGCATCGAAGTTGAGAGCTTTGTAAACAATTCTCTCCAAATCGCTCTCCGGAATCTCACGGGAACGAATCTCATCTGCAAGGATCTCTCTGGATAGCCGAAAAGAGAGTTCACTAAAACTTAAACCCCTTAAGTTGTTGATGAATGCCGGAGAGAAGTGGGGCAGCGATTGTGGCATAAATAGCCCGCCATCGGGAGCAAGCCCCTGCAGGATAGCCTCCCGGAAGCTTACTTTGTAGTTTTTGTTGTTTGTGCTAAAGAGAATCATCTGGCAGAGTTTTGTGTAATGTGCTGTAATTGTGGGTGATGCAATTTAAGGTTTGAAGTTTTTTGAATTTTGTAATTTTCATAATATTGATATGCAGATGCTTACACAAAAGTCTGGCAGTTCAAAATCCGCGGTCCCTGGGTATTTACGGCAGAAACATATAGATCGGACCCAAGGTTAAAGGTATTGAGAGCCATCTGCATAGATTTGGCAATTTTATCTGCCCTATCCCGCGAATCGGAGAGGGCGAAGAGCGACGGACCCGAGCCACTTATGCTGCAACCGATAGCACCGGCATCCAGAGCCGCCTGCTTCATCTGCGCAAACCCCGGAATCAAACGGGACCGAACAGGCTCTGCAACAAAATCCTCCAGCGACCGGCCAATAAGTGCGAAGTCACTCTTAAGGAGCCCGGCCACAAGCGCTGCGGTGTTTCCCCACTGTCTTATAGCTGTAGAGAGAGGTATCTGCTCCGGAAGCAACTCTCTGGCCTCCTTGGTAGAGATCTCAATGTGGGGGTGGATCACCGAGCAGAAGAGCTCTTTGGGAACTTCAAGTTTTATTATGTCAATGGGGTGGTAACTGCGGATGAGAACAAAGCCCCCGTAGAGAGCCGGGGCAACATTATCGGCGTGAAGGGAGCCACTGGCAATCATCTCACCCTCAATAGCAAAAGGGAGCAGCTCACTTTCGGAGAGATTCAGTTCAAAAAGCTTATTCATTGCAAAAGCTGCAGCCACTGCACTTGCAGCACTTGAACCAAGCCCGCTTCCAAGGGGCATCTGCTTGTGAATCTCAATCTCCACACCACAATCTATCCCGAAAGCCCTCATCATAGAGAGTATAGGTTTACCCCCGGTATTAAACTCCGGATTGTAGGTTAGTCGTCCATTGTCACCGGTAATCTTCACAATCCGCACCCCAGGCTTTTCGCTCACCCTCAAAACCAATTCATCTCCCGGCATATCAATAGCAAACCCCATAATATCAAAACCACAAGCAATATTGGAGACGGTGGCCGGGGCAAAAACTCTTATCTCTTTGTTTTTAGTTCTCATATCTCTTCATACCTGTTTTAATAATATCCCCCAGAACACCACAAGCAGTAACCACCGCCCCGGCCCCCGGACCCTGAATAACCATCGGACGCTCATTGTAATATTTCGTTTTGAAACATATCATATTGTCACTAGATTTCATATAGTAAAACGGACTACTGGCATCAACCTCGCAAAGCGAAACGGAGCCCACACCATTTGAGTATCTGCCAACATACCTTAAAACCCTGCCGCCCGATACCGCATTATCATACCTCATTTTGAAGTGGTTGTCGTACCGTTCCATCTGCATAAAGAACTCTTCCAGACCTCCGGAAAGCGGCACCCCGTCGGGGATGAGACTCTCAACCACAATGCTCTCCGGCTCAATCTTGTACCCCGCCTCTCTCGCTAAGATAAGCAATTTTCTGCCAACATCCTTTCCGTTGAGATCCTCCCGCGGGTCGGGTTCAGTATAACCCATCTGCATAGCCCCTTTCACAAGAGCCGAAAACGGCACCGAACCATTATAGCTGTTGAAGATAAAGCTAAGCGTTCCGGATAAAACCCCCTCTATCACCAACGCTCTGTCACCACAAAGCATCAACTCCCTCAAGGGCCCAATTACAGGCAACCCGGCACCAACACAGGTCTCATACAGAAATCCTGTACTACTCTTTTTACACGCCTCTTTTATTTGCAGATATAGTTCATAACTGCCGGAATTTGCTCTTTTATTAGGTGTTACAATTGAGATACCGGCAGATAGAATTTGCGGGTAAAGTTGCGCAATTGATTCGCTGGGAGTACAATCGACAAATAGTGCATATGGAGCTCGCTCTTTTGTCGCTCTTTTTACAAACAACTCAAAATCTGCAACCTCTGCCTCTTTCTCTTGGGCTAAATTCATCTGACTCGCTCTTAATCCATCACTATTGAAAAGCATAAACCCACTGTTTATTGCAGCAACAACCTTGATTTGTAATTTTGACTCTTTGTGAATTCTAGCACTCTGTTCCTCTATCTGCCTAATAAGCTCTTTTCCTATAAGACCCGTTCCCGCAAGATAGATTTCAATCTCCCGCAGCCCCTTCCCAAAGTAGGAGTTGTGGATTACCTTTAACGCCTTTGTGAGCTCTTGGCTATCTATCACTGCAGATATATTCAGCTCCGAAGAGCCCTGGGCAATTGCAACAATGTTGATTCTGTTTACGCCGAGTGCGCCAAAGAGCTTACCTGCACTCCCCGGAGTGTTCTTCATCATAGATCCAACAACAGTAATAATTGAGAGACCCTCCCGAACACTCACCTCATTTACCAATCCCATCTGAATCTCAAACCGAAATTCAAATTCGAGCGACTCTTTGGCCTTTACAGAGTCTTGTGGCAGAACAGCAATACAGAGAGAGTGTTCCGACGACGCTTGGGAAATAAGAATCACATTAACATTCACCTGAGCCAGAGCTGTGAAGATTCGTTTTGAGATACCGGTAACACCAACCATCCCGCTCCCCTGAACCAGCAGAACCGAAATCCTATCAATAGAGGAGATGCCCTTGATCTCGAACCCCTCATCACCATTCTTCTTCCCAATAACTGTACCCTTAAACTCAGGATTGAGCGTGTTCATAATCTTTATCGGAACACCCCTCTCCATTGCCGGCACCATTGTAGGCGGGTAGATAACCTTGGCCCCGAAGTGCGACATCTCCATCGCCTCTTCATATGTGAGCGACCCTATAGAGAATGCCTCCTTAACCTTACGCGGGTCGGCACTCATCACACCATCTACATCTGTCCATATCTCAATCTCGGCAACCTCCATAGCCGCACCGAAGATTGAAGCGGTGTAGTCCGACCCGCCTCTCCCAAGAGTAATGGTTTCGCCATTAACCGTAGAAGCTATGAACCCGGTAATGATATTCACATCGCTGTTTCCCAAAAAGTACTCGCGGATATTCTGGTTTGTAAGTTTAAAATCTACCCTGCCCGCCCCAAAATCTCCACTGCAGATGATTAACCTGCGACTGTCTGTAAATCTTACCTCAATCCCTCTGCAGCGAAGAGCCTCACTAATGATATAGACGCTAAGCCTCTCTCCGTAACTCATTATGTTATCCAGGCTTTTAGCAGTCACCTCCCCTGTGAGCAACACCCCGTGCAGAATATCTGCAAGAGCATTAAACTCCATTTTCACACGCTCAGTTACTCTGCTCCTGCTCTCTATACCAACAAGTTCGTTTACTGCTTGCAGATGACTCTCCCTCAACTCCTCCAAAGTTTTAATATATCCGCTGTTGCCCGTAGATGCAATAGAGCTGATGGTAATGAGCGAATCTGTAACCCCCTGAAAAGCCGAAAAGACAACAGCTACTCTACCATTTTTCTCATTTGAGGCGATGATAATATTCATTACATCCTTAATCCTCTTTACATTGCCAACGGACGAACCTCCGAATTTTAAAACTTTCATTTTTTCATTTATTAGTAGTTTATACAAAAAAAACCGGCCCCATTTAAATGAAGCCGGCTATATTATTTATTGAATTTATTCAATGCCAACTTCATCCATACAACAGTGTTGTTGTAGTGGTAGTAATTGTATTGGATGTGGAAACAATTACCGGCGAAGTTGATTGGTGAAAATTCATAAAATTTTGCTCTCTTTTCTGAGTACAAATCTATATTAAAAAAAATAAAAACAAATATTTTTATGTAACAGATGCAAATTATCAAAAGTTCTACTTCAACACGTGGTCAATTTACCAGGATTCTTGAAAAGAGTGTTATAGTAAAATCTTGCGCAGCCTCTCCATCCCATCCTGCACTACCGATAGCGGGGTGCCGATGTTCATTCTAAAGAAGCCTTCGCCGTCGGGGCCAAAGGTGAGTCCGTCGTTTAGGCCCAGTTTGGCATCGTTTAGGAGTCTGTTTGCCACCTCTTTGTGAGGCAGGCCGGTACCACGGAAGTCGAGCCATAACAGGAAGGAGCTCTGTGGTTTAAAGAAGTTGACCCCGGGAACCTCTGCCTTAATAAAATCGTAGGCGAAATCTATGTTTCTCTCCAGATAGCGCAAAAGCTCCTCCAGCCACGGGCCTCCATCTCTGTAGGCCGCCTCCATCGTTATATGGCCGAAGATGTTTCCCAGACCCAAATGGAGTTTATTAAGCTCTTTATCAAAACGTTTCAGAATTTCGTCGTTTTCGGCAATAATCACCGAGTTTAGCATCCCTGCAATATTAAAGGTCTTGCTTGGGGCCATTGCGGTTATAGTGTTCATTGCAATCTCGTGCGAGATAGCGGCCATAATGGTATGGCGGTTACCGTAAAGTGCAAGATCTGCGTGGATATCGTCGGAGAAGATCAAAACACCATATTTGCAACAGAGTTCGCCCATCTTCTTTAGCTCATCGTAACTCCACACCTTGCCTATAGGGTTGTGGGAGTTACTCATTATAAACATCTTCACTCCACCTGCAAGTTTGCTTTCAAAATTCTCCCAGTCAATCACATAACCATCCTCTTGAATTTTAAGGGGTGAGCATATCAGCTCGCGGCCGTTCTCCTTCACTATTGCGTGGAACGGCGGGTAAACCGGAGTTTGAATAAGAATTTTATCGCCTACAGATGTAAATGCAATAATTGCTACAGGCAAAGCAGCCACAATTCCCGGAGAGGATGAGAGTTGCTCAATACCTATTTCCCAGCCATACCTTTCGAGAACCCACTGAATGAAAAGCTCTTTGGACTCCCTTGAGCGGTAGGTGTAGCCAAAAACACCAAGGTCACACAACCTCCTGGCCGCATCAATCACACAAGGGGGCGACTGGAAATCCATATCGGCCACCCACATAGGGAGAATATCTTCCCTTCCGAAAACCTCTCTCCGCGCATCATATTTAAAGCAGGAGCTACCCCTGCGGTCGACCACTTTGTCAAAATCGAACATATCTATATGTTTAATCCGGAAATCCCAGGTAAACTCTCAGGATCATATCCCGGAGAAAATTCCCGGAAATCTATTTGTACCTCACTGCTGTGCCGGCGGCCGTTACCATAAGCATTGTGCCACCAATGGTTTCGTAATCCAAGTCAATTCCAATAATTGCATTGGCTCCCAGTGAGGCAGCCTGTGCAGTCATCTCTCTTATGGCATCCTCTTTGGCCTCTCTAAGAACCCTCTCATAAGAGCCCGAACGGCCGCCAACTATGTCGCGGATACCCGCCATAAAGTCTTTAAGGATGTTTGCTCCGATAATCGACTCGCCAGAAACCAGCCCGTAGTATTGTTCAATCTCCTTTCCCTGGAGTGTAGATGTTGTTGTTAGTAGCATATTTTTCTAATTTTAAAAATGTCTAAAATGTGTAAGATTAACCCGAACACTATTTCGCATAAAGCTTAATAATATTCAAAACCACCTCGGTTGCCTTGGCCATACTCTCAAGAGGGATGTACTCATAACGCCCGTGGAAGTTGTGACCTCCGGCAAAGATGTTTGGGCAGGGGAGACCCATAAATGAGAGTCTTGCGCCGTCTGTCCCTCCGCGTATAGGTTTGATTTGAGGCTTCACTCCGGCCATCTCCATTGCTGTAACCGCCTTTTCTACAATATGATAGTGAGGTTCAACCTGTTTTTTCATATTGAAATATTGATCTTTCAGCTCAAGACGGAATGTACCGGGACCATACTTTTTGTTCATATATGTCACAGACTCTTCGATAAGATTTTTCTTGAAATCGAACTTCTCAAAGTCGTGGTCACGAATGATATACTGGATTGTTGCCTCCTCCACAGTTCCGTCAAAGCGGATAATATGGAAGAACCCCTCATAGTGCTGGGTAAACTCCGGCCTCTGTTCAACAGGCAAAAGAGAGTTGAACTCTGTACCAAGTATTATTGCATTGATCATCTTATCCTTGGCATACCCCGGATGGATGTTTCTCCCCTGAATAAAGATCTTTGCAGATGCTGCGTTAAAGTTCTCGTATTCAAGTTCTCCTATCTCTCCACCGTCAAGGGTGTATGCATACTCTGCCCCAAACCTGGTAACATCAAACTTATCTACACCACGCCCAATCTCCTCATCCGGAGTAAAACCAATCTTTATCTCTCCGTGCATAAAATCGGGGTTGCCCATTATATACTCAGCAGCAGACATAATCTCTGCAATACCCGCCTTATCGTCTGCAGCAAGCAGGGTATTTCCGTCTGTAGTGATAATGGTCTGACCCCTATATTTGAGAAGCTCCGGGAACTCCTCAACCTTCATTATCATATTTTTATCTTTGTTAATGACGATATCCTCTCCATTGTACTCTTTGATAATCTGAGGGTTGATACCCGCTCCGGGAGCGTCAGGTGCGCTATCTACGTGAGCAATAAAGCCTATAACAGGAACCTTTTTTCCTGCTGGCAAGTTCGATGGTATTGTGGCCATTACATAACCGAATTCGTCCAGAGAGGCATCCACAATGCCCATCTCCTTAAGCTCTTTAAGCAACATCTGGGATAGGTCCAGCTGTTTGGCGCTGCTCGGTTGTGAAGATGATTCCGGGTCTGATGCTGTATCCACAGATATGTATCTAAGGAATTTTTCCAGTATTTTATCTTTCATAAGATCTCTTTTTTTAAATTGTCTATATCAAATTTCTATGCTAAAGAAACAGCATACTTCCACCCATAACGGCCATTCCTGCAATCACCCCTATTATAGCGGGGTGGTGCTCTCCGTATTTCTCTGCAGTAGGGAGCAGTTCGTCAAGAGATATGTAAACCATAATACCTGCAACTCCGGCAAGAATTATGCCCATAAATGATTCGTCGAACAGGAAAGAGAGAAGGAAATAGCCCACAATTGCACCAATAGGCTCGGCAAGACCGGAGAGGGAGGAGTGAAAAAAGGCCTTCCCTTTGCTTTGAGTTGCGTAATAGATAGGAACTGCAACCGCAATTCCCTCTGGGATGTTGTGTATACCCACTGCGATTGCAATACTCAGTCCCATATTAGGGTCATTCATAGCTGTAACAAAAGTTGCAATACCTTCGGGGAAGTTGTGAATTCCTATTGCAAAAGCAGACATCATCCCCAGCCTCATCATCCCCTCTTTGGTCACCCTGGCCTTGCTCTCTTTAATAGAGAGTTCACCTGGTTCGTGAGGGTTTTCGTAAGATGGAACCAGGTAGTCAATAATCGCAATAATAGCTATCCCTCCAAAGAATGATAACAGAGTGATAAAATCTCCTTTACTCTCTCCAAAAAGGTTAATCAGGGACTCTTTTGCATCTCCGTAAAGTTCAACCAAAGAGATGAAAATCATCACTCCTGCAGAGAAACCCAAAGAGGCGGCAAGAAATCTTGGGGAGAATTTTTTTGTAAAGAGAACCACTGCACTGCCAATGGCAGTGGATAACCCCGCAAATACCGTAAGAGAGAACGCCAGCCAGAAATTGCCTTCCATAATTCAATTAATATATAATAACTCTATTTCTCCAGCTTGGCTCTTAAACTATCCCAGGCAAGGTAAACTATAATAATTGCATACATAAAGAGGGCCAGATACTCGGCAGGAACAGACTCCATCCACTCCTTGCTGGTAAGATTAATACCTGCAAAACGAATAATGGCACTCATAACTCCCATTAGGGCACCACCGGCAATAAACCCGGAGGCAATAAGTGTTCCTCTCTCTTTTCTCTCATTGTTTAGCTTTTCATCTTTACTTCTGGTAGAGACAAACCAGGCTACTGCTCCACCAACCAGAAGAGGAAGGTTTAGCTCCAGAGGAATAAACATACCCAGAGAGAAGGCCAGAGCAGGGATACCTAAGAATGCAAGTGTAATAGAGATAATTGCACCAATTCCGTAAAGAAGCCACGGAGCACCTCCACCGGACATCAACGGTTCAATTACCGCCGCCATTGCGTTTGCCTGAGGTGCAACCAGAGCGTGCTCACCAACAAAACCATATGTCTTGTTAAGAATTATCATCACTCCACCCACGGTAGCCGCTGCCACAAGTGTCCCGAGAAACTTCCACTGCTGCTGTTTTATAGGTGTTGATCCCAGCCAATATCCAATCTTAAGATCTGTAATAAATGCACCGGCTACAGAGAGAGCAGTACATACAACGCCCCCGATAATAAGTGCGGCTGTCATTCCCGCTGTCCCCTTTAATCCCGATGCTACCATAATAACTGATGCAAGAATAAGTGTCATAAGGGTCATTCCGCTTACCGGGTTGGTTCCAACTATCGCAATTGCATTGGCTGCTACCGTTGTGAAGAGGAAAGCAATAACACCCACCACCAGAATTGCAATAATTGCGTGAAGCAGATTGTTAACTACGCCAAAGTAGAAGAAGATGAATGTTGCGATAAGAGCAATACCGATGCCGATTGCAACTATCTTCATAGGAAGATCTTTTTGTGTCCTGGCTACATTTTTGTTAACATCCGAGCCCCCTTTGAACTCCTTTGCAGCCATACCAAATGCAGTTTTAATAATACCTGCAGATTTGATAATTCCTATTATACCTGCTGTTGCTATACCACCAATACCGATATGCCTTCCGTAATCACGGAAGATCTGCTCCGGGGCCATTTGAGAGATTGTTTGAGTTATTCCTGTACCCATAAGGTCAATAACCTGCGCACCGAAAAAGATATTCATCAGAGGAATTACTCCAAACCATATGAGCATAGATCCACAACAAATAATAAAGGCATATTTAAGACCTACAATATATCCAAGCCCCAAAACTGCAGCACCCACATTTATTTTAAGAAGCACCTTTGCCTTAGTGGCAACCATCTCTCCAAAAGGTAAAACCCGGGAGGAGAAGACTTCGGACCAGAAGCCAAAAGTAGAGACGATAAAATCGTAAAGACCTCCAACAAGACCACTCATTAATAGAACTTTAGCACTGCTTCCACCGCTCTCTCCACTAACAAGAACCTGGGTTGTAGCAGTAGCTTCCGGGAAAGGATACTTTCCGTGCATATCGGAGACAAAATATTTTCTGAATGGAATCAGGAATAGAATACCCAAAACTCCTCCCAGGAGGGAGCTCATAAACACCTTTGCAAAATCTACTGTAAGTTCCGGATATTTTGCCTGAAGTATATAGAGAGCGGGCATTGTAAAGATAGCTCCTGCTACAATAGCTCCGGAGCTGGCTCCTATAGACTGAATAATAACATTCTCTCCAAGAGCATTTTTCCTCTTTAAGGCGCCCGAAAGGCCAACTGCAATAATGGCTATAGGAATGGCTGCTTCAAATACCTGACCTACTTTCAGTCCCAGATATGCGGCAGCTGCCGAAAAAATAACAGTCATAATTACACCCATAAAAACCGACCAGGGTGTCACTTCGGGATAGCTCTTTCCCGCAGACATAAGTGGTTTATACTCTTCACCCTCTTTTAATTCGCGATAAGCGTTTTCCGGGAGCCCTTTTGGCTTGCTGTTGGTATGTTCCATATCTTTTTTAAGTTTAGTCTTCAAAGGTAATGATTTTATAAATATTTCTTTTACCTTTGCCGCGATAATGAAACATAACAGCGCACATATCAACTCTAACTTTAATCATAGACACGTCCGACGATGTGCCTAGGAAGGGCAGCTGTTTATTATCCGGCCTTGTGCCGTAAATCTACGCAGGTATAGTCTCCTGCATATTATTTACATATTTACATTTTAAACTGTTTAATTCTACGATGAATATAAACATTTATGTGGCTGATTCAAGCCACGTTATTTATGCAGATGCTATCTGCGAGTTGGTATATATATCTGCATTGGAGCGCGGAACCGGAATAGCAAAGAGGAGTCCGGAGTATATAGCCCAAAAAATGGTCTCATCTAAGGCTGTAATTGCACTTGACGGTAAGGAGCTGGCAGGATTTGCTTATATTGAGACCTGGAGTCACAGTAAGTTTGTTGCAAACTCAGGCCTTATAATCGCTCATAAATACAGAAACCAAGGTTTGGCAAAGAAGGTGAAGACCAAGATATTTGAACTCTCAAAAAAGCTCTACCCAAATGCGAAGATCTTTAGTATTACTACCGGCCTTGCAATAATGAAACTCAACACCCAGTTAGGGTTTAAACCTGTAACCTTCTCGGAGCTTACAGACGATAAGGAGTTCTGGAAAGGGTGTCAGGGTTGCAGAAACTTTGATGTTCTTCAGAGAAATGACTATAAGATGTGCCTCTGTACAGGGCTTCTCTACGATCCTGCCGAAGTGCCTAAGTCAAAATTTGCTCCGGCCTTGGTATCTGCAGGTAAAACACTTATAATTAACCCACTGGTTAAGATTAATTCAATTATTTCGTCTAAAAAATAGTAAAATGAAGGAGAAGGTCGTATTAGCATTCAGCGGAGGGCTGGATACATCATTTTGTGTTCCCTATCTTAAGCAGGAGAAGGGGTTGGAGGTGCATACAGTAATGGTTAACACAGGGGGGTTCTCTCCCGAGGAGGAGAGTCGTATTGAGCAGAGGGCTCTGGAGCTTGGAGCAGCCTCTCACGTAAATATAAATGTAGTTGAGGAGTACTACCGGAAAGGTATTAAGTATCTATTATTTGGAAATATATTAAAAAATTCTACATATCCGCTCTCTGTCAGTTCCGAGAGGATTTTTCAGGCGATGGCTGTATTGGATCACGTTAAAAAACTTGATGCTTCATATGTTGCCCACGGCAGCACCGGAGCGGGAAACGATCAGGTGAGATTTGATCTGGTTTTTGAGGTTATGGCCCCCTCTGTTAAAGTTCTGGCACCCATCCGGGAGCTCTCTTTAACCAGAATGGAGGAGATTAACTATCTGCAAAGCAAAGGGTTTAACTTCTCCTGGGAAAAGGCGAAATACTCTATAAATCAGGGACTATGGGGCACAAGTGTCGGAGGTGTCGAGACACTCTCATCCGCCGGAGTACTCCCGGAAGATGCCTACCCATCGCAGATATCCCTTACAGAACCCGTTAGAATTAAGATAACATTTGAAAAGGGAGAGCCGGTAGCTCTTAACGGCAAGAGAGATAACCCCGTTGAAATCATAAGATCAATAAACGAACTTGGTGGTAAATATGGTGTAGGGAGGGATATGCACGTTGGAGATACAATTATTGGAATAAAGGGGAGAGTTGGATTTGAGGCTCCTGCTCCGCTTATTTTAGTAAAAGGGCACCATCTGCTGGAGAAGCATACTTTAACAAAAGGGCAGTTATACTGGAAAGAGCAACTTGCCGGTTGGTATGGCCAGCTGATGCACGAGGCTCAGTATCTGGATCCTTTGATGAGAAATATTGAGGTGTTTATGGATAATACCCAAAAATATGTTACCGGAGTTGTTGAGGCAGAGTTGCGTCCTTATCATTTTGCCATTTTAGGGTGTGAGACACCATACGATCTTATGAGCAGTAAGTTCGGAGAGTACGGGGAGGCAAACAAATCCTTCACCGGGCAAGATGTAATCGGGTTCACCAAGGTTCTTGCCAACCCTTTGAAAATCTATTATTCAGTACACAAAGATGATTAGAGTTGCAATTGCCGGAGGTACCGGATATACAGCCGGGGAGCTCCTGAGAATACTACTAAACCACCCAATGGTTGAGATTTCGGCTGTTTTAAGCAGCACTCTTGCCGGGGAGATGGTCTCGTCAGTTCATAAAGACCTCACGGGAGATACCAATCTGCGTTTCACTTCGGACCTTAGCTCACCACAGGGGCGTAAGGAGATTGACCTTATTTTTCTCACTCTGGGTCACGGACTCTCAAAGAGATATCTGGATGAGCTAAATCTGCCCGAAAGCTGCAAAATTATAGATTTAGGAAACGATTTTAGATTGGAGACACATTACAAAGGTGAAGATTTTGTTTATGGACTTTGCGAACTCAACAGGGAGGAGATAGTAAAGGCAAAATACATAGCAAACCCGGGTTGTTTTGCAACATCCATCCTTTTAGCTCTTTTGCCTTTGGCTGTCGATGCAAAATTGAATGACGATATTCATATTCACGCTATTACAGGGTCTACAGGGGCAGGAAAAAGTCTCTCCGAGAGCACTCACTTTAGCTACAGAGATTCCAATATCTCTGTTTACAAACCATTTACCCATCAGCATCTTGGAGAGATTAAGAGAGTTCTGGAAACGATATCCGCTAAAAGTTTGTCATCTGCAACCCAAGAGCATTCCGCTACATTGGCTGAGATCCCCAATATAAATTTTGTTCCAATAAGAGGAGATTTTACCAGAGGTATCTTTGCAAGCATATACACAAAAATCACCGGAGATCTAACTTTAGAGCAGGTTTATTCACTCTACAACAACTTCTACTCGGGTTCGGCTTTTGTGAAGATATCAAGAGAACCGATATCGATGAAAGAGGTTGTTAATACGAACAAAACCCTTTTACATATAGAGAGTCACAACGGTTACTGGCATATAACATCTGTAATTGATAACCTCCTTAAGGGGGCATCCGGCCAAGCCGTTCAAAATATGAATCTTATGTTCTCCATAGAGGAGAGTAGCGCCATTAAACTAAAGGGTAGTGCCTTTTAATTGATAATTATATGAATACATTTGATGTATATAAACTGTGGCCTATAGAGCCGGTTAAAGCAAAAGGTTGTCGTGTCTGGGACAGGGATGGCGTGGAGTATCTGGACTTCTACGGTGGTCACGCAGTTATCTCCGTGGGGCATTCGCACCCGAAATATAACGGGAAGCTAATAAATCAGTTGGAGAAGATATCATTTTACTCCAATTCTGTCATAAATCCACTTCAACAGGAGCTGGCCCAAAGATTAGGCAGGGTTAGCGGTTACGAAGATTACTCACTTTTTCTCTCAAATTCGGGCGCTGAAGCAAACGAGAATGCTCTCAAACTTGCCTCATTTCACACCGGAAAGTCCAAGATATTGGCGTTCAGAGGAGCGTTTCACGGACGCAGCTCCGGTGCTGTTGCAGTTACAGATATTCCTAAGATTGTAAGCCCTTTCAACTCGTTTCATAAAGTTGAATTTGTTCAGCTAAATGACATTGAGGCGGCAAAGAGAGAGCTCTCCGGCGGAGAGTATGCAGCTGTGATTGTTGAAGGAATTCAGGGGGTGGCCGGTATCTACTCACCGGAGCACTCATTCCTGAAATCGCTCAGAGAGGAGGCGACAAAAAATGGTGTTGTACTTATTGTAGATGAGATTCAGAGTGGATACGGAAGGAGTGGAAAATTTTTTGCACATCAGCTCTCGGGGATTAAAGCAGATATAGTAACGACTGCTAAAGGTATGGGAAATGGATTCCCAATTGGCGGTACAATTATCTCCCCAATGATTAAAGCAGAAATGGGAATGCTGGGAACCACATTCGGAGGAAATCATCTTGCCTGTGCTGCTGCAATAGCAGTTCTTGAGATTATTGAAAATGAAGGCCTTGTAGAGGCTGCTGCTCTAAAGGGGGCCTATTTAAAGCGAGGTCTAAAGAGGGTTTGGGATAACCATCCCGAAGGTGTTATTTCGGAAATTAGAGGTGAAGGGCTGATGATTGGAGTAGAAATGAGTGCGGAGTTTATACCGGTGAGAGATAATCTGCTGTTTGACCAGAAAATCTTCACAGGCGGTGCAAAGAGTAACATAATTCGCTTACTACCCCCCTTAACCGTAACGATGGAGGAGATTGACCTCTTTTTGTTAAGATTTGAAAAGGCTATTATTAAAATCAAAGAGTCACATTAATTATGAAAAAATTTACCTGTGTTAACGACATAGGCCCTTTGGACAGGGCTCTTGAACTTGCAAAAGAGGTTAAAACAGCTCCTTTTGCAGATTCTGCCCTTGGGCACAACAAAACGCTGTTAATGATATTTTTCAACTCCAGTTTAAGAACCAGGCTGAGTACACAAAAGGCGGCAATGAACCTGGGAATGAATGTCATAGTTTTGGACATTAATCAGGGAGCCTGGAAACTTGAGACCGAGAGAGGCGTAATTATGGATGGCGACAAGCCGGAGCATATCCTGGAGGCTATTCCGGTAATGGGCTCATATTGTGACATTATCGGAGTACGAGCATTTGCCGGGCTTCAGAATAAAACAGAAGATTATAATGAAACTGTAATAAACCAGTTTATTGAGTACTCCGGCAGACCTGTATTTAGTATGGAGGCAGCAACCAGGCACCCGCTACAAAGTTTTGCAGATCTTATAACAATTGAGGAGTATAAAACAGTTAAAAGACCCAAGGTAGTTCTTACCTGGGCACCTCATCCCAAAGCTTTGCCACAAGCAGTAGCCAACTCCTTTGCAGAGTGGATGAATAGAAGCGACTATGAGTTTGTTATTACCCATCCCAAGGGGTATGAGCTTTCAGAAGATTTTGTTGGTAACGCAAAGGTAGAGTATGACAATCTAAAAGCATTTGAGGGTGCAGATTTTATATATGCTAAGAATTGGTCGTCATTTAATGATGCTACTTATGGTCAAATACTCAATATCGACAGAAGTTGGATGGTAGATTCTGCAAAGATGCAACTCACCAATAATGCCAAATTTATGCACTGCTTACCTGTCAGAAGAAATATGATTGTAAGTGACGATGTGATAGAGGGGGCTGGATCAATTGTCGTTCCGCAAGCTGCAAACAGAGTGGTATCTGCGCAGGTTGTAATAAGAGAGATGCTAAAAGCACTCTAGAGAATATATTCGTCATCAATTTTAATAATTTTAAAAAGCTTGTTATGAAAACATTAACTGTAATTAAAATTGGAGGGAACATTATTGACCGGCCGGATGAACTGGAGGTTTTCCTGGAAAAGTTTGAAAAAATTGATGGTCCAAAAATTCTTGTACACGGTGGAGGAGTTTTGGCAAGCGAGATGGCAGACAAGTTAGGGATTAAAACCAAGATGCATCAGGGTAGAAGAATTACAGATCTGGAGACGTTAAAGTTGGTCTCGATGGTATATGCGGGATGGATAAATAAGAGTATTGTTGCTAAATTGCAAAAAATAGGGTGTAACTCTATTGGTCTATCCGGAGCTGATGCAGATTGTGTACCAGCTGTAAGAAGATCTCCTGTTCCGGTAGATTTTGGCTACGTTGGAGATGTAGACCCGCATCAAATTAATACAGGATTTCTGCTCAGTATGCTAGGCAAAGGAATCACTCCGGTATTTTGTGCAATTACTCACGATCGTAACGGATCTATCCTTAACACCAATGCAGATACAATGGCCTCTTCCATTGCCATTGCCCTCTCAAGAGATTACTACACCTGTCTTATCTACTGTTTCGAAAAACAGGGTGTTCTCTCAAATCCGGATGATGAGGAGTCTATAATTCCACTCATTACCAGGGTAAATTACGAATCAATAAAGGCTTCGGGAGTTATAAGAGACGGAATGATCCCAAAGATGGATAATGCATTCTTTGCAATAGATAACGGTGTATCTGAGGTATTTATAAAACACGCCTCAAACCTTGGTAACAATAAGGGAACTGTTTTAAAGTAGCTACAAAGGAATATTTTAAAAACAACTATCTGCTATGACCCCGGCTATAACCGAAAAAGAGTTGAGTACATATCTGGAAGATGCCGCAAATCTTTTAAGAAAGATGGTCTCTGTGCCATCATTCTCTTGTGAGGAGTCTTTGTGTGCGGCAATTGTATCTGCCTATCTTAAATCTAAAGAAGTTACAGTTGAGAGGGTTCAAAACAATATAATAGCCCGTTTAAACTGTGCCTCTGTTGATGCTCCTGTTTTAATGTTAAACTCACATATAGACACAGTTAAGCCTACAGAGGGGTACACATTCGACCCTTTCAACCCACCACTTGACAATGATAAAGTTTTGGGGCTTGGGAGCAACGATGCCGGAGCATCTGTTGTTTCAATGATTCAGGCTTTTTTATGGTTTAAGCAACAGGGAAAATTGGATTTTAATCTGCTTCTGCTAATATCTGCCCAGGAGGAGAACTCGGGAGCTGACGGGATATCGCTCGCTTTGAAAGAGGCCGGAAGGATTGATGCCGCTATAGTAGGAGAGCCTACACAGATGAAAGCAGCCATAGCCGAGAGGGGTTTGCTGGTAATTGACGGGAGTGCAAAGGGTGTGAGTGGTCACGCAGCCAGGGGAGAGGGAGTAAATTCAATATACTTAGCTTTGGATGATATTTTAGAGATTAAAGAGCATAAGTTTAATAAGATATCTCCGTTAATGGGTGAGGTAAAGATGACTGTTACTCAGATCGCTGCCGGTTCACAGCATAATGTTGTACCCGAATTATGCAGCTTTGTGATAGATATAAGACCAACAGATGTTTACGATAACACTGAGATACTTAATGAGCTTAAGCAAATCGTAAAGAGTGACCTTAAGGCCAGAAACTTAAGCAACAGATCATCTGCAACCCCTGTCGGTCATCCACTTATGAAAACACTGGAGCTCTGTTCTGTTGAGAGCTATGTTTCGCCAACCACATCGGACTGGATGAGGTTGAGTGTGCCGGCAATAAAGATGGGGCCGGGAGATTCATCAAGATCGCACAGAGCAGACGAATATGTAACTTTAGATGAGCTGTGCGGTGGTATAAAAGGATATATAAATTTTATTGAAAAGCTAAATTTAAAAATATGAGTACTTTATGGAGTAAGGGGTTGAGTGCAGATGCCTTGGTTGAGAGCTTTACTGTGGGTCGTGACAGGGAGCTGGATCTTCGTCTGGCACCATTTGATGTGAAGGGCTCTCTTGCACATATTCAGATGTTGGAGCGTATATCTCTTTTGACATCTGCAGAGCTGGAGTTACTTACAAATGAGCTTAAGTTGATAGAGGAGGAGATTGCTTCGGGCAGCTTTAAACTGGAAGACGGTGTAGAGGATATTCACTCACAAATTGAGCTTATTCTAACTAAAAGAGTAGGTGAGGTAGGAAAGAAGATTCACAGCGGAAGGTCCAGAAATGACCAGGTTCTTACTGATATTAAGCTATATCTTAAATGGGAAATCAACTCCCTGAAAGATGAAATTCTCACTCTTTTTAACCTGCTGCAAAAGCTGAGTGAAGAGCACAAAGAGATTCTTATGCCAGGCTATACCCACGGGCAGATTGCTATGCCGTCATCTTTTGGCCTTTGGTTTGGAGCCTATGCAGAGACCCTTATTGACGATATCTATATGTTCGCAGCCGCAATGAGAGTGACAGATCAAAATCCGCTGGGATCTGCAGCTGGTTATGGCAGCTCCTTCCCTCTGGACAGAGATCTTACAACTGAGCTGCTTGGCTTTAGTACAATGAACTATAACTCTGTTGCTGCACAAATAAGCAGAGGCAAGACAGAGAAGGCCGTGGCTGTTGCCCTGGCAGCCCTGGCCTCTACACTCAACAAGTTGGCCAGTGACGCAATAATGTATATGTGCGGTAATTTCGGCTTCATCTCCTTCCCGGACGAGCTTACAACCGGTTCCAGCATTATGCCGCATAAGAAAAACCCGGATGTTTGGGAGATTATAAGAGGCAGATGCAATATGGCAGAGAGTATTCCAAACGAAATTAGTTTGCTTACAAAGAATCTGCCTCACGGATACCACCGCGACTTTCAACTTCTTAAGGAGATCCTCTTTCCTGTCATAGACTCAGCCCATCAGGTGCTGCAGATGACAATCTTTATGCTTAATAACATAAAGATAAATAATGAGATACTTAAAGATCCAAAGTATAACTATCTCTTTACCGTAGAGGAGGTAAACAGAAGAGTTCTAGAGGGGACCCCTTTCAGGGATGCATATAAAGAGGTTGGAGTTGAGGTTAACAGCGGGACTTTTACGCCACCAAAGAGAATTGCCCATACTCATAAAGGGAGTATAGGCAATCTATCTAATTGTGAGATTAATGCAAAGATGCAGAAAGCTCTGGAGCTCTTTAATCTATAAAGATTTGCGTTTCAAACAGAGATTTAAAATCCAAACGAAAACTCATACTTTCCAAAGAGCAGGAATGCAACCAAAAGCGTAAGAAGCACATTGAACAGCTGCGCAATTAAGAATGTAGCTGTGTACCTGTTGTTCTCCTTCCCGAATACTTTTCTGAAATCTGTTTCAAGCCCTATGGATACAAATGCGATTGAGAATAGAGTCTCTCTAAGCGCTTTCGAAGCTCCGCCCAAAGATTTGGCAGTTGCAGGCTCAAGGAAGAAACTAAAGACAACAGATGCAAGTATAAATCCTATAACAAACTTAGGGAACCTATCCCAAAGAACCGATGCGGTAGGTTTAATCTCTGTGTTGGTTCCTTTGAGAGACCAATATATTGATATTGCAAATGCTGCAACTCCCAGAAGAGCATTCTGAGATGACTTGATTATCACACTTTGTGATTCGGCGATATCTCCAAGAAATTTTCCTGCAGCTACAACGGCTCCAGTGGTATCTATTGTCCCTCCCAGCCAGGCCCCGGCAACCTCTTGTGTAAGCCCCATTAAATTTGAGAGAAACGGCATTATATACATCATTGGAACTGCCACTACCAAAACCAGAGATACAACAAAGGAGAGCTTTTTACTATCTCCCTTCATTGCACCGCTTGCGGCAATTGCAGCAGAAACACCGCAAATTGATACTGCTGTGGATAGTAAAACTCCCATCTCTTTATCTACACCCATCTTTTTTGAGAGCCAGAAGGTAAAGTTCCATACAAGTAAGACAACAACAACAGCCTGAATCATTCCAAATGCGCCTGCCTTCATAATCTCTCCAAACAGTATTGAAGATCCCAGAAGTACCAACCCGGCTTTTATATAAAACTCGCTCCTCACAGCAGGCTCCATCCATTTCGGAAGACCTATTGTGTTCCTGATTATTAGACCGATTGCAACTGAGAAAAATACGGCCTCAAACCCGGTGTTTTTAACGAAAGTTAAGGTGCTGATATATTGACCTAAAAACGAAATTCCGTAAATGAAAAGGAATGACACGGCAAACCACTTCATCTTTACTCCCAGGATTTTTAATCCTGCAAAGCTAAGGGCAGCTATAAAAATAAACTTGGTAACTTCGAAGGGTACCTTTGAAAACCAGAGCGGGTATCCTTCAGAGAATTGATACTTGACCTTGCCCAGTGACGGGACAAAAATTACCAGAATAATAAGGATTGCACCGATAAATGTAGCAATCCAATCTTCGTTTTTGAATTGATTTAAGAATTTTTTCATAAGATGAAGTTCATAGTTTATACACACAAGAGCATTAGGTTTGCCTTACGGCACTTGCAAATATAGCTTTATTTACAAAAATGGTAAAATCTTTTACTATTTTTTTGTAAATTTTCTAATCAAACCTAAGTTGTTGTTTAAAATAGTGAAACTAGAGAGTAAGTCTGCAACCGGCCTGCTCTTTAACTGCCTTTTTCCAGATCTCTGTATATCCGGGAAAATCGGGGGCGGGAGGAATTAAAGGCGAGTGCCCGTTGTTCATAAAGCTCCCGTCGGGGTTCTGCTTTTTGGTGTTCCCATCGATATATTTGACCAGAAGGTACTCATCCAGCTTCTTCCATTTATCGAATAGTCCATTGGCGGTATTGACCGAATAGTTAGTGAGGAACTCACGCACATATTCCGGATTCTCCTTGTATAGCATCATCGCAGTTTTATCTATAGCCTCCACCTCTTTGAGACGGGCATTTTCGTGCCGGTCAATTATTGACCTTACCTCTGCCCCAATATGGTTGTATCTCAGATAGGCAAATTGTGCGATTCTGTTTGTTATCCAAAACATAGAGGTTTGAGAGTACTCAATCATAGAGCCGTTACCCAAAGCATAGTGGTTTGAGATTGCAGATGAACTGGTGTAAACAGGTGTTAGGGGAGATGTCGCTGCATCGTCCACCCCAAACCAGAATATACCACCAATTTCGTTTGGAATATTTGGGCGACTCTCTCCTACAAACCAGAAACCGGTCTGTTGGGTTGCAATAGCCCTTTCGTTAAGATAAGATTTTCCATCTACCTCAAAACTCATCGGCCTCCATCTGTAAGGGAGTGAATTTCCACCTGCCCCTATATCTTTTGTCATATCCATTGCAGTTCCTTCGTAGTGGTCACGCATCATATCCGCAACATCTTTCACGCTAAGTTTGCGGTTTGCCTTAACATAGAGCGGCATCCGCTTTTTGCTCACATCTCCCATTGCATAAGAGAGATATTGTCCCATATCTTCCTGTGCATATTTATTGAAGAAACTCCACACCCTGGCATCACAACCTCTTATTGTAGAGGCATCTGCAGGTCCGTAAGCATCTGCAAAACTAAAATTGGCATCGCTCCCTTTGTATAGCCCCTGCTCACGTGCGTGGCTAATTACATCTTTTGAAAAGAGGCAATTTTCGGGATCATTTAAAGGGAATGTAGTGATTCTGGCCTGATTGGCGTGGGCAGATATGTATCCGTCAGGAATCCTAACGGCTACCCATACAGCACCTTTATTTACATTAACTCCGTTTACTTTTTTAGGTGCCTTTCCAATAATTTCGAGAAACCACACCTCGTTAGGGTCTGCAATTGAGATTGACTCACCGGTTGAAGCATACCCATATCTATCTGCAAGTTCTGTAATTACCATTATTGCCTCCCTTGCGGTTTTTGCCCTTTGCAGAGCCAGGTACATTAAAGAGCCGTAGTCTACCAACCCCTCCGGGTCAAACTGACTTTTTACTCCTCCCCAGGTAGACTCTCCCACTATAATCTGATGCTCGTTCATATTCCCTATAACAGAGTATGTACGCTCTACCTGCGGAATCTCTCCCAGATAGCGATCTTTTCCCCATTCGTAGATCTTAACCATACTTCCCTTTGGGTAGGTTTTTGCAGGATAGTGAACCAGTGTGCCGTATCTTGTGTGTGAATCTGCACTATAGCTCACCATAGACGAGCCATTTACCGATGCACCCTTTGTTACTAAAAGATTTGTACAGGCATCACCGCTTTGTATACCAGATAAAGAAAACAGGAGAACTCCGGCGACCCTCCAAGTTAAATTATAATTTATCCTCTTCATAAAATAGATTCCTTTTGAGTATTAGTTAATATCTCTTATTATGTATTAATTAAAATCTCACATTGCGTATTAATTAAAATCTCACATTGCGTATTAATTTAATTAGCGTAATGATAAAATCTGATTTGCACAGAAATCTAATACACGCAACCTTCAATAGCTCTTTAAATTTTGGCTAAGATAATAAAATTGTCATACATCCTTACCGGTTGCCACTTTTACCCGAAAATTGCCTGAAAAATTTGGAGGTTAAAAAAAAGTAGCTATCTTTGCAGCCCGTTTGAGAAAAAACGGCTAGTTCTTTGAAGTTTTGAGAGAGATAAAGAGGTAAAGAAAAAAAGAGATAAATTAAGATTTATTTCGAGCAAAAAAAAATGATTGGGTCTGTTAAATTTAGATTTAAGGGACTACAATTTCGTAAT